>Ga0181517_10001433_pt1 | contig 26527 bp, 18 predicted proteins | sample PEATcosm2014_Bin_31_FD_119748 | JGI IMG/M metagenome (GOLD analysis project Ga0181517, IMG submission 119748) | Peatland microbial communities from MTU Mesocosm Facility, Houghton, MI, USA - PEATcosm2014_Bin01_30_metaG | ecosystem: Environmental > Terrestrial > Soil > Wetlands > Peat | place... | reverse complement strand
GCAACGACGCAAGGTCCTCGCCATCAACATACTCCATCGAGAGGAAAGGATGACCTTCGACCTCACCGACATCGTAAACGCGGCAGACGTGCGGATGCGACACCTGACGCGCAAGCCGGACCTCATTACGAAAGCGCTCAATCGACGCGGGATTCTGACCGAGGGACTCGGGAAGAAACTTGAGCGCCACCGGCTGGCCCAGCGCGAGGTCGTCGGCGCGATACACCTCCCCCATTCCGCCTTTGCCGAGGAGGGCGACGACGCGATATCGGCCGGCTACCAGGTCACCCGGAAGAAAACGTCCTTCCGATGATGTCCGGGCGGAAGAACCAGTCAGGGACGAGGGCCGGGTCTGCGATCTTGCGGGCGTGGACGCGGGCGTATCGGCGATGGCGATCGTCTCGGCAACCGAGGCGTCGCTCGGAATCGCGGCGCCGCAAGTGGGACAAAAGCGGCTGCCTTCCGGAATGCGGCTTGCGCACGATGGGCATTGCATCACGGCATTCGCGCTGTTGTTCGGTATTGTCTCACACAGGGCTTGAGCACTGCTCGTGAATCCCAGTCAACCGTTATCGCGCCTTATCGGTAGCCATCCCGGCAACTGGTCCTATCACGCCAGACTGACCGCCGGAGCGTTTCCGATACAGCACTTGGACTTCACAGGACCAATGCTTAGCGCGTTCGGCCGGCCATTGTGCGAAGTCTGACAATTCGCCCGAAGCGACGCTGCGGCCCCTTCCCAAAATACATTGCACAGTGGCGCGGGAGAATAGTAGCGAAGGAGGGATTCCCGTGAAAGCTGTCAGGACTCACGGCCGGGGCGGGCCGGAGGAGCTGTTTTTCGAGGATGCACCAGTGCCGGTGGTTCGGCCTGGGGATGTGCTGGTACGGGTACACGCGACGGGCATCACGCCCGCAGAACTGACTTGGGACGAAACCTATCAGAACGCCGATGGCACGCCGCGGATTCCAGGCATTCCGGGACACGAGCCATCAGGCGTGGTAGAGGAGACGGCACCCGATGTCACGGATTTTCGGGTGGGCGACGAGATATATGGCCTGGCTGATTTTCCACGGGACGGGGCGGCCGCCGAGTTCGCGGCAGTGTGTGCGGCGAACCTCGCATTAAAGCCGCGCAGCATCCCGCACGTGCAGGCGGCGGCACTGCCCCTTTCGGCGCTGACCGCCTGGCAGGCGCTCTTCGAACACGCGCATCTCGGTGTGGGGCAATCCGTGCTGATCCACGGCGGCGCCGGCGGGGTGGGAACGATGGCAGTGCAACTGGCACGGTGGCGAGGGGCCCACGTACTGGCCACGGCATCCGCGCGCGACACGGCGCTCGTGCGCAGTCTGGGGGCTGACGACGCGATCGACTACCACGCTACGCGTTTCGAGGACATTCTGCGAGACATCGATGTGGTGCTGGACACGATCGGCGGCGAGACTCGGGAGCGTTCCTGGCGCGTACTGCGGAAGGGCGGTGTGCTGGTGACACTGGTTTCCGCGATTCCGGCTGATGTCGCCGAACAGTTCGGCGTGCGCGGTGTGTTTTTCATTGTTAGCGGAAATCGAAGGCAGCTTGATCAAATCACCGGACTTGTGGACACCGGGAAGTTGAAGCCGGTATTATCCGAGGCGCTTCCGCTTGCCCACGCACGCGAAGCGTTCGAGCACGGTGCTGCAGGCAACGCTCCAGGCAAAATCGTGCTTCAGGTGGCTCGATAGCCGTGCGATCCCGAACTGATGGCGCGCCACTCGAACGATGATCCAACTGCGGGCGCGGCCTGCATGCTGGGCGCCTAACGGATCACTCCTGGTAGACGGCGTGCACGGAAGTTGGAACCCGCGATCGCGGCGTCGGTCCGAACGACCGAACGCCTATCGAGGCAGGAACCACGCAGCCCACGCCGGGGACCCGCCCCGTCTTGCCGTGTCGCGCGCGGCGCAATCGCGCGTGCGACTCCACCCACGGTGGTTTGTCGCGCGGCCGAGCACAGTCGGCGCAACCGCGCGCTCCACTCCGCGCGGAGTCGCTCTTCAGCGGGTCGCGCGATGGGTCTGCCAGTCTCATTTTCACCATCATCGCCACCGGCAGGGGGCTCACCACTGTCAGCAGCGTGACCAGCGTCGGCGGAAGGAACTGCAGCGCCATCACAACCATGGTGGCCGGCGAGGCTCTCCGAGCAGGCTGCACCAACTTAGCAGACCAGCCCACTGCGATTTACGCATGGCTGCCGGAGACTCGCGCTGCCCAACTCGGCGGCCTACCGCGCGCGCAACACCAGCTACCAGCCCACGCGAGAGGTCGAATTCGATTTTGGCTTCCGCGGCCCTGCGCGTACCGAGCGACTGCAAGGTCCACCGGTCGCCGGATCTCGCAACAGGGCTTGCAGAGAGTGCGACCGTCGACCCAGGCTGGCGGCGATGCGCAGCCCGAGCGAGAAGCGGGTTATGCTGGAGAATGTCGGGAGCGGGTAGCGAGCGGTGATTCGCAGAGTGGCGATATTCTTGGCGGCAGCGGCTCTGGCGTGCGGTCAAGAGGGTCCGGATAACGACGCGATTCACAAACTGATTCGGGACGGCCACTTTGCCGATGCCGAGGCGATGGCGCGCCATGAGCTGGCCGATGCCGAGGCGAGTGCCGGGCCAGACTCCAAGGCTGTCGCGAAGGCATTGCGATCCCTATTGGACGCCTGTGTCGACGCCGACCGCGTCAAGGATGCTAAGGACCTCGCCCTGGCCGATCGGGCACTGACTCTGACCGCGGAACTATACGGAGCCAATTCGCTTGAGATGGCAAGAGTTCTACGGAGCGCCGCAGAACTGGCGTGGCGCGACGAAGATCTCGCGAAGGCGAGCGATCTGATGAGGCGCGGCGTCCGGATACACGAAGACACGCCCGAGGCAAACGACTCCTTATCGGAACGCGCCGCGACCTGGAACGACATGGCCATGATGCTCGTCCATGCGTTCGACTACGAAGGCGGCATAAAGTATTACGAACGCGCGCTTCCTCTCCACATGAAAGTGGAGGGCCCGGATAGCCCCGAAGTGGCCACGATTCTCAACAATCTGGGGACCGCGCTGGTGGGGAAGCGCGACTTCGCCGGCGCGAAAGTGCGCTTCGAAGAAACCCTCCGCATACTCGAAAAGAGCGTCGCACCCGATCATCACATGGTTGCCTCAACGCTGAACAACCTGGCGTATGTGCTGACCCAGACCGGCAAGCCCGCCGAGGCAGCGACGCTTCTGCGCAAGGCCGTGGAGATCGATGAGACCCACTATGGCAAGATCCACCGGCAGACGATCGCGGCGATGGGCAACCTCGCCGGCGCTCTGATGGCCTCCGGCCAGTACGATGCCGCGGCGGAGTACAACGAACGCGTCAGCGCGGCTTCTCTTGTCCTCTACGGACCATTAAGCCGGCGCACGGCAAACATCGCGGCCAGCCAGGCAACTATCCTGGCGATGAGCGGCAAAACCACGCAAGCTGTCGAACTCGCCGCCAGCGCGGAGGAAAAGTCACGCGCCTTCGATCTGATCACGATCCGAACATTACCGGAACGGGAAGCGCTGCTGCGCATGGACGCGAAGGCGGCCGGCGACAGGCTATCGGGTCTGAACACGCTCTTGAGCTTGGCGGCGGCGGGAACGCCGGGCGGGCCGGCGATGGATGCGCTCATCCGTTCGCGCGCATTGGTGTTCGACGAAATCGCGGCACGGCATCGCGTGGTGGAAAACGGAGACGCCGAAGTGACGCGGCTGGCGGCGGAACTGGCGGCGGCGCGCGAAGCATTGGCTCATCTGGCGGTTGGCGGCCCGAAGTCGATGACCGCCGCGCAGTACCAAGCTGCCTTGGACCGTGCGCGGGAGAACAAGTACCAGGCCGAGCGTATGTTCGCGGAAAAGAGCCTGCCATTCCGGCGGGAACTGGCTAGCCGGCAAATCGGACTGAGCGGGGTCGCCGCCGCAGTGCCGGAGGATGCGGCGCTGGTTTCGTTCGTGCGCTATCCGCGCACCGCGTTCCGGATTGGGGCGCCGGCGGAGAATCCAGCGGCGCTACCGGTGTACAGTTATCTCGCCCTCGTGCTGCGGAACGGGCAAAGCCAGCCGGCTGTGGTGGACCTGGGAGATGCCGCGGCGGTGGATGAGATGGTGGCGGAGGTGCGCCGCAAGATCGCCCAGGAGGCGCGCGACCCCGGGAGGTCACCTCGCCAATCGGAGGATGCCTACCGCCGCGCAGCGGGGCGGTTGCGCGCGCGGATCTGGGATCCGCTGGTGCCACACTGGACGGGCGCCAAACGCCTTTTCATCGTGCCGGACGGCGCGCTGCACACAGTCAGTTTCGCGGCACTTCCCGTGGGCTCGGGCTATCAGGTGGAGAGCGGTCCGGTGATTCACTATTTGTTGGCCGAGCGCGACATTGCGGCCGCCGCCCTGGCGGTGACGGGGAGCGGCATGCTGATGGTGGCCAACCCGGCATTCGACGGCCGGCTGCTGGCATCTGCCGCTGGCCGTTTGCGTGGCGAGATGGCCGCGTGCGGGGCGTACCGGAGTCTTCATTTCGATTCCTTGCCTGGGACCGCGCGCGAAGCGTTGAGCGTCTCGGACATCTGGCGCAAGACGGGCGGCGCGGAGTCCTCCCTGGTAGGCGCCCGCGCGCTGAAGAGTTCGTTTGTGGAGCAGGCCGTCGGTAAGCGCGTGCTGCACATGGCGACGCACGGATTCTTCCTCGATGGTTGTGCGAAGGCGACGGGAGCAACTGCGCAGCGCAACCCCGGGGCCGCCGACAACCCGCTGCTCCTTTCCGGCCTGGCGCTGGCGGGAGCGAATGAGGGCACGCAGCCCGACGAAGGCATTCTCACCGCGGAGGAAATCGCCTCCATGAATCTGGACGGGCTGGAATGGGCCGTGCTCTCCGCCTGCGATACCGGACTGGGGGCGATTCAGGCGGGCGAGGGCGTGTTCGGCCTGCGGCGGGCCTTTCAGCTTGCGGGCGCCCGCACGGTGATCATGTCGCTCTGGCCAGTCGACGACGAGAGCACCCGGCTCTGGATGCGGGAGCTATACCGCGCGCGCTTTTTGCGCGGCGCGGCGACGTCCGAAGCCGTACGAGCGGCGACGCTCGCCGTGCTGGCTCATCGCCGCAGCGCCCACCTCGGCACCCATCCTCTCTACTGGGCCGGCTTTCTGGCAGTCGGCGAGTGGCGCTGAGCCGCTGCTATTCCGGCATTGCGCGGCCCGGGCCGCCACGGCCCGAAGGAACACTGGAACGAGCGTGAATCGCGGCGTAGAATTGCGTCATTTTCGCGAGATCCGCCGGCACATCGCCGTCCGCCGCATGGCGAATTGAAACTGTTCAGTCGTTCAACTCGTTACTTGCGTTCGACTCCATGAGCTGCCAGATGGCTGTTATGGGCTTCTTGTGCATGCGAGGCTTGTGCCGGCGTCGGGCCTTGGTGCGGCGCGCGGCTTGTTTCTATCTCTTCCCGCGTGGGCTGTGCCTGGATTCCGCGCTTACCGTTGAACGCGTGATTCGGACCCGTGACTGCCTTAACCACCGTGTGGTCGACGTAAGTGTTGTGCACGTGGTTGGCGTCCACGTTCGTGATGGCAGTGTTATGTTTGAAGACGCCGCCCTCCCAACGTCCGCCGGTGAAGCCCGAGCCAAAGTAGCCGTTGCCGTAATTCACGCCGCCATAGAAGCCAACCTTCGGGCCCCAATACCCTTCGTGCCACGTGTACCTACCGCCGACGAAGCTCCAAAATCCGGGTGTCCAGAGGACTCCCTCGCTAGGAGGCATAACCCATTGACCAGCTACCCAGTAGTAACCATAATCACCGTACTGATAGTAGCCAGGCGTCCAAACGTACCCGTCGCCAGGACACGGAGGCTGATCGAAGACGGCGATGGGCGGCGGCGCTATGTTCACTGTAAACTGGACTCCCGCGAAGGCCTGTGATCCGACCAGCGCGGCGAGCCCTATCATCAAAAACATTGTGAGTTTGTGTTTCATCTTTGCACACTCCTTTTCCAGTCTCTTGGTCAAAAAAACACTCGTCCGGCAATCATTTCTGCATTCGGAAGAGTGTTACCTTGTCCGCTTCAATTTTGACTTGCTCTTCGCGCCCTTCTCCGCCACTAACGGGAACGACCTTGACGATGTACTCGCCGGGATTTAACAGGAGGCCTTGGACCGGGTTGTTGAACTCCCCGGCGTGTCCCATGAACCTGCCGTTCACATAGACGGCTGCGAACTTGTCCGGACAGATGGTGCGCAGCCGCCCGAAGGGCGGCTTGGCGAGAGGCACCGCTTTCATAGTCTCAGCGAGTGTCGTGGTCTTGCCTGGTTGGATCGTAACTCTGGTCACCATGTCTTCGTAGCGAGGTTCGGACAATCTGACCTCGTGCTCGCCAGCGGCGACGACGTATTTCCGGCCAATACGGAAATTCCCGGCTGGCCCGACGTACTTGCCGTCGATGAAGACCCCCGCCCGGCCTGGGTCGACCTTTGTTTTCAGAAAACCTGTGTTCTGTTGTCCCACGGCAGGAATGCTGGCTACAGCAATCAGCAGTGCCGCATTGCGTGCAAAAGCAAGGATCCGCATCGCGTTTGGTCTCCTTTCTGAATGCGCCGGTTACGGCGCCTTTGCCGCCCTATGCCGACCATTAGCGGGGCAGGAGGATGGCTTGAAAGCAGGGGGAAGGCCGCTTCGGGATTGGGCGCGCTTCTTCGAATTCGTCTTCGCCAACTCCGCCGAGCTGTTCAACCGCAAGGCCAAGGCGCTCATCGTTCCTCACCGGAGGATGCCACTATTCCGTGTTCTCGAGCTCCCAACAGGAGTATCATATCCTCGGTATCCGATTCAGCGCAACCCTGAGGGGCGCCGTCTCGCCGAGCACGCGTCGCGGAGGGCGAGTCCGCGAGCGCCTTGAGTTTCTGGCAGTGGCTCGTCTGACGAGGGAGGTTCTTGGCTGATGCCATTGCTGAATGCAAGACGCTTTCCGACGCAGTTGGGAAAGGGGGCCGTCCGCGGTGTGTTGCGCCTTCGTCGAGTTGCATGTGTTGTAGCCTCCGCGCTGATAGCCTTACCGAGCTTGCTGGCGGCGTCCTCGGACAGTTCCAGCCGGGTGGTGATCCAGTTGCGCTGGCAACACCAGTTTCAGTTTGCCGGCTACTACGCCGCCCTGGAGAAGGGCTACTTTGCCGCTGAGGGGCTGCGCGTGGAACTTCGGCCTTTGGGACCCAGCTCGCGAGTGATCGAGGACCTGCTGCGAGGAAAGTTCGACTACGCCGTCGGAGACGGAAGCATAGTACTCGCGCGACAAACCGGCGCCCGCATTGTCATTGTCGCGCCCATCTTCCAATCCTCGCCACTAGCCCTCATCACCCGCGAACAGGATCATATCGATGTTCCCGCGCAACTCAAAGGTAAGCGGCTGATGGTGGGCACGCTCGCCGACTCCGCCCCGATTCAAGCCATGCTGCAGGATGCCGACCTTAAGAACAGTGACTTCACGATGCTGCCTCATTCACGGCGATTGGAGGATCTGTTTGAAGGCAAAGCAGATGCGATTTCCGGCTATGTGACCAGCGCACCCTTTTGGTTTCGACAACGAAACCTGAAAGTGAAAGTGCTCTGGCCCGTCAACTACGGAATCGACTTCTATGGCGATTTGCTATACACCTCCGAAGCGGAAGCCAAGCGAAATCCCGCGCGGGCTTTCGCTATGCGGCGGGCTGTGATTCGCGGCTGGCAATACGCGCTCGATCATCCCGACGAACTTATCCAACTGATCCGGGCACGGTACAATCCTTCGCTGTCCACCGACGAATTGCGGTTCGAAGCAGATGAGACGAGAAAGCTGATTCGCGCCGAGTACGTGGAGATCGGACACCTGAGTACCAGCAGGCTGCGGCGAATGGCAGAGATCTTCGTTAACGAAGGCTTAGCGCCGGCCTCATCATCGATCGAGGGCATTACCCTCGAGCATTCCAAGCCGGACGGCGGAGCCCGGCGGTGGCTGGTTGGGCTGGGCGGCACAATGCTGATTGCGGGCCTCGGGCTTGTCGGACTCGCCTCGCTCAACCGAGGACTGAGAGCGATGGTTGCGCGGAAGACAGCCGAGCTCCAAGCCGCCAATGAGGCGCTCCAACGGGACAACGAGGCGCGCAGGCTGGCAGAGGAGAGCCTTCGCCGGGAGGAGCAATTGACCGAACGGGTGGTCGATGCCATCCCCGGCATCTTCTTCGTGATCAACCATCAGGGGAAGTACGTTCGGTGGAACAAAGAGCAGGAAGCGCTCACCGGCCTGCCGGCAGAAGGGCTGCGCCATGTGGATCCGCTGAGCCGCATTCACCCAGAGGATCGTGAGCGGGTAGCACAGGCGATGGAAAAGACTTTTGCGGCCGGCGCCGCCGAAGTTGAAGCTCGTGGCTTCGTTGGCGAGGGGCCAGAGACCCGACACTTCATACTGACCGCGCGCCGTTTCGACGATCATGGCGAAGCCTACCTGATTGGTTTTGGGATGGACATCACTGCGCGATTAGAAGCCGAACTCGCGCGGCAGCAGCTCGAAGAACAACTGCGCCAAGCACAAAAGTTAGAGTCCGTGGGAAGGCTAGCCGGCGGAATTGCCCACGATTTTAATAATCTCCTCACGGTCATCAATGGCTACAGCGACATGCTCGTCAAGGATCTTTCCGCAGACGATGCGCGCCGGCCGGCGATTAAAGAGATTCGCGACGCGGGCGAGCGCGCCGTCGCTCTCACCAAGCAGTTGCTCACCTTCGGCCGGCGTGAGATCAGCCGCCTGCGGCCGCTGGAACTCAACGCTCTCATCCGCGGCTCGGAGAGCATGCTGCAGCGTCTCATCGGCGAGGACATCCGGCTGGAAACCAGCCTCGATCCAACGCTTGACCTGGTAATGGCCGATCCCGGGCAGTTGCACCAAGTGCTGCTCAACCTGTCGATCAACGCGCGCGATGCGATGCCGGACGGCGGCAAGCTGACAATCGCCACCACCAACGCTCACTTCGACCCTGAGAATGCCCCTCTGGGCTTCCAGCCCGGTGCCTACGTGAGATTGACGGTAGTCGATACCGGCGCCGGCATGGACGAAGAGACCATGCGGCATATCTTCGAGCCCTTCTTCACTACCAAGCCCAGCGGTCTCGGAACCGGACTCGGCCTGGCTTCCGTCTACGCCATCGTTAAACAAAGCAACGGCTACATCCGTGTGCGCAGCGAGCCGGACAAGGGGTGCTGCTTTGAAATTCATTTGCCGCGTGCTGAGGGCCGTGCGGAAGCGGTTTCCTCGTCGGCCATCGAACTGCCCCAACCACAGCGGGTCCTCACGGTGCTCGTAGTGGAAGACCAGGACAGCGTGCGCCGCCTCGCCTCCCACGCTCTCCATTCCTGTGGGTGCCGCGTTTTGGAAGCGGCCAGTGGCGAGGAGGCGCTGCGTCTGGCCGAAGCGGTCCAGGGCGGCTGCCAACTCGTGGTGACTGATGTGGTCATGCCGGGCATGTCCGGCAAGACCCTGGTTGAACAACTGCGAGCCCGGTGGCCGAATATGAAGGTGCTCTTCATGTCCGGCTATCCAAACGACGAGATTCTTCGGCGGGGGTTAATGGACGGCGCCATCAACTACCTGGAAAAGCCGTTCACCCCCTTCGAACTGGCGGCAAAGGTCCGCGAAGTGATGGGATGAGGCGCCCGAGGTGCCAGTCAGATGCTTCTTTCCAGGACTGCGGAGTGGAAACTCCACCTCGTCGGGCGGGGCGCGCCCAGACCAGTAGCCGATGGTCGGCGTTATGTGGTGATATCGGTAGCTTCGCGAACCCCCTGGGCGGCCTTCAGCCTGGGCAACGCAATCAGCACCGTGCCGTATAGCAGGAGAGAGAAGAAGAGCGCTCCCGTGTGGCCCTGCTGTAGGTCTTGCATGACTAAGCGGTAGCCCCCCAGGAACATCACCGGGTAGATCAGGTACGACAACTCCCGGCGTCTCCAACGCGAGCTCACCCAGGCGAGCAACAGCGAAAGGCCCGCCAGAACACTGGTGCGCAGTGTGGCACAATACGCGTGGCTGGCGCCGGGACCCAACACCAGGTGAAAGGCCCCGGTCAGAATGCCCGCCGCCGTTCCGGATGCCTGCCAGGCGAAACCAGCGGCAATCGCGATGCGAACAACGTTGGCGCTCCGCGAAGCCGGGCTCGCGGCGCTATAGTGCACTGCCAGAAGGTATGCCGCGGCGTTGGCCGCCAGGCCGGCCCACAAGACTACCTGCCGCTCGCCTGGCCATGATGCGGAGCCCATCAGCAGGTTCGTCGCATCCTGAACCGTGCCCGACGCGGTCAGCGCCAGCAACAGGTAGATTGCGCCATGCGCTTGCAGCGTCAACCGGCCGAAAGAACCGCCCACCCAGACACAGACTATCGCCAGGACGAACCATACCCATGCCACCGCTCCGCTGGAAAGCAGGATTCGCGTTCCCGCCAGCGTCAGCAGAATCCCGAACGTGGAATAAGTGAAAAAGTTGCGGCTGGAAGCGCCCCGCCGTTCCAGCAGAAGGAATGAGACGATGTAGCATGCGGCCGCGCAGACCAGCATCACCACGGCCATGATCGGCGCCAGCGGCAGGCCGCCGCTGAGACTGACGGCGAAGGCCGCGGCGCATTGAGCCGTCTCGAATGCGGTGAACGAGAAACCGCGGAACAGCGTGCGAACGATCGTGCTGGATAGATAAATGGTGAGCAGAGCCACTTGCGCGGCAAGCAGCCACGGATGCGGAATCGCCGCGTAGCCTTCCGGAAGGCCGCGTGCATTCGTCACCAGCCAGGTGGCCAGCAGAACCGAAAGATCCGCGGTGATGGCCCCCAGCCAGCGCTCGCTCAACCAGTGTTCCAGGCAGGCGGAGACCTCGATGGCCGCCGCGACGGCGAGAAACAGGAACGCGAATGGCAGGACGTCGTGAGTCTCCAGGAGCAGCGCCGCGGCCGTTCCCAAGCCGGCCAGCGTGGCGAACGTGGAAACAATGAGTAGGTTCTTGCGCCAGGATATCGCCATGCCGAAGATCACGAATAGGGCCAGGATCGCCGCGGCCATCCAGGTGTCGATCGCACGGAAGCGCACTGTCGCTTCCCAAAGCAAGGGGCACAGCACCAGCACGGCGGTCAGACTGTCGAGCGCGGTTCTCAGCCGTTCGGAAACCGGGCTGCGCGCCGCCCACACAAGCCACAGCAATGCGTAGGCAATGCCGGTGGCAATGCCCGCCTTCGCCGGCATGGTGCCGGATTCGGTCAGAGCGCGCAGCAGGTACGCGCCGGCCAATCCGAGCAGCGCTCTTCCCGCCACCGGCAACGCGGCGGCCATCCCGGCGAGGGGATGGTTCAAGGGAGTCTCCGGTGCGCTCACCGGTTGCGGCACCGGGGCGCTTACGCCGAGGCGCTCCTCGATCGAAGCCAGGCGGCTTGCGAGGTCGCGGACGGCCCGCTCCAGCGCCTCCAACTCCGGTTGCGGCATGGCAACCTCCTCAGGCTTCGTGAGCCTTTGCCTCCTGCCATGGTGGCAGGAGCTTTGCCAACACCAGGAAGATCGCAAACGGGAGCAGCATCAGCACGATCGCCGACAGCAATCCCTCGCGCGTTGCTATTTGCACTTTGTAGGATGTATAGCCAAGAAAGCTCTTGGAAAACAGTTGCCCGCCGATCACCACGTTCCAGCGCATGGCGAAGATGCCGACCAAGGTCAGGCCGCCGGCGGTCATGTACATGACCTTTCGCTTGGCCTCGGAGAACTTCCAGAACTGGTTGGCCGCCAGCAGCGCCAGTGGCACCAGCGTCCCCAGGCAGATCTGCAGAATCACATGGGAAGCCCATAGCCGCGTGTGCACCATGAAATCCAGGCTGCGGAAGGACTCGTCGGACTCATACGTCCGGTGCACCAGGTCGAGCATCTCCAGGCTGAAATCGATAACGAAGGTATAGAACAGGTAGCGGGCAATGGTATCGAGACACCTCATGTCGATGGCCGTCTTGCGCATCTTCATGAGGACCACGTACAGCACCATCACCAGGGCAATTCCCGAGACCATCGCCGAAAACAGAAACACCACCGGCATCAGGGGCGTGGACCACCACGGGTTGGCCTTGACCGAGCCGAAAATGAAGCCCACGTACCCATGCAGCAGAAAAGCCGACGGAATGCCGATGACCGTCACTGCATAGCCCACCTTGTCGTCCACGCGGCGCGCCTCAGGGCTGATATTGTGCGAGCCCAGCGTGAGCGCGCGGTAGATCCAGCGCTTCGGCCCCGTGGTCGATTGCGCCAACTGGACGATCTCCGCGCGGTACTCCAGCCAGATCTCGACCAGCAGCACCACCGTGAGGTACCACAGGTAAACGAACCCGAACATGGCCATCGCCGAGGAACGATGCGGCGTCAGGTACATTTCAAAGGAACGCTCGGGATGCCCCAGGTGGAGTTGCAGGGGCAGCGGTGCGACCAGCAGAAATGCGAGGGCCGTAAGCAGCGCCAGCCTGTACGTGGGGCGCACCGCCTCCACCTTGAACACCCTTTCGAGCGAGGCCAATATAAACGCGCCCGCAACCAGACCCGTGATGTACGGATAGAGCACTATGAGCACGCTCCATTGCAGTTCCACCTCGTTCGGGTACATGAATCCGTCAACGCCCGGTATGCTCATTTGCTCCTCATCAGCGCACCGCGCCATCCAGGTTTTCGTAATAAACCTTGGCTTCCGTGGCCATGTAAGGCTTCAAGACCTGGACCTTGTTGGTGCGCAGGATTTCGTGTACAGGGTCTTTCGGGTTCTTGAAATCAACCAGCAGCCGGGCGCCGGTGGGACAGCTTTCGCAGCAGGCTGTGGTCAACCCCTTGGTAATGCGGTGATAGCACAAAGTGCACTTGTCCACGGTTTCTTTTTTCGGGTGCAAATACCGGCAGCCATATGGGCAGGCCTGCACGCAGTAACGGCAGCCGAGGCAGTAGGTTTCGTCCACCAGCACAACTCCGTCCGGGCTGACGAACGTGGCGCCCACCGGGCAGACCTGCACGCACGGCGACTCAGCGCAGTGATTGCACAACTTTGGGACGTAGAAGCTCTTTAAGTCGGCGCGCGTCAACGGCGGGAAACCGTCAATCGCTCCGTCAGGAGATTCCACATGCGGCTGTTTGCCTTCTTCGATTTGATAGCGCTCCACCCACGTGCGGAAATACCCCTGCGGTACGTCGTTCTCCTTGGAACAGGCGCGCACGCAGTTGCCGCAGCCCAGGCACTTATCGATGTCGATGATCATTCCCCACCAGTGGTCGGCCATCCGGTAGGCTTCGCCCGGCGCCTCCGCGCCAGTGATCTGCTCCAGCGTGGCGCCGGCCGAGGCCAGCACCAGCAGCTTGCCCCCTATCTTGAATAAGTCGCGACGGCTGATGTCCATACTGGTCTCCATGCCTCAGAGGTGTGGATTGTGGGGTTGGTGGCAGGCGTCGCAGGCCACGCCGCCGGAGTGCTCAGCGGTTACCACTTGCGGAAAACTCTTTGGCTTCGCCGCGTCTTTCTCGTGGCAGCGGCGGCAGAGGTTAGCGACCTCAGGCAGCTTTGGAATGTGGGCCGCTGGGTCATCGGCGTGCTGCGCCAGGGGACCATGGCAAGCTTCGCAGGCTACGTGCGCGTGTCTGCCGGAGGCTCGGGCTTTAACTTCGTCGTCGTGACAGAGAGCGCAGGCATCCTGACCGGCGAAGGCTACCGGATGCTCGCGAACCAACTGGAGCGCCCCCGGCCGGTAGTGTCCATATTGCCCAAATGCTTTGGGGACGATGGCGCTGCGAATGACGAGGAAGACGACAAGACAGGCAAGCAGAACTGCCGCCGGGCGAACCAGGTGAGCGGAATCGCGGAGCAAGCGGCGCAAACGCCACCCCCCTTTCCAGAGCAGTGCGGAACAGGCAATATGATGACCAAAAGTCCTTGTTATGTCGAAATTAACGACTTTTCGAGGCAATGTGCAGTTGTTTTCGACACCTGAAGCGCTAGGGTGCCGTGACAATTGGGGCAATACACACACTGATGGGGCAAATCGCCGATTGTGAGGCGTCTGTCGGGAATCGGCTTACGGACGCCCCAACCGCGTCCATGGCGCGGGCAAGGTCAGGTCCGCGAGAGCGTTATCGCGCCATTGCCTTTTTTCACCAGGTTATGCCTTCTGATGAAGGAAAAATCGCGGGCGAAGTGTTCGTTGCGTTGTTGCGGGACGAATCCGGGGAGTAACCTTCACCGGTGGCGGGGCGGACTCAGGTGGGCAGGGGCTTTGCGTTGAGGCTGAACAAGAAAGCCCTCTCCCCGAGACCGAGGAGAGGGCCGTTGCGGTTGGGACGAGTATTAAAGCTCGTCGTCGTCCCCGTCAGCTTTAGCGGCGTGCACCCGGCGTTTGAAGTCGCTTGCGGGGCGAACCTTCTTCTCGCCGGGGAAAGGGACCTTAAACCCGGTGGCCTCGTACCAGTCGAAGTGGCGGACGGTGTCCGGGTCCAGGGAGTCGGGCGTGTGATATTTGGCGGCGAAGACCTGCGACTTCATTTTGAGCCAGCCAGTCCGCAGAGCTTCGACTTCACGCCTTTCACGCCGGTCACGCCGGTCAGGCGTTCTCAGTTGGGGCGCCGCGGTCCCGGAACTGCAAGTGTTGAGGCTGGGGCTGACGTCCGACGGGGCCGTATATCCCGAAACGCCGTAACACAGCGGGACCTGATTCGGCACATGCGACCACGACAGGAAGTTCTCCGCGGGCGGGTTATTGATGAAGAGCGGGGTCATCGGCGCGGCCACCAAGTCGAACTGATTCATGGGCGGGAGACCGAGGATCTGCTCGATGGTGCGCGTCATGTTGACCTGCGTGTAGAAGGTGCTCTCTTCGGTGACCCCGGCCCCAGTGCCATCGGATTTCGCCCTCTGTTTGACGTAGGGGCTGATGACAAAGCCGGGGCTGCGGTGACCGTCGACGTGGTCTACGCCGTACTGCGCGTCGTCTTCTTCGATGAAGATCGCCGAAGTGGACCAAATGGGGCTGTGGCTGATGTAGTCGACGACGCGCCCAACGGCCAGGTCGTTATCGGCCACTTCGGCTGCCGCGTTCGGCGGGCCGGTGGTGTGGTCGCTCATGATCCACAGGAATTCCAACTGGGGCACCGAACCGGCGGCCACGTCGTTGGCGAAGTCCTGCTGCCAGACATCGACCCGGTACTGATCGGGGATGCCCAGATCGAATTGCGGGTAGTTCTGCACCGTGATGTTGTACAGGTTCGGGAGCGGGGTGACCGAGCCAATGACGTTGAAGTACTTGAGTTGCGCCTCGTTGCCGCTCTCGTATTCCAGTGTGTCGTTGTAGAATTGGGCCCAGGTCGGCTCGCAACTATCGGAAACAACAAACGGTAATGCAACGGGTGTACTACCGGCGCCATTATAGCCGTTTGGTTGCGTCATGTTAGTCGGAGTGCAACCCGGCACGTTGAACGTGTTGCTCTCGACGTACTCACCGTAGTTTTTCACCGTGATGCCGGCCGCGGCCGCCACGTCCCACAGGTGGCCGTTCTTCTGATAGGCAATCGCATCGCCGCCGTTGGAGGGATAGTCGCGGAGCCAGTCAGGCGACTGGACGTCGTCGGAGTAGGGCGCCATGGCCTGCGTGATCCAGTTGTGACCGTCAGCGGACTGGCGGCTCGCGTTGTAGAAGTTGTCCAGAAGCGGGAAACGCCGCACCATTTCGTGCGCGTTAGGCGTTACGACTGGGTATTCGGAGAAGGTCGAGTTGTCGCCGAAGACTGCCAGGGAAGGTTCGCCGTTGCCGCCGGCCACGTCGCCCAGTATCTGATCGTAGGTGCGGTTTTCCCGGATGATCACGAAGACGTGCTGGATCTTCGACGGAGCGCCGATCTTTTCCGGGATCGCCACCGGCGCGGCAAACGGGTTGCCCCCGGCGGCCGACGCGATGTTTTCCGACAGATCCCAGTGGTTGTTCTCGAAGACCGTCTGGGTCATCGCTGCCAGGGTCAAGTAATTCGGCACGGGGACGATGCTGACGGTGCCAAGGTCCTGGTGGGTGTTGAAGCTGACCACGCCCTCCTCCTTTCCGTACGAATTTTCGGCCGTATTAGTCGGAGGGGGCGCCACACCGAAGCCGGTGGTGCCGATGCCCTTGTCGTTGGCAACGAGCAGCACACCGTCCGCCGTGTCCAGCACAACCGAGCTTGGCGCATAGCCTACCGGGATCATGCCCATGACGGGATTTGGCACGCACGACACGGGACAGAGTCCGGATCCAAGGCTGACGACCGCGATTGCGTTGGCATTGTACAGCGCGACGTAGGCGATGTTGTTCACCGCATCGACGGCGATCGAGTTCGGCCCCGCGCCATAGGCCGGCTCTGTGGCGCCAGGCACTGCGATGGGCAGCCCGAGGTTGATCGTCCCCACCACCTCATAGTTGGCTGTGCTGACCACGGAGATGGTGTCGTCATAGGTATTGGCGACCAACAGGTAGTTGTTCCAGAGGGCCATGCCAGTCGGGTGCAGACCGGTCGAGATACTGCCGGTGACCGTAAACGTGGACAGGTTGACCACGGAAACGGTGCCTGAGGCCGTGGCGCCAGTCGGCCAGGCGGCGACGACCGGGGTGCCGTTGGAGTATCCCTGGAAGTCGTCCGCGGTGGCAATCCGGCCAGCCTCGTTGGAGACGTAGGCGGTCGTGCCATCCGGCGAGATCACGACGCTGTGCGGGACGTTGCCGACGCGGACCTCCGCGCCCTGCTTCGGAGTCGCCGCCGTCAGGTCGATCTTAGTCAGCGTATCGTTGTTGTCCAGCACGACATAGGCAGTCTTGCCATCCGGCGAGATTGCGATGCCCATGGGATAGGAAGTGAACGTGTCATCCGAGAAAATCGAAACCGGGTAGCCGCACGGAATGGCAAAGCTGCCCGAGGTCCCCGGAGGACTGTTCCCGGGGAAGCAGGTGACATTGGTCAGAGCGCCTGCGCTGGTGACGTCCAACGGAACGCTGACTTGGGTGCCGTCTGACAGCATGCCCGTCTGCGGATTGACGTTGGCGACGGCAACGTAGCTGGTGGGGCCGTAATTGCCGTCCTGGCTGAACAGCAGGTGCAGGCCATCCGGCGTATAGCTGATGCCGTTGTGGCTGCCGTCTGAATCGCTACCTTTCAGCGTGCTGTAGGTCTGCAGGACCTTGCCGGTCTGGGTGTTGAAGATCGTGACGGCCTGTGGGGCGCCCATCTGAAGGACGGCGGCGGTGTGCGTCGCGGTATTGGGGTTCAGCGCGACGGCCTTTGCGCGAGTCGTGACGCCGAGGTAGACCTGCGTGCCGGCGGGAGTGATGAACGCGCCATCACTGGCGAGCCACGGATAGGTGCTGGTCAACGGGTAGTTCGGGCCCTGCGTCGCGTTCTGATTCGCCCCTACGACGTACGTCGGGTACGGATCGGACTGAGCGAACGCCGGAATGCTTACCCCCGCCGCCAGCAGGCCGACGAGCAGATGCAAAAGGCTAATTCCAGAATGCTTGCGAGAAGTTGTCACGGACATGAGTGGTTTGCCTCTTTCGATTTCTTTTCAATATGTGACCAGCAATCGGTCATGCGGCTTGAGGTTGCTTAAGGAACTGAATTAGTATGAGCCGCGAAAATGACGGCAGGATTACGTGTAAGTGACAGGTCTAAAACAGGGCGCCATCCACTCGGAGGTGCGGGCGCGGAGACTGCGACGGCACCGGAAAAGCGGGCTCCCGCGTTCCGTGAACCTGCTCTACCTGCCAATGATTTATCTATCGGTCCGAGCGCAGAATCTTCTCAAGCCACCCCAAACCGGCAACAAGACCGTAACACTTGAAAACAAACATAGTGCGGGAGCAGCCTCCAAGAGCTGAGGCTTTCGAGTGGTGGCTTCGGGTGCTGTGGGCTACAATACCGGCACGATGCTGCCAAATATACAAAGGCATGCGACTGCCGTTGTCGCTGCCGCTGAAGCACTGCCGTTTGGAGTCGCAGCCACCGATCCCCATGGGAGGATAACGTGGGCGAATGCTGCTTACGCCCAACTCTCGGATTGCACGCCCGATGAACTATTAGGCCAATCCGCAGGAACATTCGATTGGGATGCACTCGCGCACGCAGTACCTTCTTCCGAACCATGGAGGGGTTACGCGGTCTGCAAACGCAAAACAGGTGAAGCCTACTCCGTTGAGCACAGCATTACGACGCTCCGAGATGCTGCCGCGGACACCGCGGGATTCTGGATTATGAAACGAGATACCACCGGCCTCAGACGACCGGCAGGTACACTATATCAGGCCGAAGCCAATCTTTCGGCGTTGATCGAGAGCACCGAAGATTTCATCTGGTCCGTTGATCTTGATTACAGACTACTGACGTTTAATACTGCACTCCGCGACGATGTTCTTTCTCGCTCTGCTGTCCAGGTGGCTGTCGGTATGCGACCGGAAGAATGGATGCCACCAGAGCGGGCGGCACTGTGGCCCCCAATGTTCGCTCGTGCGCTATCAGAGGGTCCGTTCAGAATCGAGTATCAGGTGCTCAGTGGCCGGACCTTGGAGTTGTCCTTCAACCCAATCCGCCAGGACGGTGGAACGGTGGGTATTTCTGTTTTCGGAAAGGACATCACTCAGCGCAAACAGGCCGAGAAGACCCTGCAAGAAGCTGAAACCACATATCGGACCATTTTCGACGGTGCGCTCGAAGGAATCTTTCGGACCTCCGTCGAAGGAAAAGCCCTAACCGCCAATCCCGCTCTGGCTAAGATCTTTGGCTACGATTCACCGGAGGACTTCGTATCTACAATCACCGACGTAGGTCACCAGGTGTGGCTGGACCCGGCTGAACGTACCTGTTGCCTGCAACGTCTCGAAAACGGCGAGGTTGTTCGTGGCTATGAGTGCCAATTCAAGCGCAAAGACGGGAGACTCATTTGGGGCACGCTGAATATACAGAAGGTTTGCGGCCCGAATGAAACAACGGCGTACTACGAGGGTTTTATCGAAGACATCACCGAGCGGAAGTGTCACGAAGCAGCGATCCAGCAAGCGAACGAGGCGGTTGCCAAGACGGAAAAACAGTATCGCCACTTGTTCAACAGCATCTCGGATGCTGTCTTCGTTTACGAGCTTCGGGAGGACGGGTTGCCCTTGCCAAGCCAGTACCGTGAAGTGAACGACAACGCCTGCCGCTTACTTGGGTATAGCCGAGAAGAGTTGCTTCAACTGCGGGTGACTGATGTCGTCCCTTCCGAAGAACGATCCTCTGGGCCAGCGAATGCACAGAAGCTCTTGGCAGACGGTCAGGTGATGTGGACCGGATCACTTGTCACAAAACACGGTCAGCGAATTCCAGTAGAAGCAAACACGCACATCTTCGACCTGGATGGCAAGTCCGTTGCCATTTCTTCAGTGCGGGATATTACCGAGCGGAAGAAGGCTGAGAGACGGTACCGGGAGATCGTTGACGGGGCACTCGAAGGAATCTATCGCACCTCACCCGAGGGCACGTTATTAGCTGCGAATCCGGCCTTGGCGGATATGCTTGGCTACGGGACACCGAACGAATTGGTGTCCGCAATCAACGACGCAGCCCACCAATTGTGGTTGGACCCGACCGAGCGGATCCGCTGCGCCGCATCGCTGGAAGATCATGAGAGCGTCCGGGGCTTTGTGACTCAGTTCAAGCGCAAGGATGGAACGGCGATGTGGGCGTCCATCAATGGCCGGAGAGTAAGCGGCTCAGACGGACAGACGCTCTATTATGATGGGTTTGTTCAAGACGTTACGGAACGGCGGGAAACAGGGGCGCGCCTGGCGGTTCAGAGCAAGAGATTTCAAGATATCATCGAACACACTGACGCCGGCTATTTTCGAATCGGTGTCGATGGCCGCTACCAGGATGTAAATTCGGCGTGGTTGCGGATGCATGGGTTTATTAGCAGAGACGACGCAATCGGCCTGCACTTTTCCGCAATTCAGGTTCCAGAAGATTTATTCAAAGCAAAGGAGATTGTCGAACTTGTTTCACGGGGAGAGTGCATCAGGGCTGGCGAGTTCTCCAGACTGAAGCGGGACGGGACCGTTGGCTATCATACCTTTTCAGCCAATCCGGTATTCGACGGTGATCGGGTGGTCGGCATGGAAGGATTCTTGGTTGACATCACCGACCGGAAAACAGCCGAACAGGAGTGGCAGAAGACCGAACAGCGGTACAGATCTCTCTTCGACTCCATGCAGGAGGGAGTTGCTATTCATAGGCTGGTCCAAACCAACGGTACTCCAGAGAACTACGTTCTATTGGAAGTGAATCGACGCTATGAAGAGATTCTTGGCGTCAGACGTGAGGCTGTGGTCAACAGACCGGCAACCAGCGCATATGGAACCCAAGACCCTCCGTATTTGAAAGAGTTTGCGTCAGTGGTGGAAACGGGCACGCCTCTTCAGTTCGAGACCTACTTTCCGCCGATGGATAAGCACTTCGTCATCTCCGTCGCACCTATGGGTGAAGATGGCTTTGCCACCATTTTCTTCGACAATTCAGAGCAGAAGAAGACGGAGCGGGCGATTCAGCAAGCGAACGAAGGACTTGCGCAGGCGGAAGCGCATTACCGGCTAATGTTCAACTGCGTTTCGGATGCGGTGTTTATTCACGACTTTGGGGTGGACGGATTCCCCAGCCATTTCACCGAGGTGAACGAAAATGCCTGTCGTCTACTTGGTTACGCTCGGGAAGAACTGCTGCAAATGGGACCTCCCGATATCGATACTCCCGAAGAACATCCCGAAATAGTGGCACGAGCGCAGAAGGTCATGGCAGGCGGCGAATTGATTTGGGAGGGACGACTCGTAGCAAAAGACGGTCGGCGCATTCCAGTCGAAGTCAACACTCATCTGGTTGATCTTGACGGAGCGCCGACGATCATTTCGTGTGTCAGAGATATTTCGGAGCGCAAGAAGAACGAAGAGTCAATGAGAAGTCTGGCGACCGCTATCGAGCAGGCGACCGAGACAATTGTGATTACCGATCTCGATGGGACCATTCAATACTGCAATCCCGCATTTGAAAAGGTCACAGGCTATTCGAAGAAGGAGGCGATTGGGCAGAATTCAAGGGTGCTGAAGTCGGGCAAGCACAGCAAGGACTTTTACGAGCGGATGTGGGCCACGATTATGCAGGGCAAAGTGTGGAGCGGACATCTGACGAACAAAAGGAAAGATGGCTCCTTTTACGAAGAGAGCGCCACCATCACGCCAATCCGCGATGCCTCGGGCGAGATATCCGGCTTCGTGGCCGTCAAGCGAGACGTGACGGAACGCCTACAGCTTGAGAATCAGTTGCGGCAAGCTCAAAAGCTGGAGAGCATAGGCAGACTGGCGGGAGGCGTGGCGCATGACTTTAACAATCTTCTGACGGTCATTAATGGGTACAGTGGGTTTCTGCTGAAGGAGTTGAAGGCCGGTGACCCTTTGCGATCATACGCAGAGCAGATCACGATTGCCGGGGAACGTGCCGCCAGCCTCACGAAGCAACTACTGGCCTTCAGCCGCAAGCAGGTGATCGAACCGAGGGTCTTGGACTTGAATTCCATTATCCGAGAGTCTTCAGTTTTGCTTCGCCGTTTGATCGGTGACGATATTGTTCTGGAAACGCACCTTGACAGTTCTTTAGGGCAAGTCATGGCGGACCCGGATCAGATTCATCAGGTCATCATGAATCTTGCTGTCAACGCCCGGGATGCAATGCCTGACGGCGGGGCGCTCGATATTGAGACGCTGAACGTCGAACTCGGCAAGGACGACAGCGCAGCGGTTCACCCTGGTGCAATTCCGGGGCGGTACGTCTTGGTGACAGTGACCGACAGCGGTCATGGCATGGACGAGACGATCCGCAAGCAAGTCTTTGAACCATTCTTCACTACAAAAGGAGTGGGTAAGGGAACGGGGCTTGGATTGTCCACAGTCTACGGCATCATACGACAGAACGGCGGCTGGGTAGATGTCTGGAGTGAAGTGGGCGTTGGAACCACATTCAAACTTTATCTTCCTCGCATTGATGCGTGCCCCGTCGCAGAGCGAAAAGGCACAATCGCCGTAGGCGCAGGCGGCGGCGAGACAATTCTCGTAGTCGAAGACGAAAGCGCGGTTCGATCTTTCGCTAAGGCTGCATTACGGCAGCACGGCTATCCGGTCCTCGGAGCGTCCGATGGCGACGAGGCCCTTTTGGTCGCCAAGCAATTCTTGGGGGAGATTGACCTGTTGGTGACGGATGTCGTCATGCCGGGATTGAACGGCAAAGAGCTGGCTGACCACTTGAGGATGCTATACCCAGGACTGAAGGTGCTGTTCATATCCGGCTACACGGCGGATGTGATCGCTCACCGGGGAGTGCTTGATCCTGGCGTGGCGTTCCTGCATAAGCCATTCGGCCAGGAGGAATTGGCGCAGAAAGTTCGGGAAGTGCTCGCCGATCCTATAAAGCCGATACTCGAATCGTGAGCGGCTATGAATCGGACGGCCCAATTGAACCTTTGGCTCCCAGAACTTCATTTACAACCAAAAGCAACGAATCAGGAGAAAATGGCTTTGCCAGTATCGCGGCCGCACCGAATAGTTTAGCCGCATTCAGCATGGAGCCGCCCAGAAACCCCGATATAGCGATGACTTTGAGCGTCGGCTCTTCCACACGAACAGCTTTCAGGAACTCGAACCCGTCTACGTCGGGCATAGACAGGTCGAGCACGATCAGATCGCAAGCAGCTTTCTTGATTTCCGCTAACGCCTTTTTGCCGTTGCTGGCTTCTCGCACTGAGTAGCCGGATTCCTCGAGGGTGGTCGTGCACATAGCCCGGATCTGTGGGTCATCATCAACGATCAGGATGGTTTGGCGCATGCGGCAGGGCGAACCTCAGCCCATCTAAGAATACCACGAGCTTTTTCTACGAAATGTCTGAAAGTGTTCATCATCGTCGCTACCCGACGCCCGAAATCAAACATCCGCCAGAAACGACTGGCTTTCGATGGCGAATTGACAACGGTCAATGCGCCGGGCGAAGCCAAGAGGGATACATACGGTGGATGCTGCTGCTCCATATCGGTCGTTATCCATCCATCATTAACCATCGCTGGTGTTGTTCCGAAGCCAAATCGTTGAAAGAATTGAGCCGAGTATGAATGGAGAAGACCGCACCCAAATGGAGTACCACAAGTTGGCGTTGTTCTGTGAGTGTGGTGGGGTGCCAAAGTGCATTTCGACGGTAGGCCTCTCGACGACACACGACCTCGTGATCCACTGGCGCTGTCCTCGGTGCCGGAAGAACGTCTATCTGGTAAAGCCACTTACCGAATGTTGGCGAGATTGTCTTGCTGAGGCGAATCTGGCGAACCCGGATGGTCAGACGGAGACGCCGGATGATCTGATATTCCTGCACAGCATCGGCGTCAAGAGCTCGGACGACTGAACTGCAAGCACCCTGCGAGGTGCGCATCGCCCAGAGCTGCGAAGCATAGCCGAGGCGACCGCAGCGACACCGCTCCGCGAGGCTTGGCCGGATTTCTGGAAGCGGCGAGTCGGCGGGAGCACAGCAGCCGGTAAGGCCCAGCCCGCGCGACGCTGGATTCAGTCCCACAAGAGGCAAGCGGTCCGGTGGCTCGGAAGCGGTAGGCCGGCAGCGACTCGGCTCACCCCTGCCGATGGCGCAGCCACCCCAGCAGCGCTCCCGCGGCCCCGCTCACCGGTACCACAGCGGTGTGCCAGAGCATCACGTGCGGGGCTTCGAAATTCGGGCAGTGCAGCTCCAACATGGTGACACCGGCCAAGCCCGCGAGCGTCCCGGCCACCAGGGCGGCCGCAACCGGATTCACGGCGAAGCCCCGCCGCAGCAGAAACCAGCTCGCCAGCGCAACGGGAATCGCGTGGAGCAGGCCCGCCGTTAGACAAGCGACGCCCTGGTGCACGAAGCTGTGAGTGTGATAATCGCGAAACAGGATCGCGAAAACACCCACCAGCGCCAGACTGCCAGCGCCAACCAGGATGGCCGGAGACACTCGGCGGCGGCTGCCGGCAATCATCTCGGCGACGCATGTGGTGGCCGCCAGCCACATTAGCAAACCGAGCGCAGGAAAAATCAGGGCTCGATCCAGGACACTCATCTTGTGAATGCCGTAAAATCCCAACCGGCCTGCGCCGGCCGTTGCGACGGCGGCGCCGATCAGAAACAGCCCACCGGCCAGGGTCCAGCTAGGCGGCAGCGGACGCACGGGATCTAAGGAACGCCCGACCGAGTTGGCGATGGAAGCGAGCAGCGCGGGGTCCACTTCATGAGGAGCCTGAGCGGCCTGGTTCAGAATGGCGTCGATCTCCCGATCCTTCACGCGGGGCCTCCCGCGCGGCCTTCGCTCAATCCGGCGCTGCTCAGCCGTTCGCGCAATTTCGCGTACGCGCGGTGAGCTTTCTGCTTTACCGATCCCACCGTCGAGGAAGTGGCTCGCGCCACTTCCTCAAGCGACATGCCCGCGACCTTCAGCATCTCGATCACTTCGCGCTGGCTTTCGGGAAGCGGCGCCAGAAGTTCCTGCAAATCCCCGGCGCTGCGGGACGCGGATGGTTGCACCGCGGCCGGCTCGGGCACCTCTTCCAGCGGCTGTTCGCGGCCGGCGGTGCGCCGCGACTTTCGGTAGTGATCCACGCGAATGTGCCGGGCAATCGCATAGAACCAAGGCAGCACTGGCTCGCCGGTTCTGTAGGTGTGCCGCACTTCGTGAATGCGCAGCCAGGTTTCCTGCAACAAATCGTCGGCGTCTCCACGGCCGGCGGACTGAACCAGGAAAAACCGGTGTAGCTGCGCGCTCAGTTGATGGATGAGAGCCGTCGCCGCCGCGTAATCGCCCTGTTGATAGCGGGCCATCAGGATTTCCAGATCGCTTTCCGAGTGCATAGCGGCGCGGCTGCTCACTCAATTATCACCGGGATAGTCCGCGTCTTCGCCAATGCTCTGTACGAATCCTTACAGAGATCATACGACGAAAAGCGCCAGAAAGTTACGGGCCGGTTATTCGATTCTCCGGCCAAGTCCGGCATGCGATTTGTGGCGGCACCGTAACTTTTCCGCGCCCGGTGGCGAAGACACTTTCGGACAACCGATGCTGTGCTGCTTTGGGAGGTTGTGCGAGGTTACCGGCCTCCCGGAGTCCGCGTCGAACAACACTCAATTCAGGAAAAAGAGGGAAACATCATGACGATTCGCGAAGCAGGGATGAAGTTCGGGTTATTCAGTGTGTTGCTGCCACTCCTTGGAGGGGCAACAGCCATGGCGTACGATCACAATGTTTTAGTCGTTACAGCCTCCAACGCAACTCAGAACCAGTTGCTGGTCTACTCGACCGGCGGCCAACTGATCCAGACGATTCCCACGCAGGGTAAGGGCGGTGTTAGCGGCAATGCGGGTGGCATTGAGACGAACGACGGTCTGGTCGCTGTCGTGAATTTCGGCTCGCAGAACGTTTCCATATTCGAACGCGAGGGCGAAGGAATGCGATTCAAGTACCTGGTGCCCACAGTCACCAGCCCGGTTAGCATAGCCTTTGGCGCCGGTCACCTATACATCCTTGGGACCACCAAAGTGGAATCTCACCGAATATGGGGATCGGATGTAAGTTCGAGTCCCGATGGAGTGGTAACACTGCTGGTTGCGGATGGGTCCGCAGCTCAGGTCGGCGTGGTGGAGAACCAGCTCATCATCACGGAAAAAAGTAACATGATCGAGACGGTGGATTTGGCTTCCGATGGAGCCGCAAGCGGCGCCGCGACGATGGCACAGAACATCCCGTCCAATGTAAATACGCCATTCGGCTTAGTGACTCGCAGCAACGATGCGTATGTCACTATCGCTCATGCTAATGAAATCAGTCTGGTCCGCAATGGAGCGATTCTTACCATAACCGGCTCCGGCACCCAGTCGGCGCCATGCTGGCTGACATTGGTGGGGCCGTTTCTATTCTCGAGTAACTCGCCGAGTATGAGCGTTTCCCGGTATGCGGTTTACGGGCAAAAGATCGTTCAGGACGCGGCCGTGGCGGCAACGCTGAACGGCGATCCGACCGATATCACTTCGGGAGCGGGATTAGTGGCCGTAATTGACGGAACCGGCACGGTATCGCATCTGTCGATCTTCAGCGTGGACGAGGACGGCAACCTGACCCTGATGCAAGCCGCCGACACGCTGGCCAGCACGGCCAACGGCGTCGCGATTGTGCGGGACGAAGACTGAGCAGGCGTCATTATTGTCCGGTGGTCGATGGCGTTTGCTTCACGCCATCGACCATTGGTTGCATGCATGGGAGCCGGGTTCAAAGATCGCCTGAATCGGCTGCCGGAAGAGGCGCCCGGTGCTGAAGGTGAGCGGAAGACGCTCGGCTCGGAGACCTCGGAGGCCGATGAGGACCTAGAGGGCGCG
>Ga0181517_10001432_pt1 | contig 26560 bp, 23 predicted proteins | sample PEATcosm2014_Bin_31_FD_119748 | JGI IMG/M metagenome (GOLD analysis project Ga0181517, IMG submission 119748) | Peatland microbial communities from MTU Mesocosm Facility, Houghton, MI, USA - PEATcosm2014_Bin01_30_metaG | ecosystem: Environmental > Terrestrial > Soil > Wetlands > Peat | place... | reverse complement strand
GAGCTCACGGACCTCTATCGCAGGCTCAAGCTCGCGGCGATGCGGGCCAAGTTCGAGAACGCCTCGGCCGGCGACTACGCCGCGAGCAATCGGGATCTCCTGCGCGCGGTCCTCGAGGAGCTTTTCCCCGAGAAGAAGCACCGCATGTACGGAAAATCCGGAAAGGCGGTCCAGCCCGACCTGGACGCCCTGCTTCTCAATACCGCCTTGTGACATAGCGGGCAGTCGAGCGCTCGCTGGGGGAAAACGCCGTGCAATCGACCTTCCTTGGCATAGAATTGGGCAAGCGCAGCCTCAACGCGCACAATCAGGCCCTCGATACGATAGGCCACAACCTGGCCAACGCCTCGGCGGAGGGCTACTCGCGCCAGCGAGTCGATCTCGCGGCCTCCGAGCCCCTCTACGCACCCGACCTCACGCGGGAAGAGACACCGGGGCAGATCGGGCAGGGCGTCGGGATACAGAGGATAGAGAGGATCAAGGACGATCTGCTCGAGGGCCGCATCGATGCCGAGAGCGGCCTCGAGGGCTACTGGACCACGCGGGACAAGTACCTTTACCAACTCGAGCAGGTGCACAACGAACCTTCGGACTCTTCGGTACGGACTCAAATGGACAAGTTCTGGGACTCCTGGCAGGAGCTTTCCCTCCGGCCCTCCGACACGGCGGCGCGAGAGGCGGTGCTGTCCCGCGGGGAGGGCCTCGCCGAGAGCATGCGCGACAGGTACCGGCGTCTCTCGGACTTCCGCTCCATGGTCGATGGCGATATCCGCGGCACGGTCTCGCAGGTCAACGACCTGACCAAGGAGATCGCGAGCGTAAATCTCGAGATCCAGAAGTCAAGGGCGATCGGGGACAATCCCAACGACCTACTGGATCGGCGCGACGTGCTGGTCGAGAAGCTCGGCCACCTCGTCCCGATCAGCGTCGGGCAGAGGGACGCCGAGGAATTCATGGTCCACGTCGATGGTCTCGTGCTCGTCCAGGGCAAGATCGCGCGCGCCTTCGAGATGCAGAGGCCCGACGAGGAAGGCTTCGCCTCCCCCGCCTGGCAGGACACCGGCCTCCCCGCCTCGATAAAGGGAGGCACGCTGGGCGCCCTGCTCGAGCTGCGCGACGGCGACGCGAGGAAGGAGATGCAGACCCTCGATACGATGGCGCTGAGCTTCGCCGACCTGGTCAACGAGACGCATCGAGCCGGCTACGGCGCGAACGGGAAGACCGGCCTCGACTTCTTCAAGGAATGGCCCTTCGTCAACAACGTCGCCGGCAACTACGACCGCAAGGGCGAAGGCAAGTACGATTCGACCTACATATACCGGATGACCGGAGCCAACGTCCTGACCGCGCAAGAGCAGATCGGCCTCGCCGGAACCATCAGACTCTCCTCCGCGACGGGCGTCGCCGAGATAGGCTACAACCCGACCGATACCGTGGCCGACCTCGTCTCGCGCATCAACCACGCGGGAGCGGAGGTGACGGCGAGGCTCACCCGCGACGGCAAGCTCGAGCTGCGCGCGACTCCCGCGGCCAACTCGGGCGACCCGTCCTTCGTCGTGCGGCACGTGGAGGACTCGGGTCAGTTCCTCGTCGGATATTCGGGCCTCCTTCGCGGGGCCGGCGCGGCCGGGGCCTACGACTGGGGCCACGCGGACGCGACAGGCTCGCTGCGGCCCGACGGCGCGGATTTCGCCGTGGCGCCCATCGCCCACCCCGCGGGCTGGCTCGAGGTGGCGCCCGAGATCAAGTCCGACGTCGGCTCCATCGCGGCCGGCTTCGGGGAGAACGGCCGGCCGGCCGCCGCGGGCGACGGCTCGACGGCCCTCGCGATCGCGGCTCTGCGCACGCAGAGCGTGATGGTCGGATCCCTGCGGACCTTCGACGACCATTTCGCCGAGGCGGTCGCCCGAGTCGGCCTCTCGGGTGAGCGGGCACAGATCGGCATGGACACCCACGACAGGATCGGCAAGGAGCTCCGCGACCTCAGACAGGCGGCGTCGGGGGTGAACATGGACGAGGAGCTCGCCAACATGATCAAATTCCAGCACGGGTACGAGGCCGCGGCGAAGTTCATCACCCGCGTCGACTCGATGCTGGATACGATAATCAACCGACTAGGAGCGTGACCTAGATGCAACGCGTCAGCAGCGACCTGATGAACGACGACATGCAGTTCTGGGCGAGGCGCCGGGAGCGCGACATGGCCTCGGCCGAGACCAAGATGGCCCGCCAGAGCAGGATCGAGAACCTCCGCGACGATCCTCTCGCGGCGGCGCGCGCGACGCGCTACGACTCCGTCGGAACGCGCCTCCAGCGCTTCGAGAAGAACGCCGCCTGGGCCGACGACCAGTACAGGGTCTCGGAGGACTATGTCCGCCAGACCGTCGATATCACGCAGAGATTGCGGGAGATAGCCGTCCAGGGAGCCAACGGCACCTACTCCAAAGAGGACCAGAAATACATGGCCCAGGAGGTGGATCAGCTCCTCGGCGAGATGGTGAGCATGGCCAATTCGCGGGGGCCGGACGGCAGCTACATCTTCTCGGGGGACAAGTCCCGCACCCAGCCCTTCCGGGAGATAACCGGATCCGCCCCCGGAGCGGCGGGCGAAGTGACCGTCGGCGTGCAGTACTTGGGAGCCCAGGACGGTCCCAAGGCGGAGATATCGGAGGGCGACTACATCCCCCTGTCGCAGAGCGGCTCGGACGTGTTCTGGGCCGAGAGGCAGCAGGCCGTCTCGAGCTTCGACGCCCGAGACTGGCGAGCCGCGGCCGACGCGACGATAGTCGTGGACGGCAAGGCGGTGGGCATCAAGGCCGGGGACAACGTCTACGCGGTGGCCGCGAAGATCAACGACTCGGGGGCCGCGGTGAAGGCCTCCATCGACCCGAGGAGCTTCTCGCTTGCCCTGGAGACGACGACCGCCCATCAGATGCGCCTGGAGGACGGGCCCGCGACGCCGGGCACTCCCGCGGGCGGCGTGCTGAAGGAGCTCGGCCTCCTCGCTCCGTCGGGCGCGGCTCCGGACAACTGGGCGCCGAGCGCGCGAGTGTCGGGCGGCTCCCTCTTCGACGCGGCCATCCGCCTGCGCGACTCGCTCAATCGCGGCGACGCGCTCGAGACCGGCGGCGCGGCCCTCGCCGGCCTCGACGCCGGCATCGACAACCTCAATCGCCGCGTCGCCGAGATCGGCGCGCGCAGCCAGAGGCTCCAGGTCGTCGAGGCGAGGCTCAACCGGGAGATTCCCGATACCGCGAAGCTGGAGAGCGAAGAGGCCGACCTGGACATGACGAAGGCCATCACCGACTACAAGATGCTCGAGTACGCGCACAAGGCTTCACTGGGATTCGCGGGGCGCCTCTTCCCTCAGACGCTTCTTGACTTCCTGCGCTGAGGCCCGGTATTTTGGAGCGACAGATGAGAGTCAAGACCAAGGCCTACGGAGAGATCGACGCGGACGAACGGCAGCTGGTTTCCTTTCCCGCCGGCATCCTCGGCTTCGAGAAGTTCAAGGACTACATCCTGCTCGACGCCAGGCAGAAGCCCTTCTTCTATCTGCAGTCGATCGATGTCCCGGACCTCGCCTTCATCCTCATCGACCCCTTTCTCTTCCGCCCCGATTACTCTCTCGACGTGAACGACGACTCGCTGGTCGACATCGGCGTGTCCCATCCCGACGATGTCCTCGTCTTCGCGATAGTCACCGTTCCCGGAGAGGGGGGATCGGTCACGGCGAATCTCATGGGCCCACTCATCATCAACAAGGCCAACCGCCTGGGGATCCAGACCGTGCTCGGGGATTCGCGCTGGCGCGTAAAGCACGACATAATGGCCGAGCTGGCCGCGTCCAAAGGCTAGGGACGATGCTCATCCTCTCCCGCCGCGTCAACGAGAAGATCGTCATAGGCGACGACATAGTGGTGTCGGTAGTCGAAGTCCGCGGCGACCAGGTCAAGCTCGGCATCGACGCGCCGCGCAACGTGAAGGTCTTCCGCCAGGAAGTGTTCGACGCGATCCAGGAAGAGAACAAGAAGGCCGCCGCCTCCGGCGTGCAGCTTCCCCTCATGGACATCCCGCTCCGCTCGAAGGACTGAAAACCGCCCGGATCGGGCGGCCGCCCTTCCGCCTCGCCTTACCTCCGCCCTCGCCGGGGCGCGGGCCCCTCGCGCCCTACCGATGCCGAGGAGCCGGTCGAGGTACCCGCGTCGGCGGCCGCCGCGAGCGCGGGCCCACCGGCCGTCGCCCTGGCGGCCTCGGCGGCCGCCTGCTCGATGAGGCCGTACTCGTGCTCGAAGTTGGGCGTGAACAGGCCCATGCCCAGATTGGCGCGTATGTCGGAGAAGCTCCAGAACCTGCCTTCGTCGATCTCGGCGGCGTCGGGGGAAAAAGGCCCAGCGTAGGTTACGATGAAGGAAAACACGAGCTCGGACTCGCGATCGCTGTCCCAGCGGTAGCGGAGGATGGGCTCTATCTTCCCTCCCGACGCTTCGATGGCGAGCTTGGTGACGCCGAGCTCCTCGCGGAGCTCCCGCGACAAAGCGGTGTCGAGGTCCTCGCCCGCGGAGACGTGGCCGCCTACGGCGCTGTCCCACATGCCGGGCTGAATGTCCTTGCCGGCGGACCGCTTCTGCAAATACATGCCTCCCCTGCCGTCCACGATCTGAAGGTGGACGACGGGATGGAGCTTGCCCGGCCCCTTGTGGCACTCGCTCCTGGGCGCCGTTCCCAGGACTTTGCCGGACTCGTCGATGAGCGGGAGCATCTCCTCGCCCGATCCTCCCGGCCCGGCGCGCCTCGCCCGCAGCTTCGCGGAGGCGAACTGGCCGACGGCGACGGCGGCGAAGAGAATGTAGAGAAGGCCTCCGGAAACGAAGCCCCAGGCGGCGGTCGACATCGCCAGCGCGGCATAGACGGTGAGCGCGACGTGGGCTACGAGGGCCGCGAGCATGACGGCGAGGCTCTTCTTCATGGCCGGCATCGCCGCGTCCGGGATGGCGATGCCGCGAAGCTGTCTGCCGACGTAGCCTTTGAGATAGCCCGGGGGCAGGACGAGAAGGGCAGCCATGGCGGCGGCGAGAATCGCCTCGATCACCGCCGGCTTGAGCTTGAAAAAGATATCGTTCCCGATGAAATAGGAGACGCCTCCCGCGACGGCGAGGAGGATCGTGTCCGCCGCGACGAAGGGATCGGCCTTTCTGTCCCTGCGGAGTATGTAGACGAACTCTACCAGGCCCACGCCTATGCCGACGAGGAGGCCGACCCTCTCGCCGAACGCGGCGTCCGCGCCTACGAAAATGATGAGGGGCAGGAGCCCCGGAATCAGCGATTTGAAGAGCATCATCGGGTTCATCGGGCAGAGAATAACCAGGAGCCGAGCGGAGGAGCAAGGCCCGGGCTGATGCTAGGCTCGAATCGAGCCCGAGGGGCAGTCCCTGATGACTCCTTCAAGGGCCTCCCGATCGGACTCGTCGCCCTCGAGCCCGGCGCCCCCGCGAACGCGCACCTTGCCCTCGGCGACCTCGAAATACTGGGGAAGGACATCCGCGCAAATCCCGCAGTCGATGCAGGTCTCGTCTTCCAGGCTGATCATCTCATCCTCCGCATATAACATATCAAAAGAACGGCCTCGCGACAAAGTGCCGCTTGGACTATACTATCGGGAGCCATGCCCAGGATAACCCTGCCCGGAACGGATTTCACAGTGGGCGACCCAGACATCGTCCCCTTGAGCGCGGACTCCCTGCCGGGCGCCGCCGAGCTGCAAGAGGCCGCGTCCACCCTCATCCTCTCGGCCTCGGGATGGCGCAAGGTCTTCGCCGAGGACGGGGACGAGGAATCGGACTCGGGCGCGGTGTCGGGCGCCGATATCGTCCTCGCCGGAGCTGCCGCCATCGCCTTCGCGAGTCTGGTAAGATCGCGAAGCCCCTCGGCCTCTCCTCGCATCCTCGTTGGCATAGACTCGAGGCCGACCGGACCCGCGATCGCGGACGCCATCATCCGCGTCTTCCTCGGCCTCGGCCTGTCCCCTCGCTACCTCTTCATCGTCGCGGCTCCCGAGATAATGGCCTTCGCGCGCGCGATCCCGGCGCGCGGAGCGACGGGACGAGGGCCGGGCGCCGACGCGGGTGCGGAAGGCTTCTGCTACGTCACGGCGAGCCACAATCCCCGCGGATACAACGGTTTGAAGTTCGGCTTGGGCGACGGAGGCGTCATCGGCGCTTCCGACTCGAGCTCCCTGATCGAGGCCTACCGCTCTCTTCTCGCCGGGAGCGGCCTGGCGGCGCGCGTGCTGGCGCTCATGGAAGCGGCCGAGGCGCGAAGAGTCGCAAGCGTATATTCGGGCTGCGCGGGCTGGAAGCGCCGCTCGATCTCGGCCTATACCCTGTTCGCCCACGAAGTGATAGCGGGAACCGACGACCGGCGCAGTCAGGAAGCGCTCTTCGACGAGATGGCGAGCGCCGCCGAACGGCGGCCTGTCGGCGTCGTAGCCGAGCTCAACGGCTCGGCTCGCTGCGTCTCGATAGACCGCGACTTCCTCGAGGGCTTAGGGGTCAGGGTCTGCGCCGTCAACGACAGGCCTCGCGAGTTCGCGCACCGCATCGTCCCCGAGGGCGAGTCCCTGGCGGACGCGATGCGGGAGCTCGAGGCCGCCGCCGCCGTGGATCCCGCCTTCGTCGCGGCCTATGTTCCCGACTGCGACGGAGACCGGGGGAATCTGGTGGTCCTGGGGCGGGACGGAATCGCGCGGCCGGTGGAGGCCCAGGAGGTATTCGCGCTCTGCTGCGCGGCCGAACTGTCGCAGCTCGTGCGCGACGGCCGCCTCAGCTACGACGAAGCGGGCAACGCGAGGGAAAAAGTCGCCGTCGTTGTCAACGACGCGACGAGCATGAGGATAAACGCGATCGCTCGAGCCTTCGACGTCGACGTCTACCGCGCCGAGACCGGCGAAGCGAACGTCGTGGGCCTCGCGGGCGCGCTGCGCGGGAAGGGCTATATCGTCCGCATCCTCGGCGAGGGCTCGAATGGAGGCAACATCACCTACCCGTCGGCCGTCCGCGATCCCCTTTCCACCATCGGCGCCCTGCTCAAGCTCCTCCTCCTTCGCGGCGGGCCGGGCTCCGCCGAGACCGGGCTCTTCGCCATATGGGCGGGCCGCTCGGCAGCCGGCAAGGCGGGGAGGGGATCGGCCTACGACGCGGACTTCGGGGTCGAAGACATCCTCGAATCCCTGCCCACCTTCGCGACGACGAGCGTCTTCGAGCCGAGGGCAGCCCTCCGCGTGAGGAGCGTCGACCATTCCGCTCTCAAGGCGCGTTATGCGGCGGTATTCGCCCGCGAGTGGGAGGAGCGAAAGGAGGACCTCGCCCGGCGCTTCGGCGTCTCGTCCTGGGAGGCCTTCGCCACCAAAGGCCGGGTCGAGACTCGCATCGGCTCCGATTTCTCGGAGTCCGGGAGCGGCGGATTGCGAATCGCCTTCGCGGATTCGGCCGGGGCCCCGCGTGCCTTTCTGTGGATGCGCGGCTCGGGCACGGAGCCCGTCTTCCGCGTTATGGCCGACGTCGAGGGCGGACGCGCGGCCGACGAGGAATTCCTGCTGGCCTGGCACACGGCCATGGTGAGAGAAGCGGACGGGGCCTAGCGGACCGCTCCGAACCTCAGGTACTATCGAGGGCGAAGGGCGAGGAGCGGCTATGGGCATTCGGGGCGAGCTTTTCTCTACGAGGGTCAGCTGCAACGGCAGGACCTACTTCTTCAACGTCAAGGAAAACCGCATGGGAGATATGTTCCTCACCGTGGTGGAAAGCAAGCCCTCGGAGACGGAGGGCTTCGAGCGCCGCTCCGTAGTCGTCTTCCGCGAGGACATGGCGGAATTCGTCAAGGCGCTCCAGGGCGCTCTCAGCTATATGGGAAATCCGGGACGCGGCTCAGGGGCCCTGGAGTTCTCCCCGGCTGCGGGATCAGCGGAGAAGCCCGGCAGGACCCCCGGCTTCGCGGGCAGCGAGTCGAGCGCGGCCCCCAAGAAGCGCCGCATAGTCGTGCGGCGCAGGCCGGCGGCGCCCGGGGACCAAGACTAGCCCGCCATGCATTTCGCCACGACGCTCCGCTCGCTCGGCCCGTCGAACTCGCACAGGTAAACGGCCTGCCAGGTCCCGAGGATCGGCTCTCCTTCGCTTATCACGACGGCGAGGGAGGGGCCGAGAAGGCTGGTCTTGATGTGCGCGTCGGAGTTGCCCTCGGCGTGGCGGAAGCTCGGGTCGCGGGGCGCGACGAGCGTGGTGATATGATGATCTCCACCCGCCTCGCGCTTCGGACCTTGATGACCGACGGTTTCGCCATAGCGTCCGGTACCTCCTAGTCCGCGACGTAGTTGAAGCTCTCGCGCTGGATCGGCGAGGGTCCCAGCCTGCGGCAGGCCTCGCGGTGCTCGAGAGTCGGGTAGCCCTTGTGCCTCGCGTAGCCGTACTCCGGATAGAGCCAATCGTATCGCTCCATCGCCCTGTCTCGCGCGACTTTCGCCAGGATGGAAGCGGCCATGATCGCGGGGACGATCGCGTCGCCCTTGACGACGCAGGCGCAGGGGCGGCCCAGGCGGGGCAGGCGATTGCCGTCGACGTAGACGGCTGCGGGCGGGAGGCGGTCCCGCGCCGCCAGGGCGGAGGCCATTCCCAGATAGGCGCGGCGCATCGCGAGGAGGCTGGCGCCGAGGATATTCAGGCCGTCGATCTCGCAAGGGTAGGCCCAGCCGACCGACCAAGCCAGCGATCCTTCGACGATAAGCGCGTAGGCCGCCTCGCGGCGCCTGGCCGAGAGGGCCTTCGAGTCCCCGAGCTCCGCGACGGGGAAGGCCTCCGGCAGGACGACGGCCGCAGCCGACACCGGCCCGGCGAGGGGACCGCGTCCGGCTTCGTCGATGCCGCAGACTCCGGGGCCGAGGGGGGGGCCTTCGGGAAAATCGTCGGCCCGCAGGACGAGGCCCCCCGCCCCGGGAACTTCGAAGAGCTCTTCCTTCACGTCTCGATGATACCGCGGCCTCGCGCGAGGCGCATAGTCCGCGGCGAGCTATAACGCGACCCCAAGTCGGGATACTATGCGAGGATGGACTTTACCTTCTACAAATTGCGCCTCTGCGATTCCGACCTGGTGCTGGTGGACGATCTGGAGGGCGGCGGGAAGGGCAGAGATTGGGCGTTGGCCGCGAAGGCCCTCCTGCATAGACGGCGAGGAGCCGGGGCCGACAGGCTCGCCGTCGTCTCGAAGCCCGAGGGCGAGGCCCGGCTCCGAGTCTATCAGCCCGACGGAACGACGGGCCCCTTCGCCGACGCCGCACTTTGCGCCGCCCGCTTCCTCCTCGATTCGGGCCGGAGCGGCGCCGAGGACGTCTCGATGAAGATTCCCGGCGCCGAGCTCCGGGTGGACGTCCTCGATTCGGCCTCCCTCGGCCTCTCGCTCGGTCCGCCGAGGGGAATGCCGGACGGCGAGGCCCTCGGAGCGGCCGAAGCGGCGATGCGCGCCACGAGCATCGAGGCGGCGGGAGAGCGTTTCCAGGTCGTCCCCGTGCGCGCGGGAATCCCTTCCGCCGACCTGGCAGCGGTCTTCGCCGAGGGCGGCGCCGCCAGGGCGAGGGCGCGTATCGCCGCCTCGCGTCGGCGCGAGCCGAGGCGCGCGGAGTCGACGCCGGTCGTCATCACCGTCCGCGTGACGTCGCGCGGGCAGCTTCTCGTGTCCGCGCCGTCGGGAGGCGCCGCCGACTGCTGCGCCGCGGCGGCGGCCGCGCTCGCTGCCTCGGCCGCCGTGGGCTACGCGGACCGTGAGGCCATGGTCAGGCTCGGATCCGGCGCGCTCTGGGTCGAGTGGACCGTCTCTGGGGCCCTCTATGTAGCCGCGAGGCCCGAATACGTGTATAGGGGCGAGTACCACCTTTCCGAATGACTCTGCAGGCGCGACGCGGCCTCTCCGCCGGTCACTTTCGGGCGGGGACGCGTATTTTGAGTGCCACGAGCGCGGTACCGGCGAGGACCAGGGCCGCCCCGCCTATCATCGCCAAGCTGATCCTTTCCCCGAGGAGGATCCATCCCCAGAGCATCCCGAAGACGGGAATGAGGAAGGTCACGGTTAGGGCCTTGGTAGGCCCGAGTTCGGCTATCAGCTTGTAGTAGATCAAGTACGCGACAGCGCTGCAGAGCAGAGCGAACAGAGCCAGGGCCGCCAGAACGGACGGGCCGGGCATCTCCCTCGGCGGAAAGGCGACCGCGAGCGGCAGGATGATGACGCCGGCGGCAAACTGGCTTCCCGCCGCCATCGCGCGAGCCTCGATGTCCGCCGCGCGCCTTTTGATGTAGACCCCGCAGAGGCCGTAGCAGGCGGTCGCGAGTATGCAGGCGGAGATCGCCGGCGCAAGCATGGGCGAGGCGGGCAGGGACCCGAAGCTCGCTATCGCGGCGACTCCCGACGCGCCTATGACGAGGCCCGCGATTTTGGCGGCAGAAAGGGCCTCCCCCAGCCAGATCGCGGAGAACACGGCCCCGAAGAGGGGCGACAGAGCGTTAAGCACCGACTCGACGGATGCCGGGACGTAGAGAGACGCGAAAGAAAACAGGAGGAAGGGCAGGCCGGAGTTGACGATCCCGATGACGGCGAAGCGCTTCCAATTCCGCCTCCAGCCCAAGCCGTAGCCCGTCGACGCGAAGAACGCGAGGAGGGTTAGACCTGCGATCAGCATCCTCATATCCGCGGTGAGGACGGGCCCGACGATCGGGGAGAGGTAGCGCATGAACATGAACGAACTACCCCATATCGCCGAGAGCGCGAGAAGCAGTGCCGCCTGAAAAGCGTTCATGGTCCCGAAGGTAACCGAGGCCCTGAACTTCGGTCCACCGAAAATCGGAGATCGAATTCTCCATCAAGCCTCGAAATAATCGGCGCGATAGTCCCCTATGTCCTCGAATCCGAGACCGCGATAGAGGGCGCGAGCGGCCGCGTTGGAAGGCTTGACGAATAGAGCCGGAGATCGTCCTTGATAGGATATCTCGGACAGGAGCGTCGCCATGAGGGCGAAGGCGATCCCGCGACCCCTTCGCGCGGGAAGGGTATATACCCCGCCGATCTGATCGACGGCGAAGCCTCTCGCATTCGTGCCTGCCTTGGCTATCATGACCCCTCCCTCTTCCGCGGCGAACACGAGCTGTCTCTCCAGGGCCCGGGCGAGCGAAGCCTTGCAGGCCGCCGGGTTGAACCGATGAATTCGCGTGAGCACTTCCTCGCGCTCGTAGGCCTCCTGGAGAGGGAGGAGGGCGGGGAGGTCGGCCGGAGAAACTCGCCGGATCGACAGTTCGGCATGGCCGGGAACCGTCGCGTCGAGCGGCCGCCGCTCGCGCTCGGCTCCGGCCATCATCCGATAGGCTACCGACGCCAGCGGCTCGAGACCCAAAGCCGATTCGTATCGCTCGACGTCCTCGGTCATTCCGGTGACCGAAGCGGGCGAAAAGGCGGAGGCGAGGAGAGAAATGCCCGCTTCGCGATCATCGCTCGAGGCGGGGAAAATCGGGAAGACCAGACGCGAAGGATGACATAGGACTGCGCCCGCGACCTCCGGGCCGGCCGAAGCGGAAGGCGCCGTCGCGGACGCGTCTTCTACGTCGACCAGCCACACGGCGCCGCGGAGAGGCGAGGGAAGCCGGACGGAGGCTGAAGCGCCGAAGCCGGCTTCCCGCAGTAGGCGGCCCGAGAAGCCCACACGGCGCTCTTCGCCTTCCCGAAGGAAAGCGGAGAGGGCGGGAATGTCCGCTCCGACGGCTCGCCGCCACCGCGGCGCGCGCTCGCGCGCGCTCGGGCGGCTTCCCGTTCCGAGGCCGGGAGCCTTCATTCGGGGAGATGCAGGGGCAGTCTGCCCTGTGCCTGGGCCTTGCCCGCGAGTACCGCGATTCCGGCCCTGATGGAGTCGCTCGAATAGCTGTATACGGCCACCGAGGCCTCGGCCCATGGCGCCCTAGCGAGGGGCGCGGGGCTTTGGACGGACAGTATCGCCACGCGCTTGCCCGCCGCATGGGCATGCTCGGCAAAATCCATTCCCGCTTCGTTGGCGACGCAAACGACCACGGCGTCGACGCCCGCAAGGTCGTGGTCGAAGGCCGCCAGCTCGGAGCCGAGCGCGGCGCCCTCCGGCTCGTAGGAGAAGCGGAAAGTCCCTGCCGCCGGATAGTCGATGCGGGCGGCATCGAAGAACTCCTTGAAAGGCCCGGCAAGGAGAAGACGCCCGCCGCCCTGGTCCGGAGGAGTAAAGGGTATTCCTCCCGAGCGCAGAGCGGTGGCGCTCCGATAGGCCTGCGCCGCGAAGAAGGCAGCGGCCTCGGGATCGGGCACTTTGGCCGCGAGCCCGGCGAGATTGGGGACCAGGACGGCCTTCCCGCGGGGCCTCAGGTACCGCAGCTTCGTCTCGACGACCTTGGCCGCGGCCTCGCGAACCAGAGCCCGGAAGGCGGGCCTTTCCCTATAGGACTGGAGGAGGCGCGTCCAGGCGGGATCATCGGTCGTCAGGAGCTTGCTTATCATGAGCAGGTCGTTGCCGGCCTCGATCGCCTTGATGCAGGCCTCGGAAATGGAGCCTGCGGCCTCCCCCGCTCCGTTCATGGCGAGGTCGTCGGTCACCGCCAGGCCCCTGAAGCCGATTCGGCCGCGCAGAAGGGTCGTCATGAAATAGGGCGAGAGGGATGCGGGCCATCCATCGCCCGTGACGAGCGGGAAGCAGAGATGGCCGCTCATTATGGCGGGGATGCCCTCGGCCGACAGTACGCGGTAGGGCAGGAGCTCGCGGGCCCAGAGGGTCTTTTCGTCGACGCGGATGACAGGCAGGACGCCGTGCGAATCGTCCTCCGTATCGCCGTGCCCCGGAAAATGCTTCGCGGTCGCGATGACTCCGGCGTCGGCGAGACCGCGGACGAAGGCCGAGCCGAGCGAGGCCGCGACTTCCGGGTCGTCCGAGAAGGCGCGCGGCCCGATTATGTAGCTCTTGGGCTTGGTGGCAAGATCGACGGAGGGGGCGAAGTCCATGTTGACGCCGAGCGCCGCGAGCTCCCTGCCTATGAAGTTCGCGGAGCGATACGCGTCATAGGGCCTGCCCGAGGCCCCTATCGCCATATTGCCGGGCGTGATCGTCGTCGCGCCCTTTATATGGCGTATCCATCCGCCTTCCTGGTCGGTGGCCACGAGGAGAGGCAGGCCAAGCCGCGAGCCGAGGGCGGCTCCCTGGATCCCGCACACCGCCTCGGCGACTTTGCCGCTGTCCTCGGCGTTCCAGCCGAATATCTTCACGCCGCCCAGGGAGCGTTTTTCGATCCATTCGTAGAGAAGGGGACCCGGCTCGTCGCCCGGATAGGCCATCATGAGGATCTGGCCTACGACTTCCTCGTCTCTCATCCTGCCGACGAGCGAGGCGGCCAGCGCCGCTTCGGCGTCGCCGCCTTTGAGCTCGGAAGCCCAGAAATCGGCTTGAGACGGAGAGGCCGAGGCGAAGCCCGCGGAGGCGAGTACGGCCACAAAAGCGAGCGACCTGCCGCGGGGCGCGCGGCCTCGCGCCGCGGGCCTCGAACTATGGAGAGGAAGGGGCGTAGGCTTCTCCCTTGATCTCGTCGATATACTGGGACGCGGAATGAGCCGCGATCGCCCCGTCCGAAGCGGCGGTGACCAATTGGCGGAAGCTGCAGGCGCGCACGTCGCCGGCCGCGAAAAGCCCCGGCTGACTCGTCGCCATGCGATCGTCGGTGAAGATGTAGCCCTCCTCGTCCTTCCTGGCCCCGGTCGCGAGGGCACTTTGGGGGATCGAGCCGACGAAGACGAAGACCGCATCGAAGGCCTCTTCATGGGCTCCCCCGCCTTCCGCCTTGTCGAGGACCACGGACTCCACTTTCTTGGTCCCTCTGATCTCCTTGACGATCGTATTGAAGCGGACGTCGATATTGGGATTGGAGAGCGTACGCTCGGCCAAGGAGGCTTGCGCCCTGAAGCGGTCCCGGCGGTGGACGACCACTACCTTGTCGGAGAGCTTGGCGAGGAACGCGGACTCGTCGCAGGCCGCGTCGCCGCCTCCGACGACCATGATGCGCCTTCCCTTGAAGAACGGGCCGTCGCAGGTCGCGCAGTAGGATACGCCCCGTCCCGCGAACTCCTCCTCGCCGGGAACGTCCGCGTGTCTGTGCTTGGCCCCCGTAGCCAGCACGACGGTCTTGGCCCTGAGGCCGCCCTCGCTCGTGTCGACGAGGAAGAACCCGCCGTCTTTTCGCAGCTCGCTCACCGTAGCGGTAAGCGAAGAGGCGCCGAAAGCCTCGGCCTGCCTGCGCATGACCTCGGACAAGTCGTAGCCGCTCACGGGGCCCATGACGCCCGGATAATTCTCGAGCGCATCGACGAGAAGGGCTTGGCCGCCGACCGCCAGTTCCTCGACGAGAAGTGTCTTGAGATTGGCGCGAGCGCCGTATTGGGCCGCGGACATACCGGCGGCTCCCCCTCCGATGACTACAAGATCGAATTCCGAATCCATATACCCTCCAGCAGCCGCTCTCGATGATGATATTATTAAGATAACGACTTTTGCGATTTACCGTGGCTACTATACCCCGAGGGAATTAGATTTGAAAGTGATGAAGACTTTCTTAAGTCTACCCTCCCTGATTCTCCTCTTGGTTGCGGAGTCGGTATGGGGCGTCCCCGCGCCGGAAGCCGGACCCTTCGAACCCGAGCCCGGATTTTCGGAACTCGGAGCGGCCGCGGAACCTATGGACCTGCCGAGACTCGAGAGGGCCGCCCTCCTCGCCTCAGGGCTGCGGCCCGAGGAGCTCGGTCCCTACCAGTCGCGCCTCGACCGGGTCATTGTCGAGGCCGGCGCCGCGGCGGAACAGGGTCCTGAAGCGACGCCGAAGGCCGAATCGGTGCTCACCTTTCTGCATAGGAACGTGCTCCGGTCCTATCGCGAGGATGCTACCACGATAGACGGCATCCTCGACACGGGGCTCTACAACTGCGTATCGTCGGCGGTCCTGTACATGCTGGCACTTCGTGGAATGGGCATAGACGTAGCCGGCGTAAGGACTTCCGATCATGCCTTCTGCACGGTCCTCGTCGGGGGCCGAAGCGTGGACGTGGAAACGACCAACCCCTACGGCTTCGATCCGGGCGGCAAGAAGGAGTTCAAGGACAGTTTCGGCCGGCTTACGGGTTACGCCTACGTGGCCCCCGGAGGCTACGGCGACCGTAAGGCCATCGGAGAGCGGGAGCTCGTGGGCCTCATACTATCCAACAGGGCATCCGTCCACGAGCTTTCCGGCCGCTTCGCCGAGGCGATTACGCTCGGAGCCGACTATGCAGCCCTCTGCCCTGGCGCGGACTCGCGGGCCTTCCAGGTGGACCGCATCAACAATCTCGTAGCTTCCCTCGAAGCCCGCCGCGACTTCGGCGGGGCCGTGGCGGCCGCTCAGGCGGCCTCGACCGCGCTCCCTGGCGAGGCTCGCCTCTCGGCTCTCGCCAAAACCGCCGCCTATGACCAGGCCGTCGCGCTCTCTCAGGCGGGAGACTGGGATGCTGCCTTTCAAGCCGCGGCGCGCATAGCGGCGGCCTCGCCCGGGGACACCGCCTCGGCCGCTCTCGTAGCGGGGTCCCTCTCGGGCCTCGCTCAAAGCTATGGACGAAAGGGCGATTTCGCCGGCGCCCGGAGCGCGATAGCGGAGCGCGCCGAACGCGCCGGCCCGGCGGCCGTAGCCGAAGCGAGGTCGGTCGTCGGCGAAATGGAACTGGTCGGGGCCGCAAATGGCCTCACGCTGGCGGAGGCTGTCGCCGCGGCGGACAGGATACTCGCGGAGGGCGAGACCAGTCCCGCCCGCTACGCGCAGGCGATCGAGGCGATTTACGGGAAAGAGGCGAGCAGGATCGGAGCCGGGCGGGGACGACGGATCGGGAGACGGGAACCTCGCCCGACTCGCCCGGACGCTCCGGCGGAACTTCGTCGCGGACGCGCACAACCGCTTCGCGCGATTCTACAATTCCGGAGATTACTCGGGCGCCAAGGCCGAGTTGACTTCGGCCCTCGCCTCGATGCCCGGCGATCCGACGCTGACGCGCGACTTGGCCACAGCGGAAGCAGCGTCGCCGAACTGAGAGCCTTTCTGACCCGGCAATTGAAAAGCCGTAACAGCATCGAAAAAGGCTCAGCCCGGTGGCGCTCTTTCGATGCTCACGTCCAATGTTTTATTGCCGGGTCGGTGAGACCCGAATCTCACCTGACGAAGGAAATCGAGACCAGTGTCCCGGCACCGCCTCTTCCCGAGGAACGGGTCACTTCGCCGCGCACCTGCGCGGCGAGGGCGAGTACAAGCTCGGTGCCGATGCCCGACTCCTTCTCGCCGTCGGAGAGGACGCTGGCGGCGCCTCGGTCGTAACCTACGCCGTCGTCCTCGACCTCGAGGAGCCAGCCTTCCCCGGACTCCCGCAAGGATACCCTGATCTTGCCGTCGCGTCCTGCCGGGAAGGCGTGCTTCAAGCAATTCGTCACGAGCTCGTTCACGATGAGAGCCACCGGCATGGCGTCGTCAAGGTCGAGCGAGGCCCCGTTCGCCTCGACCCTGCACGATACTCCCCGGTAGCCGCCCTCGTATACGCTCGACAGGTAGTCGACGAGTCGCTCGAAATACGTATCCATCTTCACGCCTTCGAAGCTCGAGGACCTATAAAGGACCTCGTGCACCATCGCCATCGTCTGTATCTGAGTCTGGCACTCGACGAAGACTTTGCGCGCGTCCTCGTCGAGTATCGCGGCTTCCTGGATGTTGAGGAGGCTCGAGACTACCTGGAGGTTGTTCTTCACCCTGTGGTGTATTTCTTTCAGGAGGACCTCCTTGGAAGCGAGGTCGGACTCGAGTGCCAGCTCATGCTCTTTGCGCAGGGTGATGTCGCGTATTATGCCGACGGTTCCCTGCTCGACCCCCTGGAATTCGGGCAGGGCGAAACCCGAGCAGCTCACTTCGCCGTAGGAAGTGACCGAGCCGATCCGGTAATCGCCGACCATGTCGCCCGGCCGCAGCCGGAGCTCGAGATTGCGCGTCATGCGCCGCCCGGATCGCCGTTCGTCGAAGAGCTTCGGGGCCCCTTCGTCGCCCGTCACGACTCCGCGAAGCGAGGGCAAGGCGTCGGCGCGGCTCACCTTGGGAACGTCCTCGGGATGGACTATCACGCTGAAGTGCTTCCCTATGAGCTTCGCGGGCTCATAGCCTATTCCTCGGACCGAGTCGTTGACGTAGACGAACTGTCCTCCGCCGTCAATGATGTAGACGATATCCGGGATGGCCTGGAGCAGATTCATGTACTGATGCTCGGACATCTGGAGATGCGCGTTCTGGCGGGCCACGCTCTCGCGGACGTTGAGCGACTTGCGGATCAGGAGCGGCAGGGCGCTGATATGCCCGAAGCCGGGGATGCGCAGGACGAAAAGCGCGGCCTCGTCGCGGACGGTCTTCTCGACGCGGTCCATGTCGTCTTCCGGGTCGACTATGAGGACGGCAGGCAAGGGCCAGAAGGTGAGCCAGTCCGCGAGGGCCCCGCCGCGGAAACGGAGGTCGGTCACGATGGCGTCCGCTCGGTCGTTGGAATAGAGAGCCTCGACGTCGGCGATGTTGGCGGGAAAGAACAGCTCGCCGTCCGGGCATGAGGATTTGAAGGCCGCGGCGAAGGCGTCCCTTTCCTCCTCGTCCTCGACGGCGAATATGACCCTCAGGGGTCCGCCGCGCCTCTGAGATTCGCTCATGCCGCGGCTCCGCGCTTCATCGACATTCCGCGCGCCGAATCCGCTCGGCACTTTGGCCCTGCGAGGAACGGGAAAAACCCAGGGTCATGCCCTTTCGCTCCTTCGTGATTGCTGAGCAGCGGTTGCGCGGCGCTATTCCGAGGGCGGATCACGCCGAAAGTGTAGTTTTTATCCTGTCGCCCAGTCAAGGACCGCAGGCGACGCGGCAACGCGGGCTCCCGCGTTAATTGCGCCCGCCGGATCCTTCCGCTATACTCTTAGCCACGATGAGCGAAGAGATCGATTTCAGCGTTCAGGCCCTAGGAAGGTGCGGCATACCCTCGCCGATCGTCCTTTCCACGAAGACCGGAGACTCCCTTGCGAACTACGTCGCCGACGACGAATTCGTCCGGTACGGCGTCGACGCTCGACCGGGCGACCAAGGCAGTCTGGAGCGGGCCAGCCTCCTCGAAAAGGCAGGGCCGCGCCAGCAGATTTTCTTCGCCCCGAGCCACGTCCATGCGGGCATAGTCACCTGCGGCGGCCTCTGTCCCGGCATCAACGACGTCATCCGCGCCATCGTGCGCTGCCTGTGGTTCCGCTACGGGGTCCGTCGCATCACGGGGGTCCGCTACGGCTACCGCGGTTTCCTCCCCGAGTTCAATATCGGCACGAAGCCGCTCGACCCCGAGACGGTCGACGAGGTGCACAAGGTCGGAGGCACCTTCCTCGGCTCGTCGCGCGGGGGCGGCGAGCGGACCGCCGATATCGTGGACGCCATCGAGAGGCTCAATCTCAACATGCTCTTTACGATAGGCGGCGACGGAACGCAGAAGGGCGCCGTCGCGATCGCAGAGGAGATAGAGAGGCGGGACCTCAAGATCGCGGTAGTCGGCATTCCCAAGACCATAGACAACGACCTCCGCTTCGTCGACAGGACCTTCGGGTTCGAGACTGCCGTCGCGCGGGCGGCGGAGGCGGTATCGGCCGCCCACGTCGAGGCCCATTCGGCAATGAACGGCGTCGGCCTCGTGAAGCTGATGGGCAGGGAATCGGGCTTCATCGCGATCCACACCGTCCTCGCGGTCCATGAGGCGAACTTCGTCCTCATCCCCGAAGTGCCCTTCGACATCGACGGGCCGAACGGCTTCCTGCGCCATCTCGAGGATCGTCTGGCCCGCAGGGCGCACGCCGTCGTGGTAGTCGCCGAGGGAGCAGGCCAGGAGTTCCTGAAATCCGAAGGAGTCGACGCTTCCGGCAATCGGAAGCTGGGCGATGTAGGGGTCTTTCTCCGCGACCGGATCGCCGACCATTTCAGGAAAAGGGGCATCGATGCCACGGTCAAGTACATAGACCCGAGCTACATGGTCCGCTCGGCCCCCGCGGTCCCGACGGACTCGGCCTATTGCGAGCGGCTGGGCAACAACGCTGTCCACGCGGCGATGGCAGGACGGACCAAGGTCCTCATAGGAATCGTCCACGGTCAGTACGTGCACATCCCCGTGAAGGCGGCGGTCTCGCGCCGGAATTACGTCGATCCCGAAGGCGCCCTTTGGCGAGACGCGGTAGACGCGACCCAGCAGCCCCCGGTAATGGTCAACCCGAGCTAGCCATGGCGCGCAAGAACGTTCTTATAATCGACGAGTCCGATCTTTTCCGCGAGTACCTCAAGGAAAGGTTGACCGCGGGAGGGCTGAACGTGGAGACCGCGATCAACGGCCTTGACGGCGCGGTCAAGCTGCGCAACCTGCTCCCCGACCTGGTGATCCTGGACTACAACCTCACCCGCAGGACCTGCAAGGAGGTCCTCGAGGAAAAGAACCGCAATCCCAATACGGCATCCATTCCAGTCGTCCTAACCGCCCAGAAGATCGACAAGAATCGTCTGCTCGAGCTCGTCCCCTATAACATCAAGCGGGTCATGATGAAGCCGATCAAGATCGACGGACTCTTCGCGACCCTGGCGGAGATTCTGGGCGTGAGCCTCGAGGTGGATGCGACGCCCTGCGTCATCGAGGCCCATGTCAACGACAATATCGTCTTCGTCGAAATAGCCAAGGGCCTGAACCGGGAGAAGGTGGACCTCCTACGCTTCAAGATCGCCGAGCTCCAGGATCTCTACTCCATCCGCAGCCCGAGGATCCTCGTCATGCTCGCCGACATGGAGCTCAGCTTCGTCGACGGTACGAATCTGGAGCTCCTCATCCGGATACTGCTCGACCGCTCGGGGGCGAAGGCGCGCCATATCAAGCTCCTCACCAACTCGGCTTTCGCCCGCGACTTCGTTCGCGGCAGACCCGCCTTTGCCGACCTCGAGGTGGTTTCCAACCTCCAGTACGCGCTCGACGGCCTGCTCACGGATTACGACCCCCAGACCGAGCTGGGAGAAGGCAAGGCCGAGATGCTCGCCGAGCGCATATTGTCCGCCCAGACGCACGAAGCCTCGCGCGAGTCCATCGAAATGCGCTTCGTCGAGGAGGCCAAGAAGCCGCTCAGCATAGAGTCCATGCGCGAGGCGGGAGCGGGGCTGTCGATAGCCGTCGTCGACGACGACTTCGTGATTCAGGAACTCGTCAAGACCACGTTCGGCGCGATAAGCGCGTCGGTAAGCGCCTTCCAGAGCGGGAGCGAATTCATCGAGGCAGCCAAGGCCAAGGGCTACGACCTCGTCTTCCTCGATATCCTGATGCCGGGAATGGACGGCTTCCAGGTTCTGGCTCGGCTCAGGGCCGAGGATATCGAGATACCGGTCATCATCCTCTCGGCGGTCAGCCAGCGCGAAGCGGTCATGCGCGCCTTCCAGGCCGGCGTCAAGAGCTATCTGATCAAACCCCTAAAGCCCGATCAGATACTCAAAAAGACCCTCGAGATACTCAAGGCGAATTTCTGATGTCCTTGCCCGATGCCTTGCTGCGGGCTGTCTTCGACCAGGCTGCCCTTCCCGTCGCCCTCGTCGACGGATGGGGTCTGCTCGCCATGTGGAATTCCGCCTTCGAATCCCTTTTCCGCAACCTCGCCGGAGTCGGGCCCGAGAAGCTGGCGATTTCCTTCTTCGATTTCGTCGCCGAGCGCGAAGGAGCGCGCCTCGGCTATTTCGCCGCCGAAATACTCCTCGGCGGCAAGACGAGCTCCACGATCGAGAGTCCCATCCGGGCCGCCGACGGGACCATGCGCTGGCTCGGCCTCGCCCTATCGCGCGTGGAGCTCGCCGCGGCCGGACAAGGCGGCAGCGCCGATCGCTTCCTAATGTTCGTCGCCGAGGACGCGACCGAGCGAATCCTCCGCGAGAAAGGCCTCCGGGACGCGAAGGACGAAGCCGAGAAGGCCACCCACACGAAGAGCCAGTTCCTGGCCAACATGAGCCACGAGATCAGGACTCCGATCCAGACCATACTGGGCGTCGTCGAGCTCCTGCGCGATACGCAACTCGATACGGAACAGTCCGATTATGTGAATCAAGTGCGGTTCTCGGCCGACGTCCTGCTTGGCCTCATCAACGATATCCTCGATTTCTCCAAGATCGAGGCGGGCAGGCTCGAGCTCGAGACGACTAGCTTCGACCTCAGGTCCTGGGTCCACCAGTCCGTCGATCTCCTCGCGATGGAGGCGAATCGCAAGGGCCTCGAGATTATCGTCGACGTCGACGACGAGCTTCCCGCCCTCGTCCGCGGCGATCCCGGCCGGCTCCGGCAGATCATCGTCAACCTGTTCAAGAATGCCGTCAAGTTCACTCGCGAGGGCGGCATAACGCTGATCCTGCGCCGCGTGCCGTCGCCAGCCGGTCCCCGCATGCGCTTCGAAGTCGCCGACACCGGCCCTGGGATCCCGGAATCGACGCGAGAGAGGCTGTTCACGCCCTTCTTCCAGGGCGATCCCGCGCAGGCGCGGAAGGCGGGCGGTACCGGCCTCGGACTCGCCATCTCTCGCCACCTCGTCGAGCTGATGGGCGGCGCGATCGGCGTCCTGCCGTCCGGCGAGGCATCCCGTCCCGCGGGGGGCGATATAGGCTCCGTCTTCTGGTTCGAGCTGCCTCTGGACGCTCCCGAGTACTCGGCCTCGCCGAGGGCCGCTTTGCCGAAGGCGGATTCGTCGCGGCCGGTCGGTCCCGCAGGCGGCGCACGTCTCCTCGTCGTGGACGACTACGGACCTGCGCGGGCCTTCGCCGGAAGGTCGGCGGCCTCCGCGGGCTATCGCGTCAGCGAGGCGAGCTCGGGCGAGGAGGCGCTCGACGCGCTGCGCGAAGCCGTCGCCGCGGGAGACGCCTTCTCCCTGTGCCTCATCGACCAGAACATGCCCAGGATGGACGGTTGGCGCCTCGCCAGCGAGATCACGGGCGATACGGCGATCAACGCCGCGCGTCTCATACTCATGGCCCCCCTCGGAACGATCGGCGGCGACGCCAAGATGAAGCTCCTTCGGTGGTTCAACGGCTATATCTCGAAGCCTATAAAGCCGGCGGAGCTCATCGACGCCGTCGCCCGCGTCCTTTCATCGGAAGTCGACCTCGAGGCCGCGGAGGCCGAGCTCCCCGAAGACCACGTCATCGAGGAAAGGCGATTCGAGGGCGCCATATTGTTGGCCGAGGATCATGAGGTCAATCGCGAGCTCTTCACGCTTCTGCTGGGAAAGATGGGTTGCAGCGTCGTGACGGCGCGCGACGGCGTCGAGGCGGTCGAGATCGGCTCAAGCCGGCGCTTCGATCTCGTCCTCATGGATATCTTCATGCCGAGATTGTCGGGTTACGACGCCGCGCGCTCACTCCGCGACAAAGGCTATTCGGGTCCGATCGTCGCCGTCACCGCGAGCGCGCTCAAGGGAGAGCGCGAGAATTGCATCGAGGCGGGAATGAACGACATTCTCGTTAAGCCCTTCAAGAGGGAGGACCTCGCGGCCGTCCTCGCGGCGTATCTTCCGGCCGCGGGCTCTGTAAGCGCAGGCTCGGCGTTGAAGGGGACCGAGTTCCCCGCTGGCGGCGCCGCGCCGGAAAAGGTCGCGACGGACTTTTCGGCAGCCTCCGCGGACGACCCTCGGGCGGCGCGAAGCCTGGATGCTTCCGTCTTCGACTGGGCGGGCGCGCTCGAAACCTTCCTCGGGCAAAGCGATACGGTGAAAAGCCTTCTCAAGCGCTTCGCGGAGAAGGCCGGCAGGCAGGTCGAAGAGCTCGCCGAGGCCTTGGCCGCCGGGGACGCGGTGCGGTTCAAGGAAATCTCGCACTCGCTGAAGGGAGCCTCCTGGAATCTCTGCGCCAGAAGGCTCGGCGACGCCGCCCTCTTGGGAGAAACGGCGGGCAGGGCGGGAGACATGTCCGCCGCATCTCTCGCGCTCGAAGCCGTACGCTCCGCATTCGCGGATTTCGCCCAAGCGGCCTCGCCGCATTTCAAGGATTGACGGAGCCGTCGCCGCGACTGTTCAGGCGCAACCGAAACGCGTTACCATGCAGGCGTGCGCGCGAACTACCATACGCATTGCGATTTCTGCGACGGCCGCTCCACGGCTTCCGAGATGGCCGCGGCGGCGGCCGCCAAAGGTTACCGAATTCTCGGATTCTCCTCCCACAGCCCCCTGCCCTTCCCGAACGAAGGCAATATGGAGCTGTCCCGACTCGGCGAATACGCGGCCGAGATCCGAAGGCTCGGTCGGGAATGGGAGGGCCGTGGCCTCGAAATCCTCCTTGGCCTCGAGATCGAATGGATCAAAGGCCTTTCCTCGCCTCGCGACGAGCTGTTCCAAGCGGCCGGCCTCGATTACTCCATCGGATCCCTGCACTTCGTCGACCTTCCGGGATCGGGACGTTTTGCGGTCGATCTGGGGCTGGAGGATTTCGAGAGCCACGCCGCGCTCTACGACGGCGAGGACGTCGGCCGAGCGATATATCGGGACTACTACGGACAGCTCCGCGAGCTGATTGCGGAGGGCGGTTTCGACATTCTTGGCCACTTCGATCTCGTCAAGAAGAACAACGGGGAAGGCCGCTGGTTCGACGAGTCCTCTCCCGGCTACCTCGACGAGGCCCTGGGCGCCGCCGGAACGCTCGAAGGCAGGGATGTCGTAGTCGAGATCAACGTCGGCGGGATGAGCAGAGGCAAAGTCAAGGAGCCCTATCCCTCGCTGCCGATACTGCGGGAGCTGCGGTCGCTTCGAGTCCGCATAACCTTCTCTTCGGACGCTCACGCTCCCGAGCACTTGGGCGCCAACCTGGACTCGGCCCGAGAGCTCGCTCGGGCGGCAGGCTACGACTCTATCGCGGTGCTGTCCAAAGGAATATGGACGGAAGTCGGGATAGATGAGACATGACAAGGCGTTGAAAGAGACCGGGACTTTTTTCGGCAAGCCGTTAACGGTTCCTGCGCTCCTCGCCTTTTTGGCAGTCGACGCAAAGGACGGCGTAGGGTATGGCCTGAAGGCGCTCTGCGGGGATTTTCTTATTGCACTTCATGCATGAGCCGTATTTGCCCTGATTGATCCTGCTGAGGGCCGCGTCTATCGCGCGTAAGCGCTTGATCTCCACCGAGCCGAGAGCTTCTATCATCTTCCTGTCGATATCGTCCGAAGCGACGTCGGCGAAGTCCTTGGGGTCCATTTCCTCTACGATGGCGCGGAAATCGGCGTTCGTTGCGATGAGGGTATCAAGGATCTCGCGTTTCTGCGAGAGAAGCAGCTCCTTCATCTTCTCGATCGTATCCTTATCCATTCGCCACCTCCTAATGCCAGAAAGACCGGCACGATGCAATAAACCAGCGAAAAAGTCAAGCCAGGTTGGCTATGCCGCGCGCCTCGCAATAGCCATAAGCCGCAGAAATTTTAGGAAAATCAGTCCCTTCCTTACGCGAGGACGCATCCTTTGCGTATCGGTTGACATTCCTCCGGATAGCACATACTATTTTATGCGCTCGGGGCGACTTTGCAACTGCCGCGAGTCCGTTTCCCAGTGGCCCCCATGACGGGGCGCCGATCCGTCTGAGGAGCAACCGTGGCAAAGGAAGAAGCGATTGAGGTCGAGGGCGTGGTCAGGGAATCCCTCCCCAACACCATGTTCCGTGTGGAGCTCCAAAACGGCCACGTTATCCTGGCCCACCTCTCGGGAAAGATGCGAAAGCATTACATACGCATCGTACCGGGCGACAAAGTAAAGGTCGCGCTCTCTCCTTACGATCTCAACCGCGGACGCATAATCTACCGCGAAAAATAGACTAAGCCAAGATAATCAGCCTTTCTTCCTGATCAACACCCATAAGGCTCCCGAGCCTCCGTCGATCTTGTCCGCCTCGCCGAACCTTCCAGCCAAGGGATGGGCCTCGAGGGCCCTCCTCGCCGTTTTCTTGAGGACGGGCAGGCCCGCCGAATGAATGCCCTTACCGTGTATCACGAGCACCTTCTCCAGCCCCATGCGCCATGAGCTGTCCAGGAAATCCGCGATGGCGGACTCGGCTTCCTCTCCGGTCATCCCATGGAGGTCGAGTGCAGCCTCCGGCTTGAGGGCTGCCAGGCGGCGAGTCTCTCGTCTGCGCTCCGCGTCGCCCGCAGCCTCGCCCGATTCCGCGTCCTTGTCGCCGACATCATGCTCTGCCAGCCAGGTCTCGAGGGCTCCCCGCGCCGCGGCATCGAAGGAGGGAGTGTCGGCTCCGACGCCTTTCCGGGCAAGAGGCGGGCTCGAGTCCTCATGCTCGCGTTTCATCTTCTCCCAATCGTCCAGGATACGACCGAAATCCATCCCTCGCCCCTCAACTTGTGCGCAGTACATCGCGTGATGTCCTTACTCGGGCGTTGCCGCGTGAGGCCCGCGCACGGCGCCTTCGACGGCGCGCGCTCCTGATATAAACAAACTTGGCGCCTTCGAGGCAACGGCCAAAGCGGGCCGGGCGGCGGCAGGAATCGACGACGGAGGCGCACGATCAGGCGAGGTAGGAGATGTATTGCCTATCGATGAGGAGGGTATGCTTGAGCGCCCAATCCTTTAGGAAACTGTCGAGTTCCTCGATCGCCTCCGCGTCCCCGCAGTCTATGCGCGCGCGGTAGGCCGCCGCGTCGCGGAGGAGGGACTCGTGCTCCCGCGAGTGGGCCGCGAGCTCAGGATAGCCTCCTCTGCGCATGAACTCTTCCTCGGTCGCGAAGTGGAGCTTCGCGAATTCAATGAGCTCCGCAACGAGGCCCGGGGCGTCGGGACAGGACTCGGGGCTCCATATGGCCGCGTCCAGCCTTCCTATGAGGGCGAACAGCTCGACATGCTGCTCGTCGATCGCCGGTTCGCCTACGGAATACGCGGGGCGCCAGGAAAAATCGAACACGTTCTTGACCACGGAAAGCCTGCTCTCGAGTTTCTCGCGGAGCCTCCACAGGAGGATGGGCCTCTCTTCGATCGCCTCCGAAGGGATACGGTACAACTCCAGTGGCTCAAGCGCTAGGGCGTCGAACAGGCAGCGGCCATCGACGAGTATTCCTTCCTCGCCGAAGACGTCCCCGGGTCCGAGAGTACCGACGGTCCTACCCCCGGCCGTTACCCGCGCGCGGCCGTGTGCGAACAGACAAAGCGCGGCCTTTTCGCCCTCGATGAGGCTTCGCCCCGCGGGCAGGCGCTCGAGCCGAGCCACGGAGGCTATCTTCTCGAGCGCGACCCGGCCTCCCACGAGAGCCATTTCCGAGAAGGGAGGTATTCGCCCGAGAAAGGCCAGAATCCCCTCGGATCCGCCCGTCGATCCGATATCGACCGGTGGCCCGCCCTCCTCCGCCCACCCGAGAGCGGCCGACGCTAGGACCTTGCCGCGCGGGATGAGGACGTCCTCCTCTCCGAAAAGGGCT
>Ga0181517_10001430_pt1 | contig 26585 bp, 21 predicted proteins | sample PEATcosm2014_Bin_31_FD_119748 | JGI IMG/M metagenome (GOLD analysis project Ga0181517, IMG submission 119748) | Peatland microbial communities from MTU Mesocosm Facility, Houghton, MI, USA - PEATcosm2014_Bin01_30_metaG | ecosystem: Environmental > Terrestrial > Soil > Wetlands > Peat | place... | reverse complement strand
GGCGCGTTCGCGGAGTACATCGCGTTGCCGGCCATGAACGTGTGGCGTCACATGGAAGGCATCGACCTCGACGTGGCGGCCATCTTCGACCCGTTCGGCAACGCCGTGCACACAGCGCTCACTTTCCCGGTGCTCGGCGAGGACGTCCTCATCACCGGCGCTGGCCCGATCGGGATCATGGCCGCGATCGTTGCCCGTCACGCCGGCGCCCGTTCTGTCGTCATCACCGACGTCTCCGACTACCGGCTAGAGCTGGCCCGCTCCGTGGGCTTGACGCTCGCGCTCGACGTGTCGCGCTCGCGGATCGCCGACGCGATGGGCCCGCTCGGGATGCGTGAAGGTTTCGACGTTGGTCTCGAAATGTCGGGCCACGCGTCAGCTCTCCAGGAGATGCTCTCCAACATGGCCCACGGCGGCAAGATCGCAATGCTGGGCCTGCCAACCGAAGATTTCGGGCTCGACTGGTCGCGCCTGGTAACGAACATGATCACGATCAAGGGCATCTACGGCCGGCAGATGTTCGAGACGTGGTACTGGATGTCCGTGCTGGTCCATTCGGGCGTCGACATTTCCCCGGTGATCACCCATAGGTACGCCGCCACCGACTACGGGGAGGGCTTCGAGGCCATGCGCAGCGGGCGTTGCGGCAAGGTCGTGCTCACCTGGTCCCAAATCTGATCGGAGGTCTGCCATGTTCACGCAAGTCCGCGACGAGGTCCGAGCCCAGCTGGAGGGGATCCGGTCGGAGGGGCTGTTCAAAGCCGAGCGCGTCATCGTCACCCCGCAACAGGCGGCCGTCAGGGTGTCGGGCGGCGGGGAGGTCCTCAATCTCTGTGCGAACAACTACCTCGGGCTGGCCGATGACCCTCGCGTCGTGGCGGCAGCGAAGGCCGCGCTAGACCGCTGGGGCTACGGCATGGCGAGCGTGCGGTTTATCTGCGGCACCCAGGAGGTCCACAAGGAACTCGAGCGGCGGCTATCCGGCTTTCTTGGTACCGACGACTCCATCCTGTACTCGTCGTGCTTCGACGCGAATGCGGGCCTGTTCGAGACGCTGCTCAGCAAGGACGACGCCGTCATCAGCGATGAGCTGAACCACGCGTCCATCATCGACGGTATCCGGCTGTGCGCGGCGCGGCGTTACCGCTACCGCAACCGGGACATGGCACACCTCGAGGAGCAGCTGGCGCAGGCCTCCGACGCGCGACGCCGGCTCATTGCGACCGACGGCGTGTTTTCCATGGACGGCTACGTCTCGCCGCTGGGAGAGATCTGCGACCTGGCCGAACGCTACAACGCCATGGTGATGGTCGACGACTCGCACGCCGTCGGGTTCATTGGCCGGCGCGGGCGGGGGACGCCCGAACTGCACGATGTCGCAGACCGGGTCGACATCGTCACCGGAACGCTCGGCAAGGCGCTGGGAGGAGCAAGTGGCGGGTACGCGAGCGGCCGCCAAGAGATCATCGACCTCCTGCGGCAGCGTTCCCGGCCGTACTTGTTCTCTAACTCACTCGCGCCGACGATAGCGGCGGCATCCCTCCTTGTGCTCGACCTGTTGGACGAAAGCGACGACCTCCGGGTCAAACTCAGGGAGAACACGGCCTGGTTCCGGGAACGGATGACCGGTCTCGGCTTCGACATCCTCCCGGGCGATCACCCGATCGTCCCGGTGATGTTCGGTGATGCAGCGTTGGCGGCTCGTATGGCCGACCTTCTCCTGCAAAAAGGTGTCTATGTCATCGGGTTCAGCTACCCGGTCGTCCCGATGGGCAAGGCCCGCATCCGGGCCCAGCTCTCCGCCGCGCACACACGTGACGACCTCCAACGCGCCGCCACCGCCTTTGCCGAGGCGCGGGCGGAGCTGGCCTAGGCGAACGTCTGGTTGAAGGGCCCCCCTCCCCGGGCCGCCCGGCCGCACTTCTCTTATTGAACCGCTAGGGACAAACGACAGGCTCAGCCGCTGGTCACTACGGCCCGCAGCTCGGCGACGGAGTCGCGCATGATGGCGGCGAGGTCTCGCTCGTCGCCCTCGCTGGCCCAACGCTGGATGGCCACCCGCAGCACTGTCATGCCGGCCTCGGCGGCCAAGGTCGCCTGCGGGTCGCTCACGCCTCGCTGGCGCAGGGCGGCGGCGACCGCGTCGGCGTAGTCGTCCAGCTTGGCGAGCTCGCGCTCGCGCAGTTCGGGGTTGGCGGCGATGACGGCTTGGCGCTGGCGAGACAGGTCGCGGCGGAACGGGCCGAGCATGGCGGCGGCGGCGTCGAGGCCTCGGGAAACGGCGTCAAGGGGGCCGTCGGCGTCGGGCGCGCCGGCTACCCCGGCCACGATCCGCTCCTGAAGGAGGGCGGATCCGCCGAAGAGCACCTCTCGCTTGTCGGCGAAGTGCCGGAAGAAGGTGCGCTCGGTCAGCCCGGCACGGGCGGCTATCTGGGCGGCGGTGGTCTGGTCGAACCCACGCTCGGAGTACAGAGCCAGGGCCGCTTCTTGCAGCCGTCCCCTGCTGTCCGGCTGCCATCGGCCCATAAGCTCGATCTTAGCGTTGACAGTTACTGACATCCGGCGGTAGGGTTGATGACAGTTACTGACATCATCAGTTTTCACGGAGGTAATCATGAGGATCTTTGTCACCGGTTCGTCGGGCTGGATCGGGTCGGCCGTCGTCCCCGAGCTGCTCAATGCCGGCCATGACGTGGTCGGCCTGGCCCGCTCCGAGGCGTCGGCGCAGCGCCTGGAGGCGGCGGGCGCCAAGGTCCAACGGGGCGACGTCGACGACCCTGACGGGCTGGCCAAGGCCGCCGCCGGCTCCGACGGGGCGGTCCATCTGGCGTTCCAGCACGAGGTGGCCTTTAGCGGTAACTTCGCCGCCGCCGCGGCCGCTGACCGGCGGGCGGTGGAGGCCATGGGTGCAGCCCTGGCCGGCTCGGACCGGCCCCTGGTGCTCGCCTCGGGCATCCTCGGGCTGACCGCCGGTCGCACGGCCAAGGAAAACGATGGGCTCGTACCCAGTGCTGAAGTCCGGGCCAACCCCGCCGGGCTCCGGGCGGCCACCGCCCTGCTCACGCTGTCCCTGAGGGGCATAGGCGTCCGCTCGTCGGTGTTGCGCTTTCCCCCGACAGTCCACGGCGACGGCGACCACGGGTTCGTGGCCACGCTGGTCGGCATCGCCCGCCAGCGGGGCGTGGCCGGCTACGTGGGCGACGGCAGCAACCGCTGGCCGGCGGTGCACCGCTCGGACGCCGCCCGCCTGGTGCGCCTGGCTGTTGAGGCGGCCCCCGCGGGCTCGGTCTTGCACGCGATCGGCGACGAGGGCGTCCCCTTCCGCGAGATCGCCGAGTCGATGGGCCGTCACCTCGGCATCCCCAGAGCGTCGGTGACCCCCGCGGATGCTGTCGAGCACTTTGCTTTCCTGGGCCACTTCGTCGGCCTGGACAGCCCCGCCACCGCCACCGTTACCCGGGAACTGCTCGCATGGGAGCCGACCGGGCCCAGCCTGCTCGAGGACCTCGCGCAGGACCACTATTACCGCGGCAGCACCAAATGAGAGAGGACGTTCGCCGGGCGTTGGCCATCGATGCCTCCTCGACGCTCGAGGACCGCACGATCGATATCACCACCACGGGCAGGCGTTCTGGCCAGCCGCGGCGGATCGAGATCGTCTTCTACCGGCTGGGCGACGACATCTACCTGAGCGGGATCCCCGGGCCCAAGACCCGCGACTGGTTGGCCAACTTGGCCGCCCACCCGCAGTTCGACTTCCACCTCAAGCACGGCGTCGTCGCCGACCTCCCGGCGACGGCCAGGGTCATCGTCGACCCGGCGGAGCGCCGGCGCGTCCTGGCCGTCTTCGTCGAGGAGTTCAACCGCCGGCGCGGCTCTGACAGCCCGTGGCCGACGGCCGTCCTCGATGAGTGGGTGGAGCGCAGCCCGCTGGCCAAGGTCACCTTCGTGGGCACCGATTGACAGGGGGCGCAGGAGTTCCAGCACTTTCGACCCGTCCCACAGGGGCCGGCTCGGCGCAGGGCGACCAGGTACATGCCGCGGATCATATGGCACCAGTCATATGGCAGCGGCAATCATTAACCGGGCCGAAACATTTGCCCCTGTTACGGGATCCGCCCAGGCCTTAGTGTCGGACTGATCACTGCTTTGGCCTTGGTCTGATGGGACAACTCTGTATGGATTTCGTCATTGCCCGCGACGATCCTCGAGCCGAAGACGTCCGGGCTCTCCTGGACAGCCACTTGACGTTCTCCGACCAGGTGACCCCACCCGGGCACGTGCACGCCCTGGACTTGGAAGGCCTGTTGGACCCGGCTGTCACATTCTTCAGCGCACGCCGGGACGGCGTCCTGCTCGGTGTGGGAGCCCTAAAGCGGCTGGGCCCGTCCCATGCCGAACTGAAGTCGATGCACACCAGTGAGGACGCCCGGCGCCAAGGGGTGGGGGAGGCCATGGTCGGTCATATCCTTGCCTTTGCGGCCGCCTCGCACTATCGGCGCGTCAGTCTAGAGACGTTGACGACCAGCGCCTTCGGGCCGGCTCGGTCCTTGTACAAGAAAGCCGGCTTCGTGCGGTGCGAGCCTTTCGGCGAGTACACCGCCAACCCGTACAGCACCTTCATGACCATCGACCTCGGGCCGAAGGACGACGACTAACGCCGCTCCGCTCTGATAGTGGGTCGGCGCGGGAACACCCGTCTGATGACGGTTGTTCTTCATCATGCCGGCCGTGACAGACAAGAGCGGCCACTGTCCGTGAGACTTGGCCAGCCGACGCATGAGAAAGGTGCACACCAATGACCGTGACCACTGAGAAGGCCATCCTCGCCGGAGGGTGTTTCTGGGGGATGCAGGACCTCATCCGCAAGCGGCCCGGCGTCATCTCGACCAGGGTGGGCTACACCGGCGGGGACGTCCCCGACGCGACTTACCGCAACCACGGCAGCCATGCCGAGGCGATCGAGATGATCTTCGACCCCGCCCAGCTCTCCTACCGGGATCTTCTCGAGTTCTTCTTCCAGATCCACGACCCGACGACGAAGAACCGTCAGGGTAACGACGTAGGCGCGAGTTATCGCTCGGCCATCTTCTACACCAGCGAAGCGCAAAAGCTGACGGCGCAAGACACCATCGCCGACGTCAACGCCTCCGGGCTGTGGCCCGGCAAGGTCGTCACCGAGGTGGCGCCGGCCGGGCCCTTCTGGGAGGCCGAGCCCGAGCACCAGGACTACCTCGAGCGTTACCCCAACGGCTACACCTGCCATTTCCCGCGCCCGGGCTGGAAGCTGCCCCACCGCGCCGAAAGTCTCGCCTAGTAGCGAACCGGAACGCTCCCGGACCGACTAGGAGTGGGGTACGCGGACGGGCCCCGTCCGCCAGAGACCCGGGAGGGGTTTATGGGACATGAAACTGAAGAACTGCCCCGCTCCAGCTGGGAAAGCGCGCTCCAGTCGCTCAGCCAGGAGCACGACGGCGATCTCGTCACCATCGAGACGCCGGCGCTCGACCTCGGTGACCAGCTCGAGGCGGAGAGGCTCCCCCTCGCTTACTTGGAGTACGACCGTCACGACGACGCCGTGAGCGCCGCTGTCGGCGGTCGCGACGGCAGGTACCCGGTCGTCCTGCGCCATGTGATCGAGCACCCGTCGAAAGTCTTCGTCGCCACCACCGGCCCAAACGAGACGCTGGCGCTGGAGGTCGTCGCGGCCGACGGCGTAAAGACGGTCATCACACTTCACCGACGGGCGGCACTGCCGGCATAGGGAGGCTGGCCACCGGGGGCGACTGCCCGGCATACTTCGAGAATGTCTTTTGCGAGGGAACTGGCCGAGCGGTCCCACACCGGGTGGCTGGCGACGCACCCCTTCGAAGCCACCAACCGGGGCATCCCCGGTTACGATGACCTGGCCCCGGACGCCAGCGAGGCCGGCGACGCGGAGCGGCGGGCCGCCCTGGAGGGCGTCTTGGCCGAGGCGGGGCGGTCCCGGCCGGCCGATCTGGGCGAAGCCGACGAGGTGACGCTCGGCTGCCTCACAGGCTTGGCCGAGGTGGAGTTGGCCGAACTCGCCTCGGCCGCCGTCGAGCACACCGTCACGGCCATGCCGTTCCAGGGGCCCGCCGCCCTCTTGGCTGTTGCCGCCCGGACCGTCCTACCGGACGCGCAGGCGGCCCGCGACTACGTGACCCGGCTGCGCCGTAGCGGTCTATGGGTCGACCAGCAGACCGAGCGGCTGCGCACGGGCCAAGCCAAGGGCCGGTTACCGGTGGCGCCGCTGGTGGCGGGGGCCATCGCCTGGGCCGAGGGCGTGCTCGCCCCGCCCGTTCCCGAGGCCTTGACGGCGCCGCGGCCGCCGACGGGCTGGGGCGGGGAGGCGAGCTGGCGTGAGGAACGTGACGCCGTAGCCACTGATGTGGTCAAGCCCGCCCTGCAGCGCTGGGTCGAGCTGTTGCGCCAGCTGCTGCCCCTGGCGCGACCAGCCGATCGGCCGGGCCTCACCTACCTGCCCGGAGGGGACGCCGATTACGAGAGGGCGGTGCGGTCGCACACGACGATGGCCGTGACGGCCGACCAACTTCACCAGACGGGCCGGGACGAGATGGACCGGCTTGAGCAGCGGGCTGTGGACCTGGGCGCACGACTGGGGCTGGAAGGCCTGGAGGCGGTGAACGGTGCCGTGCGGGCCTCGGCGGGCGCCACACCGGCGGAAGAGGCGGTGCAGGCGGCCAGGCGGGCCGTGCGCCGGGCCGAGGACCGGGCGGCCGAAGTGTTCCCCGAGCCGCTGCCGGGCCCGTGCGCCGTGGAGCCAATGCCGCCGGTGGTCGCCATCAGTGGTGCGGCGCCCCACTACACGCCGCCGCGCCTCGATGGTGCCCGGCCGGGCACCTACTGGTTCAATACCCTGGTGCCGACGGCAGGAACGGGTTGGGACCTCGAGAGCGTCGCCTTTCACGAGGCCGTGCCCGGTCATCATCTCCAGCTGTCGCGGATCCAGCTTCTCTCCGACATCCCCGCCATGCAGCGCCAGCGTTCCATAACCGTCTTCTCCGAAGGTTGGGGCCTATATGCCGAGCAACTGGCCGAGGAGATGGGCCTCTACACCGGTACTGAGAGCCTGCTCGGTTCTACGACGGCGGCGCTCATGCGTGCCGCCAGGTTGGTGGTCGACACCGGGCTGCACGCCCGCGGCTGGAGCCGCCAAGAGGCCCTCGAGTTTTTCGTCGCCCATGTCCCCATGCCGCCCCGGTTCCTGGCCGCCGAGATCGACCGTTACATCATGTGGCCGGGCCAGGCTTTGGCCTACCTGACGGGCAAGCTCGAGATCCTCCGGGCCCGTGACGAGGCGCAGCGCCGCCTCGGCCCGGCCTTCGCCCTGCCCGAGTTCCACGCCGCCCTGCTCGACAGCGGGTCGCTTCCCATTCCCGTCCTCCACCAGCACATCGACCGTTGGAGCGGACCAGCCTGACCTAGTGCTTTGACCAGGCGACCGGGGCTCCAGTACGGTACTGGCATCGCGCGCCGTCCTTTGGAGCGCTCCACGGTGCGCTTTGGGTCCAGAGTGCTCGAGCGAGGTATCAGAGGCAACCATGACTCGGTTGGCAACAAACAAGAGGGCCCTGCCGGCGCGGGTCGTGGCCGGCGGCGCGGCAGTGGCCTTGTTCGTCCCGTTAGCGCTGGGCAGCGTGGCCTTCGCCAGCACAAACAGCAAGCCGCCCAACGTCACCGTGATTTTGGGCACGACGGACAGGATCGTTTCGGCCGACCCGGCCGGGTCGTACGACCTCCCGTCGTGGACGATCATCTGGAACGTTTACCAGAACTTGCTCAAGTACCCCCCCGGCAGCACGACAGAGGTGCCGGACGCGGCCACATGCAACTGGAAAGGCAGTGGCGCCACCGTTTACGTCTGCAACGTCCACCCGGGCCAGTATTTTTCCAACGGTGACCCCCTCACCGCTCAGGACGTCGTGTACTCGTTCCAGCGCATAAACAAGATCAACGACCCCAACGGCCCCTCAAGCCTCATTGCCCCCATGAAAACCGTAGCGGCTTCGGGGAACACGGTCACCTTCGACTTGAAGTACGCCGACGCGGCGTGGCCGGACGTGCTCGCCACCGGGGCGGGCGCCATCGTCGACGCAAAAGTCTTCCCCTTCGACAAACTCCAGCCGGACGCCAAGATCGTCGGCTCCGGGCCGTACGAACTGTCGTCCTACACGCCGAACGAGCTGGCGGTGCTAACCCCCAACCCGCACTATGGCGGCAATGACGTCCTGCACAACAACAGGTTCATCATCCGCTATGAAGAGAGCGGTTCGACTCTCGTCTCCGACGTCCAGCAAGGCCAGGTCGACATTGCCTATCGCGACCTCACGCCTACCGAGGTCGTTGCCCTCAAGGGCTCCAGCGGGGTCACCATCGTGCAAGGCAAAGGGATCGAGATCCGCTACATCGCCTTCAACCTCAAGGTGATGCCGGGCTCGACCCCGGCGCAGAAGCTGGCCATCCGCGAGGCGGTCTCCTATCTGGTCAACCGTCAGGACATCGCCACCAACGTCTACCACGGCACGGTTTCGCCGTTGTACTCGGTCATCCCCAATGCCCTGCCCGGCCACATCAATTCGTTCGCCGAGGTATATGGGGCAAGTCCCAGCGTGGTCAAGGCAAAGCAGGTTTTGGCCGCGGCGGGCCTGAAGACGCCGGTCAAGTTCGCGCTGTGGTACAACACCAACCACTACGCGGACACGGATATCGCCACCGAACTGCAACGTCAGCTCAATGGCTCGGGCTTGTTCCAGGTGTCGTTGCAGTCTTCGGAGTGGACGACCTATATCCAGGCCGTCACCACCAACGAGTACGGCGTCTCCTTGATGGGCTGGTTCCCCGACTATCCCGATGCCGACGACTACACCGGGCCCTTCTACGGGTGCACCAACTTCCTTAACGACCATTACTGCAATACTTTGGTGACGAAGGAGATCACGGCCGAGGAGGGCTCGACGGTGCAGTCTGTCCGCAATGTGGCATTCAGTGCACTAGAGATCCAAACCGCCAAGGACGCGCCCCTCATACCTTTATGGCAGGGTGGCCAGGTGGCTGCTTACCACGGCGACGTAACGGGTCTTCAGCAGACTCTTGACGCGTCGTACACGTTCCGCATGTGGCTGGTCAGCAAGGGCTGAGCCACACTCGGACAACAAGTGCTAAGCGCCTGAGTGTGAAGAACCTGACGGGCCAGGCGCACCGGTTGGGCGGGCCCTGGCCCGCCCAACCGGGCAGGCGGGACGCTTGTTGGCCCCGGTGGGGAGAAATTTAGGATGGCATCGAAATCGGGATCACTGCGCCGCTACCTGGTGACGCGTCTTCTGCTGGTGGTCCCAATGGTCTTCATCCTTCTGACCCTGGTCTTCGTGCTCATGCGCGTGGCGCCCGGCAACCCTATCCTGGCCGCGCTCGGAGGCCACCTCACCCAGGCTCAGCTGGCGGTCCGAGAGCGCGCCGGCGGCTACGACAGGCCGCTGATCGTCCAGTACGGCGACTATCTCGGGCAGGTCTTGACCGGGCACTTCGGCACGACGCTGACCGACCAGCGACCGGTGACACAGGTCATCGCCCAAAACGGGGCGGCCACGCTCGAGCTCACGGTGTCCGCCATGATGGTGGCAATCGCCGTGGGCATCCCCCTCGGCATGTTGGCGGGCCGTATGCGCGACACCTGGGTCGACGCCATAGCCCGGATTTTCGGGATCTTCATCTACGCCATACCCGTCTTCTTCCTGGGCCTGCTGGCCCAGCTCCTCTTCGGGCACATCCTCAATTGGCTCCCCACCTCGAGCCAGGCCAGCGTGCTCGTCCAGGCCGAGCTCCAGCCCCATACCAACATCCTCATCATCGACGCCATTATCGACGGGCAGTGGGGCGACATCCCCGACCTGCTGGCCCACCTGGCCCTCCCTGCGCTCTGCCTCGGCCTCGTGATCTCCGGCGTGGTGGTGCGCCTTGTGCGGGTCAACGTCATCCAGACCATGAAAGGTGACTACATCGAAGCGGCGAGGGCCCGGGGGTTGCGTGAACGGGACGTAGTGGTCCACCACGCGTTCAAGAACGCCCTCGTCCCCATCGTTACCGTGACCGGGCTCCAGGCCGCGCTCCTGCTCTCCGGAGCGGTGCTCACCGAGGAGACCTTCAACTGGCCCGGCATTGGCAACGAGCTGATCTACTACTTGGAAAACCGCGATTACATCGCCGTCCAGGGCATTATCACCGTCTTCGCTCTCGCCGTGGTGGCTATCAGCCTTCTCATCGACCTCGTCAACGCCTGGGTCGACCCGAGGGTGAGGTACTGATGCCGGGGTCGAGGTCTTCGTGACGGTCGCCGAAACGCTGGCGGAGGGTGATGCCGCTCCCGAGGTCCTGGGCCCGGCAGGACCGGTAGCCGGGAAGCCGGCGCCGGGTGGCCGGCGCGGCCTAGCTCTACTGCTCGCGGCGCGAGGGCTCCCACGCTGGCTTTTGTGGACGGGCCTCGCCCTCACGCTGTTGTTCGTGGTGCTCGCCATCTTCGCCGAGTGGATCGCCCCCTACGGGTTCAACCAGTACATGGCTCATGGTGTCCGTTTCCCCCAGCAAGGCGCCCCCTCGGCGCTCCACTGGTTCGGCACCACGGTCGACTCCGAAGACGTCCTGTCCAGGGTCGTCTACGGGGCGCGGACCTCGATCGAGGTGGTCCTGCTGGCGGTATGTTTCTCCATCATCGTCGGCGTGCCCCTCGGCCTCGTGTCGGGGTATTTCGGGGGCTGGCTGGACCGCCTCCTGGTGCTGGTCAACGATTCCATCTTCGCCTTCCCCTACCTTTTGCTCGCTATAGTGATCGCCTTTTTGCTCCAGGGCTCGGTCGGCGGGGGAGTGATCACAGCTGCCATCGCCATCACCGTCGTGTACATCCCGCAGTACTTCCGGGTGGTCCGTAACACGGTGCTCTCCGTGCGGGAGGAACCTTATGTGGAGGCGGGTAAGGCCCTCGGGGCACGGCCGCGCACGGTTATACGCCGCTACGTCTTCGCCAACGTCATCCAGTCGGTCCCCGTGGTCGCCTCCCTCAACGCCGCGGACGCCATCCTCACCTTGGCCAGCCTCTCGTTCCTCGGCATCGGCATGGACCCGTCCGTGGCCGCCGAGTGGGGCTACGACGTGTCCCGGGGGATCGCTGACGCCCAGGCCGGCTACTGGTGGACCGGTATGTTCCCCGGGCTGGCCATCATCCTCCTGGTCATGGGACTGACCCTGGTCGGGGAGGGCCTGAACGACACTCTTAACCCCCTTCTCCGCCGTCCCGGCTACCGCCGCGTGGTCCTTCCCCCTGTCGAGAGCGCCACCGCAGCCGCGGCGCTGGGTAATGGCGTAGCGGGGCCGCCGGCCGTGGCGGCGACGGAGACGGGTGAGCCGGTGATCGCTGTCTCGGGGCTGCGTGTCTGGTACGGCAGCGATCGTGGCCCCGTAAAGGCGGTGGACGGCGTGAGCTTCGAGGTCGCCCCCGGCGAGATGCTGGGGCTCGTCGGCGAGTCCGGTTGCGGCAAGACCAGCCTTGGTCGCGGGCTGCTCGGGCTCCTCCCCGAAGCCGCCAGCTGTGACGGCGAGATCCGTTTCGGCGGGCGCAACCTGCTGGCTGCGTCAGCGGCGGAGATGCGTGCCATGCGCGGCCCCGCCCTGGGCCTCGTGTTCCAGGAGCCGATGACCAGGCTCGACCCGCTCATGCGGATATCGGAGCATTTTGCCGAAGCGCTGCACACCCATGAGCCCGAGCTGTCCAAGGACGAGATCAGGGAGCGCTCCCTCGAGGCTCTGGGCTCGGTGGGGATCCCGCCCACCCGCTTCGACAACTACCCTCACGAGTTTTCCGGTGGGATGCGCCAGCGGATAATGATCGCCCTCACCCTGGCCCTGCGGCCCCGCTTCGTCGTTGCCGACGAGCCGACAACCGCCCTCGACGTGCTCGTCGAGGCCCAGATCCTGGCGCTGCTTTCGGAACTGAAGACGCGCACCAGGGCCGGCTTCCTGCTCATCACCCACAACCTCGGCATCGTGGCCGAGGCCTGCGAGCGGGTGGCGGTCATGTACGCCGGCCGCATCGTCGAACAAGGCCTGGTACCTGAGGTGTTCGCCCGGCCTCAGCACCCCTACACCGAGGCCCTCCTGGCCTCGACCATCTCGCTGTCGACCGAGTCCCTGCGGTTTATCCCCGGCTCGCCGCCGGACCTGGTCGACCCCCCGACGGGGTGCCGGTTCCATCCGCGCTGCCCTCTCGCCATGGAGGTGTGCCGGGCGCAGCTCCCCGCGAGAGTGGTGAGCGGCACCGGCCATGTGGTGGAGTGCTGGGCGCAGTGCCCGCCCGAGAGCATCCCGCCCGGTGGCGACGCCCGGCTGTCGACAAAGGAGATAGCCGTTGCTGACGAGGCCTGAAAGCGCGGAGGCCCGGTCGGCGGCGGGTGAGGCGACCGCACCAGCGCTGCTCGAGGTGCGCGACGTCGAGGTCCATTTCGCCCTGCGAGGGGGTTTCCTCCAGCGCATGCTCGGGCGCGACACCGGCTCGGTGAAGGCGGTCGACGGCGTGAGCTTCTCGTTGCGCCGGGGAGAGGTGCTGGGCCTCGTCGGGGAGTCAGGGAGCGGCAAGACCACGCTGGGCAAGGCGGTGCTGTCCCTGGTCCGCCCCACGGCCGGATCTGTGCTGCTGGACGGCCAGGTCATCTCGACCCTCCCTGAGCACCTGGTACGCCCGCTGCGACGGCGCATGCAGCCGGTGTTCCAGGACCCTCACGCCTCGCTAAACCCGACCATGACCCTGGAAGAAGCGATAGGCCACCCGTTGCAGATCCACCATGTGGGGTCGACCCCCGACCAGCGCCGCGCGCTGGTGGCCGAGGCCCTGGAGCGGGTGGGGCTCGTGCCGGTTGGACGCTTCATGTCGAAGTACCCAGGTGAGCTCTCCGGTGGTCAGCGCCAGCGCGCCTCGATCGCCCGCGCCATAATCCTGGGGCCGGATCTGGTGGTGGCGGACGAGCCCGTGTCCATGCTCGACATGAGCGTGCGGGCGAAGGTGCTCCAGCTCATGGTGGACCTCAAGCAGGAGCTCGGCCTCACTTACCTGTACGTGACCCACGACCTGGCCACGGCGCGATTTTTCTGTGACCGCGTCGCCATCATGTACCTCGGCCGCATCGTGGAGATCGGCGCCACGGACGAGCTTTACCGCAACCCCCGTCATCCCTACACCCGCGCCCTGCTCGAGGCCATCCCCGAGCCGGACCCGGAGCACCGCATCCCGCGCCGCCTGCCTCGAGGAGAGGTCCCCGACGCCACGGTGCCACCGCTCGGGTGCTCGTTCCATCCCCGCTGCCTCGAGGCTTTTGGACCGTGCGGGTGGGAAAGCCGCGACCTGCGCAACCTGCTGGAGATGCGTTGGGCGGCGCTCGGGCCCGACGAGTTCCGCAAGGAGCGCGACGTCCTCGGGGACCTCTCCGGATTGTCGGTACCGTCGCTCGACGTGGACGTCCCCGCCGCTCCCGGCCACTCCGGCAGGGACGTCGCCACCCTCCTCGATCGGCACCGCAAGTCCGATCCCGACGAGCCCCTATGGAGAGGCGTGGCCCAGATGGAGCCCGGGCCGACGGGGGTACGGGTACGTTTCCGGGACCACGTCGAGCCGGTCCTCACTGATGAGGGGGCCCCCGGCTCGGCCCGGGTCGCCTGCCACCTTTACGACCGCGACCTCGCCGAGCCGTCGTGACCGAGCTGTAATAGCCGAGCTGTAGTAACCGAGCTGTAGTAACCGAGCTGAGGGAGGCCAGCCCAATGTCGCGTTCCGGCGTCCTTGTCGATGTCGAGGAGCTTCAAGCCCTGCGCCGGTCGAGCACACCGCTCCGGCTGCTGGACGTCCGGTGGCGCCTCGGCGGCCCGAGCGGTCATGAGCAGTTCCTGGCCGGTCACATCCCGGGCGCCATTTTCGTAGACCTCGACCGGGAACTCGCCGGCGAGGCCTCGCCCCGCGCCGGTAGGCACCCCCTGCCGTCCGTCGACCAGCTCCAGGCCGTGGCCCGGCGGTGGGGGCTACGACAGGGCGAGACCGTTGTCGCCTACGACGACGGCGGTTCCATGTCGGCCGCCCGGGCCTGGTGGCTGTTGCGCTGGGGGGGCGTGGAGAGCGTGTTTTTGCTCGACGGCGGGCTCAGCGCATGGCGCGCCGCCGGCGGACAACTCGCTACCGGGCCCGGGCTGGCCGAGCCTGGCGACGTTGAGCTCTCGCCCGGCCACATGCCCACGGTGCTGATCGACGCCGTGGCCGAAGTGCCAAAAAGCGGTCTGCTGCTGGACGCCCGGGCGGCCGAGCGGTTCCGGGGCGAAGCCGAGCCTGTCGACCCCAAGGCCGGCCACATCCCGGGAGCCGTCAGTGCGCCGACGACCGAGAACCTGACTGTCGACGGGCGGTTCCGCCCTGACCGCGATCTTGAGGACCGCTTCGCGCGCCTCGGGGCGGGGGGCGATGTTGCCATCGCCGTTTACTGCGGCTCGGGCGTCACCGCCGCGCACGAGATCGCCGCCCTGGCTGTCGCCGGTCTCCAGGCCGCCCTTTACCCGGGCTCGTGGTCCCAGTGGAGCAACCACGAGGACCGCCCCGTGGTGACCGGCCCTGGCTAGCGGGCCGCACCGGTGAAAAGCACCGCCACCTTCTCGTCGGGCCCCACCACGCCCTCCGAACGCAGGGCGAGCAGCCCGGCCAGCCCAGCCGTGCCGGTGGCGTCAACGGAGAACCCGGCGTCGGTGCCCAGGTGCTGAGCCTCGGCGAGGAGGTCCTCGGAGACGACCGTGGGCCTCCCCCCGCTGCGGAGCATGCCGCCGACGACCGCCAGCCAGTCGTAGGTCTCGTCGTCGAGGATCCCGGTGGCAATGCTCTTGGGCTCGCTCTCCCACGGCCACATGTAGCCGGACCGGTGGGAAGCGGCCCGGTGCAGGGCACGGTCGATGTCCGCCGGGCGGGGCGTGGCGGGAAGGGAGCCCTCGACCAACCGGTAGGCCCTCTCCAGCGGGTGCGCACCGAGCGTCTGGACGGTGTGGAGCCGGGGACGACGGGCGCCTGTCCCCAATTGCGCGGCCTCGTCGAAGGCTTGCCCACAAGCACTGGCCAGGGCGCCGCCGCCGACCTGGACGACGAGGTGGTCCAGGTGCTCCTCGCCTTCTAGTAGGTCCGAGACTATTTCGTAACCCAGCGTTTCGCCGCCCTCTATGGCCAGGCCGTTTTCGTTGCCCTGGCAGGTAAAGGGCAGGGCGCCCTTACCGATCTCCTCACGCAGGCTTACGTAGGCGGGGTCGCCGGCCACCCCCGGACGGCGCTCGCACACCACCACGTCGGCGCCCAGAGCGTCGAGGCGGCCGACGATGCCCGAGGGGGCCCCCTCGGGCACGAAAACCCGCAGGTGCCAGCCGCCGGCCGCCGCCACGACGGCTGCGGCCAGGGCGGCGTTCCCGCAACTGGCTATGGCCAGGGACGGTCTGCCCTGCCGCCCGGCCAGCCCGAGGCTCTGCGCCACCTCGAGGTGCAAGAGCACCCCCATGAGGTGGCGGCCCTTGTGCGAGCCGGCGACATTGCCGGTCTCGTCCTTGACCCATACCCCGCCGCCGTCCCCGAAGCCCAGGTTCTTGGACAGGTGGTCGTTGCGCCCGAAGGGCGTAGTCGCAAAACCGTGGCCCGCCACCGCGGCGACGGCGCTGTCGCACCTGTCGACCAGGGCCACGAACTCGCCGTCGGTCATCCCGCCCGATACGGCGCGGTGGTAGCAGTGCAGGAGGCTGCGGTACCTGACGAACGGCTCCGTCAGGGCCGTATGCTCCCGCGGGAAGCTGACCCGGGACGCGTCGATGGCCCGGACGAGGACATGGTCGATGTCGCCCTCAGCGGCAAAGGGACAACGAAAAGGGTAGGGTTCGTCGGCACCGGGCGAGGACCCGCACCCCGAGCAGACCAGCCGACTGGCCGGGGCTGTCACCCGACGCTCACGCCGCTGGCGGCGTTGAGCTCCCTTATCATTTCGTCCCATTGCGGGATCTTGTCCCGCAAGGCGGACCAGAAGGAAGCGTCCCTTCGGGCCACGAAGTCCTCCACCGAGACGCCCTGTTGCTCCACCCAGGTGAAATAACCCAGGTTGAATATCCGCTCGCGGTCGCGTTTGGTGGTCTCGAGAAGGTGGTCGGTGCCCGCCCCGAGCATCCACCGCCCGAACGCCTCGCCCGCGGCGACCCCGTCGAAGCCGTCGGGGAAGTCACGGGCGAGGATCTTGGCCCGCTCGCTCCCGTACATCGCCGCTCCGTCGGTCGCCACTGTGACCACGGCGTCACCCGGTCCAAGGTCGAGGTACTTGGCCGTCTTCACGGCGGCGACGATATTGCAGATGCTCGACAACCCGAACGAGCCCAACGCCGCCAGCGTCTCGGGAGGCACGCCCCGGCGGTCGGCCAGATAGGCCAACCCCTCGGCGGAGGAGAAGAGCACGGCCAGGTGGTCCGTGGCCCGGTCGCTAACGGCCGTGACGACGTCGGTGTTGTGAACGTTGTGGATGAGCGGGACGTGCTTATCGCCTATGCCCTGGATGTTGTGCTCGCCGAAGCCGTTGTAGAGCATCGTCGGGCACTCGAGGGCCTCGACGGCCACGATGAGAGCGCCATAGGCGTCCTTCAGGCGGTCACCTGCCGCCAAGGTGCCGGCCGATCCCGAGGCGGAAACAAAAGCCCGCAGGCGCAGGTCGGGACTGCTCTGCTGTAGGTGCTCGAAGACGTCGCCCAGAGCCAGGCCGGTGCACTCGTAATGGCCGAGGTAGTTGGCAAACTCGGAGAACTGGTTGAAGACCACGTTGGTCGGGTCCCGCTCGAGCTCGGCGCATTTGTCGTATATCTCTTTGACGTTGCTCTCCGAGCCGGCCGTCGCGATTACGTCCGACGGGTCGCTGACCCATTCTTCGAGCCAGGCGAAACGCTCCTGGCTCATCCCCGCGGGCAGGACGGCGACGCCTCTGCAGCCGAGCAAGCGCGAGATGGCCACGCCGCCACGGCAGTAGTTCCCCGTGGACGGCCACACGGCGCGGTGAACCGTCGGGTCGAACTGCCCCGTCACTATCCGGGGTGCCAGGCAGCTGTACGCCGCCAGCACCTTGTGGGCGGCGATCATCGGGAAGCGGTCGCCCAGGGCCACCACGACCTTGGCCTGGACGCCGGTCAGCTCGGGCCCCAGCACCACGTGGCCGGGGACGGCGCTCTGCCCACGGCGACCGGCGTCGTTGTACCAGTGCACCCTCCACAGGTTGAGCGGGTGCGCCTCGTCCGGGCCGACCGCCCCGAGCGCCCCGCGAACGGAGGCCGGCACCGTCTGGGGCCGGGCCAGCTCGGCGAACGTCGGCAGCAGCACCTGCGCTTGACGGAGGTGCTGCACCGTACGGTCGTAGACCTCGCGGTCGACGACATGGTCTTCAAGTCCCAAAGTGGGCATGTGCCGCTGTAGCCTACCTGGCCCGGTTTCCGCCAGGGCTGGGCCAGCCCGGCGGAAACGGGCCGGCCACAGACCCGTAACCTTCGTGAAACCATACTTTGTTACCTTGCTTCGCCATGACAGAAACCGAGGGGCCCAAACAATCCCTGATCAGCCGGCGCTCACTGCTCGGAGGTGGCCTGAAACTGGCCGGTGGTGCGGCCCTCCTGGGCGGTGCTGGCTCGGTCGCCGATGTGCTGCTCGGGGGCGCCCGGGCCGCGGCGGGGGCGGCCATGAGCACGATCTCGTTCCAGCTCGGCTGGCTGACCAATACCGAGTTCGCCGGTAGCTACCTGGCCCAGGCCAACGACTACTACTCCAAAGCCGGGCTCTCGGTGAAGATCCTGCCCGGGGAAGGCGTAGACGTGGAGGGGATCGTAGGAGCGGGCAAGGCGATCGTCGGCGACTCCAACGCCGACACCTGCTCCGCCGCCGTGGCCCAAGGGGCAGACCTCAGGATCATCGGTGCCAAATACCAAAAGAACCCTTTCTGCATCATCAGCTCGGCCAAGGCGCCCATCAAGACGCCCCAGGAGATGGTGGGCAAGAAGGTCGGTGTCAACGCCTACAACTTCACCGGCTGGCAGACGTTCCTGGCGGTGAACGGGATCTCCAAGTCCCAAGTGCAAACGGTCAACGAGGGCTATACCGCAGGGCCCGAGGCCCTTTCCGACGGACGGGTCGACGCCTGGATGGGCTTTATCACCAATGAGCCCACCGTCCTCGAGCTCTCCGGTTTCCCCGTGCACACGTTCCTGCTGGCCGATTTCGGCTATGAGGTTTACGCCGACATTTATGAGACGACGGCAAGCGCCATCGCCCAGCACAAAGACGAGCTGGTCGAGTTCCTGCGGGCCGAACGCGAAGGTTGGGAGGCCGATATCGCCAGCCCGGCGGCCGGCCTCAGCCTCACCATGTCCGTCTACGGCAAGACGCTCGGGCTGTCAGATAAGCAACAGGGCCTCGAGAACACCGCCCAGCTGGCGCTCATCAAGACGCCCTACACGGAAGCGAACGGCCTATTTGCCATGAACCCTGACGACATCTCGAAGAACATCGCGACTTTGCAACTGGCGAGCTCCAAGAAGATCGGCAATTACTACACCAAGCCCGACCTTTTCGACGACTCCATCCTCAAGGCGCTCTAGCGGCGCACGGCTACCCGATAGCGGGTAGATCGTCCAGTGTGTCGAAATCGACGGGGTCCCCGGCGCAGGGGACCTCGTCGACCGTTCCCGGCCGGAGCCGCATAAGCGCCCGGGCGCCCTCGTCGCCCGAACGCGGTAGTTCGTCCCACACCCCACGGGCGAGCCGGACCGGGTTGCGCCGGGCGCCATCGTAGGTTGCTACCGCTATCGGTGTGCCGGAGGCGGCGACAGCTCGCCACGCCGCGGCCGGGACGAGCGGCTGGTCGCCCAGGCCCACCACGACGGCTTCAAGCCCGAGGCGGCGCGCCTCGGCGACGGCCGCCTGGAGGGAAGTGGCGATGCCGTCCTGCCAACGCGGGTTGGCGATGGTGACGACCCCGGGCGGGATGACGGCCGAGAGGTCGACCGCCCCCGTCACGGCCAGCGTGACCCCGAGGTCGGCTTCGAGGGCGTGCTCGAGCGCCCAGCAGACCAGCGGACGTCCCCGGAACGGGGCCAGGAGCTTGTGGGTGCCCGACGGAGCGATGTACCGGCTCCCGGCGCCAGCACATAGCACGACGGCGGCGGTGTTCACGGGCGCCGGTCCGTCCCGGTGCCGGCGATCCCGGTGCCGGCGATGTCTTCGGGCCGCACGGGGACCCGGGTCAGGGCGCGCCCGGTGGCGGCCCGGACGGCGGCGACGATGGCGGGCGTAGAGGAGATGGTGGGGGCCTCGCCCACGCCCCGCAGCCCGTAAGGAGCGTGCGGGTCGGCCAGCTCGAGCACTTCCACGTGCATCGGGGGCATGTCGAGGATGGTGGGGACCAGGTAGTCGGTGAAGGAGGGGTTGCGGACCCGTCCCCCCTCCACCTGGATCTCCTCCAACAGGGCCAAGCCGAGGCCCTGGGCCGTCCCACCGTGGATCTGGCCGGCGACGCCGACGGGGTTGATGGCCTTGCCCACGTCCTGGGCCGTCACAATCTGCACCACCTTGACCAGGCCGAGCTCGACGTCCACGTCGACGATGGCACGGTGGGCGGCGAACGCGTACTGGACGTGGGCGTTGCCCTGCCCCGTCTCGGGATCGAGGGGCTGGGTCGGCCGGTGCCGCCACTCGACGGTGCGCTCGATCGGGCCGTCGGCCAGCAGGTCGACCAGGTCGATGCTCGGCCCCTCGGCCCCGTCCGCTCCGTATGGCCCCTCTGCTCCATCGGGCCCTTCTGGCGGTGCCGACGAGCTATGGACCGCTTCGTCGGCGAGGTACAGGTTGGCCCGGTCGACGCGCAGGCGGACGGCCGCCCGGTCGAGCAGCTCGTCACGGATTTCGGCGCACGCTGCCTTTACCGCTCCGCCGGTCACGTAGGTCTGGCGCGACGCCGACGAGGAGCCGGCGCTGCCCACCTGGGTATCGGCGGTCTCGACCACGACGTGTTCGATGCCCAGCTCGGTGCGCACTATCTGGCCCTGGACGGTCACCAGCCCCTGGCCGAGCTCGCACGCGGCGGTGTGGACAGAGGCGAACGGACGGCCGGCGGCGTGCCCGAGCGTCACCCGGGCGGTCGCATAGTCGTCGTAGCCTTCGGAGAAGCCGACGTTCTTGAACCCCACCGCGTACCCCGTCCCCCGGACCACTCCCTCGCCATGGGTCGTATTGGCCACGCCCCCGGGCGGGAGATCTCCGCCTGGAGGGGGCAGCGGGGCCTCTCGTACGCGGGCCAGGATCTCTGCCACCGGGGCAGGGCCGTCGACGACCTGGCCCGTGGGCATCAGCGTCCCTTGGGCCATGGCGTTGCGGGCCCGCAGGTCGACCGGGTGCATCCCGAGCGCCTCGGCCAGCTTGTCCATCTGGGACTCGTAGGCGAAGCACGCCTGGACGGCCCCGAACCCGCGCATCGCCCCGCACGGGGGGTTGTTGGTGTAGAGGCCCCAGCAGTCGACGGACACGTTGGGCACGTCGTAGGGCCCAATACCGAGCGTGCCGGCGTTGCCCACCACGGCGCGGGTGCTGGACATGTAGGCGCCGCCGTCGAAGACCATCTCCGCCCGCACGAACACGAGCCGGCCGTCGCGTTGGGCGCCATGGGTATAGCGCAGGCGGGCCGGGTGGCGGTGCACGTGGCCGAAGAACGACTCCTCCCTCGAGTACACCATCTTCACCGGTCGCCCCGTCCGCATCGCCAGCAGGCACAGGTGGATCTGCAGCGACACGTCCTCGCGGGCGCCGAAGGCGCCGCCGACGCCGGCTAGGGTGAGGCGGACCTTGTCCGGGGGCAGGCCGAGCGACGCTGCCACTTGGCTCTGGTCGACGTGCAGCCATTGGGTGGCGATATAGAGGTCGATGCCGCCGTCCTCGGCCGGGACGGCCAGGCCCGACTCCGGTCCCAGGAAGGCCTGGTCCTGCATCCTGACCTCGTAATCGTCGGTGACCACCACGTCGGCGCGGGGGGAGGGGTCGCCCCGGCGGATCTTCAGATGGCGCACGATATTTCCGCCCGGGTGGACCCGGTCGCTATCGGGTCGCAGGGCCACCATGGGGTCGACGACGGGGACCAAAGGCTCGTAGGTGACCCGGACGGCGGCCGCGCCGCGCCGCGCCGTTTCGGGGTCGTCGGCGGCCACCACGGCGACGGCCTCCCCGTGGTAGCGCACCTCGCCCATGGCCAGGACGGGCTGGTCGGCGACCTCCAGGCCGTAGGTCTTGCGGCCCGGGACGTCCTCGTGGGTGAGCACGCAGCGCACACCGGGGATGCGCAGTGGCTCTGAGATGTCGATCGCCACTATCCGGGCCCGGGGATGGGGGCTGCGGACCGTGGCCCCCCAGATCATCCCCTCCGCCCACAGGTCAGATGAGAAGGCGAAGCGTCCGCTGGCCTTCAGCGCGCCGTCGGGCCGGCGGGGGGAGGTCCCGACGCCGAGCAGCCCCGTTTGCCCGCGTTGTTCGACGACGGTGCTCACCCGTCACCTCGCATGGCCGCGGCCAGGCGCACGGCGTCGAGGATCTGTTCGTAACCCGTGCAGCGGCACAGGTTGCCGGCCAGTGCCTCCCTGATCTCGGCGTCGGTGGGGGAGGGGTTGTGGGCCAAGAAGTCGTGAGTGGCGACGACCAGCCCGGGAGTGCAGAAGCCGCACTGCACGGCGCCGGCCTGCAAGAAGGCCTCCTGGACCGGGCCCAGCCCGTCGCCGTCCGCCAGGCCCTCCACGGTGAGGATCTCGCTCCCCTCGGCCTGGCCGGCGGCGACCAGGCAGGCGCATGCCAGCGTCCCGTCGAGCACGACGGTGCATGAACCACACTCGCCCTGTTCGCAGGCGTTCTTCGAGCCCCACAGGCCCAGCCGCTCCCGCAGGACGAACAGGAGGCTGTCCCCCTCCCAGACGTCGTCGGCCTCATAGGGGCGGCCGTTGACAGTGAAATGCAGCTGCAACTCAGCTCCTCAAGTAATCGGACCAGGCCCACGACAGCGACCGCCGGGCCATGACCGCCAGAGCGTGCCGCCGGTAGGCAGCGGTGCCCCGCACGTCGTCGATGGGCGACGCGGCCGAGGCCACGAGTTCGGAGAAATGGGCGACCACCTCGGCGCCGAGCGGGCGCGGCGCTTGCCATAGTCCCGCGGCCGCCAGTTCGCCTTCCAGGAAGCTCTCGGCGGCGCGGGCCCGGCGGGGGGTCGGTGCCGCCGAACCGATCCCCGTGCCCACCCGTTGGCGCTCGGGGTCAAGGGCTACGGCGAAAGAGGCCACGGCGATGACCATGGCATTGCGCGTGCCCACCTTGGAGAACTGCTGCGGTCCCGGAGCGGGCCTGACGAGGAAGGCGGCGATGAGCTCGTCGGGTTCCAGGACGTGGCGTTTGGGGCCGGTGAAAAACTCCTCGACGGGGACCCGGCGGGAGCCCCGCACCGAGGTCACCTCCACGGTGGCGCCGGCGGCGAGCAGCGGTGGGTGGGCGTCACCGGCCGGCGACGCCGACCCGAGGTTGCCCCCTACCGTCCCCCGGTTGCGGATCTGAGGCGAACCCACGGTCCGCGACGCCAGGGCCAGGCCGGGGAGCAGGTCGCCCAGTTCTTCGATGACCCGGGTGTAGGTGACGCCGGCCCCCACCCGCAGAGCCCCGTCTTCGCGCCCCCACTCCCGTAGCTCCCTGACCCCTGTCAGGTCCAGCAGGGCGAGGGGCCGTCGGCGGTCGAAGTTGAGGTCCACCATCACGTCGGTGCCGCCGGCGATGGCGACCGCTTCGGGGTGCTCGGCCTTGAGGGCCAGGGCGTCAGACCACGATCGAGGAGCTAGGAAATCCATGTTCGTCGCCAGGCTCACAGAGCTGTCGGGCCCACCGGCTTGTCGGGCGCGTACGTCTGGGGGGCCCATGGGGCCGTCACTATCACGAGGCCCATCCGGCGAAGGCGTCCACCATGGCGCGGACGTCCCCCAGGGGGTACAGGACAGGGCAGGTGGCGCCGTGAGCCATGTATTCGGCGACGCGGGCACGGGCCTGGGCCGGGGTCCCCGACGCCGTGAGCATGCGGACGATCTCGTCGGGGACGAGCCTGGAAGCGGCTTCGACCTGCTCGTGGGTTGCCGGCCAGGTGAGGACCTCGCCCACGGCGTCGAGCAGGGACTGGGGGACCCCCGAGGCGGCCATGATGTGCGGTTGCTGGCCCAGGTACTGGGTCACCATCAGGCGGGCCATGTCGAGGGCGGTGGCCTCGTCCTCGTGCACCGAGCACACCACGAGCTGGGGGCGGTCGAAGTCGGCCAGCTTGCGCCCGGAACGCTCGAGGCCGATCTGGACGCGCTCCATGGCGCGGTCGTTGTAGTCGGGTGAGACCAGGTAGTTGAGCACCACACCGTCGGCGATCTCACCCGCCAGTTCCAGCATCTGCATCCCCGTGGCACCGATGTAAATGGGTACCTGCTTGGGCCGGCGCTCCTGGTAGACGTAGTCGAGCTCGACCCCGTCCAGGTGGACGTAGTAGCCGTCGAAGCTCACCGTCTCGTTGGCCAGCAGGGCCCGTACCACGGTCACCACTTCGCGCATCACGGTCAGGGGCCGTTGCCGGTCGATGCCCACCTTGCGGGCCAGAGGGTCCCACCAGGCGCCCAGGCCCAGGAGCACCCGTCCCGGCGCCAGGTCGTCGAGGGTGGAAAAGGTCGCCGCCAAGCGGGCCGGGTTGCGGGACCAGCAATCCGAGACGCCCGAGCCGACCCGGATCCGCTCGGTGACGGCGGCGTAGGCGGCCAGGGGGACCGTCGCTTCGCGCACGAGGCGGCTTTCGGCCTGCCACACGGCGTCGAAGCCGGCCGCCTCGGCGTAGGCGACATGCTCCATCCCGGCCCGGATGGTGTGGGCGTCTTGGAGGTAGAGGGCGGCGGGCATGGCTGTCTCGGTCCGGTTCAGTCGTCGCTGGCCGCGGCGGAGGCGGTACGGGGCGGGCGCATGGGCAGGGTGGTGCGCCATTCGCCGTCGGCCTCGTGCAGGGCGGCGGCCACGGCACCGGCCGTGGGCACCAGGCCGATCTCGCCCACGCCTTTGATGCCGTAGGGCGAGCGGGGCTGGGGCACCTCGACCAGGATGACCTCGATGGGCGGGACGTCCTTGGCCCGCAGGATGCCGAGCGACCGCAGAGTGGTCTTGGTCGGTACCCCCGACGGGTCGGAGGGGAACTCCTCGGTCAGGGCGTAACCGAGGCCCATGTGCACCGAGCCCTCCACCTGTCCCTCGCACAGGGTCGGGTTCACGGCCCGGCCCACGTCATGAGCGGCCACCACCCGTTCGATGGCGCCCGTTACCGGGTCGGCGATAACCAGCTGGGCGGCGTAACCGAAGGCCGAGTGGATGATGGGTTTGTCCACCTCGCCCATGTGGTGGGTCCAGTCCACCCGGTGCTCGCCCAGGTAGTCGACGTCGTACTGGCAACCGCCCTGCTTGGCCGCCCGGCAGGCGTCCCGCACGGCACCGGCGCCCATCAACGTGCCCCGGCTGCCGGTCGTCTGGCCCTGGCCCAGCTCCCGGCTGGTGTCGACCAGGACCACGACCCGGTCCGGGTCCAGGCCCAGCTCCTCGACGGCCACCTGCAAGGCCACGGTGTGGATGCCCTGGCCCATCTCCGTCCAGCCGTGGCGGACCTCCACACAACCGTCCCCCCGGAAGCGCACGACCGCCTTGGTGACCTCCTTGAAGCCGTTGCCGAGCCCCGAGTTCTTGAGGGCCAACCCGAGGCCGACGGCCTTGCCCGCCCGGCGCGCCTCCTCGTAGCGGGGGGCCAGGGCGTCGAGGCAGCGCTCGGCCCCGGCGCAGCCGTCGTCCATTTCCTGGCCCGGGCCCCAGACGTCGCCGGGGTGGACGACGTTGCGCTTGCGCATCTCCCAACCGCTGACCCCCACCTTTTCGGCCAGGCGGTCCATGACCCCTTCCATGGCGAACTGGGCCTGGTTGGCCCCGAAGCCACGGAAGGCCCCGCAGATCGGGTTGTTGGTCCGTACCGCCACCGACTCGACGTCCACGTTGGGGACGCGGTAAGGGCCCGTGGCGTGGCCCGCCGCCCGTTCCAGCACCTTCATCCCGACGCTGGCATAGGCGCCGGAGTCGCCGACCATGCGGGCACGCACGGCCGTCAGCCGGCCCTGCCCGTCGCACCCCGCCCAGTACTCGAGGCGTAGGGGATGGCGCTTGGGGTGCACCAGAAAGCTCTCTTCACGCGACAGGGTGCACTTGACCGGACGTTGCAGGAGCCATGCGGCCAGGGCCGTCTGGGCCTGGTTGGACATGTCCTCCTTGCCCCCGAAGGCGCCGCCGTTGGAGACCAGTTCCACGCTGACCCGGTCGCGGTCGAGGCCGAGAACGGCGGCGATCTGGTCGCGGTCGTCCCAGATCCCCTGGCCCCCGGAATAGACGTGCAGGCCGCCGTCGGCACGCGGTACGGCCAGGCTCGACTCGGGCTCCAGGAAAGCGTGCTCGACCCGCTGGGTCTGGAAGACTTCGTGCACGACATGGGCGCTGGCCCCCAAAGCGGCGTCCACGTCGCCCCGGGCATAGGCCGAGCGCGACAGCACGTTGCCGTCGGTGCCCCACACGGCGACCTGGTCGGACGCCATCGCCACGTCGGGGTCGGTCAACGGCGCGAGCGCCTCGTAGGTCACTTCGACCAGGGCGGCCGCGTCCCGGGCGGCCTGGCGCGTCTCGGCCACCACGATGGCCAACACGTCGCCCGCGTACGAGGTGCGCCCGCCCTCGGGGATGAGCACCGGCCAGTCCTTGTGGATGATGCCCACGCGCAGGTCGCCGGGGATATCGGCGGCCGTGAAGACGGCGACGGCCCCGGGCGCAGCCAGGGCCCCGGCCGTGTCGATGCGGACGACGTCGGCCCGGGCGTGGTCGGTGAGGCGCAGGGCGGCGTGCAGCAGGCCGGGCGGGCGCAGGTCGTCGACGTAGCCCCGGTCGCCCAGGGCCAGCGCCTCCGCCTCGTACTTGGCCCCCCGGCTGCCTATCCCGCCTCGGGGGGCAAGGACGACCTCGCGGCCCGAGGCGACCGTCTCGATGGCGTCGAGGATCTTGACGTACCCGGTGCAGCGGCAAAGATGGGCGCCGAGATGGCGGGCCATGTCCTCCCGGGCCAGGGCCGCGCCTTTGCGGTCGACCTGCGCCTTGGCCCGCATGACGATACCGGGGATGCAGAAACCGCACTGGAGCCCGCCCGCGGCGGCGAAGGCCTGGGCGTAGCGCCGGCGCTCGGCTTCGTCGAGGCCCTCGAGCGTGGTCACGGAGCGGCCCTCGACCTTAGTCAACGGGGTCTGGCACGCCACCTGCGCCTTGCTGTCGAGCAGGACCGTGCAACACCCGCACTGGCCGCTCGGCGAGCAGCCGTCCTTAGGTGAGGTCACGTCGAGCTCCTCGCGCAGCG
>Ga0181517_10001428_pt1 | contig 26605 bp, 22 predicted proteins | sample PEATcosm2014_Bin_31_FD_119748 | JGI IMG/M metagenome (GOLD analysis project Ga0181517, IMG submission 119748) | Peatland microbial communities from MTU Mesocosm Facility, Houghton, MI, USA - PEATcosm2014_Bin01_30_metaG | ecosystem: Environmental > Terrestrial > Soil > Wetlands > Peat | place... | reverse complement strand
TGCATGGCATTCGTGTTGGAAAGCAGCAGCAGACGATACCGCCCTGCCAGGCCGATCAACATGCTCTCTGGAATCAGCGGCTCGGCGAAGATGCTGTTCCAGACCTCGCAAAAGCCTTCGTATTCTAAGCGCAGATCGAGAATTTCGCGGAATTCCTCAAAGAAAGCGCGCGGTTGCAACAATCCGGTCTCGAAGCGCTCCACCAGGCCTGTAGGCGCGATTCGCCGCGGGATCTCGGCCGCTGAGTACGGGCATAATTCTGCCAGGGACCGGTAGCAAGGCTGAAAATCGAAGTGAATGAGAACTTTGCCGAAATCCAGGATGATGCTCTTGTACATGGCCTCATCTGCGCGGTGAGCGCATCTGCAGCCACGGCCCGGCGATGGCGATCAGCGCTCCCACAATCAGCTCCACCGCGCTCGTGAACCCTCCCGGATCGAAGCCGTAACTGCTGAAGATGAAGCCCTTGAACATCATGATGGCCACCACCAGGCTCCAGATAAACAATAGCACCGGCAATTTCTGCAGGATGGCCAGCGCCACCGAGAGAAGCCCGAAAAGTCCGCCGAAAAAGACGATGTAAGTGAGCGTGGCCCCCGTCCACGGCAGCATATCCAGGTGCAGCGACCCGGCGCCGGTGGCCAGCGCCATGCCGGAGGCGGCAATCAGAAACAGGGCAAGCAAGCCATGAAAGACGTAACTGTAATAGCGCACGATCGCTGCAAACATGGAGCGACCTCCTCGTGAATTTGAAGGATCATTCTAGCAAGTCCTGTAACCTTCGGGCATTGCTCTTTCGGCCCGGTCCCACTAAAATGAAGGTAGCGAACTCGCTTTCAGGGTTATGACGAATGACGCGCCGCTGCGATCGCGATTCCAGGAAGTCCTGACATCCGTGGTGCGCGCTTATATCGAAACGGGTGAGCCGGTGGGCTCGCGCTTCATCGCCAAGCTGCGCAAGGATGCGCTCAGCGCGGCATCCGTCCGCAACGTCATGGCAGATCTCGCCGAAGAGGGCTATCTTGAGCAGCCCCACACATCGGCGGGACGGGTGCCCACCGAAAAGGCCTTCCGCTTCTACGTCCGCTCCCTCACCGCCGGCCGCGTGGCCGCGCATGAGGCCGAACGCCTGCGCCAGGAATTCAGCGGCCTCCATACGGTCGAGGAGCGCGTCGAGCGCTCCAGCCAGATCCTCATGGAACTGACGCGCAATGTGGGGATCGCCGCCGCTATCCCCGAGTTGGCCCAGGAGCTCGACCAGATCGAGCTGGTTCCCCTGGCCGACCGGCGCGTGCTCATGATTCTGGCCACGCGCGACCACATGGTGCGCAACCGCGTAGTGGCCCTGGACGAGCCCGTTACGCCGGACCTGCTCGCTTCCATCCGCAACTACGTCAACCGCAATTTCAGCGGCTGGCAGTTAGGCGCGGCGCGGCGCGAGTTGCTGCGCAGAATCCTGGAAGAGCGGGCCCTGTATGACGCGGTAATGCGCCAGCTCCAACTGCTCTACCAGAAGGGCTTGCTCGATCCCGACACCTCCCCGGAGGTGCACATGGAAGGCGCATCCAACCTCCTCGGACTGGACTTGCATCTCACCCGCGAGAAGATGCGCGAGCTGCTGCGCACCCTGGAAGAGAAGAAGCGCCTGATGGAGCTCCTGGACCGGTACCTGGAGCAGCCGGCCGGCGAGCTGGAAGTGCACGTGGGCCTGCAGGTGGCTCATCCCGCCATGAAGGACCTGGCGCTGATCGGCATGACCGTTCGGATGGCCAGCGGGCTGCCAGCCAAAGTTGCGGTGTTGGGGCCCATGCGCATGCACTACGAACGCGCCATGGGGGCGGTTCTCCAGACCTGCCGCGCTCTGGAGAGCGCCCGGTTCTGACCGCATCTTTGTTAATCTGGAGATAGTGGATACGCAGAAATCCGATCGGAACCTGGACGACGCCGTCTCGGGCGACCTCTCACCCGCGGAAACGGCGGATAGCCGTCTTCTGGACCTCACCGCCGAGCGGGACCAGCTTCTCGCGGAGAAGGCGGACCTCCAGGACCGGCTGCTGCGCCTGCGCGCCGAGTTCGACAACTCCCGCCGCCGCGCCGACCGGGAGCGTTCCGAGTATCTGCAATATGCCGCCATGGACCTGCTCCGGGAAATCCTGCCGGTGCTGGACGATTTCGAGCGCGCCTTGCAGCATGAAACGGCCGACCAGGATTACGCCAAAGGCGTCGAGTTGATCTATCAGCGCCTGGCCGAAACCCTCAAGAAGGCGGGCCTGGAAGCGACCGAAACGGAAGGGCGCCAGTTCGACCCCAATCTGCATCAGGCGGTGCAACGGGTGGAAACCGAGGATGCCAAGGACCAGAGCATTCTGGGCGAGTTCCAGAAGGGCTACAATTTCCGGGGCAAGCTTCTCCGGCCGGCCATGGTGAAGGTGGCGGTCAAGCCGTAAACGCGATGAATACCGTGTCGAAAAGAGATTACTACGAGGTTCTTGGCGTCGGCAGGGATGCCGGCGATCAGGAGATCAAGGCCGCCTACCGTAAGCTGGCGCTGCTGCACCACCCCGACCGCAACCCCGAACACGCGGACGCCGAAGACAAGTTTAAGGAGGCTTCGGAAGCCTACAGCGTGCTGAGCGATGCGCAGAAGCGCGCGGCCTACGACCGCTACGGCCACGCCGGTCTCCAGGGGGCGGCATCGAACGTAAACCCGGACATCTTCGCCGATTTCAGCGACATCCTGGGCGATTTCTTCGGCGTCGGCGACTTGTTCGGCGGCGGAGGCGGCCGGCGGCGCAGCGCAGCGCAACGCGGGGAAGACGTCCGCTACGACCTGGAGATTGCGTTTGAAGAAGCCGTTTTCGGGCTGAATGCGGACATTCAGGTGCCGCGCCTGGAAAGGTGCGTCCACTGCAACGGCACCGGAGCCCAGCCCGGGACCATCGCCTCCGCCTGCCCCACCTGCCGGGGCCGCGGCGAAGTTCTCTACCAGCAGGGATTTCTTTCCATTCGGCGCACCTGCCACTCTTGCGGCGGCGCGGGATCGGTGGTCCGCAATCCCTGCACCCAATGCCGGGGCCAGGGGCGCGTCCAGGCGCAGCGCAAGCTGAAGATCAACATCCCCGCCGGCGTGGATGAGGGCCAGCGCCTCCGTCTGGCGAATGAAGGTCAGCCCGGCGCCAACGGGGGACCTCCTGGCGATCTGTACGTGTTCCTCAAGGTCCGGCCGCATCCGTTCCTCGAGCGCCATGAGACCGACCTGCACTGCACCGTTCCCATCAACATTGCGCAAGCCGCGCTCGGCGCCGAAATCGAAGTGCCCACGCTCGAACAGCCGCAGAAGTTCAAGATCCCCGAAGGCGTGCGCAACGGCGCCCAGTTCCGCCTCCGCCATAAAGGCGTGCCGGCCCTCAACGGCGGCCCGCGCGGAGACCTGATTGTCCACATCGACGTTCAGACCCCCACCCGCCTGAGCCGCGAGCAGCGCAAACTGCTGGAACAGTTGCGCGACTCCCTCCCCGTGGATAACGCCCCCGCGGAGAAGGGCCTCTTCGAAAAGGTCAGAGACTACTTCGCGTAGGCCGTCAACGAGGGCGGAGCGTCTTCCGGCCGGCTCCCCCAGTTCCGATTGGGTTCGGAACCCATCGTGAATGTCAGTTCGCCGCCCCGCACGATTTCCTCCTGCGAAATCCACGTCCGGGTGATCGGTTTTCCATTCAACCTGGCCGACTGAATGTACTGCTTTCCGGCGGCGGCGCCGGGCGCGCGGATGGTGAACGGCCGGCCGCCGGGGGCGTGAATCACGGCCTCATCGAAGAGCGGCGTCCCGATCTCATAGATGGGAGTCCCCGGCGCAACTGCGTAGAATCCCAACGCGCTGACCACATACCACGCGGACATCTGCCCGCAATCGTCGTTTCCGGCCAGGCCGGCGGAGCTATCGAGGTATTGTTCGTCCATCACCTGGCGGACCCTCTGCTGCGTTTTCCAGGGCGCGCCGGCGTAATCGTACAGGTAGGCGATGTGATGGCTCGGCTCGTTCCCGTGGTCATAGAGCTTCAGGTCGAAGAGCCGGTCGAGTTTCTCGACGAACGCGGGCCGGCCGCCCACCAGCCGGATCAGCCCCTCGATATCCTGCGGCACGAAGAACGTATATTGGAACGGCAGGCCTTCGGTGATGTAGGCGTACTTGCCGGCCGGATCGAACGGCGCATCCCACGACCCGTCCGCGTGGCGGCCGCGCGCGAAACCGGTGGAGGGATCGATTACGTTCTTGTAGTTCCCGGCGCGCGCCAGGAACATCTTGGCGTCCTCCGTTTTGCCCAGGGCTTCCGCCATTTTCGAAAGCGCGAAATCGTCATAGGCGTACTCAAGCGTCCGCGAGACCTGCTCGCCCCGGTGAAACGCCTCGCGGACCGGGTCTTCAAGCGGGACAAACCCGTACTTCAGATAACTCGTGAGGGCGCGCCGGCCGCGGCCGTCGGCGTACTCTTCGGCGGAGGCGGGCGTCTCCATGGCGTTGCGCCGCATCAGGCGATATGCTTCCTGGGCGTCGAATCCGCGAATCCCTTTCACGTAGGCGTCCGCGATCATCGCGATGGCGTGGTCGCCGATCATCTCCTGGGTGTAGCTGTTCCACGCCGGGAAGATGGGCAGCCACCCGCCCTGTTGGCCCTTGGCGACGAGCGACTCCACCATGTCGCGCGAGCGGTTCGGATCGAGGATGGTGAGCAGCGGGTGCAGGGCGCGGAACGTATCCCACAGGGAGAAATCGCAATAATAGGTGAACCCGCGCGCCGTTTCCGTCCGGCCCGAGCCGGCGAACCCGGGGTAGGTCCCGCTCACATCGCTGAACGTGCGGGGCAGCAGCATCGCGTGGTATAGCGCGGTGTAGAACACGCGGCGGCGGCTCTCAGAGGCGCCGGGGATTTCGATGCGGGAAAGCGCTTCGTTCCACGCTTTCTTTGCGGCGGCCGCAACGCGGTCCAGATTCCAGTCCGGAATTTCGGCGTCCAGGTTGCGGCGGGCTTCTTCGACGCTGGTGAACGACGTGCCGATTTTCACGCGGACTGGTTCGCCGGCCTGAACGGCCAAACCCGCGAAGGCGCCGGGAGGTCCCCCGGTTCCGTCCTGCACGGTGGCGCCATCGCGCCTCTGCGCCCCGCTCCAGACGCCGGTTGCCCGAAACGGCCGATCGAAGCGCGCGACGAAATAACCGCTGAACCCGGCGGGCTTTCCGCTGCCCGCATAGAGGCGGTGCGCCGGATTGAAACCCGAGATTTCCCGCCGTTCGGCGTCAATCCGGACTTGCCCTTCGCCCGGATGCGAGTTGGACTGCGCCAGAACCCAGGCCTCGGAAGCCGCCGGGTACCGGAACTCGAAAATGGCGGCCCGCGCGGTTGCGGCCATGGAAACGCGGATGCCCGTATCGGTGAGCGTGACGTCGTAACGGTACGGCGTGGTCCTCTCATTCGAGCGCTCAAAACCGGACGCGCGTTCGGCCGCGCCGGTCCGGAACGCGCCCGTCACGGGCATGACGGTCATGCTGCCGTAGTCCTGGGTACACGAACCGCTCATGAAGTGGCTGCCGCGGAACCCCTGGATGCGCGTGTCCTTCTCGTAATACGGCGCGATGCACTTGGTCTCGCCGTCGCGCGTCTGCGGCGTCCATTGGGTCATGCCGAACGGAACGCCGGTGGCCGGAAACGTCTGGCCGTCTCCCGCCGTGCCGATCGTGGGATTCACCGAATCGGCCGGCGTGACGGCGGGCCCGGCAGCCGCCGCTTGGCCCGCCAGAAGAACGAAGAACGTGATCGAACGCATTGGTTTCACGGCTCTACCTCACAGGCTCAATCCAGACCGCCTGCCCGCCCGCCGCCCGCAGCGGCGCACGCAACACCGTGCCCGAATCCACGGGACGCGTCTCTATGCCCACCTTGGTTCGGGTGGGCGCGCCATCGTCGTCCGAATAAATGTGCGCCAGGTATTTCCTGCCCTTGGTCAGAAATGCGAGTGGGATTTCAAGCGTGCGGGGCTGGCTCGAATTGACCGTCCCGATGAACCACTCGTCCCCCTTCTGGCGCGCGATGGACGCGTACTGGCCGATTTGGCCCTGAATCACTTTCGTCTGGTCCCACACCGTGGGGACTCGGCGGAAGAATTCGATCTCGGGCTCGTTCTGGTAATCCGACGGCTTGTCATACCAGAGAATCCACTGCATCGGACTGAATGAGACCACCGCCATGGCCAGTTGGTGCGCATAAGTGGTGAGCTTGCGCGGCGTGTAATAGCAGACCGTGTAATCGCCGATCCCGTTGATGTAGCGCGTAAAGGGGAGCGTGGCATTGTGCTCCGGCGTCGGCATGTGCTCGTTGCCGCGGATGCCTTCCACGGTGAGCAGATTGGGATAGGTGCGGTTATTGCCGGTGGGCCGGTAGCCGTCGTGGATATCGAGCGCCAGATGATGCTCGGCGGCCTTGGCGATGGTTTCCGTGATCCACGCCGTTTCCTCCTGCGGGCCCACGTCGACGAACCCGATCTTCACCGCTTTGATTCCCCAGCTTTCATACAGCGGGAAGAGCACGTCGCGCTGCTTCTTGATCTGCCGGCGATCGACGTAGACGTCAACGTCCATGCCCTTGCTTGCGGCGTAGCGGACCACCTCCCGGATGTCGAGGTTCGGAACGCGGATGGTGGTCGCATCGCCCGTGGCAAGGTCTTCGGTGCCGTACCACTGCCAGTCGAATCCCACGTACTGGAGGCCCGCCTTGGAACCGAAATCCACAATCGCCTTAGCGTTCGCGGTAGTCAGGGTGGTGTCTCGCATGGCCTTGCCCGGCCTGATCCACGAAGTGTCTTTGAGCGCGTTCGGCGGGTTGAGGTTCAGCAACAGGTAGTTGCGTTCCAGCAAATCGCCCGGCTTCCGGCCCACCACAAACACGCGCCACGGCGTGGATTCGCCCGCCGCCAGAGCCACGCGCCCATCGTCGCGGCCGCCGCCGAGGCCGTTCGAAGTCGCTCCGCCGAGCGCGCTGACCAATGCTCCGGAAACGCCCGTTAGCGGCGAAAGCAACATGCGCGGATAGCGTTCGTTATCCGCCTCGGTGAGGGAGGCGAACCGGCCGTCCGCGTATTCCACGGTCAGCGGACGCTCGCATTGCGGCTTGACATCGGCGACATTCACGCGCGCGTACTCGCCTTCGGTTGAGTGCTCTTCGTAGGCGTAGGCGCCGGGCGGGAAACGAAATTCCGTGGCTTCACCGGAAAAATGAAAGTTCGCGGTGGACTGCCGGGGGAACGAGTAGCGAAACGCCGCGCCTTCGTCGTAGGCGCGGAAGGAGATTCGCATGAGCGCGCCGGAGGTGTGGCGCAGGTCCACGTTCAATTCCCGGTACCGGTCCGGAACCAGGCGGCGCTCGCCGAAATCGTTCGTCCACTGGCTTTGGCGCTCGGTCACCGCCGAGCTGGCCACCGAGAAGCCGCCGCGCAGTTCGGGGAATCCCAGGCGCGATTCCAGGACCACCGGCTTGCCAAGATAGCCGATCCGATAGGCCGGACTACCGCCCTCCTGAAGCACGAACTCGACGGTCACGTTGCCATCGGGAGAAGCGACGCGCAGGGGTGTCGCGGCGGTCCCGGCGGAAGCGATAAGCCAGCAGGCGGCAAGTGTTTTCAGGATCATGGCAGCCTTGAAATGACGATATCGCGTATGATAACAACCGGCCATGACGCAGCGCGGAACAGGCGATGGCGATGACCGCGGCGGGGATGGTGGCGGCGACGGTCCGGCGGGTTGAATTAGCTTTGCAAGAGGGCTGTGCTACTTTGAAACCGGAGACACACATGGCCCCACTTCCCGAAGAACTGACCGAGCGCATACGCGCGTTCCAGGAGAGCCGCGTCATCCTCACCGCGCTGGAACTCGACCTGTTCACGGCCGTTGGGCAGGGCGCGGGCGCGCCGCAAGTGGCCGCCGCGCTCGGCTCCGGCCCGCGCGCCACGGAAATGCTTCTGAACGCGCTCGCGGCCATGGACCTGCTTGTGAAGCGGGAAGGGGTCTTTCATAACTCGCCGGAGGCCGCGCGCCACTTCGCCGCAGGCTCGCCCGATAACTCCCGGCCGGCCTGGCTGCATATCGCGCACCTGTGGCAGACGTGGTCGACGCTGACCGATTCCGTCCGCGCCGGCGCCGCCACCGGCCGAACCATCCCTGGCGCGGAGGATTGGACCGAAGCCTTCATCGCCGCCATGCACCGCAACGCCTCGGAACGCGCCCCGCTGGTTGTGCGCGCGGTGGGCGCCGGCAACGTCCGCCGCATGTTGGACGTGGGCGGCGGGTCGGGGGCCTATTCCATCGCCTTCGCCCAGGCCAGCCCCGCTTTGCTGGCCGATATCCTGGACCTGGCCGCCGTCGAGCCCATCGCGCGCCGCCACATCCACGAGGCCGGAGTGGATGACCGCGTCCACGTCCGCGCCGGCGATCTACGGTCCGGCCGGCTGGGCGAAGGCTACGATTTGGTATTTCTCTCAGCCATCTGCCACATGCTCGACGAAGCCGAAAATCTCGACCTGTTGCGCCGCTGCCGTGAGGCGCTCGCAACCGGCGGCCGCGTCGTCATTCAGGACTTCATCCTGGAACCAGACAAGACGGCTCCCCGCTTCGCCGCGCTCTTCGCGCTCAACATGCTGGTGGGCACGCCAGGCGGCAGCGCCTATAGCGAGCCGGAGTATGCCGCATGGCTCAGTGAGGCCGGTTTCCAGCAGATCCACCGCGTGCGCCTGCCGGGACCCACCGGGCTCATGATTGCATCGCGGCCGTAGCCGCCCCGCGCCGGTCGACCCCGGAAGGCGCGGAGGTCGCGAGGCGATGATCCTACCCGAGCGTTGATCTCCGCGTTTCCGCGCCTCCGCGTCGAGGTTTGGTCCGGACCCCTACACCGTCGCGGGGTCGAAGCCCTTGCGGTATTCCCGCGAGAGATACTTATTAGCCGCCGCGTAGTTCGTGAATCGCGTGTTCTGCGCGTCGTAGAGCAGCCTTCGGCCCGTCCGCAATGCGATGGCGTACAGGTTGACGGCCTCCGAAATCGGGCCGGCGCTCAGGAAGTTGCCCTTCGATTGTTGCTTGTCCCCCTTGCACGCCTTGACCCACTGCCGCAAGCCTTCCGATATCCTTGGTTCGCTGCCTTGCCTTCTGGCCACGGCTTGCTGAGCCGGCATGCCCTGCATTCTCCGCTGCGGAATCAGCCGCGGAGTCTGAATGTTGAAGCCGGTCAGGATCTTCCCCTTGTCGCCGACAAACATCATGGCCTCAGCCGGGATGGACCCGTGATCTTCCTCCAGTTCCTCCGGAAGCGGCGGCCGCATCCCGCCTTCGTACCAGAAAAGGTCCACCGCGGGCCGTTGCCCACGCGCCGGGTACTTGAAGCGCACCACGCTGGCGGTCGGGAACGAAAAGTCGTTCACGATGGTACTGGCGGCGCTGTCCCTGATCTCGCAGTTGTGGCTGAGCATCGGCTCGATGCTGGTAGGGCCTTCGAGGTTCAGCGCGTTGAAGACCGTCCAGAGACTGTAGTGGCCCATGTCGGCCATCGATCCGCCGCCGAAATCGTACCACCCGCGAAATACCATGTGGGTATAGTCCGGGTGATAGGCGCGCTCCGCCTCCGGCCCGAGCCAGAGATTCCAGTCGAAGCCCTCCGGAATTGGCGGCTTGTCCGTGGGCAGGGTCGGCCACTGGGGCCAAACCGGACGGTTCGTGCAATTGTGAATCTCCCGGAGCGTGCCGATGGAGCCGTCGTTGATCCACGTCATCACCTGGTCCATCGAACCGTTGGCATCCCACGGCATGAAGTGCGTCGAGACGCCTGTCCGGCGAGCGGTTTCGATCATCAGCTTGGCTTCCGTCAGCCGGTTGGACAGAGGCTTGTGCACAATCACGTGCTTGCCACGCTTCATCGCCGCAATGCCGATCAACGCATGAAGGTGGTCCGGCGTCATGATCTTGACGGCGTTCAGGTCCTTCTCTTTGTCGAACATCTCGCGGAAATCGGCATAGGCGGCGCAGCCCTTGTACGTACCGCCGGGTTTGTTCTTCGCGTAATAGGATTCGACGACGTCCTTACCCACCTCCCGGCCGCCCGGAATGACGCCGTCGGCGCCTGGCCTCCAATCCGGCTTGCCAACGGCCTTCCGGATGGTGTCCCGCAGACCGGTCTTGTCCCAATCGCGGTACCCGCTGGCATGTTGATTGGGGTCGCAAACGGCCACAATCCGGATCTCCGGGATGGCCAGAAGATCCAGCATCTCCCGCAAGCCCTCGGTACCCGTGCCGATATGCGCCAGCGTGATCTGGTCGCTGGGCGCCACCACGCCCTGACCTCCCAGCACATGTCTTGGAACGATGGTGAACGCAGCGGCTCCGGCCGCGGACGTAAGGAAATTGCGGCGGTTCTGATCGGATGTCATCGAGCCTCCTATCCGGAGAGCATCATAGCTGGAAGGCCGCGATGAAAGCAAGCGGCGATTACTGGTCGGGCGTCACGCCGAAGTCGAAGATCTGCGCGGCCACCGCGGCGCCGCCGGCCGCGGCCCCGGACGAGGCCAGGAAGCAATATTCGCCTGCATCCAGGGCAGCGTTGGGCGTGACCTTATACATTCCGGATTTCAGCTTTTCGGACTGGAACGTCACAGCCGATTTCTCGTCGGTCCCAGTCGACGCGCCCGTGATACCAGCCTGCGCGATGAGCGTTTCCCGCGTAGTCTTCGTCACGTCCAGCTTTACCAGCGCAAACTGATTCGGATTCGAAACCGATCCGAAACCGCCCTTGCCCAACCCAGCCGCTTTGTCCTCGAAATAGAAATAGAAAACCGGCTGCGTATCGGGCGTGCGGATGCTGGCGTGGGCGCCAGGAATCTCGGCCTTGGTCTTCACCTTCTTAATGCCATAGGTGAGTGACGAGGCCAGGAATCCGCCGGACTTCGACCCCTGGTAGGAAGCTTGCTCCAACTCGGTCAGCCTGTACTCGCCGTTCCGGTTCTTCGCGTAGATGTAGATGCCGGAATCGTGGGGCGCTAGTGGGTCGTTGGGGTCGCCGTTGGCGACGGTTCCCGCGGCAGGCGTCGCGCCGCTGGCGTGCGGGTCCATGTACCCGCCCGTTCCCCCGCCCGAGCTCTTCTCCACCATCGCCGCCACTACCTTATCGGGAACTCCGGCGGACTTCAAACTGATTAACTGATCCGGCGTCAGGGTATACTTCGCGGGCTGGGTCTTGACCATGCTGACGACGACGTCCTCGGAAAGGCCCGCCTTCACCATTTTGATCACTGAGTCGTTAGTCAACGGCTCTTGCGCGCTTGCGACAGCAAGGCTCAGAATCGCGACCGCACCAAGAACGAGCGGATTTCGTACCACAGGGCCCCTCCTTCGGCTTGCACAGTTACTTGAAACCGGCCGCCCGTTCCTTGTCAAGGTCCCAGCAGGCGATCGGCTATTTAATATGTATCAATCCAAAGCGGCCGAATTGTCAAGGGAATTTCGCGCCGTTTCGTGCCATTTCGCTCCCTCGGCAAGAACGTGTCCAGCGGAGCGTTAGTCGTTTGGAATCATCGGGATGGCTCCGGTTTCAACCACCGGTCGAAGAACTCCAGCATGGCCTCGTTCATCTGGCGCGCCAGCGTGCCGGTTACTCCGTGCGATTTCTGCGGGTAGAGCGCGAAATCGAAGGTCTTGCCGGCCTGCTCCAGCCCGCTGATCAGTTGCAGCGTGTTCTGGAACAGCACGTTGTCGTCTTCGAAGTTGTGCATGATCATGAGCCGCCCCTTCAGATTCGCGGCTTTCGCGGGCAGCGCCGTATTCTTGTAGCCGTCGGGGTTGTCCGCGGGCAGGCCCATGTACCGCTCGGTGTAGATGGTGTCGTAGTTGAGCCAGTTGGTCACCGGCGCGCCCGCCACGCCGCAGCGGAACACATCGGGCGCGTTCAGCAGCGCGTTGGCCGTCATGAACCCGCCGTAGCTCCACCCATGGATGCCCACCCGCTCCGGGTCCACGAAACCCAGGGAGATCGCGTATTTCACTCCGGCCACCTGGTCGGCCAGTTCCGTCACGCCCAGGCTGTGGTAAATGCTTGTCTCGAAGGCGTGCCCGCGCCCCATCCCGCCGCGGTTTTCGGCTTGCCATACCACGTACCCGTGGTGCGCATACACCTGGTCGATATCCACGCCGCTCCACGCATCGTGTATCGGCAGCGCCACGCCCGGGCCGCCATATACGGTCACCACCATCGGATACTTCTTGCCTGCCTGGAAACCCGCCGGCTTCAACAACCGGCCGTAAAGCACCGTTCCATCGGCGGCCTTAAAGGAGACAATCTCTGCCGGCAGGATGTCGAACTGGTCCGCCTGTGTGCGGTCGGCCTCGCGATAAACCGCCAGTTCCGCGCCGCTGCCCGCGTGGAGCGTCACGCGGGAGGGCGATTGCGGCCCCGAATAGGTATCCAGATAGTACGCTCCGGTCGGTCCCATCGCGATGCTGTGCGTGCCGGCCTCCTTCGTGAGTTGGCGCTTGTCTTCGCCGTCCAGCCTGACGCTGTAGAGGTGGCGCTCCAGGTGCGTCGCCTCGCTCGACGTGTAGAAGACGCGCCCGCCCTCCTCATCCACGCCGGTAATCGCCGTCACCTCCCACGCGCCCTTGGTCAACTGCTTCACCGTCTTGCCGTCCGTCGAGTAGAGATAGATGTGCCGGAACCCGTCGCGCTCGCTGGTCCACAGGAAGCGCTTGCCGTCCTGCAGGAAGCGTACATCGCCCGAAAGATTGATCCAGTACGGGTCGGACTCGTGGAATATCACCGACGGCGCGCCACTCTCCAACCCTATCGAGATCATGTCCAACTGGTTCTGCACCCGGTTCAGCCGCACCACGTAAACGCTGCGCGAATCGGGCATCCACCCGGCCCGCGCAATCAGATAAGCGCTGCGCGTATCGCCCACCTCCAGCCACTTGGTGGGGCCGCCCGTGGCCGCCACCACGCCCAGGCGGATGACGGGGTTGTTCTCGCCCGCCTGGGGATAGCGCTGCGGTTCGTAGAGCGCCCGCTCGCGCAGCAGGTCTTCATGCGGGAAAACCGGCTCCCGGCTGGTATCGAACTGGAGATACGCGACGGATTTCGAGTCGGGAGACCACCAGAACGCCGTGCCCAATTCCAGCTCTTCGGGGTAGACCCAGTCCGGTGCGCCGTTACGCAGCGTCTCCGTGCCGTTCAGGGTCAGCCGCGTCTCTTTGCCCGAGGCGGCGTCCACCGTGTAGAGGTCCTCGCCGCGCCGGAACGCCGCCATCTTGCCGTCCGGCGAGAGCTTGCCGTCGGTTTCTGTAACCGGCGTCTTGGTGAGCTGTTGCCATTTGGCCGTATCTACGTGAATCAAAAAGAGGTCTCCGCCCGAGGGGTACAGCAACTCCTTGCCGGACGCCGAGAATTCCAGGCCTCCGGAACGCTCGCGCCGGTTCTGCCAATCGAAGGGCCCGTCTTCATGCGGAACGGCCACGGCGGCGTCATCCATCGGGCCGGTCGTTATCAGGTCCTTGCTGGTCCGGGTCGCGGGGTCGTAGATCGCCAGCTTGCCTTGCTCCCGCACCAGGAACGTCCGGCCATCCGGCAACCATGCCGCCGGAGCGCCGGCCGCTCCGCCGCCGCGTCCGCCCCGCCCGCCCCGGCCGGCGCCATATAGAGAGTCCAGCGTGATGGGCTTCTTCTGGGCGTCTCCCAGAACCGGCCACATCGCGAGCACTAAAACCAGGAACCTAAGCATTGTGTAGTGATTGTAATTCACTGCGCGCGGCATCTCCAGCACCCGCCCCCGCACCGCACCGCCTCCACGCCGCACCGCCCCCCCGCCCCTCCACCGCACTGCCCACCGTCCCACCCCGCGCCGCCCCTCCGCCCCCGCACCGCACCGCCCCCCTCCCCCTCCACCCTTGCATTTTTTCGAAATGGAGCCGATTATACTAATAGAACAATATCAGCACCACTTCAAGGAGGTGCCCAATGTTAAGCGACTACCGTTCGCGGATCGCGACTCCCGAAAAGGCTCTGTCCATAGTGAAATCCGGCCAGCGCGTCTACGTTCACAACGGCTGCGCGGAACCGGAAATCCTGGTAGACGCTTTAGTCCAAAGGGCTTCCGAGTTGCACAATGTGGACATCCTCCAAATGGCGACGTTCGGCCGGGCCGACTACGCCGAACCGCGCTGCGCCGGCCATTTCCGAGTCCAAGCCCTGTTCATGGGCGCCAACGTCCGCCAGGCGGTCCAGGAGGGCCGCGCCGACTACACCCCCATTTTCCTCAGTGAAATCGAAGACCTCATCGTTAACGGCGCTCTGCCCATCGACGTCGCCCTGCTCCAATGCGCCCCTCCCGACCGGCATGGCAACCTGTCCCTGGGCCCCAGCGTCGATATCACCCACGCCGTGATCGATCGCGCACGCCACGTGATCGTCGAAATCAACGACCAGGTCCCGCGCACGCTCGGCGATTCGTTCGTGCATGTGAGCCGCATCCATGCATTCACCGAAGCATCGCACCCGCTGGTGGAATACCAGTGCCACCCGGTGACCGGCGTACACCGCGCCATTGCACGCCGCGTCGCCAACCTGATTCCCGACGGCGCCGTGTTGCAGACCGGCATCGGAGGTCTTCCTGAAAGCGTGCTGAGCCTGCTCGGCAACCACAAAGACCTGGGAATCCATAGCGAGATGGTTCCCGACGGCGTGGTGGATCTGATCGAGGCCGGCGTCATCAACAACGCGCGCAAGTCGCCCCACCAAGGCAAGACGGTTGCCGGCTTCGCGCTGGGCAGCCGGCGGCTGTTCGATTTCATCAATGACAATCCCGACTTCGAATTCCGCCGAACCTCCTATGTGAACGACCCATGGGTGATCGCTCGGAACGAGCGCATGGTGGCGATCAATTCCGCGATTGAAGTGGACCTCACCGGCCAGGTCTGCTCGGATTCCGTGGGTTGCCTGCCCTTCAGCGGCATCGGCGGGCAGGTGGATTTCATTCGCGGCGCGGCGCACTCCAAGGGCGGCCTGCCGATCATCGCCCTCCCTTCCACCGCCAAGGACGGCGCCATCTCGCGCATCGTGCCCACGCTGCGGCCCGGAGCGGGCGCGGTGACTTCGCGCGGCGACGTCCACTGGGTCATCACCGAGCACGGCGCCGCTTACCTGCACGGCAAATGCCTCCGCGAGCGCGCCGAAGCCTTGATCGCGATCGCCGATCCGCGGTTCCGCGATGAACTGGAACGCTATGCCGTCCAGGCCCATCTGTTGGGCGCGAAAGCCAGCCTCGCCTCCCTGTAAGAAACGCCCGCGTCCGGCGACTATCTATAATAGAGGACAAGATGCGAAGAGTTCCGCGGCGATTCACGATTGCTTCATTCCTGGCCGTGATGGCCATGCTGGCCCCGGCGCAGACGCCGCCCGCTTTCGAGGTAGCTTCCGTCAAACCGTCGGCTCCGCTCGACATGTTGAAGCTGGCCATGGATATTCGAGCCGGGCAGGGGCCGAAGCTAGGCCCGCGCGTCGATGGGGCCAGGGCCGAGTATACCTATATGGCCCTCAGAGACCTGATCGTCCTGGCATACAAGGTGAAACCCTACCAGATTACCGGCCCGGATTGGATCGCCAACCAGCGCTTCGACATCGTCGCCAAGTTGCCCGATGGAGCTTCCAAGGACGACGCTCCACGAATGCTGCAGACGCTGCTCGAAGACCGCTTCAAGCTCGCGGCGCATCGCGAAAGCAAAGAGCACCCGGTGCTCGCGCTGGTGGTCGGCAAGAGCGGTCCCAAGTTGAAGGAATCCGCCGAGGCCCCCAAGCCGATCGACGAAAATGCGCCGCTCAAGCCCGGCGAAGTGAACATAAACGGCGCCGACGGGCAGATGCGTATGACCCCCGGCGCGAACGGCGGCGCCACAATAAACATGGGGTCGAAGGGAACCATGACCTACGCGATGGACCCTGCCACCCAGTCGATGCACATGGAAGCCAGCGCGCTGACGATGGAGGGATTCGCCGACATGCTGACGCAATTCTCCCAGATGACCGGCGGCGGCGGACGCCAGGTGGTAGACATGACCGGGCTTAAGGGAAACTACCAGGTGGCGCTCGATTTCTCGCTGGCGGACCTGATCGCCATCGCGCGGGCTGCCGGCGTGGACGTAGGGGCTGCGGCCGGCGGCGCAAATCCGTCCGCCATGCCGGCCGATGCCGCCTCGGATCCCGGCGGCTCCTCGTCGCTTCTCCGAGCGGTGGAATCCCTCGGCTTGAAGTTGGAGACCCGCAAAGCCGTGGTGGACCAACTCGTCATCGACCACGTGGAGAAGACCCCCACGGAGAACTGACTAACGACGCTCGGGCCGGGCACGCCCAGATCGACGCCGTAACGGCGTAGCGAGCGTCAGCAACCGTCGCCGAATGCCGGACCTGCCGGCGCGAGACCCTTTCCAGGAACCAGTTCCATCGTTTGCACCTGGTAGCCTTCATAGCCGCGTAGGTAAGTCAGCACGATGGTTCGGCCGCCGATTCTCCACGCGTTGCGGAAAGCGCCTTCGGCATCCGGCATCCATTCGCCCCCATACTCCTCAACTCGCATCTCTTCGGCGTCGTGCGCGTCGAACCACAAAACCGCCGGCGCCTCGCCTTCCTCCACCACCGCACGGCAGGCGAACACCGCCAGGTTGTTCCGGTCGCGCCAGACGGCCTGTACGAATAGCAAAGGCTTCCGGCCAGGCAAGCTCCATCGAAGGCAGCGCACTTCGAACTTCAGGCCGGAGTCCGTCAGGAAGGTTTGATTCATCCGCCTGATTCGATCCAGCCATGTCTTGTCCCGCACCGGCCTGTTCGTTTCCCAGTCTGCGCTCCGCACAAGAGCGCGCCCCTGGCCGAGTAGGAGCTGTTCCAGTCTTCCAATCGACTCGGACTCCTGCGTGTTGTCGACCGGCATCAGCGGTTCTTCAGACACAGCCCCAAGCCGGTCGTCAGGCGCCGCGAGGTATTCGCTGGCCCTCAGCCCGGCAATTCGATTTGCGGCGCCCGCATCCTCAAAACGGGCAATCGCGGCCGCGTTGCCTCCGATCCCGCCGCAGATCAAACTGAACGCCAGGCTTTGGATTACGACCGTAACCGGCGGACCCGCGCCGGGATATACCTTCCACCGGTCGCCAACACGCCATTTCTCCTCGCTCTGGAGCTTGAAGCGGGCCATGTACTCGGGCGGCGCAAGATAAACCAGGTCGCCGGGACCAAGCACGGCGTGCTGCGTGGGCTTCGCCAGTTCCTCCATCGAGCGGTCGTACAGGATCCCATTGGTTGTAGACGGCCCGGTGATTTCGCTGCCAACGAGCAGCACCTGGCCGGGGCCGAACCGCAACGCAACCCGAACGTCCTTGAGCGCCGGGTCGACAGCGGGCTGGCCGGATTGCGCGGCCAGGAAGACGGCCACTGTTGCCGTCGCCGCCGCAACCGCGAAGAACTTGGCCGATGCGCGCTTTCCCATGGATAGCGCCCCCCTTCAGGTCAAATCAAAGGTTGGTTGGCCCGACATAGCCTCCAGCCACTGTTCCATCAAGACCGCATAACCGGGCAGCCGGGAGTAGATCTGGTCCGCAAGTTCCTCGTTGTAGGTGTGCAGCGTGAGGTTGCGATCCCGAAGCATGTCCATCGCAGTTCGGCTTTGGTCCTCGTTGAGAACCGCCGCTTGAAAACACGCGCGCGTTACCGCGGCAGGCGAAGCCAACGAGAGTTTCTCGCCGGCTCGCAGGTACAATTGCGCCGCCTTCCACACAGCTTCGTAGGTGTACTCGAACCGTTGGATCGAAGCGTCCCGCGTCACGGGGGTTTTCGGCTCCCGCAGCACATCCCGGAAGGTCCCGAGGGCGTGGCGGGCGACTCCCAGCCTTTCAGCTAATCGCTCCACGGCAAGCCCTCGGCCAGAACTCTGGCGCGGAACGCATCCGATGTGGTCGTCAGGTCGACCAGGTCGACCGGATACAGGCTGGCGCTTTCGTCCAAATCGTCCTGGAGTTCGGCCAGCAGGCCGGCGGGCAGAGGCTCAATCGGAAGGATCGCCACGTCAATGTCCGAGACGCGCGAGGCCTCCCCGCGCGCCCACGAACCGAACAGATACACGCGCGCGCTCCGCCCCGCGAGACCGCGCAGCACAATGCGCCGCACTTCCCTGAGGTCGGGCGAATCGGGGTCCATCACTTCACTCCAGACATCAATCGTACCGTAGGCCGGATCAGCACGATCAGAGCCACCATCGCCACGAAAGCCACGCCTGCCACCGCGCCGAACAGCGTGGGCAGCGACACCGATTCATAGAGCGACGTGACCCGCCCGCCCAGATAATCGCCAATCCCAATGGAAACGAACCACAGGCCCATCATCATGCCCGCCACCCGCGCCGGCGCCAGCTTGGTCATGGCGCTCAACCCCACCGGGCTCAGGCACAGCTCGCCCAAAGAGTGAAACAGATACGTCGAGACGAGCCACCAGGGTGACACCGGGCCGCCCCGGATGAACAGGGATGAAGCGGGTACCAGAATCGCGAACCCCAGGCTGGCGAAGCCCAGGCCCCAGGCAAACTTCGCCGGGCTCGAAGGCTCGCGGCGGCGTAACGTCACCCACAGCCACGCAAACACCGGCGCCAGCGTGATGATGAAGAACGGCTGCACGAATTGAAACCAGCTCGCCGGGAACACGAAGCCGAAAGCCTCGCGGTTGGTGCTCCGCTCCGCGAACAAGCTGAGCGAAGATCCGGCCTGCTCGAAGGCCGACCAGAATACCGCCGCCGAAAGGAACAGCACCAGGATCGCCGCCAGCCGCTTCCGCTCGATGGCCGACCATCCCTTCCCCAGCAGCAGCCAGGAGAAAATCGCGACGGTAACAATCACCAGGACTACGCCTAGCGCGTTCGAGATGGTTTGCGCGGTGATTTCGACGGCGCCCACGGCTGCCAGGGCGCCGCAAACCCCAAAAATGGCCAGCGCCGCCAGCCCGCCCAGTGCGGCTTGCCTTTTCCGCCGCCGTAATGTCTCCGCGCCGTCCGAGCCGCCCGGATGCAAGCCGGCCGAGCCAAGATACTTGCCGCCCAGCGCGTATTGAATCAGCCCCGCGATCATGCCCACGCCCGCCAGTCCGAATCCCAGCGGCCAGCTAACGCGCTCTCCCAACCAGCCGCACGCCAGCGGCGAAATCAGGGCGCCCAGGTTGATCCCCATGTAGAAGATCGAAAACCCGGCGTCGCGCCGCGCGTCGCCCTGAGCGTAGATTTGGCCCACGATGGTGCTGACGTTGGGCTTTAGCAACCCGGTCCCCAGCACCAGCAAGACCAGCCCCAGGTAAAACACCGCCAAACTCGGCGCCGCCAGGCAGAACTGCCCCGCGGCAATCAACATGCCGCCGTACAGCACGGCCCGCCGCTGCCCGGTAATGTGGTCCGCCACCCAGCCGCCCGGCAGACTGAGCAGGTACACCATCGCGGTATACAAGCCGTAGATGGCCCCCGCCTTGGCCACCGGGAAGCCCAGACCGCCGTTCCGCACGCTGGCCGTCATGAACAGGATGAGCAGCGCGCGCATGCCGTAGTAGCTGAAGCGCTCCCACATTTCGGTGAAGAAGAGCGTGGCCAGGCCGCGCGGGTGGCCGAAGAAACTCCTGTCGGCGCGCACGTCTTCAAGCGATCGATCGATTTCCGGTGCGGCGGGATCAGTCATTGGGCGAGGTTTTCAGCCATGCGCAGTTCAGCAACTGGGCGTCGGCGGTCACCAGTGTGAGGTCCATGGTCTAACTTACTTCGCAAACCCCAGCCGTTCGAGCGTCGCCACCGGTTCGTCGTCGTCGAACTTGGTGAGCGGCGCCGTTTCGCGGCCGTTCTCGACAGCCACGCCAAATGGATAGCTGGTGTACTGGAAAACCTGCTTCAGCTTGTCGAAGTCGGTCGAGATCACCGCCGTCAAACCGGTGTCCGAGAGGAATTGCGGCGCGTATTGCGGCTCCTCCACGGGAACGGCCACTACCCGCGTATCGCCCCAATGAAGCTGGGCCATGCGCTTGGCCGCCGCGAAGCAGTGCATGCATTCCGGATTGAAGAAAAAGAAAAAGACTTTGCCGCGTCCGATGGAATACGGCTGCCCCGCCACGGCCACGGTCACCGGGGCCGCTACGCCGGTCTGCCGCGCTTCCCCGACGCCGTAGGAAACCAGCGCGAACACCACCACCGCGCCCAGCACCAGCACCGCGCTTCGCAGATTGCGCGCCGGTTGCGACCACAGGCCCGCCACCACGGCCAGCAGCAGCAGGGCGCCGTCCCCCGCGAAGAATGCCGGTCCCACCACTCGCTTCACCCACGGGAAGCAACTGCAATCCGCCCCGCGCAACGCGTTGTATTCCACGGCCATATAGACCATGAACGCAATCAATAACAGCGCCGCGCCGGCCGCCCCCCACCGCCGGAAACGGGGGACCATCACCAGTACGCCGCTCACCGTCTCGGCAATCCCGAACAGCAGCGCGGCCACCAGGCTCAGCGCCTCCGGCACTTTGGCCTGCGCCATGCGGACCGCGGCGCCTTGCGGGTCGGTGATCTTCCAGATGCCGGATGCCAGAAACAGCAGACCCAGCAAAATGGCGGCGCTCCAACTCAGTGTGGTCTTCCAGCCCGGCCGCTCGAGGGGTATCGAATAAGCCCCCCCCGCGGGCTGTGCCATACTGTCGGTCATGGTCCCCATTGTAGCCCTTTCGACGCATGGGCAGGGGTGCGGCGGCACAGCCGCATGATCCCATTCGCCTGGCTTTGCCTGCTGGTTTCGCCCGCCACCCTCGACCTGGTGGACGAGACCTACCAGGTCCCCGCCAACGAATGGCGCTATGTGGAAGTGAGCCTCAGGCAACAGCCCGCGCTGCTTTCGGCGGAGCTTGACTGGCAGGCCGGTTCGCGGGAAATCCGCGCCGCGCTCCTGCGCCGCCAGGACCTGGAACGCCTGCGCAGAGACCATCCGTACGGAGTTCTGGCCGCCACTTCTCCCGACGCGTCGGGCCGCTTTCAGTTCTATGTCCAGGACCCTGGCGATTACGCCGTGGTGCTCGACAATCGCGACAGCGATCAGCCAGCCACCGTCCGTCTGCGGGTCTGGCTCGATTTCGCCGGTCCCCCCGGCTACGCCGGCCAGAGCCTCTCCCCCCAACGGCGCCTCGGCGTGATCCTGGTCAGCTTCGCCCTCTTCTTCGGCATCGTCACCTGGTCCGCGCGCCGCTTGCTGCAGGTGGGGCGGGCCTCCTGGCCTGCCTTCTTCAGAAACCCACGCTAGGGTTGAGCCGCTATAGATTGTGCGGACTCCCGAAGGCGCCGCAAGATTTGGAACGCCAGGCTGCGCTCGGAGAGCGCCTCTGGCAAAAGCGTCAGGCGGAGCTTGGCGCCGCGCGAGAGTCGCCGGATAGATGATCGTCGTTGCGGACGCCTCCGAGAAACGCGGCCGGGCGCCTTCTCGTCCCGCCGCTGGGCCCGTTATTAATGGTCTCCAGAATCAGCTTCCGGTGGGATTGCCGACACCTCCACAACGTTCATATAGACGCGGGTGTAGTCCGCCATCGACTCCTGCCGATGCAGTACACCGGTTACAAGCACCCTCTTTCCGACCAGTGCCGGAGCCTTCTTCTTTAGGTCTGCTGCTTCTTTATTCGTAGGAAAGACAAGCCTCAGCACACCGGTTGCTCCACATTGGATGTCTTGGAGTTCTGGAAGCTGAGGAGTGCATACTGTTGTCACGCTGAATGCAAGACTTAAAGCCAAATAGGACACCTTAACATCCTTATTGGGGTCTTCTCCATATCCCGGCGGTCCGTAGCCATGCACCATCCTCAAAGTGCCAGCTAGCGCCACCGCACGATCTGTCGGCTCAACGATTGGCCGTTGTGCACATGGCGGTGCGACCAATGGAAGGAAGACCATTATTACGACCGGAGCAAAACGGGTCGGCCTGAACTGCGCACGCGCCACGCGGTTCACGCTGCTCGAACTTCGACATTGTCGACGATGGCGCTGGGCTCCGGCACCGGTTCCCCGTGCAGTCGCAGACCTTCGATGTGAAATTCGATGGCCTCCTCAATCAACCTGCGCGTGTCTTGAGGCGTCTGGCCGGTAGTGACGCAACCCGGCAGGTCGGGAACATACGCACACCAATTGTTGGCCGCCTTCTCAAGAACCACCGCGTATTTCATTTCAGCCCCGCCTGCTTCAATATCGAGTTTAGCGTACCGGGCGTCAGGTCGTCACCTTCGTGCCCCGGCACGGTGACCGTACCAGGCTTGGCCGGATGGACGTACTGGCGATGGTCCCCGCGTGTACGGTCCAGTTTCCATCCGTCCTCCTTGAGCCGCTTCAGGATGTCGCGAACCTTCATGCTCTACGTTCCCGTCTCACCGCCTCATCCTCCGGTCGCACTCCGCAATGCCGTCTTCCGCCTGCTGGAGGCGGCGCACGGTCTCGGCGGTTTGCGGCTTCCAATTCTTCCAGCGGGCGCGGTTCTTCTGAAGCAGCAGGCGCGCATCGCCGGCGTGGCCGTTCGAGAGCAGCATCCGTGCGTACAGTTCGTCCAGATCGGATACGGCCTCCATCGCTTCGAGCGTGGGCCGCGGCGCGGCCAGCAGGCGGGTCTGAAGCGGCTGGCCCTTGGTGATGGCGTCCGCGGCATCTTCTGCACGGCCGCGTTGCAAGAGGTCCGCCGCTTCCCGGTCGAGCGCCGCAAGTTGGCCGACCGCCTCCGCATACCCGGCTTCCTTGGTAGGATCGGGCCTTGGCTGCTCAGTCCGGGGCGGTGCCGCACAGCCCGCGAGAAACAACAGGGCGAACGTTTCGACCGAAATGATGGTTGGGCGCATTGCTTACTGCGTCCGGGCCTCCTGCGTGACGGGCGGCGTCTTGCCCGAATGCACGGCCAGCAATCGACGGTGCGTGGCCTGCGCGGCAGCCACCAGTTCCGTGTACGGACGGTCGGCCACGTCCACGAATCCAATGTTGTAGTTCTCGCCGTCGTTGCGGCCGGTGTTCGGCTCGTCCAGCCACTGGAACCACTGCGTCCCTACCAGCGAAGGATTGGCCGCCGCGTTCTCCACATAATAGCGATAGGCCACCCCGCGTTCCTCCTGGTTGGCGGCTTGCTTGAGGCCCGCCGTCATGCCCCTGCCCGGCGTGCCGAAGTGGAATTCGCCAATCAGCACAGGCCGGTCGATGAGCGTGCGGACCTTCTCCACCTCCTGCATGTTGACCGCGTAGGAGTAGTTGTTGAAGCTGTAGATGTCGAAGGACTTGGAAGCGGTGACAATCTCCGGCGCAACCCTGCCGCCGAAACGGAAGCCGATGATCATGTGGTTCGGGTCGTGCTTGCGGAAGGCTGCGATGACCGTGCCCACGAATTTCCGGTACGTCTGATAGATGAACTCGCGGCGCCGGTCCGGGGTGTCGCCGGCGGCCAGCCACTTCTTCAACTCGCGCTGCAGCGGGCTGTCCGCGGCGGCAAGAATCGCGTCGGCGGCCACGCTTTCCCTGCCGGGCCAAGGCAACTCGTTGCCCAGGAAGTAGCCGAGCAGGTAAGGGTCGTCCTTACGAGCTTCGGCCTGCACGGCGGCGCGCTCGGCGGACTCCGCAAAATCGGGAGCGTACACGTCGGCGACGCCCATGGGACCGCTGTTGGCGCGCACGCCCAGCGTCATCGTATAGGGCACGCGGTGCGCGGCGAAAAGGCGCTGATCGGACCAGTTGCCCACCGTGTTGAAGCCCCACGCGAACATGCGCCGTATCGTGAGGTCTACCCACTTCGCGCTCCAATCGTCCCCAAAGCGCCGCACCATGTTCCAGGTGTAGAATGACGCTCCGCCGCGTCCGCCGGTAGCGGAACTGGCGGGGGGAATCGCCGCAAACAGCCCCTGCCGCCCTTGGGGGGAAGTGGCCGAGGATGGCGTGACGCAATCCAGGCCGGCGGAGAAGAAGTAGTGGCCGTCCGGATCGACAATCCACCACTTGCCATCGATCTTCTCGACGCGGAAGAAGCCGGTGGCCTTGGCCTCGGTTCCCAGGTATCCGCCGTAACGGTCGTAGTTGGAATCGCCCGCTCCACCCGCTCCCAGGGCTTTCTCCTCGGCCGCCCACGCGGCTTTCAATTCGTCCAGCGTCTTGGCCTTGCCGGGCCAATCGTCGCCCATCCACTGGCCGAACTCATCCACCAGCGGCTTGGCGTCGATCAGCGCGTCTCCGGGGTCTTCCTTGGAGAGGCGGAGCGACCGGATCTCAAGCGACGGACTCCCTACCGGCGTCGGAAGAGACACCTCGATTTCGCGCACCGCGGTGAGCGGCCCCGGCGATCCCATAAGGTTGAGGAACATCATGGGCCGGGACTTGTTGCTGACGGATGCCAGATCGGTACCCTGGGTGGCTTCCTTGGTGAGGAAGGCCAGCGGCACAACCGAGCGGATCCAGGCGTTCGGCACGGGCGAGAGTCGCACTGCGCGCACGCCGGCCGCGTCGTGGATCCGAAACTCCAGGCGCTCCGGCGCGGAGAGGCGCATTTCGAGCACCAGGAAATCGAACCCGCTCCAATCGGCAGGCAGAGTGGGATCGAAATCTTTCAGCGCCCACGTTTGGCTGGTCTGAGTCCCCTGAAAAACCACCCGCTTGGGCTGGCACGGAGCAATTGCGGCCGCCAGCACGAGCAGCGCGGCGGCGGACGCGAACGGACGGTGAATCATGAGAGCCTCCGGACAAGCCGAGTATAGCTCCAATGCGCTGTGTTAACGTGGAACCGCGATTGGAAAGGCGGCTTACGATGAGAGCGGCAGTTTGCATTCTTGGCGCGGTGCTGGCGGCGGGCGCAGCCTTCGCGTTTCAGGCCAAGCGGCCCGTGGACTACGCGAATCCCCTGGCCGGCACGGCGCCACTCGACGACCCGAAGCTCATCGGCAATGCACCGCCGCCCGGAGAGGAACTGTACACCGGCATGACCTCGCCCGGCGCCGTTTTGCCGCACGGAGCCGCGAACCTGAGCCCCATCAACAAGAACCTGGACCTCTCTTATTCCGCGGGCGTGGGCATGTCCTACAATTACACGCACCGCATGATGCTAGGATTCTCGGGTCCAGGACGGGGGATGACCATCATGCCGGTGGTGGGAGACTGGACCGTGCCGCCGGAGCGCTCGGCGTCCTATTACAGTAAGGACAAAGAAAAGGCTTCGCCGGGATACTATACGGCATATCTCGACGACTACCGGGTAAAGGTGGAGATGACCGTCACGGAGCGGACGGGAATCTACCGGTTCACCTTTCCGAAGACCGGGCGAGCCCACATCCTGATCGATTTGGGCCGCACGGGCGGCAGCCCGGAGGTCTTCGGCGACCACACCGTTCGCGGGTGCTCCGGGACTGGCGGAAGAGGGCAAACCGCTGGATCGGGCCGCGGCGGCGGGGGCGGGAATTGCTTTGTCGCTGAAGTCTCGAAGCCGTTCTCCTCATTCGGCACGTTTCATGCGGTTCCTCCGGCAGGCGGGCGCGCATTTTCCATGGGCGATAGCGATGTGACCCCCGGCGTCGCCACCACTTCCGGCAACTACGCGGGCGCGTATCTGGATTTCAACACCTCGGAAGGCGAGCAGGTGCTGGTCAAGGTGGCGCCGGGATCGAGTTTCGAGGCGGCGCAGAGCCTCCTGGACGCCGAAAATCCCGGCTGGAATTTCGACGGCGTCCGGAAAAAAGCCGAGGACACTTGGGAGAGGAAGCTGAACTCGATTGAAGTGAAGGGCGGCACGGAGAAACAGCGGATGCTGTTCTACTCCAGCCTGTTTCACTCGTTCGCCAGCCCCCGTTTGACCACCCCGAAAGGCGAGACTTATCGCGGACGCGGCGGCGAAACCCTCACCGCGACCCACGATCGCTACGGCGAAGTGCCCTTCTGGGACACCGGCCGCAATCAGATCGTGCTGCTGACCATGATTGAGCCGGATGTGAAGGTCGATATCCTGGCATCCACGCTCGATACCGCCAAAGAGACCGGATACGTTCCGACTTCTTTCCACGGCGACCACGCCGTTTTCATGTATCTGGGAGACTGGCAGCGGGGCCTGAAATTCGATTGGGCCGGCGCCTACGAGTACCTGCGCAAGAACGCCATGGATGTCCAGGGTCCGCGCCGCAACCTGGCGGAGTATCTACAGAAAGGATGGGTCTCCGATATCGTTCCGCCCGGTAATCCCAGCCCGCCCTATGCGGCCGGCAATGCCGGCGTAGCCAAGACCCTGGAATACAGTTGGGACGATTATTGCCTGGCCACCTACGCGAAGAAACTCGGCAAGGAAGACGATTACCAGATGTTCCTGAAGCGCGCCGCGAATTACCGCAACGTATTCGATTCCTCCGCCGGCTTCATGCGCGGCAAGACCGCCGACGGCCAATGGATCTCTCCGTTCGATCCCCGCGAGCCGTATTACAACTTCATGATGAAGGAGGCTTCCGGCTGGGGCACACTATGGCTCGTGCCGCACGACGTTCAGGGACTCATCAACCTC
>Ga0181517_10001426_pt1 | contig 26626 bp, 18 predicted proteins | sample PEATcosm2014_Bin_31_FD_119748 | JGI IMG/M metagenome (GOLD analysis project Ga0181517, IMG submission 119748) | Peatland microbial communities from MTU Mesocosm Facility, Houghton, MI, USA - PEATcosm2014_Bin01_30_metaG | ecosystem: Environmental > Terrestrial > Soil > Wetlands > Peat | place... | reverse complement strand
GGCGAACCGCCGAGCGAAGGCGTGGTGGTGGCGAACCACCTGAGCTATCTGGATATTTTGATTTTGAGCGCGGCCATGCCCTGCTTCTTTGTGGCCAAGGCCGAGATCAGCAAGTGGCCGTTCTTCGGAATGGCCACGACAGCCGGGGGCACTCTGTTTATTGATCGGGCTAGCCTGGCCAGCGCGGAGAAGGTGTCTGCGATGATCTCCGAGCGCCTGAGCCTGGGGGTTCCGGTGCTGTTTTTTCCCGAAGGCACCAGCACCGACGGCAGTGGTCTGCTGCGTTTTCACTCGCGGCTGTTTGAGCCGGCGATACGTGCAGAGGCTCCGATTACGGCGGCGTCGGTTCGTTACCTGATCGAAGACGGCACGCCGGAGAGCGAACTTTGCTGGTTCGGCGACGACGAGTTCCTGCCCCATCTGTGGAAGGCGCTGGGCGTGTCGGGATTCTCGGCCGAAGTGCGCTTCGGCACGCCGCAGGTGTACGACCACCGCCGCACCGCCGCGGACCTGACCCACGCCGAAATCAGCGCCATGCGCACCGGTGGCGAGCTGGTGTTGCAATAGAAATTGCCGCCTGATCAGGCTGGATAAGTGCCGGTTATATAACCTTCGAGCGCCTCGATGGTCTTCTCCTGGCCCGAGATCACCCACTTCACCAGATCGCCAATGGAGACAACACCCACCACATCGTCGCCCTGCAGCACCGGGAGATGGCGGAAATGGTGTTGGGTCATCATCGACATGCACTCATCGACGGTGTGATTCGGCGTGACAAAGATGACCGGGCTGGTCATGATCTGGTGGATCGGGGTTTCCTTGGAGGCGTGTCCCTTGAGAATGCCCCTGCGGGCGTAGTCGCGCTCGGAGAGAATGCCGACGAGGCGTTTTTGCGAGAGCACGAGCAACGCACCCACCCCGTGCTTGGCCATCATTTCGAGGGCTTCATACACAGTTTGTTCGGGCGAGACGGACAGGACGCCGCTGACATTCTTGCTCTTGAGCACCAAACCGATCGTGTCGGAAATCTTCATCTGGCCTCCTGGCCTCTGGCTGTTCTGCCCCGGAAAGGCAGGTTGCATTCCGGTGGCTTTGATGGTCGGGAAAAGCCGCGCTTTCTGATCCGGAAGACCATGAGAACCGGCATCCAGTTGAAAACAGCCTGCTTGCTCCGCAGTATCCGCCAACGCCCAAAGCGGAGTCGGGTTTTGGGGGAGGCGGCAGATAGTCAATATAGCCCATTCGGACAACGCTGGAACAGAGCAAAGTGAAAGGGGCCTCGCGGCGCGCTTGGGGTTGCCGAAATAAGGCGCTTCCATGGCGGACAATACGACTGCGGGAGCGGGAGAACGGCCATTGAAGTATCCTGAGAAGAGGCGCGGATGCAGTTTGCGTCTACGGATTTGAAGGCGATTCCATGCCTCCGGCGGCAGGACTCAGCGGGTTCGAGTATTGATCCGGCCGTTGAATAGTTTGATTGCTTTCCTACTCCAGCTGCAAAAGCGTAACGAACCGCGGGCTCTTCGAATCCCTTCGCGCCAAAAGAAGCACAGGGCACGGGCGCCAGTATTTACGGACCGGATCAATCACGCCAGGACCAGAGATAGCGAGACAGAGATGGATTTGGGGAGTGCCGATGCGGGCAGGATCAGGCCAGAGACGACTGGCCCCGATGTGGCGGATCTGCTGGCTTTGCTCGAAAGCTCGGCCGATCCCATCTGGTCGGTGGATCTCGATTTCAGGGTGGTCACTTCCAACAGCGCGTTTGACGCCGAGTTGATGCGCAGCTTTGGCCTGTCCGGAGAGGAGGGCCACCCTCCGGAAGCTTTGCCCTCCGAGGCGGCCGCGATCTGGCGTTCGTACTATAAGCGAGCGCTGGCCGATGGCCATTTTTTCGTTGAATATACCTGTCCCGATGGCCGAATTCTGAAGGTGGCTCTCTACCCGATTGTGCGCGAAGGCCGCACCGTGGGGATCTCGTGTTTTGCCAGGGATATTACGGAGCAAAAGAGGTCCGAGGCCGGACACTCGGATGCGGAGCGGAAATACCGCCGCATCTTTGACGAGGCGCTGGAAGGGCTCTTTCAAAGTTCGCTGGAGGGCAGGCCAATCCAGGTGAACCGGTCGCTGGCGCGAATGCTGGGCTACGATTCGCCGGAGGAGTTTCTGGCGACGGTCGAATCGATCGGCGATCAGGTCTGGGCCGATCCCCAGGAACGCCCCGCATACCTGCGAAAGTTGGCGGAGAACGGCGCGCTGCTGGCGCATGAGTGCCGCTTCAAGCGCAAGGACGGCGCCATTTTCTGGGTCTCATTGAACATGTGCCAGGTGCGCGAAGCAGGCGAGCGGATTCTCTACCTGGAAGGCTCGATTGAAGACATCACCGAGCGCAGGCGGGCCGAAGAAGCGCGCGAACTGGCAGAGCGGAAATACAGGTCGATTTTTGACGGGGCTCTGGAAGGGATCTTCCAGATCAGTCCGGAGGAGAGGATTCTCAGCGCCAATCCCGCGCTGGCGCGGATGTTGGGCTACGAATCGGCTGAGGAACTGGAGTCGGGCGCGTGGGGTGGGACCGAATGGGTGTGGAGCGATGAGACCGAACACGCATTGTTCATCCAGCAGATTGAAGCGGAAGGATTTGTGCGTGGATTCGAGGGCCATTTCAAGCGCAAGGACGGCTCCAATCTGTGGGCCTCGCTCACCTGCAAACGGGTTTTCGACGACGACGGGCGGTTCATTCACTACGAGGGGTTCATCGAAGACATCGCGGATCGCAAGGCGACGGTTGAGGCGTTGCGGGCGAGCGAAGAGCGCTACCGGACGGCCTTCCAGATGACGCTCGACTCGGTAACCATCAATCGCATGAGCGATGGAGTTTATCTCGATGTAAACAAGGGATTTACAAATATCATTGGATTCGAGCACGAGGAGGTTGTCGGGAAATCGTCGCTGGCGCTGAACGTGTGGGCCGATGCCGCGGATCGGCAAAGGATGCTGGATGCGGTGCGCAGGGACGGGGTCTGCCGCAGCCTGGAGGCGCAGTTCAGAAGGAAGTCGGGCGAGGTTTTCTGGGGCCTGTTGTCGGCGTCGAAGATTGTGCTGGATGGGGAACCCTGCGCGCTTTCGGTGACGCGGGATATCTCCGAAGCCAAGATGGCCGAGGATGAGATTCGCAATTTGGCCTTCTACGATTCGCTGACCGGGCTTCCCAACCGGCGGCTGCTGCTGGAGCGCCTGCGCCAGGCCCAGTCAACGGGCAACCGGAGCGGACGCAACCGGGCATTGCTGTTCATCGATCTGGACGATTTCAAAACCCTCAACGATTCGATGGGGCACCACATGGGCGACATGTTGCTGCAGGAGGTGGGCAGGCGCCTCGCCCACTGCACGCGGGAATCGGACACGGTGGCCCGACTGGGCGGGGACGAGTTCGTGGTGATGCTGGAGGACCTGAGCGAAATTGCTGCGGATGCGGCGTCGTACGCGCAAAGTATGGGGGAAAAAATTCTGGGGGTTCTGGGGCAGCCTTACATCCTGGATGGCCTGGAATGCCTGAGCACTTCGAGCATCGGAATTACGGTGTTTGGAGACACCAAGGAAGTGACCAAGGCAGTGCTGCAACAGGCGGATATCGCGATGTATCAGGCCAAGGCGGCGGGGCGGAATACGATGCGCTTTTTTGCTCCGGCGCTGCAAGCGGCGGTCAATGCGCGGGTTTCGCTGGAGGGAGAGCTGCGCAGGGCGATTCGCGAAAAGCAGTTCGAGTTGTGGTTCCAGCCACAGGTGGAACGCGGGCGGCTGAGCGGCGCCGAAGCGCTGATCCGCTGGAATCACCCGGAGCGCGGCCTCTTGCTCCCCGGCGAGTTCATTTCACTGGCGGAAGAGACCGGGCTGATTCTGCCCATGGGGGAATGGGTGCTGGAGACAGCATGTCGGCAAATTGCCTTGTGGGAGAAGACGGATTTTGCGGAGACTCTGAAGATCGCTGTGAACATCAGCCCGCGCCAGTTCCGCCAGCCGGACTTCGTGGAGCAAGTGCTGGCGATCCTGGAGAGCACCGGCGCCAAGGCCGAGAAACTGAAGCTGGAACTCACCGAAGGGATGCTTGTCGACAATATCGACGATGTTGTCGCCAAGATGACCAGGTTGAAGATGCATGGACTGCGCTTTTCGCTGGACGATTTCGGAACCGGCTACTCGTCGCTGAGTTATCTGAACCGGCTTCCACTGGAGCAATTGAAGATCGACCGGTCGTTCGTACGGGACATCCTGGTAGACGCCAACAGCGGCGCGATCGCGCAGGCCATTGTGTCGCTGAGCCGGGCGATGGGCTTGTCGGTCATTGCCGAAGGCGTTGAAACCGAAGAGCAGCGGCTATTCCTGCAGCGGCTGGGCTGTTTCGGCTTCCAGGGGTACCTGGCGACGCGGCCGCTGCCCCTGGAAAAGTTCGAGCAGTTCCTGCGTGGTTGGTTGACGGCCAAGGCTCGCAGCGTCTGAGTCGTCATCGCAGGCCGCAATCAGAGCTTTGCGGTATCGGTGGCGCTGTCCCAGGTGACGGCATCCGTGTAATAACGCAACAACTCCTGCTGATCGAATCCGTGCGCCTGCACGATGGCGTCGCAGGAGGCCCAGATGCCGCGCTCGTGAAATTCAAGCCAGGAGAGAAGCCGGCGCTCGGGGTTGACTGTACCGAGCAGCGCCTGGCGGATCTCGTGGCGCAGTGGCAACTGGGACACCACAGATTCCATCGGCAGACGCAGCATGGCGGGCAGCAGGCTGATCATGCCCAGCAGGTATTGCTCGGAGGCAGAGAGGCCAGCCAGCGGCGCGGCAAGTTCGCAGAAGCGCGCGCGGACAAAAGCCATATGGAGAATCTCGGGGGGATGGCCGGCGTTGAGTTCGCTGAGAATCGCGAGCGTGGCGATGCGGCGGAAGAGGTCTTCGCCGACGACCATGATGGCCAGCTCGATGGAACTGATCTCCTGGCGGATGGCGTAAGCGGGCGAGTTGACCAGGCGGAGCAGGCGGTAGGTGAGGGAAGCATCGCGCATGACCAGCTTGCTGACCTGTGGCAGATCGATCGGGTCGCGATAGAGATGTTGCAGGATTTGAAAATGGATGAGCCGGTTGGCGGGAACCTTGGCGTTTGAGAGCAGTTCGGGCAGGCAGAAATAGAAGCCCTGAAAGAGACTGAATCCCTCCCGGGCGGCCTGGCGGAAGTCCTCCTGCGTTTCGACCTTGGTGGCGATCAAGGTCACCTGATAGCCGCGCAAGCGGTGGAAGAGGTCTTTGCGGACGGTGGAGTTGCTCTTGAGGAAATCCACCTTGATGTAGTCGGCCAACTCGACCAGCGGCACGCTCTCGGGGCGCCATGAAAATCCGTCCAATGCGATGTGATAGCCGATGGACTTGAGGCGGCGGCAGGCGGCGAGCAGTTCATGGCTGGGGGCGCTGGTCTGGCCGAGTTCGATCACCGTCATGGCGGGGGGCAGAACGTCGACCAGTTGCTCGGTGATCGATTCGATCGAGCAGTTGACGAAAGCGGGCAATCCGCCCGTGAATCTGTCGATTCCGAACAGGACGGTGTTGTCGAGGATAGTACGGGTAGCCTGGTTGCTGTCTCCCCGGAAGGCGAGTTCGTGCCCGTGGCGGAACAGCAGTTCATAGCCGTGGACGCGTCCATTCAGCTTGAGGAGGGGATGACGGGCCAGATAGCGGATTTCTCCGAGAGGTTCCTGCGGCCCAGCCATGATCTGGTTCGCCGACAATGCCGGATTGCGAATATCGTCCATGCTTACCTTAGAATCGGCAATTCAGGGCGAAGACATGAGCCGCTGTCCGCAAACGATCTTAAACGGCCTCAAAAAGCCCGGAATCGAGGAATAAATTGCCCGCGGCGCGAATGTTGCGGGGGCGGGAAGCTTTACTTGCTGGATTCCATTTTTTTGCCGACTTCCTCATAGGATGCCAGATATGGCCGATAAGCGCAGGCAGGGGGCCGTTGACCTTTGCCCAGGGCGAAGGCCGGGGGTGTTTACCCCTTTTGGCCGTTGAATTTTGAAACCGAGGCGCTCTCTGTACAAGGAGAACTCTAATTCGCCGCTGGCGCCGCTCGGGTCGAGCGTGGAGGACGCGCACGCCTCTGCGCGCGGGCATCTCGAACAGATGACGCAACCGGGAGACGACAGGATGAATCCGGGATTGCCGCAATATGGAGAGACGCCAGAGCCCCGGCGCGATCCCGCCGCGATGCCGCCACAGAGCGCGGCAGGAACAGAAGCCCCGGCGCGAGTGAACAGGCCCTACGGAGTTGCCCCGGGCAGTGGCAGGCAAGAACTGATGTTGAACGCAGCGGTGCCGGCTTCGGTAGGCGCGCCGCCAGAGAAACTTGCCGTCGCGGTCATCGGCCCTGACATTCCGCGGCGTGCCGCGACGATTGATGCGTTCTCTGGCAACCATGGTTGGGAGGTAAGGGAGGTATTGCCGTATCCTGCCCGCCTGGACGATGTTCCCTACCTGCTGGTGTGGAACTTCGACGTCATGGCCGTGGATCTGGACAGCGACCGCAAGTTTGCGCTGGACCTGGTGGCGCGCCTCTGTTCGGAGTGCCCGGCAACGGTGATGGTTTACACCTCCGAGACGGACCTGGAACTGCTGGTGCGGTGCATGTGGGCAGGGGCGCGGGAAGTGCTGACGTTCCCTCTTGCTCCCGGCGTGATTCCGGATGCAATGACGCGGGCGGCCAGCCGCCGGCAGTCGGCCCGGCCTGTGCACAAGGCGCTCGGCAAGCTGCTGACCTTTGTGGGCGCCAAGGGAGGGTCGGGGACAACGACACTGGCGTGCAATTTTGCCGTTTCGCTGGCAAAGGAGTCGGGCCAGAGCACGCTCCTGATCGATCTGGATCTTCCCCTGGGGGATGCGGCGATACATCTCGGCATCTCTTCCGAACACTCGACGATGAACGCGCTGCAGAACTTCAACCGGCTGGACTGGACGTTGTTTTCCAAGCTGCTTACCCAGCACGAGTCGGGCTTGATGGTGCTGGCCGCGCCCGGCCAGTACTCGAATACCGAGGCATCGGAGGAAGCGATCCAGAAGGTTCTTGCGGTCGCGCGCAATCACTTCGACTATGTGGTGGTCGACGCTGGATCGAGGCCGGACCAGAAGACCTCGACGATCTTCAAGTATGCGTCGACCATCTTCCTGGTGACACAGATCGATGTGACCGAACTGCGCAACGCAAACCGCATCATCGCGCGGTTCTTTGTGGAGTGCGGCTCGCGGCTGCAGATTGTGGCGAACCGCTTCACCGAGGCGGTGTCGGGGATCAAGGAAAGCGATATATCGAATGCGCTGACCAAGGCGCCCGACTGGAAAATCCCCAACGATCCGGCCAACGTGCAACGCATGAAGATCAATGCCGAGCCGATGAGCGCAGAGAAATCGCAACTGGTGCGCACCATTCATGCGATGGCCAGGAACGAATGCGGGACGAACAGCCAGGCGAAGAAGAAGCGCTGGTTCGAGCTGTTTTAAACCGGTAAACAACATCTCTCAGGCCCTATTGATCCAGCAACAAAATACTGTATGGGTGCCCCATCCTTTCCCGCGTATTTTGCGGGAAAGGGTGGGAAACAATGGCACTCATTTCTTGCCAGATCTTGAACGGTCAAGCTCATTCCGCGCCACTCGCGGCTCCCTTCGACTTTGCCGCGGAAAGACAACCGCAGGTCCTTCGACTTCGCTTCGCTCCGCTCAGGATGACAAATCAGGTTTGTGCGCGCCGGTCAGTTGTGACCGGGTAATTGCTGGGTGAGATCCCCGGCTCAGGGCTCTAGCGCAATACGACGGCCGTCTTGTGCTTGCAGCCGCAGGAGCGGCGCAGGACGATTTCGACGGGCAGTACAACGCGGTTGCCGGAGCGCCGGGGTTCGCCACTCTCGATGCGCTCGAAAAGCTGGTTGGCGGCCACGCGTCCCATCTCCTCCGCTGGCTGGCGAACAACCGTGAGCGGAGGGGATGTGACCTCGGCGAGGTCGAAATCGTCAAAGCCAGCCAGCGCTGCCTCCGTGGGGATCTTGATGCCTAGCTGCAACAGGGCAGAGAAGACGTAGCGGGTGGCGAGGGTGTTGGAAGTGAAGCACGCGGTGGGAGGCTTCTTGGCGGTGAAGCGGACACGAAGCGCTTCCATTGTCGATTCGGGGGTATCGCACTGGAAGAAGCCGTCGGGCTCGAGGCCGGCCTCTCGCATGGCCTTGCGATAGCCCAGGAACCGGGCGTTGATGGTGAAGAGAGCGCGGCTGAGCCCCATGAACGCTATGCGGGAGTGTCCGTGCTCGATGAGGTGCTGCACCATGCGTCTGGCGCCGGCCTGGTTCTGCACGAGGACGGTGTCGAAGGAGGGATCGGCCAGGGGGCGGTCGAATGCCACCAGCGGCGTATTGCCGAGCAGGACGCGGGAAAGCCGCGACTGGCCGCGATTGGCGGGAATCACGATCATGCCTTCGACGTGGCGCTGCAGCATCTGCGCGGCTTCCGAGTGCTCGGTTTCGGGATCTTCGTCGGAGGTGGTCATAATGACCGAGTAGCCGCGCTGCCTGGCAACGGTGGTGACGGCGTGCGCGCACATGGCGAAGAAGGGGTCGTAGAGGTACGGAAGAATGAGGCCAATGGAACGGGTGCGCTGCCCGCGCAGGGCGCGCGCCATTTCGTTGGGCTTGTAATTGAGCTTGCGGATGGCTTCTTCGACGCGGCGTGTGGCGTCTTCCGAGACTTTGGCGCTGTCGTTGAGGACGCGCGAAACAGTCATTGTGCCAACGCCAGCCAGGCGGGCCACATCGTTCATGGTCGGTTTGCGCTGCACCTGAAGTCCTCAGTGGTTCATTGAAACAGAATCCTTGTCATGGTAATCCCTGCGGGCGACAACAGGTATGCGGGGCCTTGTTTTGGGAGGAAATATCTTTGCGGCCGGAGGCGAAGGGGACTGCCATCGGGGGAGAATGATAACCTTATCATCGAATTTTTCTTCGCCTTCTTACCGATCGTGAATCGGGGTGGCAAGAGTCAGTGGAGGCTTTTCGATGCGGAATACGGTTGTCTTGGAAATTGGGTTGTGCGCCTTGGCGGCGGTTGCTTTGAGTGCGGGAAGCGGTGTGTTTTTTGCGCAGGCGCAGCCGGCGGTTAGCGTGGGTCAAAATGTGGTGCAGCAACTCGACCATGGGTGGCAGTTCCGCCAGGCGGTGCTGACCCAGCCTGTGGAACAGGGTTGGCTGCCGGCTACGGTTCCGGGCGATGTGCATCTGGATTTGCTGGCCGCCAAGAAAATCGGCGACCCGTTCGTTCGCGATAACGAAGCCAAGCTGCAGTGGATTGAAAAAGAGGGCTGGGAGTACCGCCTGGAGTTTGAAGCGACGCCGGCCCTGCTGAAGCGCGACCACATCGACCTGGTTTTCGAGGGGCTGGATGCGGCGGCGGAAGTGTGGCTGAACGCGGAGAAGATCCTGAACGCCGATAACAGCTTCCGCGTCTGGCGGATTCCGGTAAAGGGGCATCTGCACGCGGGGATCAACCATCTCTGGCTGCTGTTTCCCTCGCCGATTGAAGCCGCGGCGCGGGTGGCCGCCGGCGATCCAGAGCGCGCCAAGAGCAAGACGGACGAGAAGACCTATATCCGCAAGCCTGCCTACGAGTACGGCTGGGACTGGGGGCCGCGCTTTGTGACCAGCGGCATCTGGCGGCCCGTGCGGCTGGAGGGCTGGGACAAGGCGCGCATCGCGGACTTCGCGATCCGCCAGCGGGACGTGAGCAAGGACGTGGCGCACGTGGACGCGGAGGTAGAGGTCGAGGCGGCGGGGGAAACGGCCGCGCGCGTCAGCGTACACACGGGCAACGGAGATGGCGCAGCAGGGCAGTCCGCCTCGGTGGCCGTGACTCTGCACGCGGGCCGGAACGTGATCGATGTGCCGATCGAGATCGGGAAGCCGAAGCTGTGGTATCCGGCAGGCTACGGAGAGCAGCCGCGGTACGATTTCAACGCCGCCGTGGTTGTGGGGAATCGCATTGCAGAGTCGCGTGCCGTGAAGGCTGGCTTGCGCTCGGTGGTGCTGCGCCGCGACCTGGACAAGTGGGGCCGGTCATTTGAGCTGGTGGTGAACGGGATTCCTATCTTCGCCAAGGGCGCGGACGTGATTCCGTTCGACAGCTTTGCCCCGCGCGTGAAGACGGCCGACTATCGCCGCATTCTGGAGTCGGCGCGCGACGCGAACATGAACATGATCCGCCACTGGGGCGGCGGCTATTACGAGACGGAAGAGTTCTATTCAATCTGCGACGAGCTGGGGCTGATGGTGTGGCAGGACTTCATGTTCGGCAACGACTGGCAGCCGGGTACGTATGCCTTCAAGCAGCAAATGGAGGCGGAAGCCGAGGATCAGGTGCGGCGGCTGCGGAACCATCCCAGCATTGTGCTTTGGTCCGGGAACAACGAGACCGAAATGGCATTCAACTGGGGGCCTCGGCCTACCTTGCCCGCCGAGGTGAGGTTACAGCTTTGGCAGGACTACCTGACCGAGTTCAGCGGCATTCTGCCCCGCGTGGTGGCGCGGCTGGAGCCGGAGATTCCTTATTGGCCCAGTTCCCCCAGCAGCGACTACGAGGCCACCAGCGAGCATTTCCGCAGCGGGGATGCGCACATCTGGGATGTGTGGCACGGACGCGTGCCGTTCTCGACCTATGAGACGCATCACGAGCGCTTCGTAACCGAGTATGGCTTCCAGTCTTTCCCGGAGATGCGTACGGTAGAAGCATTTACCCAGCCCGAGGATCGCGCCACGATCTTCACGCCGGTGATGCTCGCTCACCAGAAGAACAATGAAGGCAATTCGATCATCCACGACTACCTGTTGCGGGATTACGCGGAGCCGAAGGATTTCGCGAGCTTCCTGTATGTGAGCCAGGTGCTGCAGGCGGAGGGAATCAAGATCGGGGCGGAGCACTTCCGGCGCAGCCGTCCGGAGACGATGGGGTCAATCTTCTGGCAGCTGAACGACTGCTGGCCGGTGGCGTCGTGGTCGTCCATCGATTACTACGGCCGCTGGAAGGCGCTGCAATATTACGCGCGGCGTTTCTACACGCCAATGCTGGTTTCGCCGCACGTCGAAGACGGGGCGCTGAAGGTGTACGTGGTGAGCGACAAGACGGAGCCGGCGCAGGGGCAATTGCGGGTGCGGCTGATGGATTTCACCGGCAAGGTGCTGCTGCAGGAGACACGCGAGTTGAAGGTGGCTCCGCTGGCCAGCCAGGTGGATCTGGAGTGGCCGCTCAAAAAGCTTGCCGAAGCCGGGGCCGCGGATACTTCGCGGGTGTTTGTGGAGGCCGAGCTGCGTGTGGGCGGCGCAGAGGTTTCGCGCAATCTGAGCTACCTCGCGCCGGTCAAGGAAATTCACCTGATTCCGGCTCCGCTGAAGGTTGAAACAGGCGGCGGAAACGGCAGCTATACGGTGCGGGTCACCTCGCCGGTGCTGGCGCGCAGCGTGTATCTATCGTTTGGCAATCTGGACGCACAGGTTTCCGACAATTACTTCGATCTGCTGCCCGGCGAGACGGCGGAGATCAAGGTGAAGTCCGCCGCAACACTCGAAGCGCTCAAGGCGCAGCTGAAGGTGATTTCGCTGAGCGATGCGTTCGCTACGGGTGGAGGAGGCTCGGTGAGCGTGTCGGCGGCGCGGTGATCGGGGGGGGGGAGACGAAGGGCTCCGCCCTGCTCTTTGGGGCGACAGGATGCGCCGTCCCGACAGGACTCCGGGGCTTTTTGTGTGCGGATTCCCAGCGCTGAAGCGCTGGGCTAGCAACCGTTGCGCCTACCGCGCGGATTTCGCCCGTGCCTTGACGAATTCGCTGCGCCGGAAGCGGAGGGCCGACCAGTCTTCGTCGATGGCGACAGCGCGCACGGTTTCAAAGCCGGCGGCATTGAGCCCTGCCCAGCCGGTGTCGCGGTTGAAATCGCACTTGTATTTCTTCGATGTGCCTTTGGGGTAGGCGAACCAGACGATGGCGTCGCCTTGTGCACGGGCCGCGACCTGGGCGGCCAGTGCATCCACCTCGTTTTGCTTGGTGACGAAGGCAAGCAGGAAGCTCACCGTGGCGATGGATTCAAGATGTTGGTGGAGGCTGAGAACAGGCAGGCGCGCAAGCTCGGGGCGAAAACTCTCCGGCGCGTTGAGCACCACGATTTCCTGTTGATCTTTGAGGTTGAGTTTCTCGAAGACGGTGGTCATGGAAGAAGATGATAGCCGATTTGCGAAAATGGCTCGCAAACCGGCGAGGGCGCGGCGCCCAGCTACTCCCTACTCCCTACTCCCTACTCCCTGTTCCCTGCTTTAAGTAATGTCGTCCGTGTCGTACATGGGGGCGACGCCGCGCTTCTTCTGCACGCCGTGGACGCTGGCGAGCAGATCCTCGACCACATCTTCCAACTGGCGCTGGCTCTCGATGACCGCGGTCATGCTCTTGAGTTCCTCGCGCTCCAGAACGCGTTCCACAAGAGCGACGGCGTGGCACTGTGCCACGTGATCGAGGTTCAGCCCTTCAGGGGTTTTGGCCTTGATGCTGACCTGGTCGATATCGACATTGAGCAGGTCGGCGACGCGGGCCCGCATTTCCGCGGCAACCGGGGAGATCTTGGGAGCGGCCAGAATCAGCGTGGTGTCGATATTCACGATGCGATAGCCGGCGTGCTGCAATTCCTCGATGGCGAGGTTCAGGAAGATGGCCGAGTCCGCATCCTTCCAGCGCTGGTCGCCGGGAGGGAAGAAAGTGCCGATGTCGCCGGCGGCGATGGCGCCCAGCAGGGCGTCGGTGATGGCGTGCAGCAGCACGTCCCCGTCGGAGTGGCCGGCCAGGCCCTCCGGATGGTCGAAGGCGAGTCCGCCAATGCGCAGGGGCACGCCTGCTTTGAAGACGTGCGAGTCATAGCCAAAACCGATACGTGTATCCATGTGTCCTTGCCTATTCTCATGAAGGCGCAAATCCCGGAGCGGTTCCAACGAACCGGCGTTACCGGTTGCGCGAATGGATGTAGAACTCCGCCAGGGCCAGATCGCCAGGCTGCGTAATCTTCAGATTAACCTGAGAACCGGGTACCACGGCGACCGGATGTCCGGCGCGTTCGACGACCGAGGCTTCGTCGGTGCCGATGAAGCCGTCCTGGGTAGCTTCGGCAAAGGCGCTTTGCAGGATTCCATAGCGAAAACCCTGCGGGGTTTGCGCCAGGACGACGAACTCGCGGGGGATGGTGCTGGTGATCAGTGCGCCGTGCGCGGTGCGTTCCACCTGTTTGATGGTGTCGATGGCGGGCATGCCGACGATGGCCGCTCCGTGCCGGGCGACCGCGTCAATGGTGCGTTCGATGGTGGCGGCGTCGATGAGCGGGCGAACCGCGTCGTGCACGAGGACAATATCATCGGACTGGGCGGGCAGCGCGGCGAGGGCGTTGGCCACGGATTCCTGCCGGTTCTCTCCGCCTTCGACAACGTGCACGCGATGGGTGAAGCCGAATTCGTCGACCTGGGCCTCGACCCGTTCGATCTCTGTCTTGCGGACGGCGACGTAAATGGCATCCACGCGGGCCACGGAAGCGAAGGCCCGCAAGGAGTGGATCAGGATGGGGATGCCATCGAGCGCGAGAAATTGCTTGGGCTGGGGGCCGGCCATCCGGGTTCCCAGGCCTGCGGCGGGAAGAATAGCAAATACCTGCATAATTCGTGGAGTATACAACGGTTGGGCTTGGGTTGTGGACCGTCGGGACGGAGCAGGGTCAAGCGACACCAGATGTGCTGTCGCGGCCCGAAGTTTCTGCGCCGAATTAGGACCCCTGCCCGTGTTTCGCATAGGGTACCTAAGGAGGGGCTTGTTTGGAAAGATGGCTCCCACATCACGGTATGATGAATTGATGCAACCTGAGACCGTTTCCGCTCCCTCTACGTTGACGATCGACGCTTCTTTGCTGAAGCCCGGCCTGCGCCTTGCCGTGGGCGTATCGGGCGGAGCGGATTCCGTGGCGCTTCTGCGTGCGTTGGCGGAGCGGAGCAGGGAATTCGGCCTGGTGCTGCACGTGGCCCATCTGCATCACGGGCTGCGCGGGGCGGAGGCGGACGGCGACATGGAGTTTGTCCGCGCCCTGGCCGCCGAACTGGGGCTGCGCTTTCATTGCGATCAGGTGGATGTGGCTGCGGCCGCAAAGGCGAATCCCGGCTCGCAGAAACCGGCGGAGTCGATTGAAGAGGCAGCGCGGCGGTTGCGCTACAGCTGGTTCCGGCAGCTGCTGGCAATGGACGAAGTGGATGCCATTGCCACCGCGCATACCCGCGACGATCAGGCGGAAACCGTGCTGGCGAAGTTTTTGCGCGGAGCATGGACGGAAGGGCTGAGCGGAATCCACCCGGTGGTCACCTTTCCGGAAGGCAGGGTGATACGGCCGCTGCTGGGCGCTTCGCGGGCGGAGGTTGAGAGCTTTCTGACCAGCCGGAACCACGTTTGGCGGGAAGATTCGTCCAATACGGATACGGTGTATACGCGCAACCGGGTGCGCAGGGAGTTGCTGCCGCTGCTGGAAAGCTGGAATCCGCAGATTCGCGAGCATTTGACGCAAATGGCGGACTTGGCGCGCGAAGAGGAAGCCTGGTGGGACGCGCAACTGCGCTGGCTGGGGCCCCAGGTGGTGCTGCCCGGCACGCCGGTGCGGGGCGGAGGCCGGACCGCCGCCGAGCCGGGGCTGGCAGTGGAAGCGACAAGACTGGCGGCGCAGCCCGTCGCCATGCAGCGGCGGCTGCTGCGCCATGCCGCGGCTCAACTGGGAGTCTCGCTCGGATTCGCGGCCACCGAGTCATTGCGTGCATTGGCCCTGAGCGGTCGCGCAGGCGAAAAGCGGGAACTGGCGCAAGGCCTGCGGGGCGAGCGGACGCATCGCGAAGTGCAGTTGACGCTGGCGCCGGGAAGCCTGGCCGGCGATGCCGACGAAACGATTTTTGAGTACCAGGTCACGATCCCGGGCGAGATCGAAGCAGAGGCATTCGGCCTGCGCGTGCGGGTGGATGTGGAGCAGACGGGCAACCCTGGGGAACCGGCTCTGCCGAGGGTGGGCTGGCTGCGCAGTTGGCGGGCGGGCGACCGGGTCCGGCTGCGCCACTCGGGCGGTTCGCACAAAGTGAAGGAAGTGCTGGACCGGATGCGCGTCAGCGGGTCGAGCCGGACGCTTTGGCCGGTACTTGAGGTGGAAGGACATATTGTCTGGATGCAGGGTGCAATTCTGGAGCCGGAAGCCGGCATCACCGTGATTGCGACCGAACTGCAGACGCAGTGAGGGGAAGAAATCCGGTCGCCAGGAGCTTGCGGGCTCAAGAAGTTGCGACTCCGGGAAGCGGCGCAGTGCCGGGAAAGATTTGGATAGAGGGTTGAGAGTACAATCATCTTTACCGCTCTTTCGTTGCGGCAGAGAAGGTGCGCCTGCCGAACGGGTGGGGTGTACTTTCTGGAACTTCATGGGACGTTTGAGCGTCTAAGGATGCAACGGGCGGCGTTGCCAGCGCATTGAGCGGCATCTTCGCCCGCAGGAAAAGAGGGATTCTGGTGAATTCGACCGTTAAAACCGTCATGTTCTGGGTGTTCATTCTCGTCTGCCTGCTGCTGCTGTTGAACGTGGTGACGAAGAACCAAAGCAGCGGCAAGGACACGGAGATTTCTTACTCCGAGTTGTTCAGCAAGGTGCAGAACAACCAGGTGCAGGATGCCTCGATCCAGGGCAATGAGCTGCATGGCCATCTGAAGGGCACCAAGGATCAGTTTCATACCACGCTTCCGGCAGAATACGGGGATCTGGACAAGGCAATGCGCTCGGCGGGCGTGAACTTCGGCATCAAAGAGCCGCAGAACAACATGCTGCTGCCGATCCTGTTCAATGTCGGTCCGTTCATTCTGTTGGGCGCGATCTGGTTCTTCATGCTGCGGCAGATGCAGTCGGGCGGGAACAAGGCGCTTTCGTTCGGCAAGAGCCGGGCGCGGCTGCTTTCGATGCAGCAGAAGAAGGTCACCTTCAAGGACGTGGCGGGCGTAGACGAAGCCAAGGAAGAGCTGAAGGAGATCATCGAGTACCTGCGCGAGCCGCAGAAGTTTCAAAAGCTCGGTGGCCGCATCCCCAAGGGTGTGCTGCTGGTTGGACCTCCGGGAACCGGCAAAACGCTGCTGGCCCGCGCGGTAGCCGGCGAGGCGAACGTGCCGTTCTTCTCGATCTCGGGTTCAGACTTTGTGGAGATGTTTGTAGGCGTGGGCGCCAGCCGCGTGCGCGATCTGTTTGAGCAGGGCAAGAAGAACGCTCCCTGCATCATCTTCATCGACGAAATCGATGCCGTGGGCCGTCATCGCGGCGCTGGCTTGGGCGGCGGGCACGACGAACGCGAACAGACGCTGAACCAGCTCCTCGTGGAGATGGATGGATTCGAGTCGAACGACGGTGTGATTCTGGTGGCTGCCACCAACCGTCCCGACGTGCTGGATCCCGCGCTGCTGCGGCCGGGCCGTTTTGATCGCCGGGTGGTGGTTGGATTGCCGGACATTCGCGGCCGCGAAGAGATTCTTCGCGTTCACGTGAAGAAGGTTCCGGTTTCCGACGATGTGAACCTGAATGTTCTGGCCAGGGGCACGCCGGGATTCAGCGGCGCTGACCTGGCAAACATGGTGAACGAAGCCGCTCTGAGCGCGGCGCGCATGAATCGCAAGCAGGTCACCATGTACGACTGCGAAGTGGCCAAAGACAAGGTGCTCATGGGCGCCGAGCGCAAGTCGATGCTGCTGACCGACGAGGAAAAGAAGGTGACGGCATATCACGAGGCTGGCCACGCGCTGGTTTCGTACATGCACGAGCACTCGGACCCGATTCACAAGGTGACCATCATTCCGCGCGGAATGGCGCTGGGCGTGACGGTCTATCTTCCCGGCGACCGCCACAACTATACCCGCGAGTATCTGGAAACGCGGTTGGCGACGGCCTACGGCGGACGCGTGGCGGAGGAGATCTTCCTCAACCAGATGTCCACCGGCGCGGGCAGCGACATTGAAATGGCTACCGATCTGGCGCGGCGGATGGTTTGCGAGTACGGCATGAGCCGGCTTGGTCCGCTGACCTTTGGCAAGAAGGAAGAGCAGATCTTCCTGGGCCGCGAGATTGCGCAGCATCGCGACTTCTCGGAAGAGACAGCAAGGCAGATTGATCTCGAGGTGCGCCGTTTGATCGACGAAGCGTACCAGTCGGCGCACAGCATCCTGGAATCGAATCAGGACGCCATGCACCGGATCTCCGGCGCGCTGCTGGAGCGCGAGACGATCGATGCCGAAGAGGTGAGGTTGCTGATCGAAGGGAAGGAACTGCCGCCGATGCGCTCGGTTCTGGCTTCGCCCACCGACACCGGCGATGGCCCCGCACAGCAGGTTCTGAAGCCGGAGAGCCGCAGCGGACCGAGCTATCCCGAGGGTTCGCCGTCCCCGGCGTAAACGGAACGGCAAGACAGCGGGTTTCGCCAGTCAGCATGTAGGCGAGTCAGCGAATCAGCAAACAAGAAGGGCCGCTCCCCAGGGAGCGGCCCTTCTTGTTTGCGCTTCCTAGAAGATCTTGTAGCTGACGCCGAAGCTTGCTCCGTAGGGCTGAATGGTGAAGCTCTTGGCGGCGCTGGTGCTGGTGGCGGGGGCAGAGAGAAACCACTGCTGGAACTCAAAATCGACGAGGCGGAGGCTCAGGTGCTTGGAGAGCCGGTAATCCGTGCCGCCGCCATAAGCCAGGGCCATTCCAGTCACAGAGTTGCCTGCCAGTTGATGGGCGTTCTGCAGGTTGGAGACGCCGACGCCGCCCAGAACCTTGGCGTAGGGAGTGAAGCGTCCGTAACGAAAGGGAATGCGGGGGCCGGCCAGGTAGTTATCCTCGGGGACGACATTGACGTTGAGCGGAGAAGCCGATGCGGAACGAACGTTGAACCTCATCGAGCGCGCTTCGACCTCAAACTGGAGCCAGCGCCGGAAGCGGAGGTCGACGAAACCGCCAGGCCCGTCCACTCCGTAGAAGAGGCTCTGGCCGTTGCTGGCGGCGGAGTTTCCGCCGAGGTAATCAGGCTGGAAAACCGAAAATGTCGCGCCAGCGGTCAAGGAGAACTCACGCGCATAGGCCGAAGGGACTGCCTGAGCCCGCAGCGAAGAGGTGGCAAGGGCCGCGCAGGAAAGGTAAAGCAGTGCGGCAAGAAAAGACTTCATATGCATGGTATAAACACTCTCCCTGAGAATCCGTGATCAATTGGCCCACTTCGGGCTTCGGATTCGCTGCGATGCCGCGGAGGGCCGATGAGGCGTCCGCGGCATCAGGTTCGTTCTACTGGGATACGCCCGCGCTGGCCGCCGGCTGCTGAGGGGCTGAATCTGTCGGGGCCGGAGGGCTTGCGGGCTGAGCCGCGGGAGGATTTGCGGCTGGTGAGGATGCGCCAGGAGCCGGAGTTGCCGACTGGGCCGGCTTGGGCAACGTGTAACGCTGCAGCTTGTAGTAGACCGGGGTCACCTCGAGCGGCATCTTGTCGCGGGGATTCATCGGGGCATAGCGCTTGGCGTTGAGCATATGCACCTTGTCGTCCCATGGGTCGGTCTTGAGCCAGCTGCCCAGGGGCAGCGCCGGAGTCTGGGCAAGGTCGTCCCAGTTGATCTTGGGAGCGCTCTTGGCCAGTTCCGCCATCCAGGGCGTGCCGTCTGCCTTCAGCAGGGAATCGCCGAGCTTGGGAGTGTTGAGCGCCTTGAGCACCTTGCCGCGCTCGGCCAACTGCGTCCAGTAAAGAGCCGCGGTGGGCAGCCGGTCCTTGTACATCGAGGCTTCGAGGTACTGCTGCGCGCGGACGGCGGCCTCGGCGTTATCGTGGTCGGAGTGGTACATATCGATGCGCTGGAAGGTGGACTCGTCCGGGAAGAGCAGGCGGTCGTTGAAGGCGTAGCGCGTGTCGATATGGTGTCCCATCGCGATGTGGGCCAGTTCCATCGAGACCACCGAGGCGATGGCTTCTTCGTTGGGCAGCGAGTCGATCAGACCCTTGCTGATCAGAATGGTGTTGCCGACGGTGGTCGCTTCCACGGTGGTGGTGAGCAGAACGCGGCAGTGGACCGGGTCAGTGAAGGCCAAGTTGTTCGGGACCGCGAGATTGACGACGATCTGGTCGAGCACGGTGGTCTCGTAGCCATCGGCATTGAGCGGCGCAACCAGGCCCGCTTCGACGAGGCGGTCGATCACGTTGTTTTCTGCCTGGGTAACCCAGGCGCGGGTGGCCTGCAGCGGCGCCACGTCCTGAGAATCGTCGCTCTTGTCGACGGCATCCTCGACCTGCACGCTGACGTTTTCGCTTTCTCGGGTGGGCAGCTTGAGCGCGTAGCCCCAGAAGTGAGTCTGGGCCTTGAGGCCGACCGACTTGTTGCCTTCCACGCGTTCTGTCTCCTCGACATAGACAGCGACGGGCAGCCAGATTCCGGGCTGCACATTCATGCGCCAGCTATCGAAGTGGAAGAAGAGCTTGGAGGTGTCTTCCTGGCTGGCATGGGTGAAGGTTCCGTTGAAACGGACGATGTTGCCGTCCCGGTCCTCGATCCAGACGCGGCCCATGAATCGGCCGGAGTCCTTCACCTTGTTGGCTGGGTGAACGTCAAAGACCCAGGTGCGTACCGAACCGAGAAACTCGTGGCGCACAAAGTTGAACACGTAATGCTGAGTGTCGAAGCTGTGCGGGTCAAGGAACATCATCTCGGTAAATCCGAGGGGGTTGTAGCCGATGTGCCGGTCCAGCCCGAGAGACTTGGACAAACCCGTAACCGCGGAAAAGGACCCCTTGAAGAAGCTGTGCTTTGTCTGGACGCGCGGATTGTAAGACTTGTCGAAGAAACCCTTGCCGAAGTCAATCCGGCTGAGCATGTACTCGTCCTGGATGGGAACCTGGTAGAGCTTCACATCCGGCCGGGTGTTCTGGATGTAGGTTTCCACCAGCGGCGTGCGTTCCTGAATATAGTGGATGAGAACTTTTTCGCGCCCGATGGCCTTTTCGACCAGCGCCGCCTGCTCCGGGGTAAGCTGATGCCCGGCTTCGTACTTGGGCTGCTTTCGCGCTTGCGCGACGGACACACACAGGGTGATCGTCAAGAGGAAAAAAAAGATATTCCGAAACGTCATTTCAAGCTCCCAGGTTGAGTTCTTCTTGTCTTCCTCAGGCCGCGTGCGCTGTTTCGGCAATTCGCAGTTGAGTCGAGCCCATCTCCCAGCTTTGCTGTATCCATGTTACGCAAGTTGGAAGGATATGCGTATAGTAGTGGTCAAATCAACAGGTTGTCCCATATGAGTAGCGGGTCTGAAACGGATCTGCTGGGCGACGCGCCGCGCCTCTTCGTCGAGTCCATGGCCCAGCCCGTTGACCACGCTCTGAATCACGATCTGTCCCGATGCGGTGAAGGTAACCCGCAGCACGACGTCCCCCTGGATTTTCAGCTGGCGCGCCTCGGCGGTGTACTGGCTTTGCGGCTTGGAAAGGACTTCCACCGAAGTGTCAGGGGGCCCGGTCATTCTGGGCGCCGCGACCGCCGCGGCCGTCATGCCGGGAATGCCGACGGAGTTTACCTTGCCCATATTCGAATTGGACGCGACTGCGGCTCCGGGAATTCCAGCCGAAGCGACTTTGCCGACCACCCCGGCATTGGAGCCGGATCTGGCGCCGTTGCCAAATCCCGTGGAGCCGACAACTCCGCGCGGCGCAACGGCGGGGCCATTCATGCCGCCGTAGGGGTTGCCGATGGCGGCCACCGTGGCCGGTCGGGTGGCATTGGGATTGGGGGCGACCCCAAACGTTTGGCCTAGATGTACCGGCGCCGTGGAGGGATGGGCTTGTGGCGCCTGCGCGGGCGCTGCCGCGGCGGCCAGCGCCGCCTTTGGCTGCGGCGCCAGGATCACTGCAGGCTTGGGCGTCTTGATCGTCGGCGTGTTGAGCTTGGCCTCCATCTGGATCGGCTTGTCAGGCTTCGGTTCCAGCTTCGGCATGACGATCTTGGGTTCTTCCAGCTTGACCTGCGGCATCACGGGCGGAGGCGGCAGCTTGGGGGGCTCGATCTTGATCTTCGGTGGCGGCGGCGGGGTATTGGGCACCACCAGCGTCGTCTCCTCGAAAGTCTGCCGCACCAGTTTGGGCTTGATCAGGACTCCGAGCACAAGCGCGAGGATGAGGATCGAGAGGTTGATCACCACGCTTGTGACAAAAGACGCTGACCTGCCGCTGGGTTCGGGGAGAAGTCCCAGACTGAGTTTTGCTGGCTCTGGATTCACCGGCATTCTTTCGCTCCTATTGAATGGCCGTCACGCGGCGGTAAGGCATCTTGTAAGCACTGTTGGGGATGCGCAGGCAAAACGGAGAGTCTTTGGCAAACGATTCGTGGTGAAGCGGAAAGAGCTGAGACTTGATCGAACCATCGGCTGCCTGGGGTGATCCTTGCAGTTTTGCCCAAATTTGGTGCAATCTGGCGTTCCCGGTTCGGGATAAACAGATAGACGCCCATATGCAAGGCTAATTCCTGCTGGGGCGACCGTAGCGCCGATCGGTCGTCGCTGCACCGGTTCAGTTGTGGGTGAATATGCCTCATCCTATAGAAATCATTATCCTGCGAACTGGGGAAGATAGAAGGAATATGTGCACGATACAAGCTTGATGCGGCCTGCTCCCGATACGGCGATGGATGGGGCTGTTTGACGCTGAACATGCGGAATCCAGATGTTCTGTCCAAAGCAATAAATTGCAATCTTCGCAACTCACGGGGCGGCGAAAAGGGGAACCCATACATGTCGGATTCCGGGCGAGTCAACGCTCCAGACCTCTTGCACCCATGATGTCACAGCTTTGTGGCGCACATCCAGAGGAAGAAGGGAAAAACGGCAAGCGACCCTTCCACCTTGGGCATTTTCACGCTGCCTGTGTAATAGACTCAACCTAGATACCAAACGCTTCCTGGAAGGAGAGCTTTTTTATGAAAATCCTGGTCACCGGTGGTGCGGGATATATCGGAGGGACGGTTGCGGGGTTGCTCGCGGCCAAGGGCCATCAAGCGGTAGTTTTCGATAACCTGAGCCATGGAAAGGTGGAGTTGCTGCCTTCCGGGGTTGAGTTTGTGGAAGGGGAACTGGCGGACCGGGGCAAAATTGAAAACCTTTTCATTTCCGCCCGCAAGGCCGGTCAACCCTTCGACGGCGTGCTCCACTTCGCCGCCCTCATCGAAGCCGGCGAATCCATGGTCAAACCCGAGATCTTTTTCCGCAACAATACGGCCTCCACGCTGTCGCTGCTGGAAGCGGTGCTGGCCGAAGGGCCGAAGCGCCTGGTCTTCTCGTCGACCGCGGCCGTGTACGGCGAGCCGGAAGTGGTTCCGATCCAGGAAGACGCCAGGCTGCAGCCGACCAATGCCTACGGGGAATCCAAGCTGCTGGTGGAACACATGCTGGGCTGGTTCAACCGGATTCACGGGCTGCATTACGCCTCGCTGCGCTATTTCAATGTGGCCGGAGCGCCGGAAGGTCCCGATGGCATCACCCGCGGCGAAGCGCACGAGCCTGAGTCGCACCTGATTCCGCTGGTTCTGGATGTGGCTCTGGGGCGTCGCGCCTCGATCCGCATTTACGGCGAGGACTATCCGACCGCCGATGGAACCTGCATCCGCGACTACATCCACGTGGCTGACCTGGCGGACGCGCATTTGCTCGCCTTTGCGGCTCTGGAGACGCGGGACAAGCTGATCTATAACCTGGGCAACGGGCGGGGCTTCAGCGTGCGCGAGGTGATCGAATCGGCGCGGCGCGTGACCGGTCACCCGATTCCGGCGGAAGTGCATCCACGGCGCGCCGGCGATCCGGCGGTGCTGGTGGCCAGCTCCGAGAAGGCGATTCGCGAACTGGGCTGGCAGCCGAAGTACACGGAGCTGGACGAGATTCTGCGGACGGCGTGGATCTGGCACCAGAAGCGTTATCGCAGCTAGCGTCCTGTCTCTAAAGTTCGCATCAAAAATGCTGTCATCCTGAGCGAAGTTTGGCGCGCATTTTGCGCCAAACGAAGCCGAAGGACCTGCGGTAGCTCTTCCTCGTTATTCAACGAACTTCAGAGACAAGACACTAGCGATCCGGTCGTTGAATAGCCGATTGGCTGCCCACCCTAGCCGCAAGAGGAAGAGCGCGGCGTTGGCGGGGCACCCTGGGTGTGTTGCAGGGCAATCGCATGAAACCGGCGGACCGAGTAGAGCAACGGTTTTGAAAGGGCATGGCTTCAGCCGTGCCGATTGCTAGTTCCTAAGAATTCTGGCTCTAGCCGCCGGGGGATGTTTTGGGCGATCTCAAACCCGCCCTCGGGGGCTGAAGCCCAGGATTTTCTGGACGCTTTGCGGCACGACTAAAGTCGAGCCCTTTCAATACACCGTTTGTGCTACCGAAAGACCTTCATTCGATTGCCATGGGCGGGTTGCAGGTTTCAACCGGTGCGATGGACGATTCGGTATCATCTTGCAGTATGTGCGGTCGATTTGCTCGCCAATCAACGCAGGAACTCCTGGCCGGCTGGTTCGGGATCAGTCTGGAAGAGATGCCCTGGTTCGTCCCCAGTTTCAATATCGCTCCGCAAAGCACCCAGCCGATCGTGCGCATGAATGCGGAGGGGAGCGGCCGGGAATGCGTGCTGGCCCGCTGGGGACTGGTTCCCGCCTGGGCGAAGGACGCAAGGATCGGCTTTTCTACGATCAATGCGCGCGCGGAAGACGCAGCGGCAAAGCCGGCATTTCGAGACGCCATCAGGAAGCGCCGCTGCCTGGTTCCGGCGGACGCCTTCTACGAATGGCAGCACCTGGAAGGGAAGTCGAAGAACCCGCACGCGATTGCGCTTGCCAGTGGCGAGCCCTTTGCCTTCGCGGGTCTGTGGGAGTGCTGGAACTCAAAGGAGGGCCCGCCTCTGCAGACCTTTACCGTGCTGACCACCGCGCCCAACGAAACAATGTCGGCGATTCACGACCGGATGCCGGTAATCCTTGCGCCGGAAGGTTATGACCAATGGCTCGATGCGGGCGGAGGCGGCCCGGTTCCGATGAATCTGCTGAAGCCTTTTCCTGCCGCGCAAATGCGGGCCTGGCCGGTCAGTGTCCGGGTGGGGAACGTCCGCAACAACGATCCGGAACTCCTTCAGCCGCGCGGGCAGGAGCCAGCGGAGGAAGCAACGCCCAAAGCAAGGCCGCAGGAGCCCTCGCTCTTCGACAACATCTAAACGAAAGTTACGCCCGAGTGCAAACAGCGCGTTTTCGACGGTTCGTCGCCGGCCCTGGTTTCGGTTTCGTTAAAACCCGGCCGGTGAACGCGGTTATAGTTGTGATAGAGCGAAACCAGAGTTCCCGTGTACGGGCAAGTTTCGTTCAGGGTCGTCGCTTCCTGATGGTCGCGTCGACTTTGGTGCAGCGCTTTCGGGTTACACCAACTCTGGTTTCACTATAGCGGTGGCTTGGGCTTTTCGGCGTCCATGGGGAAGAAGCGAGAAAGTATCTGCGTTTCGCGACACCCCGGCAAGACCGGTTTCCACGGGTGCAATCCAGCGAAAATCCTTGTAATCTCTGGGCAAATCAATGAACCTTCCCAATTCCATTACGATGAGCCGGATCCTCATGATTCCGGTTTTTCTGTGGATTCTTTCCTCCCGCTATCCGTGGCAGGGAACCCATGGCGAACAGGAAATAGCGGCCTCGGTCTTGTTTATTCTGGCGTCAATCACCGACGGTGTGGATGGCTACCTGGCGCGCCGCCGCAACCAGATCACCACCATGGGGATGCTGCTCGATCCGCTCGCCGACAAGGTGATGGTCACCGCGGCGCTGATCGCGCTGGTTGCCTACAACCCGTCGGTGGTCAAGGTGTGGATTGCGGTTGTGATCATCAGCCGCGAGTTCCTGATTTCCGGGTTGCGCTCGATCGCCTCTTCGGAAGGCTTTACCATCCAGGCCAGCGATCTGGGCAAGCTGAAGACGGTCATTCAGATCGTATCGGTTGTTTCGGCGATTCTTGCTCACCACTGGTTTCAATGGCAGTTCGGCATCTTCATTGTTCCGGTAAAGTGGTTCGCGGTGACCGCGGTGTACTATACGGTGCTGGTCTCGACGGTTTCGGTGATCGATTACTTTATTGGCTTCTGGAAGAAGATCGATCACGCTTCGAACGACAGCCGCAAAAAGGCTGGCCGCAAGACATTCGTGCTTTCGCGTGCCAAGAGCACCACCAACACCCAGGCCTTGCCCTGACGCGGGCCAACCTTCAGACAAAAAGCCCCGGCGATGGCCGGGGCTTTTTGTCTGCTCAGAGGGCAGTGGTTCAGGCCAATACCGCCAAGGGTTCCGGAAGCGGGCCAATCGGCGTTGCAACCGTAGCCAGCGCTTGTGCCGCGGCGGTGTGCTGGGGCGCCGGATGCGCACCGCGGGTGAGACGGTGCACAAAGTGGTAGGGTGGCCAGGGACCGGACATCTGCATCTGGCACTCGCGCATCATGTTGCAGGTGCTGGCAAATTTGTTCTGGTAACGCTCCACACTCTTGCGGTCGATCAGGTGGGCGATATCCAGAATCATCTTTCCGCTTTCCGTCAGGCGGCAGCTCACTTCTTCGTCCAGTGGGTTGAATTGCCGATGCATTTGAAAGCTGACCGCGCGGGCGCGCGTCTGGCGCTCCCGCTGGCGAGAGGCGTTCTCGCGCAGATTGCACAGGTACTCCCTCCCGACGCCCTCAGCGGGCAAATGCTTCTCGATCGAGCGGGCGCAGCAATCATCCACCAGAATCTTCAGGTGCATCTCGGTCTTCCCGCGCAGCTTTTCGATGTTGCCCATAAACTGGCGCTGATTGGAGCGGATCGATTTGCGCAGGGTTTCGTCGTCGTTGAAGACAGTGCCAAAGCGGAAAGGCAGCACCGTCGAATGCTGAAAGCAGTCAGCAATGACCCGGGCATGGTCGATGCCCGACTTCTGATTGAAAGTTTCAGCAGGATTATGTTCGCTTACGATAACGGCAAGATCGCTGGCGGGATAGAGGAAAACCTGGTTGCCGCTCACTCCGAGGACGGACTCCATCGGAACAGGTTTACGATGACGGGCTAGTTCAGGAAATGCTTGTTTCTCACCAATGCAGTAGGCATACCACGCCATAACGAGACACTCCGTACGCGAGCGCCGGTAAGCGCCGCTCGTTGATGAAGCTCTGTGAACCTGGGAACAACTGCATAGCGCCTAAATACCGAACTTCGAGGGGCCTGACGACGGGAGCCCGGATTGCGTGAGACTAGACCGCGAAAGGCCACCGATCCAGCTAGCCGAATACTAGCCCCCCGCAAAGACGACTGGCAACATCCTTCGTCACGAAGTTTGCTGACGGATGCAGAATGTTAGAAAGTCGCGTTCATGACAAGCAAACGATTATTGACATGGTGAAAGAATGATTCAATGCGGGAAAACACCCCGCCAGGCAAGGGGTTTGGCCGCGCGGACGAAGGATTTTCGGCTCGGATTGCGTTGGCCAGTTTT
>Ga0181517_10001422_pt1 | contig 26650 bp, 15 predicted proteins | sample PEATcosm2014_Bin_31_FD_119748 | JGI IMG/M metagenome (GOLD analysis project Ga0181517, IMG submission 119748) | Peatland microbial communities from MTU Mesocosm Facility, Houghton, MI, USA - PEATcosm2014_Bin01_30_metaG | ecosystem: Environmental > Terrestrial > Soil > Wetlands > Peat | place... | reverse complement strand
GAGGCCGCCGCCCCAGGTACGGCGCCCAAAAACAATTCCCTCTCTTTTTTTCCATCCGGTTTGGCGCGCCCCGCCTTCTGCGCGCCAAACCGGATGGAAAAAAAGAGAGGACGCCCTCAAAAGGCTTCGTTGACACAGTACTTAGGGGTCTAGCCAAAATAAGATTTACACTTTGGCGCGAGCGCCGTGACGGCGGATCGCGAGCTCCGGCTGGGTTCGAACCGGTCTCACAATTGGTCGCGGCATGCAACCCTGCGTCCCTCGCTGAGCTGGTTAAAGCCGCTGGCAGCCACAAGCTCTCCCGGAGACAATCCAGCCTGGATTCCAGCCGTTTTCCCTTCGGCCGTTATGAGCGTCACATCGCGGCGGCTCGCTGTTTGGTCGGGCCGTATCACCCACACGAAAGCACCCTGCGGATCGTGTAAAACCGCAACGACAGGCACGAGAATGACGCCATGTTTCATTTCCAGCAGCATGCGGATATTCAAAAAGAGGCCCGGTATCATTAGCTTGCCGCTTTCGGGAACCAGCTTGGCTCTGCATCTCAGGGTGCCTGTCGCCGTATCCATCTGGTTATCCAGCCCGGACAGCCATCCGTGGCCGAACTTCTCGTCTCGACGGTCGTTGGCATCTATCGGCAAAGGCTGGCCGGCATCGAATGCCTTAGCCACCTGCTGGACGTAATCTTCGGCGATCTGGAACACGACTGAGTTCGATGACTCGACCGTGCCGAGGCTGGTGACGTAGATTCCGATGTCTCCCTTTTGTGCGGGGGTTGCGATGACCGGTGGAATCTCGTCACGCTCCTGCGCCGTCCCGCGAGCCTGGCGCGATCTCATGTGGAGGAAGAGCAACGACGCCAAAAACGCTGCGGCGAGCAACAAGGCGATAGCCGCCATGCGCATTAAACGCGGATTCGCCACACGAACCCACCGCACGCCGGACCCGGAAAGTGGCTTCGGATCGGTCCCCAGCCCCTTTGTCCCCGGATCGGCCCCGGCGGATTGAGTAATGGTCTCGACAGCCGTCTTTAATTGGCCGACCTGCTGGTAACGGCAAGCGGGCTCCCTTTCAAGGGTGCGGAGCACGACTTCATCCAGCCGCACGTCTATCTGAACCCTCTTCGAGGGAAGCTGGATGGGACGGTCGGGCATTTCGCCCGTGAGCATCTGGTAGAACACCACCCCCAACGAATAGATATCGGCCCGATGATCCACCGCGGCTGGATGTTCCACCTGCTCCGGGGCCATGTACCGCGGCGTACCCATTACTTTGCCCTCGGTCAGGTTCGAAGCGGCCCCGGGGATTCCAGCTTCGGCAGCCGGCACGCCACTCTCTCCGGACGTCCGGAGTTGTGCGCCGGCAACCGCCGCCGAGCCCACCAGCTTGGCCAGGCCGAAATCGGCCACCTTGACGCGCCCCTGACGATCCAGGAGCAGGTTCTCCGGTTTTATGTCACGGTGAACAATGCCCTGGTCATGGGCGTACTGGAGAGCATCGCAAATCTGCGGCACAATGGCCAACGCCTCGCGGGGAGACACTCTTCCCATCTCCATTAATTGGCGCAGACTCACCCCGTCAATAAACTCCATCAAAAAAAAGAACAGGCCGCCGGCACAACCAAAATCATAGATGGTGACGATGCCCGGGTGGTTGAGCCTCGCCATCGCCTTGGCCTCTCGGGTGAATCGCTCCGCGAAAGCCGGATCGTCCCCGATGCCCGGGGGCAGGATTTTAAGAGCCACCACCCGTTCAAGCTGCCGCTGACGGGCTTTGTAAACGGCTCCCATGCCGCCTTTCCCAATTAAACCGAGGATTTCGAGCTGAGGGAACTTTGAAGCGAGTTCGGAGGGCGCGGGAGGCGTGAAGGCGTGCTTGCCGCGAACCTCGGGCGAAGTATCGGTTTGGGTCGCCTGGAGAAGGCGGGCCGCGCAACGCGGGCAGAGGCTTCCAGTACCGGCCATTTCCGCGCCGCATTGCGGACATTTTGGAGTCACGTTCTGGTTCATCACTCTCGAAATACGAATCTCCGCCCGCTTGTTACAGCCCTTTTGCGGTCCTTTCGGCTCAATAGCGGCTTAGCACTTCCAAGACGTAGCGCGCCTCGGGCTCGATTTCTTCCGGCGTCGAAACCGTTTCGGCGATCACGCCGCGAAAAGCTTCACGAAAGCGCCGGCGCAGCCGATGGACAGCCACGCGTGCCGCGCTTTCGCTCGTCTGCAAAGCGGCCGCGATCTCTGGATAGGGAATCGAACCGCGTTCGGCTGTCAGGTGCGGTTTTAGCTGCCGCAACTCCTTTTTCTTGCCGGCAGTTGTGTATTCGCGCTCCAACCGCGCCATGGCCTCGTCCAGCAGGGTTGTTGCCCAGCGACGGTCATAGAGGCAGTCCGGCGCGAGGCGTTCCGCATGCTCCTCTTGAAATCGCGTTTCCGCCATCGTGGTGTCGAAGCGGACAGCCGCCCTGCCCTCCCCGCGTTTTTGGGCCCTCACCCGCTCCCATTCGTTGGCCAGAAATCGCTTCATCGCCATGCGCAAAAAAGTGCGGAAACGCCCCTTCTCCGGTTCGACTACTCTCAAGTAATCTTTGGCCAGCAGGCGCGCGAAGAACTCCTGCGTGAGGTCCTGTGCATCGTGAAACGAGTGGCCGGAACCCCGCACGAAGGCGTAAAGCGGATACCAGTACGCTCGGCAAAGTGTTTCCAGGGCCTGCGCAAACTCCGGAGAGGCTTTATCCTTCGCCGCAAGGACCACCGACCAATGCGTGGTCGCAAACAGCGGAGGTCGCTCGGATCCAGTCCTGCTTTCGACTTCGCTCATTGTCCGTCGCCCCAATAATACGGCTTTCCGGAGAATAGTTACAGCAGAATGGCGAATTCTTCACCGTGATTTTCACGAGAGGGCGCGCGACAGTTTTCTTCGTTTCCCTTGTTTGCTTGGTGTTCAAGAATTCTGCGTCTGATCCTGCCGGGAGCGAACCGAGAGACGTAAGCGCCGCCCTTCACGAAAGCGGGAATCATTTGCCGCTTTACCTGAGCGATTCCAGTGAGAAAATGGATTGTACGTGGCAAAGCGCGAGACTTGGCAATCGACAACGATAAGAACGAATAACGCGCCTGTCTCTAAACCTGGATCTAAGCATATGAAACCAATCGCCCTGTTGGCGCCAATAATCCTCTGCGCTCACCACCTCATTGCGGGAACCCCCACTGGCCCCATCACCCCGGCCCAGCCTCCGTTCACGATCATCCAGCTTCCCGACGAGCAGTTCGCGTACGAAGGTTATGCTCTGGCCTCCTCCGCCCCGGCACTGTCGAACACGGTTTCGTGGATCATCGCGAACGCCGCGCCGTTGAATCTCAAGGCGGTCATCATGCCCGGGGATCTCGTGAATACGCTAACGAACCTTGGACAGTGGACCGGCATTTCCAACCAGATCGCAACCCTGGTTGCCGCCGGGGTTACGGTCTATCCGACACCCGGCAACCACGACGAGTCCGACGGGGATTTCTCTTTTTACAACCGATACTGCAGCCGTTTTGTAACCTCGGCAGCCGGCTACACTGGCGATTCTCTATACCCTAACGATAAAACCACCGCCTGTTATACGAACACCTGGAGTGGCGTCAACGTGGCGGTTATCACGGTGCGGGACACGTTTAGCGCGGATCAGGCAGCCTGGGTGGAGCGGATGGCAGCGAAATACTCGAACTATCTGGCCATTGTTGTCATGCACGAGTACCTGAACGACGTCGGGGAGCTGGGGCGCGAAACGGATGACTATTGGCATAAGACTCACGGCGAGGCCTACTGGGAGTATTTCAAACGGATTCCTAACCTGACCCAGGTCATGTGCGGCCACCTTTGGCAGGGAATGTTCAATCCCACGGTAATGTGGTGGCGGCATGTGAGCGTCGGGGACGCGGGGAACGTCGTCAATGAAACGCTCTTCAACACCCAGGCCGATAGCCCCCGTTATGGCACCGACTACGTCCGGCTTTACAAGTGGGAGCCGGGCCTCAACCGAATCCAAGCCACCACCTATAACACTCACTTGGCGGCCTATGTCCATACCAACGAGTCGGATTTCCAGATGGCGATCGCCGCCTCGAGAAAGCCCGACCGGTTCTCGCTGGCGGGAAGGGAGGACGCGAACACCGGGGCGACGCTTGAATTCCTTCAGACGTCCAACGCGGTCTTTCGAAACAAATGGTCTATCGGGCGGGGACTCAATAATGATGCGCTTGAATTCCGCTTCGGGAACCTCGAGTCCCCGCAAAGCAATCGCGTGGTGGCGTATCTCGATTCACAGGGCCTGCACAGCGGCTCCACCACCGCCACGGGCCAAAACCCGGGCATGTCCGCCGGTCCAACCACCAACATTTGGATTATTTCGACCGGGACGAACCAGACGCTTTCGGCCAGCTTCTCCACAGGTCCCTATCAAAGCCTTGCCACGGGCCTCGAATTCAGCCTGCCCATCACGGAAATTGCGGCCGATGCTCTGAAGGATCGGTCTCCGAATTCTCTGCCGGTCGTGATGCAAACCTGGAGTTCATCTGCCGGAGGCTGGTCGAGTTCCACGATTGGATCCAACGGCACCTGCCTGACCAATGGAGTGAATGGGTTCTCCTATCACAATTGCCTGAGCAACAGTTTGGCCATCGGCTCGGCCTCGAGTTTTATGGGCTTCAAACAGGTCACTCTCTCCTGTTGGGAGAGAACCACAACCAGCCAAACCGCCTTTCAATCGTCGTTAATCTCCAAGCTCAACGGCGGCAGCGACGGCCAGTGGAATCTTTGTTTCGCGGCCGGCGATGCCCTCCGATTTCGTATTATCACAACCCTCTCGGGAATGGTGGACCTGGACGCCAACACTCCGGCGCCGCTAACCGACGGGGCTTGGCATCACGTGGCGGCAACCTACGACGGCGCCAACGCGACGCTTTACTTTGACGGCGTGCCTATTGGGACCGTCCCCTGCGGCGGCGACGTGGCCTCGGCCGCCAGTTGCACCCCCAGAATCGGGAGCTATAGCGCAAACGCCGCCCTCTACGCCTTCATTGGGGATATTGACGAGGTCAATATCTGGAGCCGCGCGCTGAGCCTGGGAGAAATCAAAATGCTCTATACGCTGAGAAACCGAGTCCCCCTTGCCGCGACGTATTCAGGCGTGCCCGGAGACACGCTTTTCGAGAATCACAAAATGAGCTTCTGCGTGGCCAGCAACACCTGGAGTTCTGCAGGCGCCGTGTTCCCGCAAATGCCCTTCGCTCCGACCGCAGGCAGCGGCAGGAAATAAGGCGTCGCGAAGAAATAACCTGAGCTATTATGGCGCAGGGGTGTTGCCCGCTGGCGAGGCGCGAACGAGGCGCATATCCACAGGGATCTGTAACGAGCGAGCAACGAAGCCAGCGGGCAAAAAGACCAGCCAGAATGCTCAAGTTATTTCTTCGCGACGCCCAAGTACTCCGTAAATCAAGTAGCCTTGGCAACTCCCGCCAACACGCAAGCGCCAACAGGCTTCGTTCGCGGAGTACCGGGTCGGGGCTCCCTTGTCACGCAGCACTATTCAGCGCGAAACCCATCAACCATGCGAGCGTAGCGAGCCTAAAACCAGAGTCCTGAAGGGACGAAATATTGTAGCCTGGGGCAAGGCCGGAGGCCGCCGCCCCAGGTACGGCGCCCAAGAACAACTCCTTCTCTTTTTTCCATCCGGTTTGGCGCGCTCCGCTTCGGCGCGCCAAACCGGATGGAAAAAAAGAGAGGACGCCCTCAAAAGACTTCGTTTACGGAGTACTAGCCACGTCCTATGGAACTTGAACGGGACGAAGATGGATTTTTGGGCCAACGGCAGCAACGTCTGGAGCAAACCCCTGGCGCCGTAACCCCGGCAAACCCCGGAGGGACGAGCTCCCGCGCTTGCCGCGCCGGAGCCCCACGAAGGCGGGAGTCCCCATTATCTCCCCGCCCCGCCTCACCCCGCCGCAAGACCGCCCGAAATACTCTCCAGCCACGCTCTCAACGCAACTTCCGCCTTTTTCACCTGTCTGAACCCTCACGGGAGCCCGTCGTAGCAGGGGTGAAATGGCGATCGAAGGGGCGAAAAAAGACGAAAAACGTGTCGTGCGCCGCTTCAGATGGGCGGCAGGGGCAGGGATCGCGGTTCTGTGACGGCTGGTACGCGCTCTGCGGCCTGCCTGAGAAGCGTCTGTAAACGCAGTAAAAGACCCTGATGATCCTCGTCGTTCGGGCGTAGGTTTGCGCGGGTTTGCTTGCCTTACGGTGGGGGTTCGATAAGCTGGCTTGCACTTGTGGAAAAGTGACAATGCTTCGGACTGAAAAGTCGTCCTTTTGGCGTCGTGTGAAATCTCTTGAAGAGCGAAGTGAACGGATCGGAACCGCCTTGGCTGGCCTAAGTGAAGCCAGGGACCGCTCTCCCTTTTCGTCGCGAAACACGTCGAAGGGGGCATTAATCGAGGAGATTTTTGGCATTTTCGGCGCAGTGCGCAAGCGGTTGCCGCTGGAGGATGTGAGGAAAGCGACTTTGGAGGGAGCAATTTTGCGGAAGTCCTCCTTTGAAACGCGGCGGAAGATAATGGATGCGGTCAGTTATCGATATTTCTGGCCGAATTGTGAGTGGAGCGTCCGGGCGCTGGCGGAGGCAACAGAGAGCGGCCTTCGGTCTCCGGCATTCGTCTCTCTTGCCTATTTGTACTACGCGTTGAGGGATCGGCTGACTCACGATTTTATCGTCGGACCAGTTTGGGAGAGGTGGACGAGACGAAGCACGAGCCTGGGGCCGGCTGAGCTAGTGGCGTACACCGGGGAACTGGCGGCGAGGGAGCCGCATATGAAGAAGTGGCGAGAGAGCACCCGGATCCGGCTCGCACGACAGATACTAGCGGCACTGCGGGACTTCGGATTGTTGCAGGGGATTTACAGCAAGCAGATTCGCAAACCGGCAATTTCGCCGGAAACAACCTTTCATTTGCTTTGCATTTTGCTGGCGGAAGGGCTGGAAGGCAGGTCGGTGGTGGAGGCCCTCGACTGGCGGCTGTTTTTGTGGTCGGAATCTGAGGTGGCACACGCGCTGGGAGAACTTTCGCAGAAGCGATGGATTCGCTTCGAGAAGAGTGGGCGGACGGTAATGCTGGAGCTGGTACGCCAGCCGGAGGTAACCGCATGAACGAATCGGTTGACTGGGCTTGGAAGCTAAGAGAAGCCGTTGAAACCCTCAAGACGCGGTATGACCACATTGGACGGAAGACCGGCGCGCCATTTCTGGCGGTTGTTTATCCGCCGGAGGCCGAAGCGGCGGTCCTGAAGGAATGGCACACCATAGCCACGTCACTGAAATCCGAGTTCGACATCCGGACGATTGACGTGCTGGCGGTGACCCGAGCGGTGATTGACGAGCTTGGCGGGCAAAACGTCGTTGAGGCGATGGCAAACCCGATGCCGGGGGCGAATCCGGAGGCTGAGCTGGGAACGATGTGGGTGACGGCGGTGGCAGCAAAAGTGAAGGGGTGCGCGACAGAGCCGCCGCCGCAGGGTAGGGTAGTAATCGTATTGGAGTGCCTGGCCGCCCTTTATCCAGCGGCCGGCCCTCGGGACGTCATGCAAAAGCTGTGGGACCAGGAACAAAGCTTTCTCGCAGGCCCGGTTATGGTTCTCATACCGGGCACGCTTATCGAGAGGAAGGTTTACTCGTTTCTGAATGAAAGCGACGAGTTGATGTACCGGGGGGACATTCTTTAGAAGACGCGAGGAGATTTTACATGCGCATACGAGACATTTTTGACACCCCGGTTGAGGAGCGGATTGAGCCGGTCATCAAGGTCGGCGACCGCCAGGATGGGCACAAGCTGGCGAGCGAGATCGGAAACTATGTTGTCACGCCCACGCTGGAAAAGTATTTGGATGATTTTCTGGAGCATTACACGGACACGTTTTTGCAGCGAACGGAGGAGATTGGTGTGTGGATCTCGGGCTATTTTGGGTCGGGCAAGTCGCACCTGGCGAAGATTGCCGCCTTGCTGATCGAGAACCGGAAGCTGGAGGGCGTTGCCGCCAGCAAGCGGTTCGAGACTCGCATTCCGCCGGCGGCGGCGCGGCGGGAGTCCATTCTGCGGAGCCTGAGCCGGCTGCCTAGTTGTCACACGCGAATTCTCGGGTTTAACCTGAACACAATTGCCGACAGCAAGAACACGCCGCTGCCGCGGCTGCTGCTTTCTCAGTTTTATCAGTCGAAGGGGTATGGGGCGAATTTCCTGTACGCGAAGGTGATCGAGGCGGAGCTCGACAAGCGGGGGAAGCTGGAGGAGCTGCATGCGGCGGTTTCACGGCTGGCGAAAAAGCCGTGGGTGGAGCTTCAAAACAATCTGACGTTTTATGCGCGATCGCTTTACCAGGGAGCAAGCGAGGTGGCGCCGGAGGTTTTCCATACTCCCGAGGAGGTGCAGAGGGCATTGAAGGACGCGGAAAGCGGCGAGCTTTATAACGCACAATTCTTTGTTCGCACCGTGTTGGAGGACCTGCGCACCGAGGAGGCGGCGCAGGGAAAGCCGTGCCGTTTCGTCATGGTTCTGGATGAATCAGGCCAGTGGATTGAGGATGACAAGGGGCGCTTAGGCCAGTTGCAGGCGCTGGTGGAGGAGGCTGCAGTGGCGGGGCAAGGAAAGATTTGGATTTTTGTCACTACTCATGAGGACATGGGCTCGATTTATAAGAACGCGCGGGCGCTTCAGGGGGACATGAAGAAGATCGAGGGGCGGTTCCGGCACAAGTTCAACCTGACGACCGAGAACATCGAGTTGGTGCTGGAGGACCGCATCTTCAAAAAGAATGTTCCCGGCAAGCTGGAAGTCGTGCGCGTTTACGACGACAACCCGGGTGTGCTGCGGGATTTGGGGCAGTTGTCCAACACAAGCCAGAAACTTCCCGACTGTACGGAGGAGCGGTTTCAAGCGTTATATCCATTTTTCCCATACCAGATCCATTTGGTCCCTGAGATTGTTAAGAGCCTCAGAAGCGCGGGGGGCCGCGGTGAACAGCTTTCGGGCTCGACGCGCACGCTCTTGGCCATTTCCCAGGACATCCTGACGGCCGGTCGCCGCAAGTACCTGGAGGCGCCGGTTGGGGAGATGGTGTCCTTCGATGAGGTCTATAACAACTTAGCGGCGGGCGAGGTCAGTCCGGATGTTCGTCGCGAACTCAGCCGGGTTGAAGAGGTGGTGCCGGGCGCGACTGCTTTGACACGACGCGTGGCCGAGGTGCTTTTCCTGATTCGTGAGATCGCATACATCCCGCGAACCATAGACAACCTGGCGCGGCTGCTGGTGGAGACCACCACCGATGACCTGGGGGCGCTACGCGGGAAGATCGAGCCTGAGCTCGGCAAGCTCAAGTCCGCTAAACTCGTTGCCAAGGCGGGCGAGGAGTACGAGTTTCTGACTGGCGAGAGGCGGACGTTTGAGGATGAAGTCAGCAAGGTGGGAACCGACCTGAAAGTGCAGGATTTGGACTCTGGGCTCGCCAAGTTTGTCAGCGCGGACGGGGTGGGCTTTCAAACGGTCCCATACAAAGGAACAGAGTTTCCGATTCGCATTTTCTTCGATGAATCCCCCGTCACGCGGGAAGGGCATATCGAGGTGCGAGTGGCCTCGCCGCTAGCGGGCGGGAAGATCAAAGTGCCGGAGTTCGAGAACCGGAGTTTGCGGCCGGATGAGCAACAGACAATTTTTGTGGTCTGCGAGAGCATTCCCGGTTTTGATGAGCAGCTTCGTTACTTTCTTGCGATGCGGGAGGTAATCGACTTGTGGAAAAATGATCCGCACAAGTCCGAGGAGGCGCACAAGCTGGCAACCGACCGGGAAAGTGGGGAGCTGGACAAACTCCGACGCCGCGTCAATGAGGGACTGCAAGAAGGGCTGAAGCGGGCGTTTGTCGTCTTCAGAGGGGCGAGCCGAGGTGTGTCCTTCAAGAACGGACAGACCCCGGGCGAGGCGTTGCGTTCTGATTTGGCGGGGTACTGGCCAACTCTGTATCCCAAGTTCGACCGGGTGCCTACCCGGGTGGTAAACGAGCAGAGGGCGATCCTCGACGTGTTGAAGGGAGCGAAGGATCTGACGGGCGATGTTCGGGATTTGAGGATCTTTGACAAGGCGGGCCAGCTTGATCCGCACTCGCCGCTGCTCGACTCGACTCGCGGCTATCTGGCGGCGAGGCAGAGCCGGAAGGAACGGACACTCGGCCGCGATTTGGTCGAGGAGTTTACGAAGCCTCCTTGTGGATGGGATTCGGGCGCCATTCGCGTTGGCCTAGCGGCCCTGGTGCGGTCCGGCGCTGTGAAAGTGCTGCTTGGCAAGAAGCCCTTTACGAACCCCGCTGACAACGAGTTGCAGGACGCGCTGCGAGTGGTCCGAACCTTCGACCGGGTGGAACTGGTCTTGGAGGAGAGCGAAGTCAGCTCGGACATTCTGACAGAGGTGCGCGCGGTGGTCATGAAGCTGACGGGAAAGCGGAAGATTGACGAGACCCCCGCGGCGCTCTCAGACGAGATGGAAGCCTTCTGCCGGGAAATGCTGGATCGGGCTGGCAAGATAACGCTTTGGGCGGAGCCGGCAGGACTCCCGCTGCCGGCGGTATTCCTGGCGGGCAGAGAGGCTTTTGGGAAAATTCGCGCATTAACAACTCCGAGCCACCGTGTCGCGGAGATCCATGCCCAGAGGGAGAAGCTTGAGGCGTGGGCGCATGCGATTCGCAGCCTGGGGGACTTCATCGACACGTGGGGAAAGGCGTACACGGAGATCCGTGCGTTTGCGGTGTCTCTCGGCGCGGCGGAGCATCGATTGCCGCCAGGGGGAACCTGCGAAGCGTTTTTGCGGAACTGGGAGGCGGCCGTGGATCGGCGCGAGGTCACCAACGAGAACGTCATCAAGGAGCTGAAGAATGGGAAGGCGCTGGCAGAACTGGAGGCGCAGAAACTAATCGAGAAATGGCGCGATGAGGCACAGAGGAAGCTAGAGGACGCGCTGGAGCGGCTGCCTGGAGAATTGGATGCCGCCGGGTTGACCGAGCTGCAGGAGCCATTGAGCGCGCCGCTGGAGGCTTTTGTTGCCGGGTTGGAACGGGAAACCGATGTGGCGAGGGCAGCGAATCTGCCGGAACGGGCCATGCGGCTGCTTTGGGAGACAGAGGAGGAGATCGAGACTGAAAAAGAAAAACGCGGGCAGAAGGCGAAGAAACCAGTGAAGCGAGTGCGGATAGCTCAGGTGGCCGCGAGTGTGCGGATTGAGAACGAGGCCCAATGGAACTTGGTCCGGGACAGGCTGGATAAGACGGTTCGAGACGAACTGAATGCGGGGAATGAGGTCGAGCTGGAATGAGAGGGGAAGCGTCGATGGCCGATAGTCAATAGCCAATGGACGAAGGAGTCTGAAGGCAACTTTATGTCGAGCAAGAGACAGACGACGGGCGAAGATTATCCGGATGCGGTCATAAAGCATTGTGACGACGCTCGGCACCTGCTTTCGCGGAACCGGGCAGATGGAGCGGCGTATCTCGCCGGGTACGCGGTTGAGTGTGCTCTGAAGACGTTGATCCAGGTAGAGGTGGGGAACATCACGCCCGTGATGCAATGGAAGCATCGGCTAAACGACCTGAGCGCTGAGGCGATACGGCTAGCCGCGTTAGCGACGAACAAGACGGCCCGCTACATCACGAACCCTGCCCTGACAACGCTACGCTACGATAACCCGCCGGCGGGGTGGAAGGAATATCTGCGGTACTATCCGGTCGGGACAGTACCTGCGGGAACCGCGGAGCAGTGGGTGAACGAGGCGGAGCGACTGTATATCGAGGTAATTGGAGAAATGAAGAAGAACGGCGAGATCTGATTATGCCATTTAAGCATCATGATGAGGCGCGGAGGGACGCGGTGGTGGCCCTGCTGAAGTGGCTAAAGAACTCTGCCGGGAGCCGCGCGGTGTTCATTGACGATCTGTATGCCAAGTACCGGTTAGTCCTCTGGCCCGGGCCTGAAGCGGCGGCGGACGTGGCAAAGGAGGTTGCTGCCATCTTAGCCCAGGCCGGCGGCGACTATTGGTCGGGGCAGGTCTGGCTGGTAACGCGAGAAACCTCCAACCTGGACCAGCAGGTCTATGACGGGGCCTGGGAGGAGGGACGCACGCACCCCGATGAGCCCAGGTTAAGAATAGTTGACCGCGTGCGGAACCGGGTGGCGTGGTTTGGGAAGCTTTTGGACCCACCATGGGAGGTGCGCGGAGAGGGGGAGCGGAAGGGGCCTCCGATTGTGGTCTTTTATTCTTTCAAAGGCGGGGTTGGCCGCACGACGGCTTTGGCCGCCTTCGCAATCCAGCGGGCGCGAGAGGGGGAACGTGTGGTCGTGATTGATGGAGACTTGGATGCGCCCGGGGTTGGTCCGCTGTTCTCGAGGGAGCAGGTGCCGTTGGAGACGGGCGAGCGGCTGGCGGAAGAGCCAGAAGAGGAAGACTTGGAAGGGGCCCCGGAGAAGATTGTAGGCGCCCGCTGGGGCGTAGTGGACTACTTGCTGGAGGGACCGGCGCCGGGGGCCGTGGATTTGTCTGACTATTACCAAAGTGTTCGGCAAGAGCCGCTAGTTCCCGGGGATGGCGAGATCGTGGTTTTTCCAGCGGGACGGATTGATGAGAACTACCTGGCGAAGCTTGCGCGGCTGGACTTTGATCCCGCGCAAAAGGGTTCAACAAGCCCTTGGGTGGGACTCTTGACCCGGATTCGCCAGGAGCTAAAGCCGGATTGGATTCTGATGGATTCACGGGCTGGATTAGGGGAGCCGGCCGGCCTTCTATTGGGCGGCATGGCGCATCTTCATGTGCTGCTGGGAACAGCCTCGGAGCAGAGTTGGCAGGGTATTCGCTTGATCTTGAAACGGATCGGTGGAGAAAGGGTAAAGCAGGAGAGGCCGCAGGCGGAATGTGTTTTGGTCCAGGCGATGGTGCCGGAGTTTCCTGACGCGGCAGTTGACGCGCAAGCGGTGTTCCTGGCGCGCGCTCAGAGTGAATTTGAAGATCACTATTATGCCGAGGACCCAGAGGACCCTGAAGATGATTCGATGTGGTTTGTGCGGGATATGCCGGCCAAGGATGCGCCGCATCAACCTGTTTGCCTGAGCTACAAACAGAAATTAGCGCATTTTCGCGGGCTGGAAAGCGTGCTGCCGGCACTGCTGGATGAGGAGTACCAGAAGCTGGGGCAGCGGATACAAAGCCGGTTTGTGGAGGAAGCGGAATGAGCAAACTGGCGCCGAACGAACGTGAAGAGCTACTGCAAGCCCTGCGGGACATGGGAGGGGCCGGGCAGGCGGAGAACGAGAATGCAGACTTGTTTCGGCAACGGTTTTATCCGGTGGCAGAGCATTTGCGGGCGTTCTCGCCAGATGTGACGCTCATTGTGGGGGAACGCGGTTCAGGAAAGTCGGAGCTATTTGGAGCGGCGATGCGGTTTGACCTGTTGCCAGTCGCCGCCCAGTACGCTCCGGGAGTGAGGCTGCCGCCGCTGGAGCCGGCGCGCACCAGGTGGCAGGCGGCTTACCCTGTGGGAGCGCAATTCCCGGATGCGGGGGGATTGCACCGGTTTCTAACGGAGAACAATTTTGCCCCGCGTGCGGCGCAGCAAATTTGGTTTGCCTACCTGGTGCGTATTCTGGAACCGGAATTGGACGCCGAGGCAAAGAATGAGCTGGCGGCTTTGTTCAGGCCTCAAGGGGGGGATGCGGGAGCGGTCATGGAGGCTTTTAGCAAAGCCGGAGAGGCTCCCTTGCTGGTTTTGGACAGACTTGATGAGCGGCTGGCAAAAGAGGATCGCTGGCAGTTTGTCGGCTATGACGAGCTGGACACCCTGGCGGATTATGACTGGAGGAGCATGGGGGTAGCCATCTCGGGGCTGGTGAGTTTCTGGGCATCGTACTCCCGCCGCTGGCGGCGGTTGCGTGCCAAGATTTTTATGCGGACAGACCTGTTCCGACGCAACACGACCAGCCTCAGCGCCGACCTGCCCAAATTGGCTTCCAACCGGGTCGAGATCTCATGGAGTGATCGCAACCTCTACGCAATGTTGATCAAGCGAATCGCTAACAGCTCGCCGGCTCTGCAGCAGTACTGCGAGGGTTCACGCATCAGGTTTAGAGCGAAGGACGATGTTCTGGGCTGGATTCCGGAGATTGTCACGGCTGAAGATGCGAAGCCACTGGTCCAAAGAATGATCGGGCCGTATATGGGGGCCAATCAGAACAAGGGGTTAACGTTTAACTGGTTGCTGGACCACATTCGTGACGGCCAGGACAAAGCTTACCCGCGGGCGCTGGTGCGGTTGATCGAGCAAGCCGCCGTCAGTGAAATGGCCAATCCGCGAGCGGGCTACAGCCGGCTAATCGATCCAACCTCGATACGGCGGGCGATCGACGATGTGTCGGAATTGCAGGTCAGGCAAGCTATTAGCAATGAGTGGCCCTGGCTGGAGGGCATGCGTGGCCGCATTCAAGGAGAAAGCGTTCCCATGACTCGCCGGCAGTTGGAGTACTTGCTGAGCAAGGAATGGAGCGTCAGTTGGAACGCCCAGCGGGAAGTCCGCCCGCCGGCTGATGATCAGAGGGTCTTGGTGAACTACCTCGTGGAGCTGGGGATCATGCGGCAGCGCGGGGACGGTCGTCTTGATACGCCAGACCTCTACCAGTCAGGTTTGGGGCTGAAGCGCAAGGGCGGCGTCCGCCGAAATAAATGAGTCGTTGCGCATGGATCCCAAGCTTAAAAAGATTCTTCGCGGTCTCAGTTTGGAGATTCGGCGGTTGTTGGAAGGCCGGCACGACGAGCAAGGCCAGTGGCTGGCCGGAGACCTCGAGAAACGGCTGAATGGCATGGGGGTTTGGCGGGACCGGGAGCCGAAACCGGCGGATGAACTGCCGCACCTCTCAGTGGAGGACAAGGCGGCGCGGCGCTTGGTGGATGGCTATCTCAAGTTGCGCGAGGAGGCCGGCGTTTCCAGGTCGGACGCGGTTGGCGAATTCGTGCGGGAAGCGGCTTATACCTGGGCAAACCGGCTTTTTGCGCTGAGGTGCATGGAGGCGCGAGGGATCATCGATGAGGTCGTCTTGCAGAAGGACGCGTACGGCGGCCGGTCGCTGGTGCATCACCGGTTCGCCCAAAAGAATCCGGGGGCTTGTGTTGGCGATGATGATGGGCTCTACGCTGCTCTTTTTGCGGAGTTTGCCGAACGCTCAAAGGAGCTGCCGTCGTTGTTCAACCCTGGCTCTGCGGCCGTGGCCTTGCGACCGTCGGTGGGCGCGCTGAAGCGCACGATCGCGCTGCTTAGCGGGCGCGAGACCGCGCACGGCCATGAGCCGGCCTCGGACGAGGTTTTTGTCGCGCCGGATGCGCTCGGCTGGGTTTACCAATACTACCAGGATGACGAAAAGAAGCGCATAGATCACTCGTTGAGGGCGAGGGCAGGTTTTAAATGCGAAGGGGCAGATATCGTTCCGAAGACGGCGCTGTACACGGAGTCGTACATGGTGAAGTTCTTGGTCCAGAACTCGCTTGGCGCGTTGTGGATGGGCATGTACCCGGATTCAAGGCTGTTCGAGCGGTGGGATTATTATGTGAAGTATGCCGATCACGCGCCGGCAGCTCGGAAGCCAGTTCGGAACCTTACATTTCTCGATCCTGCGCAGGGTTCTGGGCATTTCCTTCTGGAGGCATTTGATCTCCTTTACGTGATGTATGAGGAAGAAGCCATGAGATTGGAGCTCGAAGGCAGCCCCAATGCCGTCACCCCCAAACAAATTTGCGCGGCGATTCTTAACCGAAACCTCTACGGGATTGATATCGACGGTTGCTCAGTGCAAATCGCGGCAGCGGCCTTATGGATGAGGGCGAAGGAGAAGGCGCAAAACCTAGAGGCCGACGATCTGAATAGCTTCCACGAGCACCTTGTGGCGACCAACATCCGGCTGCCGACGGGGGGAGATCATTTGAAAGTGTTTCTTCAAAGACATCGTGAAGATGACCTCCTACGTCCAGCGCTAGAGCTGGTGTTTCAGGGTTTGGAGCATGCGGACGAACTGGGCGCGCTTCTGCAAATCGAGGAACCTGTGAATGACGTGTTGCGACGGCTAAAGCAAGATGCCGACAAGATCAAAGGCATGAGGGTACAGGCGGGACTGTTCGAGCCGACGCTGACGCAAGGAACGCTGCCCGTTGGCGTTGAGGATTACGACAAGTGGAAGTGCGATGCACTGAAGCGGCTGCAAGCGCACTTCGAAGCCGAGGCACGGACCGCCGACTCCGCGCAGGCTTTCTTCGGCGAGTCCGCCGGCAGAGGGATCGCATTCCTCAACTTGCTGTTCGCTCGATACGATGTCGTGGCAGCCAATCCACCGTACCTTGGCTCGCAGGCCATGGGGCCAGTTACGAAGAACTACATTCAACTTCATTTTCCTTCTGCGAAGCGAGATATGTATCTCGCCTTCATTCTCCGTTGCGTGGCGCTAAGCCGGGGCGGTAGAGTGGCTTTGGTCGCACAGCAAGCATGGCTTTTCATGAAGCAGATCGGGAGGTTGCGGGAGCGCGTTTTGGAGTCCTGCGCGATAGAGGCCGTCGGCCATCTGGGCCCCGGCGCGTTTCATGAGATCTCCGGAGCACACGTGAATGTTGCTCTATTCGTGGCAGCGGGACTTCCCCCTCCAAAAGAACACCGCTTAACAGCGATCAAGGTTACCTCAGCTGAGGGGCCGGACGCCAAAGCCGAGGCCCTCCGGATTGGCTGCTCTCAGGAGAAGTCGCCTTCGCGCTACCGTGTGCGTCAGCTCGACTTGCGCTCGCTTCCATCCCAATCGGTCGTGTACTGGTGTGGCGACAGGTTCCTACAGCTGCTTAGAAGTTCAGAAACGATCGATGGTTGCGGCTACGTTGGCTACACCGCATCAGCCAACGGCAGATTCGTCCGTTGCTTTTGGGAGGTTCCTGGAGGTTCCCGTTGGCTCTTATATAGTAAAGGCGGTGGATTTGGAAGATGGTACGGACTACAGACCTACTGCGTCGATTGGGATCGTGGCGGAACGAGGCCTTCGGCCTACGTGCGCGATCACTACGCTCCAGATAAATTCACGCTGTGGGTGAAGTCCGGGCCGACCACTAGTAATGTTATTGTCTGGTCGGAGATAGGGAGCGGCTCGTTGGGCGCGCGTTTGATGGGGGAGGGAGTTGTTGTCAGTCGAACAGGCCCTGGTGTTTTTCTCGATAATCAAGGCGATCTTCCGGGGCTCCTCGCCTACATGAATTCCCGAGCATTTACCTATCTGATGCGGCTTCTTTGCTGCGGTTTGCATTTTGCCTACCCATACGTAGCAAAAGCCCATTCTCCAACTGGCGCCTATGCCGAACTCGGGATGCTTGGCGATGAGTGCCGCAAAATCAAGGCGATGCTAGTGTCCGACGACATTACCGATGTCGCCTTCGTGAGCCGTGTGGCGGAGAACGCTTCCGAGATCGATAGGACGCTGGCCCTCGCTGCGGTCCTTCATACGCTGGAGGGAATAATAGAGGGAAAGGTGGCCATATTTTGTTCCTTTAGCGAGGAGGACTGCGCGGGAATTAGGCAGGATACCGGCCAACCGCCTGGGCAAAATCCGATGGTGGTTGGCTATGACAGGTTGGATGGCCTCCCATGGCAGCGGTTAGTGCCAACTGATGGATTAATGAAGTCCAGCGGGATTGCTGCTAAGGCCGCAACGGACACTGATCTGCTGGAGATCCGACGGACGCTAAAGGCCATGTTCTTAAGCGGGTCCAGCGCGATAGAGAGGCCGCCTGAGCAAGAGGCGGATCTCGATGAAGCCAGCGAGGAAGAGGATGACGGTCTGCTTACTAATTCTCCAATTCCAGCACAGACCTTCCTGGAGGAACTGGCTCGAGATCTCGCTCTGCATCCCGTCTCGGTCTACTGGCTACTCAAAGAAGGCATCGAGGGAGAAGGATGGCGATGCCTGCACGAGGAGCGACGGCTCACCGAGGATCGTTTCACCGTGCTATTGCTGCGACTACTCGGGCATCGCTGGCCCAAACAGATCGAAGCGAGAGAACCGTTGCCCACCTGGGCTGATCGGAGCGGTGTGATTCCACTCACAAGCTGCATCGGTGAGACTCCACTGATCGAACGAATCCGTGAACGGATGCGGGAGGATTTCCCCGGCGGCAACACGGCCGCCCTGGAGCGCGAGTTTGAAGAAATCGTGGGCGCACAACTCGAGGAGTGGCTGGCGGGCCCATTTTTTGAGCGCCATATCAGCCAGTTCAAGAGAAGGCCCATTGCGTGGCAAATCGAAACTACGGTCCAAGGTCCAGGATCGAAAGGCCAAGGTCGCGGAAAAAAGCGAGGCAGCCAGCGCAATAAACCGGTGTTTTCGTGTCTGGTCTATCACCACAAGCTGGACGCCGGCTTATTGGCGAAACTCCGAACTCACTGCGTTGGCGTGTTGCGGGGCGGCTTTGAGACAGAACTACGGACTTTGGAGGGCTTGTCGAACCCGACGGCTGATCAGCAAGGGCGCAAGCTGCAACTGGACGGGTGGATCGAGGAAGTAAAGGCATTTGAACTGAGACTGGAGCAGGTGTTGCTCATGGGGTTTGGCCCGGAGGCATTACGGCCGGCACTGCGGCAATACGCCACCAATGATGCGCTGTTGAGCTTGATGGCGTGCTGGCTCAGGAGGCTTGAATGGGGGGTGCGGAGTGCGGACTGGGGAACTTCGACACCTCACCCCAATCCTCTCCCCGGTCGAGATGGAGAGGGAGAGAAGGCAGTGGCCGCAGCGAGCATCCTGGCAACGTGGCAAAAAGCGGCAGATGCGACGCGGCTGCATGAGGGCCTGGCGAAGTGGGTGGATGAGGCGTTTTCGCATTTGGATTATTTCTGCGCGGCGGTGGGGCCGAAAGCGCCAAAGGAATCTGAGTTTGCTGTTGACCCGACGAGCAAGGACCTGGCGCCGCTGGTCTGCGCGGGTCCAGCCAAGACCGTCGAGCGGATTCTAGAACTGGCGTGTGAACGATGGTGGCACAGGCTTGAGGAAGTGGTTCTCGATCCGCTCAAGGAGGACTTGAAGAGGAAGAGAGCAGAGCTCGAGCGGGTGAAGGAGGAGCTAGAGTTGGACGAAGTGAAGCGGGACTACGCCCGGCAGAAGAACCTTGCTGACCGGAAAGACGAACTCAAAGAGGGGATCAAGCGGCTGCGCGAGGATATCGAGGAGAAGACCGATAAGGGGAAGGATCTGCGGTCAGAGATTGAATTCTGGACTTGTCCTGAGGCGGCGACCTGGGAGGATTGGCTGGGAACGCAGCCGTTATTCGACGAGGTGGCGAGTCTGGACGGGAAGCGGAAGCCGCCAGCGACTATTGCTGAATTTGTCAGCCAGGAAAGTGCGTACGCACCCGACATTAACGACGGTGTCCGAGTGAATATCGCTCCGCTGCAACAGGCGGGGTTGCTGCACGCCGACGTGCTGGACTTTAAGGATGCCGAGAAGGCAATAGCGGACCGGGCGGAGTGGCGAGCGGATGAGCGGCGGTGGGTGCGGGAGGGGAAATTGCCCAGGCCGGGATGGTGGGGCGAAGGAAAGGATGAAGGCTGAAGTATGAAGGATGAATGGGGAGAGCGCTAATGGACGCTAATGTGACGACGATTTAACCACAGAGAAAGCAGAGGGCACAGAGATATGAAGATTAGACAATTGTTTGTTGAGGGGTTTCGATCCCTTAAGAAGGTCGTTTGGGAGCCAGGCGACCTAAACGTGCTGATTGGGCCGAACGGAAGCGGGAAATCGAACCTGCTCCGGGCGCTGGAGATGATTTCGGTTTCGGCACAGGGGGGGCTGGGCAAGCACGTCCAGGCAGCGGGTGGCATGCAATCGATGCTGTGGGACGGGGAGGCGTCGGAGATCGCGATCAGGGTTAAGACGACGCCACCTGAACCGGAGCGGAAGGTGGAGACTGACAGTCTGACTTATGATTTTCACATGAGCCGCATCGGGCAGACAGCGGCGTATCGGATTAGCCGGGAGCTGCTGGGGAACTACTACCGGGTGGAGATTGGCGATAAGGAGGAGCCGTTCAAGTTTCTGGAGCGCCAGGGGTTGAAGGGAATGGTGTTCAATGATGCGCAGCGCGGCTTGGAAGCGGCTTCCGACTTGGTGGCGGAGGACGAAACTTTACTTTCGCTGGTGTCAGGGCCGTTTTCAGGTAACCGGATCATAGCTCTTTTCCAAAAGGAAGTGGCGGGGTGGTCGGTGTATCACGATCTAAGGGTAGATTATCTGGCCCCGGTCCGGCAGCCTGCTATCACGCGATTGGAGAAGCGCGTATCGCCGGACGGCCAGAATCTGATTTCGGTGATGCACACGCTTTACACGGGCGACCGCAAGTTCAAAAAGGGCATCAACGCCGCCATGAAGACAGCGTTCGGCGACGATTTCGAGGAGCTTGCCTTTGCGCCAGCGGCAGATCAAAAGATTCAGTTGCAGGTCCGGTGGGATTCGCTGAAGCGGGAGCAATCGGCGGCGGATTTGTCGGATGGCACACTGAGGTTTCTGTTTTTGTTGACGGTGCTGTCGAGCCCGACGCCAGCGCCGGTGATCGCGATAGATGAGCCCGAGATCGGTTTGCATCCGGGCATGTTGCCGATTGTGGCGGAGCACGCGGTGGACGCGGCGACGCGGTCGCAGGTGATATTCACGACGCACTCGCCGCAGTTTCTGGACGCATTCAAGGATACGCTGCCGACGACAACGGTGACGAAATGGGAGGATGGGCAGACGGAGTTGAAGACCCTCGACGGCGAGGAACTGAAGTATTGGCTAAAGGAATACACGCTGGGGAGTTTGTTCAGGTCCGGGGAGCTGGAGGCGATGAAGTGAAGTTCGTGCTCTTTGTTGAGGGCGAGACGGAGCAGAAGGCGCTGCCCAAGTTTCTGAAGAGGTGGCTGGACCCCAGGCTTTCCAGCAAAGTTCGTGTGCAGCCCGTCCTTTTTGTAGGATGGTCAGATTTGGTGAAGAACCTCGTAAAGAAGGCACACGCACATCTGAACGGCCCAGGTGCGAGTGAGATCATTGGTTTGATCAGCGTGCTCGATTTGCAGGGACCGGATTTCTATCCAAGGGACAAGACCACGTCGAGCCAGCGCTATGCGTGGGCTAAAGCAGAGCTGGAGCGGAGAGTAGAGCACCCGAAGTTTCGGCAGCACTTTGCGGTCCATGACTGCGAGGCTTGGCTGCTAAGCGACCTCGAGATTTTCCCGAGGGAAGTTGGTCAGCATCTACCGGGAAAGTGTCAGCAGCCGGAGACGGTGAACTTTAACGAACCGCCGAATAGACTGTTGCAGAGGTTCTATCGGGAGAGGTTGGGGGAGACGTATAAGAAGATTATCCACGGTTCCGAGCTGTTTGAGCAATTGGACCCCGTGGTGACGCGAGAGAAGTGCCCTAGATTTCGTGACATGCTGGATGACATGCTGGCGCTGGCGGGGAAGGCCGGCCTTACGAGAGTATGAGTGCAGATAGTTTTCAGAGCTGGCTATGCCAGGAGATTGACGACCTGCTGAAGCGGGAAGGAACCGAACTTGGGTTCATCGTTTGGTGCGATCCGGAACGGGTTTGGAAAGACTTGCTGACAGTCGCGGCCCAGAGCGGGGGATTTGAACTGTGGGCAGACGATGTTCACGAGTTGCTGTTGCGCGAGCGGTTTCAGAACGCTCCGGCGGCGCACCGGGTTATTTGGCTTCCAGTGGCGAGGGCAGGGATCACCTATTTCAAGATTTTTGAGCTGCGCGCGACTGAGGTGATTGCCTGGAGCCTTCCGGAGGCGCTTTCGAAGTACGGGGTGGACATCCTACCGGAGAACCTTTCCGAGCTGAACTCTCTGCTGGCGGCACACGCGAAGGAATGGTTCGGGCGGCCTCTTTCGGCTTGGAAGGAGTTGACTCCGGGCAACGCCAAGGGCGCGTTAATGGACGACGATCTGATGCTGGAGATTCTGGCTACGCCCGGAAGGCGCTTTGATGATCTGGTCTCCGAGAACCGTTTCTCTTTGTTCACGCGCCGATTGGCTGAGGACTTTGGCCTGCCGGTGCCGAACCAGGAGGACCCGGACGGCTGGCGGGTCCAGGCTTTGGCGGTTCTGTTATGCACTGAGGCGGCGGCTAAATGCCCGGGGAGTGCGCCCGGGGAACAGAGGCGGATCATTCCGGCCGGCGCACAGCGGGAACGGGCGCTGAAGCTCTTGAACCGATGGCAGAGGCAAGTGGATCTGGTGGAAAGTTTCGAGAAGCTGGCGATGAAGGCGGACGCGCTCACCAGCCTGCAATATTGGGCCAGGAGCCTGACGAACCCGCCTCCGGCGCTGGCGTCGCCAGGGGCTGAAGAGGCGCTATTCGAGAAAGCGGTCGAACAGGTGGCCGGGGTTGAGGGTTTTGAGGAACTGGCTAAGACCCTGGAGGGCGGGGCGGCGTTTTATCGCCGCCATGCGGACGGCTTCTGGGCAAGGCGGGCAAAAAACAGGGTGTGTTGGGCGCACTTGGTGAAATTGGCCTCGGCGGCCGGAATGCTATTCCAGGAGTCCAGGATTGAGGCTGGTTGGAAAACGCCCAGCGATGCGGTGGATTGGTTCGTGCGGCAGGGGTGGGAGGTGGACCAGCACGGGGAGATTCTTTTCCAGGACGACTCGCAGCTTCCGGGCGGCCTGGTGGGAGTGCTGACGCGTATCCGGAAGGCATATCTGCGCCACGTGGACGCAACGAACTCGGCGTTTTCGGAGCTGCTGTCTCACTCGAACCCGGATCTGTTGTCGCTGCCCTTCGCGGGGGAGGTAATCAGGAAGGCGGTGGCGGACGCAACGGCGAAGGAGCCGGTGGCGGTCTTGGTGCTGGATGCCTGCCGGTTTGATGTGGGACGCCGGTTGGCGGAATTGATAAATCAGGGGGAGCCAGCGAAGCGGGCGGAAGTATCGGCGGCGCGCGCGCCGGTCCCCTCCATCACGGCGGTCGGGATGCCGCTCTGTTTGCCTGGGATAAGCCGGCAGTTGAAGGTGGGCGCGGACGGAAAGGAATGGCGGGTGTCCGTGGATGGGTTTGCCGGCAACCTGGCGGAGGCGGGGCAGCGGCGGGAGTGGATCAAGGAGACTTTTAAGCTGAGGGACAAGGCGGTGAATCTGACGGTCACAGAGATTGCGGACGCGGTATCGTCGGACGCGATTAACTCGAAGGTATTGGGGCGGCTGATCTTTGTATTTGGCGATGAGCTGGACGACCATGATTGCGTGCTGAAGCCGTTTGGATTGGACCAAACGCTCGAACGCTATGCGACGGTGATCCGAAAGCTGCGGTCCGGGGGGTATAACCAGGTCTTGGTGGTGACCGACCACGGGTTTTATCATTGGGAGCCGGCGCCAGATGAGAAGGAAATCGCCAAGCCGAAAGGGGAGATTCTAATTGAGAGCCGCCGGGCAATTGTTGGGCACGAGCTGGAGCACCCGTCCGCGCTGAAATTCAAAGTGACCGGCAGCGACTTGGAGACCTGTATCCCGCGAAGCGTGAATTGCTTCAAGACTTACGGCCGAATTGGGTTTTTCCATGGCGGGGCCACTTTGCAGGAGCTGGTAACGCCCGTAGTCGTGGTGCGGTGGCCAAAGAAAGCCAAGAAAACCGGCGTGGTTCTTAAGCCGGTAACCGAGATCCTGTCGTTAACCCCACATGTGGAAATAGCGCCGGGTTCGGGAGAAAGGGATCTGCTGGGAGCGGTGGACGAAAACCTATTGGGGCGCAAGGTCGTCGTCAAAGTGCTTGCGCCTGCGACGGGCAAAGCGATGTTCAAAGGGAAAAAGGCCGTTGTCGTGGAACCCGGAGGCTCGAACCAACTGGTGGAATTAGAAAGGGTGGAGGGCGCCGAAGGCAAGCGAGGCGATGTCGCGGAACTCCAGGCCGTGGACGCGGATGACGAGGAAATCCTCGATAGACGAACAGTCAGGTTGCAGGTCGACCTCGATGAATGGTTTTAAAGGCGTATGGGAAACGAACTGACTTTAGATCAATTGGACGTCAAACTGGCGTCGGCCTTTCCGGGCCGGATCGTCCGCAAGGATCTGGTGAAGAGGTTGAAGGTCGGGTTCAACGTGCCGGTGTATGTGCTGGAATACCTGCTGGGCAAGTATTGCTCGACGACAAAGGAAGAGGAGATTCGCGCGGGCCTGGAGCAGGTGAAAAGCGCAATTTCGGAACGGATTGTCCGTGGCGACCAATCGGAACTAATTAAGGCGCGGTTGCAGCGGAGCGGGTCGCTGAAGCTGATTGACTCGGTAACGGTGGTTTTTGATGAGAAAGTGACGGGAGGCAAGTTCTGGGCGCGGCTGGGAACCTGCGGCTTGGACAAGGTGCATATCAGCGCGGAGGTGGTCCACAAGCACGAGCGGCTGCTGACCGGCGGCGTGTGGGCGAACGTGGAGCTGATTTACGATGATACGCAGGGGGAGGACGGAGCGATACGGCCCTTTGTGATTGAGCGGCTTTCGCCAATCCAGATAGCGAGCGCGGATTTTGATGAGTACCTGCTGGGCCGCGAGCACTTCACGCGTGACGAGTGGGTGGATGTGTTGTTGCGGTCCATGGGATATGAACCCACACATGCCGACTTTACACCAAGGCGGAAGCTGCTGTTTCTCCTGCGCTTGGTGCCGATGGTGGAGAAGAACTACAACCTGGTGGAACTGGGGCCGCGTGGCACCGGCAAGTCGTATGTGTACCGCGAGTTGTCGCCATACGTCATCCTGCTTTCTGGCGGCCAGGGCGGAGTTCCGGACCTGTTTGGGTGGAAGAACCGCAAAGACAAGCCAGGCCTGGTGCTCAAGTTCGACATGGTCGCCTTTGATGAAGTTGCCGGATCGAACTTCAAGACCGACAGCGACAAGCAGATGTACAAGGGTTATATGGAGCAGGGCTCGTTCTCGCGCGGGGACGACAAGGGGACGCTGTCGGCGGACGCGGGGATTGTTTTCAATGGCAACCTGGACGGCGACGTGGAGACCACGGCCCGGGTGTCGCACCTGTTCGCCGCTCTGCCGGATACGATCCGGCATGACATGGCGTTTCACGACCGCTGGCACGCCTACCTGCCGGGGTGGGAAGTGCCCAAGATGCAACCGGGTTATTTCACGGCGCATGTGGGGTTCATCGCCGATTACATCGCGGAGATTTTCCACAAGGAATTGCGGCGGAGGAACTACACGGATGCGTACGACCGCTTCTTCAGCCTGGGCAGCCACGTGGAGGAGCGGGACCGCAAAGCGGTTGCGAGGACCATGTCGGGGCTGATTAAGCTGCTCCATCCCGACGGGAAGTGTTCCAAGGAGGAAATACAGGAATATTTGGTGTTTGCGCTGGAGCTGAGGCGGCGGGTGAAGGAGCAGCTTAAGCGAATGGGCGGGATTGAGTACTCGAAAGTGAACCTGTCGTACGTGGACAAAGAAACGAACCAAGAGACGTTTGTCACGTGCAAGGAACTGGGTTCAACGCAGATCATCCCGGAGGCAGCGATGCCGCCGGGGGATTTGTTTACGGTGGGGTTTGACCCGGAGGAAAACAGATTTTCTCTCTACCGGATCCAGGTTACGGCCGCGGTGGGTGGCCACCACTTCAACGTGGTGGGAACGTCGGGAAAGGGCATCAAAGAGAGCGCTCGGATGGCTTACGATTATCTGAAGGCGAACGCGAAGAAGATTGGCATCGACCGCGACGTTGCGGCTTACGATTTCAACATCCAAGTCATGAGCCTGATGCAGGGGAGGGACGCCACGGACCTGGGAGTGGCGTTTTACATCGGGCTGATTTCGGCTATGCTGGGCCGGCACATCGGCGGCGGGCTGGTTATCCTCGGGCAGATGAGTATTCACGGGGTTTTGAGCCGGGTCGAGGGGCTGGGCGATAAGCTGCGCATCGCGATGGACGCAGGCGCGAAACGAGTGATGTTCCCGACTGAGAATCGGAGAGACTTCGCGGAGCTGCCGGCGGAGATTATCGACAAGCTGCAGATTGATTTTTACAGCGACCCTTCGCAGGCGGCCTTCAAGGCGTTGCTGGATGCTTGAGGGGTGCCCTGCCCCGTCGTCCCCTTGGCTTCCTTCTGTGGTGGAACCCGTCCCCGCCAATCCGACCTCACAGCACAAAAAAAAGCGCGACCCCTATTGACAAGGGATTCATCATGGTATATAGTAAGTATAGTCTTATGGCTACCAACGCCAAATGGGCCGGAAAGCCGCACAAAACATGCGAGCCAATTCGCGCGCGTGAAAGAAGCCGTCGCCTCGGCCCCGGCACGCAGCCCTTTCCCCTTTACGTTTCACGTTTCACGTTTCACGTTTCACGCATCACGTCTTGCCGCGCCGACCTGCCGCGCCAGAGCGCGGCGGAGGCGGGAGCCAGGTTTTCACGTTCCACGTGCCTTCAGGAATGCCACCGCAGAATTGCACCATTCCTGCACCGTTTCTTCACCGATTTTCGAAAATGCATTTCATTACTCCCTGTCCCACAGCCACTTGCAAAATCCGATCCGAAAAATGGT
>Ga0181517_10001418_pt1 | contig 26688 bp, 21 predicted proteins | sample PEATcosm2014_Bin_31_FD_119748 | JGI IMG/M metagenome (GOLD analysis project Ga0181517, IMG submission 119748) | Peatland microbial communities from MTU Mesocosm Facility, Houghton, MI, USA - PEATcosm2014_Bin01_30_metaG | ecosystem: Environmental > Terrestrial > Soil > Wetlands > Peat | place... | reverse complement strand
CGGGTTGTGCTTCGACAGAACCTTGGTGATCGCCGCCGTCAACGTCGTCTTGCCGTGATCGATGTGTCCGATCGTTCCCACGTTCACGTGCGGCTTCGAACGGTCAAATTTTTCCTTGCCCATAATATTGCCCAATCCCTTTCGTAGCTCGTACTGCCCGTTTCTCTGCGGGGCGCCGGCCATCCGGCTCCAGCCCCAGAAATCAGCTTCTAGCTTCTAGCTGCCAGCTTCCAGCTCTTCAGTGCCAGAGCAAGCGGCTTTCAGCTTCGGCGAGTCTTAGCTAGCAGCTAAAAGCTAGTAGCTAGGAGCTGCATTCTTACTTTCCTTGCGAACGCCCGATGATCTCGTCTGCAATCATGCGGGGAGCCTCTTCGTAGCGGGCGAACTGCATCGAGTAGGATGCGCGTCCCTGCGTGGAAGAGCGAATGTCGTTCACATAACCAAACATTTCCTTCAGCGGCACAATCGCCTTGATGACCTGCGAACCGGCGACATGTTCCATGCCTTCGATGCGGCCACGGCGCGAGTTGATGTCGCCGATGATGGTTCCCATGTGCTCTTCGGGAACCGTGACTTCCACCGCCATCACCGGCTCCAGAAGCACCGGGCTGGCCTTGCGGGCTGCTTCCTTGAAGGCGATCGAACCGGCGAACTTGAAGGCCATTTCGTTCGAATCGACATCGTGATAGCTGCCGTCGTACAGCGTTACCTTGATATCCACCAGCGGGTAACCTGCCAGGATGCCGAGCTCAACCGCTCCCTGCACGCCCTGGTCGATGGGCTTGATGTATTCCTTGGGAACCGCGCCCGCCTTGATGGCGTTGATGAATTCGTAACCCGCGCCGGGCACGTTCGGCTCGATGCGGAGCTTGCAATGGCCGTAGTTGCCCGAGCCACCGGTCTGCTTGATGTACTTGCCCTCGGCTTCAGAGGCCTTGCGAATCGTTTCGCGGAAAGCGACCTTGGGCTCGCCCACGTTGGCTTCCACCTTGTGCTCGCGCTTCATGCGGTCCACGAGAATCTCGAGGTGCAATTCGCCCATGCCGCTGATGATGGTCTGACCGGATTCCTCGTCGGTGCGAACCTTGAAGGTGGGGTCCTCGTCGGCCAGGCGAGAGAGCGCAATGCCCATCTTTTCCTGGTCGGCCTTGGTCTTGGGCTCGATGGCGACAGAGATAACCGTATCCGGGAAAGTGATGGCGCCAAGCGCGATCTGATGCGCCTGCGGGCAGAGCGTATCGCCGGTCTTCAATTCCTTCAGACCCACCACGGCGCAGATGTCGCCGGCCATGATCTCGGTAATATCTTCACGCTTGTTGGCGTGCATCTTCACCAGACGGCCCACGCGATCGGTCTTGCCGGTACGCGGATTGACGATCGTATCGCCCGTCTTCAGAACGCCCGAGTAGACGCGAATAAAGCAAAGCTTGCCGAACGGATCGTTGATGATCTTGAAGCCCAGCGCCGCAAGAGGCTCGGAGTCAGCACACTTGCGAACCAGGATCTCGGAATGATTGTGGGGGTTGATACCCTCCACCGGAGGCTTGTCGAGCGGGCTGGGCAGGTAGTCCACCACCGCGTCGAGCAGCGTCTGAATGCCCTTGTTCTTGAAGGCCGTCCCGCAAAGCGCCGGGAAGATCTTCATGTCGATGGTGGCCTGACGGATGCCGGCCTTGAGCTCAGCCTCGGTCAGCACTTCGCCTTCGAGGTACTTCTCCATCAGCACGTCGTCGGTCTCGGAGATGATTTCCACCAGCTGGGTGCGGAAGGCTTCGGCCTTCTTCAGCAGGTTGGCGGGGATCTCCTCGACTTCGTATGCCGAGCCCATCTCTTCATCGTGCCAGAGGATGGCCTTCATCGTAACGAGGTCGATGACGCCCTTGAAGTTGGCTTCGGCGCCGATGGGAATCTGCAGGGCCACGGGCCGCGCGCCGAGGCGCTTGCGGATGGTCTCCAGAACGTATTCAAAGTCCGCGCCGTTCTTGTCCATCTTGTTGACGAAGCAAATGCGGGGAACCTTGTACTTGTCGCCCTGACGCCACACTGTCTCGCTCTGGGGCTGAACGCCGCTCACCGAATCGAACAGCGCGACCGCGCCGTCGAGCACGCGCAGCGAGCGCTCCACCTCGGCCGTGAAGTCCACGTGGCCGGGGGTGTCGATGATGTTGATGCGGACGTCTTTCCACGTGCAAGTGGTGGCGGCCGAAGTGATGGTAATGCCGCGCTCCTGCTCCTGCTCCATGTAATCCATGGTCGCGGTGCCTTCATGCACTTCGCCGATGCGATGCGTGATGCCCGTATAGAACAGGATGCGCTCTGTCGCTGTCGTTTTTCCGGCGTCGATGTGCGCCATGATGCCGATGTTCCGGCAACGATTCAGAGGGATATTGCGAGCCACAGCATTTCTTCCTTGCGAACTTCCAGTCCGCCGTTAAAGAACTTCAGTCGAGTATGCAGGCTGAACCGAATCTGGTTCAGCCCTCGGATTTCCGGTACACCGGAACCTACCAGCGGTAGTGAGCGAAAGCCTTGTTGGCCTCAGCCATGCGGTGTACGTCTTCCTTCTTCTTCATTGCCGCGCCGCGCCCGTTGGCGGCATCCAGAAGTTCCGCGCTGAGCTTGTCGATCATGCCCTTTTCGCCGCGGTTGCGGCCGTAGGAGATGAGCCAACGAATAGCCAGCGAGGTGCGCCGATCGGGATTGACTTCGATAGGAACCTGGTAGTTGGCGCCGCCCACTCGACGGGTCTTGACTTCCAGAAGAGGCTTGCAGTTTTCAACTGCCTTCTTGAAGAGCTTGAGAGCGTCGTCGCCGCCGCCCTTTTCTTCAAGATTCTTCATCGACTGGTAGAAGATGCCCTGCGCGGTCGACTTCTTGCCGCCCCACATCATCGAGTTGACGAACTTGGTGACCAGCGTGGAGCCATAAACTGGATCCGGCGCAACTTCCCGCTTCGCAATGTGCCCTTTTCTCGGCATAGTTCCTCAAATTCCTTACGCGCTCTCGCGCATTGTGCTGCCCAAGTCCGGGCTCAGTAATCCGTCCCGGAACCTTACATCAGCCGCTAGCTGCTAGCCACTAGCTTTCGGCCTCCAGCTAAAAGCTAGAGGCTAGAAGCTGAAACCTATTTCTTGCCCTTCGCCGGCGCCGCGCCGCCCTTGGCGCGCTTGGCTCCGTACTTGGAACGGCTCTGCTTGCGGTTGGCAACGCCCACCGAATCCAGGGTTCCGCGAACGACGTGATAGCGAACGCCAGGAAGATCCTTCACACGGCCGCCGCGAATAAGCACAATGGAGTGCTCCTGCAGGTTGTGGCCGATGCCGGGGATGTAGGTGGTGACTTCGATCCCGTTGGTGAGGCGCACGCGGGCGACCTTGCGCAGTGCCGAGTTCGGCTTCTTGGGGGTCTGCGTGTACACGCGAGTGCACACACCGCGCCGCTGCGGCGAGGCCTGCAGGGCCGGTGATGCCGTCTTATAGCGGGGGGCCGTACGCCCCTTGCGGACAAGCTGATTAAAAGTTGGCAAACCAAAACTCCTTACTTCGCAAAACCGCCAACCATTCGTTGGCTTCCCTAGTTCGCCAGCCGCAAGCACCCCAGCGATCCTTCGGCGCAACTACCGGCGGCAAACAACCTGCCGCACACGCGCACGAAAGCCCGTATTGGTGCTTCGCGTCTGTCTTCGTTCCAATCTCAGACGAAAAACGGGACGGTGGCCGGTCGCTTCTCCGCAAACTCAAGGAGAAAGCCGACTCCGTTTCGCCATTTCCGGCCCGCATAGCCCTCCAAGGTGGAGAACGCGCGGACTCCGATGCGATTTGTATCTCCACCCCTGCGACGAATACCTGTCGCCGGGGGCCCCGGCTGCCCTCCGCAAGAAGAGAGCAATTTCGAGGGCATGTCCAGTGGCAACCTTCGCCCATCCTGGCACGCAACCCGGAAAAACTACCGCCATCCGGGCTACCTGGACGACCCAGCCGTTAGGACACACGGACTGAGGCGTTCTTGCGGAACCTTTTTACAATAACAAGAAACGAGGGCCGGGTCAATGAGTTGCGCCCCGCCCTCATTTCTTTTTCAAGGATTTCCCTATTAATTCACTCCTGCGAGCTTCCAGGCGCCGCCTTCGTAGCTGAAGCTGGCCTGGCGCTTGGTGCTGAGCCTGTTGCCTGGATGATGCGCGATCTCCTGGAGAGCATCGGGAACGCCATCGAGGTTGACTGCTTCAACCACTTCAGCGCTCTTGCCGCTCCCATCATCCTGGAGCGGCTTCATTTCCTTCGCCTTCATGTGGTTGGCGGCAACCGTCTGGACCACAATCGAGAAGCTCTTGTCCCCTTCGCTCTCAGGACGCCATTGGATCACGTCGCCACCGTTCGGCAGCTTGACGACCTTCTTGCCTTCAGGCGTCAGGGTGAAATCTGCCCAGTACTTGTTGGGATAGAGCTTGGTCATGGTCCAGTACTTGGACTCCGCACCCTTCCTCAGGCCCTGTTCATCCACTGTGATGCTGACGCTCTGCGGCGGCATCTGGTCGTACTTCGCCTGGACCATCGCCTGAGCATTCGCCTGGGTCAGATCCGGCTTGCAGCCGGTCAAGGCCAGGCCCAATCCCGCAAGTGCCAGCGCTCCAAAAACCCGCAGGTTCAATCCGTTCTTCACAATTCCTCCGTTGACCGCATGAAGCGGCCATGTTTTGACGACGGGCAATTTTCTCCAACGCGCTTGCTTGTGTCAATGGCTGTAATCACAACATTTGCGTCCGCGGGGCGGGGCCTGTCGCGCGGATTGGGAAAAGCGACGAAAGCCTGCGGCCATGGCAGCCGGCAAGGCAAAATGCGGTGGCACGCTGAAAGGCCGCATGAGCTTCCTGCTCAACACTCTAGCTGATTCCGGCGGCTCGGAAGCGGGCTACCCCGGTTGAACTCAGACAGATTCAGTCGTATATTAATAGAGGACCAATTCAGTCGGATATCGAAAGCCCTATGCGGCACATGGGAGGCCTTCCCCTCCGGTTGTCGCGTACCCATCGCTGTACCCATAGCCTGGAGTTCACTGTTGAAGATTTTGCGCCCCGTTCTCTTTTGCTTTCTCTTTCTTGCCGCCATTCTCCCCTGTTTTGCATCCGATCCCGGATTTCAGATCTTGGGCGTGGTCCACGACGCGAGTGGCGCGCGCGAGGCCAACGCGCATGTTTCGGTTCAGGGCGATGCTTCGAAGTCGGCCCTGGAGGCGACGACGGACGAGCAGGGCGAGTTCCGGGTGCAGCCGCACGGAGCCGGAGCCTACAAGGTGGAGGTCTTCGCCGAAGGCTTCAAGCTGCTGACCGCGCGGACGGTACTGACAGCGGAAGCGCCACGCGTCCAGCTGGATCTGGAATTGAAGATCGCGGTCAACACGGAGACGGTGCTTGTGACAGCCGACGCGCTGGCCGCCGAAACCACCAGCACCCAGCTTGGGGAGACATTGGGCAGCCAGAAGCTGGTGAGCGTTCCGCTGAACGGGCGGAGTTTCACGGATCTGATGGCCGTGGAGCCGGGGATTGTGCCGGCCAATACGGCCCAGCCGGGCGCGGTGGTGATGACCGGAGTGGCTTCGACGCCGCCTTCGGGAGACGCGAATCCGGGCAATCTCTCGATCAGCGGCCAGCGCGAGGCTTCCAATGGGTTTCGAGTGAACGGCGCGGATGTGGAAGAGGACGTGAACATGGGCACGTCGATCGTTCCGAATCTGGACGCGATCGAGAGCTTTCGCGTGCTGACCTCGAATTTCGATGCGGAGTACGGGAATTCCAGCGGCGGGCAAATCCTCGTAGTGACCAAATCGGGCACGCCGCAGTGGCATGGAAGCGCATTTGAATTCCTGCGCAACACGGATCTGGACGCGCGCAACTACTTTTCGCAGCAGCGCGGGGCGTTCCGGCAGAATCAGTTCGGCAGTGCCGTCGGCGGGACTCCGCTGGGCAAAGGTGTTGCGCTCTTTGCCGACTATCAGGGAACCCGGCTGACCGAAGGCGTGGATACGGGCGACATCGCGGTGCCGACCATGGCGGAACGCGGCGGAGATTTCAGCCAGGCGCCGCTGACGGGATGCGTCGGCGGCTCTTATCTGGCAGCGCAACTCTCTCAGACGCTGCAAACGACGGTGGCTGCCGGCGATCCTTACTCGCCGCAATCGGTGGGCTGCACCGGCAGCCGCCCGGCGGTCTTCCCCACCGGCCAGATCCCGCAATCGGCGTGGTCTGCGCCGGCCAAATACCTGCTGGCTTCGATTCCCCAACCCAATGTGGGAGCGGGCTTGTTTGCGACCGCGGCGCAGGCGGAAACCCTGCAGGACGACAAGGGTGCGCTGCGTCTGGATTGGAGTCCGGCCTGGACGCATGGCAAAGGCACCTTCACGGTCTACTATTTTGTGGACCAGTACTCGCTCGACAATCCCTACCCGACGGGCACCGGCGGCGCCAGCGTTCCGGGGTTCAGCGCCACCAGCCACGGGCGCGCGCAGCTGGCCAGCCTGGCCCAGAACCAGACCTTCGGCGCGTCTGCTCTGAACGAATTCCACACCAGCCTCATGCGCAACGCTAACGCGGTCGGCCAGCCCAAGGGCGGCGTCGGGCCGTCGCTGGCAGAGCAGGGATTCAGCGGAATCGTGACGCTGAAGCCTGCGACCGTGGGCATTGAGAACATCGCCTTCAACGATTTCACCATGGGCGTTGACACCACGGCGCTGGTGCAGGCCGAGAATATCTTTGAACTCAGCGATGCCTTTTCCAGGATTGTTGGCGGGCACGGCTTCAAGGTGGGCGGAGAAATTCACGCCAACCAGATCAACACCCATCCGGACGTGATCTTCAACGGCAGCTTTGCCTTCAGCGGGTCGGAGACGGGGCTGGATTTTGCGGACTTTCTGATCGGCACGCCTTCCAGCTTTACGCAGGGGCAGGCGCAGGCTTTTTATAACCGCAATCTCTATGTGGCGGCCTTCGCGCAGGACAGCTGGAAGGTCGTTCCGACCCTTACCCTGAATTACGGCGTGCGCTGGGACAGGATTCGCCCGTGGAGCGAGAAGTTCAACCAGCTTCAGACGCTGGTGAAGGGGGAGCAATCGGTGGTGTTTCCGGGTGCGCCGCGGGGGCTGGTCTTCCCCGGCGATCCCGGCGTGCCGGATTCGCTGGCGTCGGCGCGCGAAAACTTCTCGCCGCGGGTGGGGATCGCCTGGACGCCCACCTCGGAGGGGCATTTTCTGCATCGAGTTCTGGGCGCCAAAGGGCAGACTAGCATCCGCACCGGATTCGGCATGTTCTATACCGCCTACGAGGGGCTTTCCGCGGGCATCATGAGCGCGAATCCGCCCTACGGGTACACGTACACCTCGGCTGCTCCGCCGCTGTTTGCTTCGCCGTTTACGGTAGCTGCAACCGGAGCCAATGCCGGCCAGCCCTTCCCGCTGCAGCGAGTGAAATATGGGGCCAGCCCCGCCAACCCGAACAACAGCGTGAACTGGAGCCAGTTCGAGCCATTGGTGGGCATTCCCGCCGTGGACCCGAAAGACGTAACGCCCTACGCGGAGCACTGGATGACCAGCGTGCAGCGGCAATTCAACGAATCGACGCTGGCTTCGGTCACCTATGTGGGGACATCGTCGCATCACCTGCTGGTGCTGCAAGAGGCGAACCCGGCTGATCCGGCGCTCTGCCTGAGCCTGGGTTCGGCCTGCGGGCCATTCAACGAACAGGCCGCGCGCACCCAGTTCGGGCCGGACTTCGGCAGCGTGGAATTGCAGCGCACCATCGCCAACTCCAACTACAGCGCTCTGGAAACCACCGTCAACTACCGGTCCCATGGACTTGATTTTTTGGCCAGCTATACCTGGTCGAAGTCAATCGACCAGTCGACGGGGCTGCCCGAGCCAGTGAATCCGATCAATCCTTCGCTGAGCCGGGCGCTCTCGTCCTTCGATCTGCGCCAGAATCTGGTCACCAGCTTCCACTACCAGGTGCCGGAGATGCCGGGACTGATCGCGCATCGTTTTCTCGACTCGTTGGCTAACGGGTGGGCGGTGGCCGGGATTGCACGGTTCACCTCCGGGCTGCCGGTGACGCTGTTCAACAACAACGACACTTCGCTGCTGGGGGCCATCCCCAACGGCATCAATAACAACGGGGTAGACACGCCGCAGTGGAGCGGGCAATCGCTCCATCTGCGCACCAACCCGCGGGACGGCGCGGTGTTTGACGCCAGCCAGTTCAGCCTGCCTGCGCTGGGAACACTGGGAAATGCGCGGCGGCGATTCTTTTCAGGGCCAGGGCTGGAGAATCTGGATGCGACTGTTTCCCGCAGCTTTCTGCGCAAGGACAGCCGCTCGCTGGAATTCCGGCTGGAAGCGTTCAATTTGCTCAACCACGGGCAGTTCTTCGGCGCGGCGACGGTGGAGGGAAATATCTCCAGCGGCAGCTTCGGCCAGGCGGTGAACGCCATGCCGCCGCGGCGGATGCAGGCGGCGATGCGGTATCGGTTCTAGAGCGGTCCGTCTGAATGTGAAGAGAGCGGGCGTGGACCGGGAGGTCCACGCTACAGCCGGCCAGGTGGCCGGCGTTACTCGTTCTTGCCGCTGCCGTCGTTCTTCAGACCTGCAGGGAACCGCTGCTTATTTTGCCGGAGCGGTCGCCACGGCCACCAGCGAGTCGGCGCATCCGTAGTAGAGAAACCAGCGGCCGTGAAAGAGCACCAGCCCCTCGGCAAAGGTGGTTCCAGCAGCGTATTGGCCGGTCTTCTCATAAGGGAGCTGGGGCCAGAACACCGGGCGGTCAGTCTGCTCGATCAGGCGCGCCGGATTCCGCGGGTCAAAAAGCGCCTCACCGGCAGCGTATGCGTTGGGGCCAAGCTCAGGATCGCCGCCAGTCACCGCGTTCTTGCCGTTGTAGAGAACCACGATTCCGCGCTCGGTAAGCACAGGCGGCGGACCGGTCTCGGGAAAGGTGCTGTCGAAATGCCCCGCACGCGGACGCAGCAATTCGACCGGCTGGCCGTTTGCGCCTTCCACCGGAGACCAGTGAATCAGGTCGGCGGAAGTGGCCAAATGAATGGCGCCTTCTCCCCAATACATCCAGTATTTGCCATCGATCTTCGCGGCGATCAGGCGGCCCTTTTCGACGCGCGTAACCATCCCTGCGGATTTGTATTGCAGGTGCGCGTACTTGCCGCCGGACGCGGTGAAGAACGCCGGGCCGTGCTTCGTCCAGTGGGTCAGATCCGTGGAAGTGGCGATTCCAACCGAATAAGTTTCCCGATTCCATTGCGTATAGGTGAGCACGTAGACGCCGTCTTCGCGTTCGACAATGCGCGGATCTTCGACGCCGCCCGGCCATTCGCGGGCTTTCTCGCTGTCCGCAGCCGGAAAGAAAACCGGGGCAGCCTGGCGCGTGAAGTGAATGCCGTCGCTGCTCACGGCCAAGCCCAGGCGCGAGGTGTGTCCGCCTATCTCCATTGCGCCGGAGTCGTCTTCGGCGCGGTAGAGCACATAGACCTTGCCGTCGCGCACTATGGCGGCTGGATTGAAGGTGTGCAGCGCTTCCCAGTGAGCGGGCGCTTTGAGGATGGGATCGGCGAATGTGGAGGCGGGACGCGGCGAAATGAGCGGATTGCCTTCCGCGGGGCGCGTAAAGGGACCGATCTGCCAAGGTTGCGCCGTTTGTGCGTGCAACAGAGGGGCGCAGCAAGCGATTGCGGAGATGAGAATTCCCTGGGCGAAACGCGCTCTTGAAAAAATCATGAATTCAATCCTGTTCTGTTTACCAGCGTCTTCCAGTACCGCGACCGCCTAGATTCGTGCTTTCCCAGGTCCCCAAAATCGGGGGACCTGGCACCCAAGCTCCAGGCGAAAATACGAAATCAGACGGTTTCTGAAGCGGAGAGACTGGCCGCGTAAAAACTCAGCGCGGCATCTCCCTGCTCCAGCAGGCGGGTGCGTTCAAGTGAACCATAGCGGTCGCCGAGTTTCACCTTGCGGCGATGCTCGGCGATCGCCAACCCTCCCGGGGCAAGCAATGTTTGCAACGATCTAAGAGTCGATTCGTATTCGTCGGCGGCATCGTAGGGGGGATCGAGAAAAATCAGATCGAAGAGTCCTTTTGCCTTGCTCAGGCGCTTCAAGGCGCTGGCAACACTGCCCGCATCGACCTGAACATTGCCGGCGATGCCGAGTTTGGCCAGATTGGCGCGGAGAACCTTGAGCGCGCCGGGCTCCTTCTCAACAAATTCAGCCCGCGCGGCGCCGCGGCTCAGTGCCTCGATGCCAACCGCGCCGGAACCTGCGTAAAGATCGAGGAAACGAGCGCCCTCGATGCGGGGAGCAAGCACATTGAAGAGGGTTTCGCGCAGACGGTCGCTGGTTGGCCGTGTCTCCAGTCCGGGAGGGGCGTTGAGGGTACGGGAGCGGAAGGAGCCGGCTATGACGCGCATCGGTGATAAGAATACCGGAAGCGCTGGGCGCTCCGAGCTACTACAATCGTTCCTATGCGAGGCTGGTCAATACCGCTGGGCCGTTGGATGGGCGTGGAGTTGCGAATTCACGCGTTTTTTCCGCTTCTTGCCGTTGTCTGTGTGGGAATCTCCGCCACCGATGGCTGGCCGCGCGGCCTGGGACTTTTCCTGGTGCTGGTGGCGGCAGTGCTGGTGCGCGAGACGGCGCGCCTGCTGGTGGCCGCCTGGTTCGGCATGCGCCTGCGGGCGATTTTGATGCTGCCCCTCGGAGGGCTCTTCGCCTATGCGGATCCGGAGAGCCAGGAATTGGCCAGCACCGGACGCGGACAGTTTGCCATGGCGCTGGCCGGCCCGTTGGCGAACGGCGCCACGGCGCTGGTGCTGGCCGCAATCTTCCTGGGCGCAAGCGGGTCCATCAACTTGTTCATTCTTCCCTTGCTGACCTCGGCGCATCTGCTGTGCAGCATGGTCTGGATGCAGGCATTTCTGGCCATCATCCATCTGCTTCCCGCCTATCCGCTCGACTGCGGTCGATTGCTGCGCGGCAGCTTCGCAACCAAACACGGTTTCGCACCCGGCACGCGCACGGCTGCCAGCCTGAGCCAGGGGCTGGCGCTGGCCCTGATGATCAGCGGCATCATCCTGCATAACTCGTGGCCGGTGATCGCCGGCTTCTTCATCATGATTGGCGCGCAGGTCGAGGATCAGGGCGTCTTCTTCCAGTCGGTGGTGGATACCGTGCATATGCGCGAGGTGATGCTGACGGATTTTGCCACCCTCTCGCCCTCCGACACGCTGAATGACGCGCTGGTGCGCTGTGTGCACTCGCTGCAAGAGGACTTCCCGGTGGTGCGCGGCCCGCAACTGGTGGGCATCATCTCGCGGCAGCGGATTGTGGAAGCGCTGCGGAGCGACGGAAACGGCTACGTGCAGTCGGTGATGTCGCGCGCCTTTCAGGTGGCGCGGCCGGAAGACACTCTGGGCACGACCATCCGGCGCATTTCCGCAGGGCGCGGGCTATCGCTGATTCCGATCACCGACAGCGGCCGCGTAGTGGGCATTGTGAGCGTGCAGAACCTGATGAGTTCGATGTCGCTGCTGGCCGAGCAGCGCCGCCTGGAACGCCAGGATTCCGGAGACTGACGGTGCTAAGGTCTGAGCAAGCCCCGCTCGATCCCGGACTGTACCTGGTGGCGACTCCAATCGGGAATCTGGGCGATATCACTTTGCGCGCTCTGGATGTGCTGAAGCGCGTGGACCGGATCGCCTGCGAAGACACCCGGCAGACGCAAAAGCTGCTGAATCACTTTGAGATTTCAACCCCGACCGTGAGCTGCCACCAGCACAACGAGCGTGAGCGCGCCACCGAACTGGTGGAAGCGCTGCGCCAGGGAGGGCGCATTGCGCTGGTTACCGATGCCGGGATGCCGGGCATCAGCGATCCCGGAACGTGGCTGGCGGCCGAGGCAATTGCAGCCGGCGTGACGGTCATTCCGATTCCCGGAGCCAACGCGGCGTTGAGCGCGCTGGTCGCGTCAGGGCTGCCGACCGGGGAGTTCCACTTCATCGGGTTTCTGCCGGAAAAGGCGGGCGCGCGGCGGAGCCGGCTGGAAGATCTGGCGGCCGAGGCTGGAAAACCCGGCCAGTCTGCCCGTACGCTCATTTTTTACGAAGCGCCGCATCGAATCCTGGAGACGCTTGCCGATCTGGAAGCTGTGTGGGGTCCGGAATTGCGCGTGGTTGTGGCGCGCGAGCTGACCAAGATTCATGAGGAGTTCTTGCGCGGAACCCCGGCGGCATTGAAGCGCGACCTTGCGGACCGCGACCGGGTGCGGGGCGAGATTACCCTGCTGGTGGAAACGCGGCCTTTGCCTGCGCCGGGAAGCGATGCGGGCGGGCCGGTGAAGATTGCGGACCGCATCGCGCGTCTGCAAGCCGAATCGGGCGTGGACGAGAAAGAAGCGCTGAAGCGGCTGGCGCGAGAACTCGGGCAGTCCAAGAGCGATCTCTACCGGGAGTTGCAGCGGGAAAAGGCGCGGCGGAAATAGGGCCGCTTCACGAGACGTCTCCCGGTTCCCCGTTCGCTCTTCCCTGCTCATCCAGAAAAGACCGCAGAATCAGCGTCGCGGCCACCTGATCCACCAACTTGACGTGATCCTGGCGGGCGTGCCCCGCTTCATAGAGCATCTGGTGCGCCTCGTGGCTGGTGAGGCGCTCATCCCAAAGGTGAATGGGCAAACCGGTCAGTTCGCCAAGCTGGGCCGCAAAAACCTGGGTTTTGGTGGCCTGCGGGCTCAGCTCCCCGGAAAGGTGAAGCGGATTGCCCACCACGATAGCGGCCACGGAGAAGCGCCGCGCCAGCCGCGCCAGAGAGCGGAGATCCTCGCGCGGATTGCGATTCCGCTGCAAGGTGAGAACCGGCTGCACCGTGATGCCGAGTTCGTCGCTGACGGCAACGCCAATGCGCCGATTGCCGACGTCGAGGGCCAGATAGCGGGGATGGGGAGTGGTTTCCAGGTTGCTTTCCTCGGTGTTGCGCAGGTCTCAGATTAACGCCAGCGCCAGCCGCCGTGCGGGCTCAATCCGGGGCCGGCAGCAAAAATGCGCCGGGATGGAGGTTCCTGCCCGGTACAATCGATGAGGTGGAGAATCCTCCTCCGCCTCCCGAACGTCATTAGAAGTGGAAGGAAGAACAGCGACTGAATGGTGCGGCGCCGGCGGTATAGTCCCAAGAGAAAAAGCTCTGGTTTTGTCGGGTTTCTGCGCGCGCTGATCCTGCTAGCGCTGTGCGGAGGGGCTGCGGCTGCCTGGTTCATCTATTTGCCGTTCGGCCCGTCGAGCGAGACGTTCGTCGAAATTGCGCCGGGCTTGTCGACACCTGCCATTGGCCAACAACTGGAGTCGGCAGGGATCATTCGCAGCCGCTACGCCTTTGATTTGATGCGGTTGTGGAAACGGGGAACGCTGCGGGCGGGTGAATACCGCTTCGATCATGCGGCCACGGTTCCTGAGGTTTATACGCGGATTACCCGCGGAGACGTCTACACCATCGCCGTTACGATTCCCGAAGGGGCGAGCATCTTCGAGATTGCCGGCCGTCTGGAACAGGCGGGCTTTGGGCCGAGAGAGCAATTCCTGAACGCCGCGGTCGAACAGAAGGCCCTGATCGCCGACCTGGATCCGAAAGCGCCCAGCCTGGAGGGCTACCTGTTTCCCGATACCTATCACTTTGCCCGCAAGTTCAGCCCGGCACAGATTTGCGCGACCATGGTGCGGCGGTTCCGGACCATCGCTACGCAAATTGGCCTGAAGGGAAATATGCACCAGGTGGTAACCATGGCTTCGCTGGTAGAGCGGGAAACCGCGGTGGATGAAGAGCGCCCCATGGTGGCCAGCGTCTTTGAGAACCGGCTGGCAAAGAAGATGCCGCTGATGACCGATCCGGCGGTGATTTACGGGCTGGAACTGGAAGGGCGTTGGCGCGGTTCGATCTATCAAAGCGATCTGAAGCTGGATACGCCATTCAATACGTATCTGCACGCCGGTCTTCCGCCCGGGCCGGTGGCGAATCCGGGCATGAGGTCGCTGCGTGCGGCCATGCGTCCGGCGCACACCGATTATCTCTACTTTGTGGCCGCAGGAGCCAGCCCCCAGGGGCATTCGCTCTTCGCCAGCACCATTGAAGAACATAACCACAACGTTGCGGGCTACCGTCATGCGGTGAAGAAGGCGGGTGGGCGATGAAATTGCGCTCCCGCAAGGCTGCCGGCGCAGCTTTGACCCTGCCGTTATTGCTCTCAGGCTGCTTGTTCAGCACGCGCAGGCTGCCCGTTCCCAAGGCGCCGCTGGTGACCCAGACGGTTTCTGCCGATGCGCTGGTGTCGCGACTGAACGACCGCTGGACGGCGCTCGAAAGCCTGACGGCGAAGGTGGAGATCCAGGCCAGCGTTCTGAAGAGCAAAGAGGGCACGGCCACCGACTACACAACCATCAATGGGCGGATCGTGATGCGCAAGCCGGGCCAACTGAGAGTTGTCGGGCTTGCCCCGCTGCTGGACACACGCATCTTCGACATGGCCAGCGACGGCAAGACTTTCACACTGTCGATTCCGCTGAAGAACAAGGCGTTTCGTGGATCGAACGCGCTGAAGAAGAAATCGGCGAACCAGTTCGAAAATCTGCGCCCCAGCGTCTTTTTTGATGCGATGATGGTGCGCGGACTGGAGCCGGAAGACGAGTACATGGTCACGGCGGAGACGCTGACGATGGAAGACGCGGCCAAGAAGCATCTGTACTCGGTGCCCGAATACATTCTCAGCATCATGCGCCGCAAGCCGGGCACGCAGGAACTTGCGCCGGTGCGCGTGGTGCGCTTCCACCGCGACGACCTGCTGCCCTACCAGCAAGACAGCTACGACAGCGAGGGCAACCTGGAGACCCAGGTCACATACTCGAATTATCAGGATTTCGACACCAGCCGGTATCCATCGAAAATCGTCATTAAGCGGCCGCTGGACGAACTGCAGCTGGTGATGACCGTCGATAAGGAAGTGGAGAATCTGAAGCTGACCGATGAGCAATTCCTGGTTAAAGTGCCCGAGGGGACGCCGGTGCAGGAGCTGGAGTAATTTTCTGACGCGAGGGGAAATGCAGGAAGGTAGGGCGGCTCTCGGGCCGCCATTTCCTTTTGTGGAGACAAAAAGGAATCGGGCGGCCGCGTTTCCAGGAGCGGCCGCCCGAATAGAAAGCTTCAGGAGACTGTTCCAGCGTACCGGCGCGGGGCCGGAAGGTCTTGGGAGATTTGGGGGAGAAATAGATCCATCAATGGGCTGAGAAAGACCTGTCGGGGCGGGGGAGGAAAAGCTCCCGGAAAAGGAAATGGGCGGCTGCCTTTCCGCAAGCGGCCACCCAACGAAACCAATTCAGGATGAATCCAATGTAGCGCGTTGGCCAAGCCAAGTCCTGAGTCAATTGGGGGATGCTCCTCTCCACCGAATGGTGGAGAGGAGCGGGCTTTGCGAGCGTGGGCGCGCAAGAATGGATAGAGGGTGGACGCGAAAAAGCTTTGCCCGGATGAGTGAGGGCTGGAATCGGCGTTTTCCGGGCAAAGGCGTTACTGTGGTAGTGCGCCCGTTCCGGCTGGAACTGGATCGCTACAGCGTTCCTGGATCCGGCGCTTAAATAGCTTGATTGCCTTCCCACCCTAGCCGCAAAAACAAGGACGCGGAGAGGGTGGGGCACCCGCAGTATTTATTGCCGGATCAGTGGTTCGCCGAAGAAGAACCGCCTGGCGCGTTGGAGACGATGAAAGACCTCGGAGAAAGTACCGCAGGGAAAACACGAGTGGAGTTAGGGCGAACGGGCGGCTGGTTGAGTCCTGCACGGTTCGTTATTTTGGCAGTGCTTGCCACTTTGTCCACTTCGTGGCTCACCGCGCTGGAGCCTACAACGCCAGTTGCGAGCTATGGGCGTCAGTCGTGGGTGATGGAAAACGGCCTGCCGCAGAATACCGTCCAGGCGCTGGCGCAGACGCGGGATGGATTCGTGTGGCTGGGCACCGAGGTGGGACTGGTCCGCTTCGATGGCAATGGGTTTACCGTCTTCGATCGCAACTCCTCGCCCGCTCTGCCGGGAAGCGACGTGCGCTGCCTGCTGGCGGCACGCGACGGCTCACTCTGGATTGGGACCAGCGATGGGCTGGCGCGGCTTAAGGACGGTACAGTTCGGGTCTATACGTCGAAGGACGGACTGCCAGGGGACAGCATCCGTTTCCTGAGCATTCGGGACGGGAACCTGCTGGTAACCACCGAAGGCGGTGAGGCAGGCATCAACGAAGATCGCGTGACTGGAGTGACCAGTGAAAAGCTCACGAGCATCGACCCAAGGCTGGAGCCGATTTTTGTGACAAAAATGGCTGGCGGGCGGCAGGCCCAGGCGACAACCACGGAAGTGGCGGTTTTCGGCAACAGCAATGACCTGCAATTGCGCACAGGTCATGAGCTGCCGGGGACCAAGGTGCAGGCACTGTTCGCTGACCGGGAAGACACCCTCTGGATCGGCACCAATGGCGGCCTCGTGCGCTTCGCCGAGGGCAAGTTGGAGAAGCTGCCGGTAACCGACCCCCTCGCCACCGCCTCGATCCTCGCTATCATGGAAGACCGCGAAGGCAATCTCTGGGTCGGAACGGAGGCGGGCGGCCTGCACATCCTGCGCGACCAGCGATTCAAGACGCTTGGCGCGCGCGAGGGGCTCTCTTCCGATGGCGCCACAACGGTAGTTGAAGACAGCGCCGGCATCAAGTGGGTGGGCACGGCCGGGGGCGGGTTGAACGCCATTCAGCCAGATGGAAAGGTCAAGACCTACCTAGCCAGGGACGGTCTGCTCAGTGACGTGATTTTGTCCCTGGCTGCGGCTCCGGACGGAGACTTGTGGATCGGCACGCCGGACGGGCTGAACCGGCTGCGCAAGGGGAAGATCGACGCTTTCACCTCGGCCGACGGGCTTCCCGACGACTTCATCCGCTCGTTGTGGGCGGATGCGGACGGCACGCTGTGGATTGGGACCCGGCGCGGCCTTGTGCATTGGGCGGTCAGGTCCGGCGCAACGGCCGAGGCTCTGCTCAGGGCGCGCATGGAGGTCTTTACCCAAGCCAGTGGATTGGGCAGCGACCTGGTGGGCGCCATGGTGCGCGATACCGCCGGAGACCTGTGGGTGGCCACATTTGCTGGGCTATCGCGTTTGCATGGGGGCAAAATCACCAACTTCACCATGACCGACGGCCTGTCGAGCAACGTGGTGACGGCGCTTCTGCCGCGAGCTAACGGGACCTTGTTGATCGGCACACAGGACCACGGATGGAACCTGTGGGACGGCCGCCATTTCCTGACGCCGGGGCGGAATGGACCCAACTCTGCACTCGCCCAGACGACCATTCACGCCGTGCTTGAGGACGCTGGAAACCACCTCTGGTTTGCCACCGCAAACGGCATCGCGCGCTGCGACTGCGACATGATGGGCGGATGCTCGCGCTGGATCGAATTCGGCACGGCCGACGGGCTGCGCAGCCGGGAGACGGCAACCAACAGCCACCCCTCGGCATGGAAATCGCGCAACGGCCATCTCTGGTTCGCCACACCGAAAGGGCTGGTAGAGGTGGACCCGGCGCATTTCCCGGTAAATACGGTTGCGCCTCCGGTGGCGCTGGTGCGCTTCGCTGTGGACGACTTGCCGCAACCGATCAACGGGACAAATGAGCGGCTGCGCATCGCGGCCGGGCACGTGCACTTTGAATTCGACTATGCGGGCCTGAGCTTTACCGCCCCGCAGAAGGTGCGCTACCGCTTCATGCTCGAAGGTTTCGACAAGGACTGGACCGAAGCTGGAGCGCGCAGGGCCGCCTATTACAACGCCATTCCGCCGGGCAAGTACACTTTCCGCGTGCAGGCAGCCAACAACGACGGCGTCTGGAATACGGAGGGTGCCGGGCTGGAGTTCGAGTTGCGCCCGCACTTCTACCAGACCATCTGGTTCTACGCGCTGCTGCTGGCCCTGGCCGGCGGGCTAGTGGCGCTGTTTCTGCGCCTGCGGCTGCAACGCGCGGAAGGCGAATTCAAGGCGGTGCTGGGCGAGCGCAGCCGCATCGCCCGCGAGATCCACGACACGCTTGCGCAGGGGTACGTAGGAATTTCCGTACAGCTTGAAGTGCTTGCCGAACTGCTGCGGCAGAAGAAGACCGATGCGGCGGCCAAGCATCTGGATGTGACCAGGGACTACGTGCGCGAAGGGCTGGCCGACGCGCGCCAGTCGATCTGGGCGCTCAGGTCGCAGGACGCGGACGAAACGACCTTGCCAATCAAGATCCGCCGGCTGGTGGAGGCCGAGAATGGCCGCGGCATGGAAGCCAGCTTCAGCAGCTTCGGCGCTTACCGGCCGATTCCGCCCGGAATGGAGCGGGAAATCCTGCGTGTGGCCCAGGAAGCCATCCATAATGTGAGGAAACATGCAGGGGCCAGTCATCTTTCCGTGCAACTTGAATACGGCGCGGAGAAGATTGCTTTGGAAGTGCGCGACGACGGGCGCGGGTTTGCCGTGGCGAAACAGCCCGAGTCGCCGGCCGGGCATTATGGGCTGACCGGAATGCGCGAGCGGGCCGATGCAATTGGCGGACGGCTCGAGGTGAGCAGCGAGCCAGATAACAGTACGGGCAGTGGGACAGTCGTCCGGCTGGAAGCGGCAGTACCGCGCGAGACAAGAGAAAGTGTGGGGGATTAAACGTGGCAGAGAGCGGAAGCAAGGAAAACATTCGCGTACTAGTGGTGGAAGATCATCACGTGGTGCGGCAGGGGCTGGTGGCGCTGCTCAACGTGGTGGATGGCCTGGAAGTGGTGGGCGAAGCCGCCGACGGCGTGGAGGCGATCGCACAATACCGCAAACACCATCCGGACATCACTCTGACCGACCTGCGCCTGCCCCGGTTAAGCGGCGTGGAAGTAATCGAGCGCGTCCGCATGGAGAGTCCGCACGCGCGATTCATCGTACTGACCACCTACGACGGGGACGAGGATATTTTTCGAGCCCTGCAGGCGGGGGCGCGCGCCTATCTGCTGAAGGGCATGACCACCGAGGAACTGATTACGACCATCCGCGCGGTTCATGCGGGCAAGTCGCATATTCCACCTGCGATTGCGCAGAAGCTGGCCGAACGCATGGGCACCGAGGAGCTGACGCCGCGCGAGTTCGATGTGCTGGAACAGATTGTCTTTGGCAAGAGCAACAAGGAGATTGCCACCGAACTGGAGATCAGCGAGGCGACGGTCAAGACGCATATCAACAGCATGTTGAGCAAACTCGGCGTGACCGACCGGACGCAGGCGGCGACGGCTGCGATTCAGCGCGGCATCGTTCCCCTGGAATCGCTGAAGAAGGCAAAAGGACAGTTCGAAAAATGAAGCTGAAATCAATAAAACTCGCTGCTTGCTGTGGAATGCTGCTGGGCGCCCCATCCTTGGCGCGTTTTTGCTTTTGCGCCAAGGGTGGGAAGCCTCGGCCCTCGACCGGACTGTTCCTCCGGTCTGCTGTTTTCTTCGCGCTGATTCTCGTGCTGCTATGCCCGTATGCCGAGGCCCAGAAGGCATGGCGGCAGGCCACCGACGCCGAACTGGCTTCGCTGCTGCCCGCGCGCGCTCCGGTGGAAAAGGAACACATTGAAACCGAGATGCGCACCGCCTCGGGCATCGTGAACGGGCGCGGCCACTTCATCGCCGGCGTGGTGCTATTGACGGCGGGTTACTCGGCCGACGGCAAGTACTCGCATTATCTGGTGGTGCAGGCTCCGGTAAGGATCGGCGGGATTGCGCTCCGTCCCGGCGAATACGCTTTTGGCTGGACGCGAGCCACGGCTACCGACACCCTGAGCGTGCATTTCCACGAAGCCAACAGCGGGGCGCTGGTGGGAACCACGGAAGCGCACCGGCTGGCGGGGTCTTCGCGCGTGGAGAGCCTGCATATCTGGCCGCCCAGCGACAAGGCGGTGATCCAGATCGGAAGGTTTGTGATTCCCTACGAACTCGGCGAAGACTAAAGCGAAACCAGAGTTGGTGTATCCCGGAGGCACTACGCTAAAGTCGACGCGACCATCAGGGAGCGGCAGAGAATAGCTCAGGGTGAAACCCTGGGAAGGTATGCGCGTAGAGTTTCCCCCACCCTGTAGATTCTCTGTTGGCAGTTTCAGCTTTATCCCAATGAGGCATACAAACGCGATAGCACATCATGGTAAACCCGGCGGACCATGCGGAATGCATCGACTTTGCGGAACCACCGGGCAAGAGTCCAGGGCATGAATTCAAAACACACTACACGGTGTCCTAAGAATTCTTGCTCGACCGCCTTGGGCTCCATTTTGCTCAGAACGACCGCGTATTGTCGGGCGAATTCCTTTTTGCAAAAGAAGACCTTGTTCGCACCAATGCCAAATGGAACGACCGTACGCGGCTCAGAAAAGAATTGGTGAACCCCGTTCGTCACGCCGGGCCACATCTCCTTGAAGCAATCATCGAGGATGATGATTCCGCCCTCTGCCAAAGCACCTTCGCCAGTGGCTAGATCGTGCGCGGTGATTTCGGCGGTATGTCCTCCGTCGATGCTAATAAAGCGGAACGGACCGCGACCAAGCTCAAGCAAATCTTTGGAAGTAAGTTGCGTGGAGTCGCCCTCGTGAACGACAAGGCGGTCTGCATCTGCATGCCTGCGGAGGTTTCGCTTGAAACGCTCCAGATCGCCGGCCCCGGAGTGATCGACGTTCAATTCCTGATGCGAGAACAGGTCAATGGCTACTGCCGGCTCGTCGCCTGAGCTAAGGAGATTCAATAAAATAAAGAGCTTTCCGTGATGTACGCCGATCTCCGCCACTCCGCCGGAAACAGCGCAACGCCGCTGCTCTTCCGAGAGCAGAACGATGGCTTGTGGGGCTCCCGGAAAGAGCCAGCCCTTAACCAATTTATGGCCATGCTCGATATACGCTTTCAGCCTTGCTTTGCTCATTTCTTAAGTGTATCAATTCTCGCGACGGCGACCTTTGCCTGGTTGGTCTATATCTCGGCTTAACAGGCTGCTGTGGTCTCGGGAATATCATCGGCTTTTCGTCTATCGGCTTTTCGTCAACCCCTACTTGGTGAATACATATTTGCTTTATGAACGGCAAAGGCCCGCGCTTTACGCGGGCCTTTGCCGTTTGAGGTTGAAGAAGCTGAAACCTACTTCAGCGGCGGGGCGACTGCCATCTTCACCGGGTGAAGGCTGGCCGGGTTCACCTTCGCGTTGAGGTAGTCGGCCAGATCGGCGATATCCTGCTTTGTGCCCACCATGGGCGGCATGAAGCGGCGATAGGGCGAGTCGGGCTTGTTTTCGTGCAGCATGGTGATGAAGTTGGCGATGTTGGCGCGGTCGCGTCCTTCCAGCAGCTTCGCGAGCGGGCGGTAGCCTTCCAGCGTGTGGCAGCTTCCGCATTCGCCGCGGAAGATGGCTTCGCCGCGCGAGTAACTCGACCCCGGGTTGCTGGAACCTGCCGCGTTCCATACCCAGTTGGACCGAGCCAGATAGCCCTCCTGGTTGAAGCGCTCCACATACTTTACGCGCACGCCGTTCGAGTACATCCAGCGGCCGATAACGTAGGGCTTGCGCAGCATTTCGCGCGAGTACTCGCCCGCGCCGGTGGCCATCAGCGCCAGTAAAAGCACGCTGAGAGCGTGCGAGAGCTTGAAGTCGATGGGGTTGCGGTAAGCGAGGAAATAGGCCACTCCGATGATGGTGGCGGAAGTCACGATGATGACCAGCGCCATGCGTGTGACCGCAGAGAAAGTTCCGGCGTTGATGGTGTCGATGCCCAGAGTAAGCAGCGCCTGCTGCGATGCCGGAACCATCATGTAGTACCAGATCATCAGGAAGGGCATGGCCACGAACGAAGGCACCAGCCAGCGGACGCTCCACTTGACCATGCTGGTTTTGAGCGCGGGCTGCTTGTCGCCGTCGATGCGGCTACTGGTAATGAGCGCCCATACTCCGGCCAGCGAAGCGCAGACGCAGCTGCGCAGAAAGAGGCTGGGCCAGTAGGTGGGGTTGAAGAAGGCGTTCCAGAACTTGCTGGCTTCATGACCGGTTCCGGCGACAGCTAGCCAGGTGTCGCCCGGCGTCAGCATGAAAGAGAGAATGCCATTGATGATGATGAGCGTGCAGACCGAGGCCCCGGCATAGACCCAGCCCACGGTCAGGTGCAGCTTGGGGTCGATGCGGTCCCATGTGTAGTAGTAGACGACGATGGTGGTCAGCTCGACGAGAAAGAAGACCCACTCCATGGCCCAGCCGAAGACGAAATTATGAATGAGAGTGCTGGTGGCCTCGGGATGTGTAAGCCCGATGGCGAACCAGATGCCCACGCCCGACACGGTTCCAAAGACCGCGGTAAGGATGAGGAAGAATTTGGAGTGGCTGGCCAACTGCTTCAGCCAATCGGTGCGGAGTTGGCCCTCGGGCATGCGCATGGCCTTGCGTTCGGCCAGCGGCAGATAGAGTCCTCCGCCGACGGCGAACTGCGAGATCATGACGTGGAAGATGGCGATGATGCCGATCACCCAGCCCGAACCGAGATGCGGAATGTCCCAGAAAGGATAGTTCATGTCTAACTCTCCAAACAGTTATCAGTTGTCAGTTCTCAGTTGTCAGTCACGGAGTCTCTGAGCAAATCGACGGCGTGGTGGGCACTCAAATCAGTTCCCGCATCCCCGGCTTTCGACTGACAACTGAAAACTGAAAACTGCGTTGTTACCGGATCGTCCAGTAACCGATGACGGTGGTGGCCAGCAGGGAAATGACTGCAAACAGGCCGAAGTAGTGCGCACGGCGTCCGCGGCGTCCCGACTCGCTGGAATTGTCGTAGAACGGGATGAGCAGCCACAGAAGAATGCCGGCGCTGAAGATCAGGATGCCGCCGATTTCGCCCCACACGCCGGGCAGGACCACACCGATCATCTTGAGCATTTCGAAGGGGCTCATGAAGTACCACTCGGGATGGATGCCGACCGGGGCCGGAGACAGCGGGTCGAACTGCTTGCCCAGGCTCCATGGGAACACCGAGGCCAGGAGGGCCAGAATGTTCAGCGAGATAAGCCACATGGCCAGATCCTTGCGCAGGAAGTTGGGCATGAAGGGCTCGCTCTTGCGCTCACTGGCCGGCTTGGCCTCTTCGCTGGGCGGAGCCGCGTTGCCGTGCCGCTGCACCAGCCAGAGATGGAATCCGAGCAGGGGCAGGAAGAGCGCCGGAAGCACCACCACATGCAGGGCAAAGAAGCGCTGCACGGTGAACTCCGAGACCTCCGGGCCGCCGCGCAGCATGTTGGCGATGGCGGTGCCGACGATCGGAATCGACGCAGGAATCTCCAGCCCGACCTTGGTGGCGAAGTAGCTCAGTTCGTCCATCGGCATCAGGTACCCGGAGAAACCAAAGACCGTGGCCACGCCGAGCAACGCCATGCCGCTGAGCCAGCCGAACTCGCGCGGCTTGCGATAAGCCTTCATGAAGAAGACCGAGAACATATGCACCATGATGGCGAAGATCATCAGGTTGGCCGCCCAGGCATGGGCCGAGCGGATGAGCCATCCAAAGTGCATCACGAAGGTGATTTGACGAACCGACTCGTAAGCTTCTGCGCCGGGACGGAAATAGACCAGCAGAAGCACGCCGGTGAAGCATTGCACGAGGAAGAGGAAGAGAGAGATTCCCCCCCAGTAATACCAGAAGGATTGCGAGTGGACGGGTACCTTTTTATGGCGCGCAAAGGCGGCCAATTCAGACAAGCCCAGGCGCTCATCGACCCAACCGTACAAGGATTCCGAAAGGTGCTTTGAAGTCATGCCTATTTACCCTTTCCGCTACGCACGCGAGACTTGAACGCCGGCATCGCTGACGGCCACTTTGAAGAGCTTGAGCGGCCGGGGCGGCGGACCGCTGACATTTGCGCCGGTGTAGGGGTCGTAAACGCCGCCATGGCAGGCGCAGTGAATGCGGTCGGCCTGGGGCTCGTATTGCACCGTGCAGCCGAGGTGCGTGCAGACGGCGGTGAGCGAGATCCAGCGCCCGTCTTCATGGTGGATCAGCATGGCCGGGGCGGTGCCGAACTTGAACATCAGTACGGAGCCTGGGGCCAGCTTCTGCGCATCCTTCAGGGTCACCTCGGTGACCGCGGTCGCGTTCATGGCCATCTCTTCAGGCGAAGCCAGATAGCGGTAGATGGGATAGGCCAGGGCCGCGGTGTAAAGCAGTCCGGCCGCGCCAGCCGCTGTCATGAAGAAGCGCCGGGTGAGCGTCTCGCCCGGTTCAACCACGATGTTTGCAGGAAGATTATTGTTTTCGCTCATGATCAGGCAGCCCCCTCCATCACCTTTCTTGCGCGCGCCATCACGGAGACAAGCCAGCCGATCACGCCCACCCCACCCACAAAGAGGACGAGAAAGATGATGACCACTCCCCAGTTGGTGGCCACGGCGCGATCCCAGACGTCGTATCCCTTGCTGAGCAGGGTCAGGTCGCGCACGCCGTCGCGGTAGACGGTAAAAACAATCTCAATGAGCGCAGCCAGCAAAACGGCGCTCCAACTGAGCAGCCCGGAGGTGAGCCGAGCGAATCCGGCAACGGCCGCAACCAGAACGGCAACCACCACCAGGGCCAACCAGCCATAGCCGGCAAATCCGCAGATCTTGTAGAGCGGATAAGCGGAAGCGCCCGCCAGTCCGTCCTTGACCGCCAGCGGCTGCACGCTCGCGGCCCACAGGCCGGCGCAGAGATAGACCACGCCGAACAAAGCGGCAATCTTTCCGCCGACGCCGGCAATCCATTTCTTTTCGCCGGGCGTGAAGGTCGAGCGGCCAGAGAGATAGATCATCCACAGGCCGCCGATGAAGAGCCCGCCGGCCATCATGAGGAGCCAGCGCGGGGTCAGCGTGGGGTCGCCGGTGGGCAGATATTTGCCAATGGCCGAGGCCGTGTACATGTCGCGCCAGACTTCAGGGCGCAGCATCAGCGTCATGTTCGAAGAGAGCAGGCGGGCGATGAACCCGGCCAGCAGCCAGGCGGTCAATCCGGTAGCCCAGGCCGCCTTCCCAGCCTCCAGCCGCGCCGTGAAGCGATAGAGCAGCCAATAGGTGAGCATGAGGAGGCCGATGATCGAGATCCAGTAAGCGCCCATCAGCACACTGCTGGTGTAGAGCGCGCGGCCATAGAGCACCTGCGCGAAGAGCAGCGGCGGCACGCCCAGATTGATGACGTAGGTCATCACCACCGTGAGCCGGCGAGCCAGGGCGCGCGCGGTGACCAGCGATTGCGGCGAACCGCGGAAAAGGCTGAATACGACCGCCAGAAGCAGGCCGCCGAGCAGCATTTCCACGGCTACAAAGTGAAGGGCCAGGGTCACGACATGGAGAAGCTTCATCAGCCATATCGGAGCTGGCAAGGGAATGGGATCTACGGCGGGAAATGGATGCATAGCGGGTTGGTCGTTCCTTTCACTCTGCTGCCAGCGTACAAAAGAAAGATGTTGCGTGGAACGGCATCTGGCCGTCGCCTCCCGGCAAGGGCGCGGCGCGCGAGCGTTTGCCCGGTCATGAGCGGAGAACGCACAGACACAGTTCCAGTAAAATATTTGGAGTGTTTTTCTCCAAATAGCAGTGCTAATGGCAATGAATACCTTTATCTGGACACGGCGGGCTGTGACGGAGGGCACAAGGCAAAGTGACTAGCGCAAGTTGCCAAGCCGGACTACGATGAGCGATGAGATGCTGTGCGCTGAGGTGTTTCGCGCGCGGCAATCGCTCACCCCGCAACGAAAGGCGGCTGAATGAGGACCTGCAATTCGTCGATGCAACTGACGCGCGCCGCGGACTATGCCCTGCGCGTCATGATTCATCTGACCACGCTGCCGCCGGACGAACGCGCTCTTCTGCCGGCATTGGCCGAAGCGACCGAAGCCCCCGAAAGCTTTCTTTCCAAGGTATTGCAGGAACTGGCGCGGGCCAGGATGATCGCGTCGCGGCGGGGAAAGGCGGGGGGATTTATCCTGCTGCCGCGCGGACGCCGCGCCACCATGCGCGAGGTGGTGGAGGCGATTGACGGGCCGATCCGGCTCAATGTCTGCCTGACCACCGGAGAATCGTGCGGCAGAAAGCGCTGGTGCCCGGCGCATCCGGTGTGGGTGGAAGCTCAGCAAGCCATGCTTGCGGTGCTCGACAAGGCGCGCATCGAGGAACTTGGCTCGCGGACGGCCGCGTCCCCTCAGCCTGGCGGAGCGCTGCCGGTGCTGTCCAGCCAAAAAGTCTGACGCGGCTCGAACAGCAACTCTCGCGGGTCGGAAGAGGATTCGCCATCCGCGAAGGATCTCAACTCAGGGCAATCACATTTGGATCTGTTGGGAATAGAGCCTACAAGTTGCTGCAAACGCGGAATTCAACGCGCCTTGTAACAGGGCATGACTTTAGTCGTGCCGATAGAGGCCAGCATAAGGCTTCGGCTTTACAGGCTGCGGAAAAACTCGATTCAGGGTGGCTTTGTAACAGTCCGGCACCGGTGTTTCCGACCCGCGATGGATGAAACACGCCTACGATGTTCTGCCTTTGCGGAGGGAGCAGGGGCCTTTAGGCCCCTGAAATCGAGGCCCGGTTGGGG
>Ga0181517_10001417_pt1 | contig 26695 bp, 26 predicted proteins | sample PEATcosm2014_Bin_31_FD_119748 | JGI IMG/M metagenome (GOLD analysis project Ga0181517, IMG submission 119748) | Peatland microbial communities from MTU Mesocosm Facility, Houghton, MI, USA - PEATcosm2014_Bin01_30_metaG | ecosystem: Environmental > Terrestrial > Soil > Wetlands > Peat | place... | reverse complement strand
TGGCCGACCGCTCCATCCAATCTCTATCGGGACTCACTCCTGCAGCCTACGCCGCCAAGTTAGCGAAATAACCTACATTAGGCTACCTGCCTCAATCAACCATGGCCTTCCCCGGAGCAATACAGATGGTGATGTCGAACTGTACTCAACTTGTAGACACAATAATGTGTTGTTTCAATAACTTACATACTGCACAGAACCTGTAGACATTGCACTGAACTTGTAGACTGCTGTACTCAACCAGTAGATTTTGTCGCGCTGATTATTCTGCACACAACCTGTAGACGGCAGAGGTCTTTGAGGCGTTCAGATGACGAAAATCTCCGTCACGCACCACTTGATCAGTGGAGCCGGATGGGCCAGAAACCTTTAAAAAGCGCGCGCCACGATGTTTTCGGTGCCCGCCTGACGCCTTCCGCGACGGCGATGCCCGGTGCATCCGTTCCACAGGGAGTCTACAGGTTCTGTGCAGTGTTTCCGCCTGCGAGTCTACAGGTTGACTGCAGTAAATCGGCCTTGTCTACAGGTTGAGTACAGTTCGACAGCTGATGTGCTGAGGACGCCGGTGGAAGCCTCTGACGCAGCGAAGCCGCCCCGAAGGACGGCCTGCGGTTACTTCGCATGGAATCGGAGTCGCTTGTACAGAGAGACCATAGCTGCGATGATCCCGCCCGCTATGCCGTACAAGAAGGCGTTGCCGATAATCGTGATAATGACCACATTGGTCATGCTCCCCATCCCTTTCGCAAACCCCAGGATGTAAAGCGGGCATAGTCGGAACGTCAGTGAATCGATGACCCCGTTTGCCATGTAAAAGGGTTGGATATCCGACAACGTGATCAGAACGATTGCAACACTCGCTCCAATTCCTGCTCCTATCATTGCTCCTTTTTTTATCATGGATTCCCCCTATGGAGCCTGCGACGAGTGATCCCACTCTTGTTGTTCGCGGACGTGTTCGACCATGTGGCTTGGAAGATCATCTGATGGAGCCTTTGCTCCCGTACTGTGGATAACCGTTTCTCCAAAATCAACACAACTGCCTCCCCGCAATTTGTAATCCCCCGGATTGGCACTCTTTGCGTCGATTGTTGCTTGCGCGTTTCTCGCTTCAGCAGAAGTCAGATGGATGGTAACTGCATCCAAAGTTTTAGCATCTTTCGCCCGAGGTTCAACCTGACCAGGAACGCTCTTGTTTTCCGCCAGTTCCTTCGCGGTCATATCCTTCTTCGGCCCGAAACCCACCTCTTTTTTCCCGTCAACCTGAACCGTGATATGGCCAAACGCGTTTCCATTCTGTCCGCTGACTTGGCGCACTGTAAGCGTGTGATCGTGGTTCGCATCCGGTGGCGGAGGCGGGCAAGTCGTCCCATGACCAAAGAAGCAGAAGTGCCCATCTTTGTCGATGCCAGTCATCGGGTTGTTCAACACATACGCATACAAGTTGAAATGCTGCGGATTGGAAATCCAGTCCCGGAACTTCTGTAGAGATTCTTGCTTTTCCTCGTCGCTGGCGTCTTCCGGAGGATGTTGCCAATCCAGCCACGGCAGGGGATCGGGCGACATCCACCGGCCCATTGAACTTGCATAGTACCTGGCCCCGAAGTAGTCGTTGCCTGATTCGGCGTCGCGTTCTTTGCCGGTGAAGTGGAATCGCGAAAAATACACTTCGTTTGCACAAGCGGCGGAGGTCGTCATAAACATATCGGCGCAGATCGTAACCAAGCTTCTGGGCTAATCGGCTTCTGGAAAAGCGAGCGCACGGCACTCGCCGGGATTGAAAGTACTCGACAAGAACCACTTTTTGGCGTCAGCAGGAAGCTGGTCTACCGCCTCCATAAACTCCCGATGTTTGGATCGGCAGACCACTTGCATCTGTACCGCATAGTCGCTGTCCGGATCTCCGCATGAGGTATTCGCATAGGAGACGTAGTCGAACATTTTTCCTGGAACGAGCAAGACGGCCCTTGCCAAGTCATGGGGCAGGCGGACACCGAACTTTCCGAGCACGATCATATCTTCGGAGGATTCATTCTGGCACAGCAAAGCGCCTGTCTCATGCCATACCGAATCTTGTTCCCGATTTGTCGGAATGAGGACAAGAACGGCAGACGCGGCGCGCTGATCGCTCGGGTGAAATTCGAAGAATCGAAGCGCGAAGACTACCTTAGCACGATAACTAATGCCTGCCTTTTGCTTCCAAGACATCAGGAGCGCCGTCGATTTAGCGCCCGCCATTCCGGCAATCGCATGAATCTCTGAGCAGTTGGGCTCCTCTGCCGACAACGTTCCGCACAGCACAAGGCATGAAGCCAAAGCACATACCCACCTCACTATCCAAATTGCTCTCATGACCTTGACCTCTATTGCGCGATATTCAACTGGTTCGCCTGAGTATTGACATCAACGGTGAAGTGGCCCTGTTGCGCTCCGGCCGAAGGTTCTAGCCCTGTGATGCTTTGGAAGTCAGAATACTGATCGCGGTAAATGGTCTGGCACCCCATCGAGATAGGGTGGCTCGGATCACTAATAGCAACTGCTGCTCCGCCTGTTCCAGATTTATGAATCTCTATGTCGGTGGCAAAATCTTGACCGCCCTGCCTCGGATTTGGGCCAATAGTAGGAACGGTGCCTATAAGAATCGCTGAGTATTGTCCCTTATGTTGGGTTGCTGTTGCATCGTAAATCCCAACTTGAATCGTTCCAGACTTACCGCTGTCATCAGGAGTAGTCTTCGCAAGAAATGTTCCAGAGGCAGAAAATGCTTTTCCATCAGCCCCTGTTCCTGTCACTGAGACTGTCGCAGTCGCGTTATAGCCCGCTTGCCCCTTGAGACCTGAGAACTGGTCATTGTAATTTCCATTCGCATCCCTGGCACGGTCCTTGATCGTGATGGTCACATGGCAAGTCGAATCGTTGTTTGTCCCGCAGGCGTTCATTCCCGTCGGATCAGTCTTGTTCAACGGGTTGTTGTTCACGTACGCATACATGTTGAAGTTCTGCGGATTCGCGATGTACACTGCAAACTTCTGTTGAGCGTCGCGGTTGCCATTCTGCCAGTGAATCCAAGGCAGAGGATCGGGCGACATAAAACGCCCCATCGTACTCGCATAGTAGCGAGCATTGAAGTAGTCGTTTCCTGATTCGTTGTCGCGTTCTTTGCCGGTAAAACGGGATCGCGAAAAATGCGATCCAGTTGTGCATACGGCGGAAGGCGTCATAGTTGTGGACCCCACGTCGTAAGCACAAACATCAGTTTAGGACGATTGGAGGCATATACGTGGTGGTCTCTAGCAGAGCGTCGTTTCCTTCTGTCCAGTAAACAGAACGTTGCTTGACGCGGTGAGAGTCAAAAACAATCTTCACGGAATAACCTTCCGAAGCATCACCGCCTACCAGCGTCAGAACGATATTTTCAGCTTTGGCATCAATATTCATGCTTCCCAGATCAGCACAATCCAAATATGAAGATTTCGGGACGCGTAGTTGGACCCCATTTACCCAAATGCGAAGGGTCTTCACCTGAGCACAAGGAAATCTCGAGTAGGTGCAATTATTATCGCGTTCACTTGGTGGCGTCTGACTTGGTGTTCCGATGTCGATTTTGTAGGCCGTCACCACAATGCGGACCGATTTACCGCTCACGACCCCAGTAAGCTGGGAGTCTCCTTCCATCGAAATCTTGGCCGAATTCTTCGCAGCCTTCGCTTGAGCAATGCTCAAGGATCCAGTGCCCAATAAGAGCGCTACCAAAACAATCGCAAAAATGCTCTTCATGTTTCTATTGCTCCACCTGAAGGTTTTGAACCCCACTGCTACCGATTGTCTGTCTTGCTGCTGGCCCTTCGACAACGCATCCCTCTGAAGCGCTCTGATTGTGCGCACTGTTGTCACCATGGATCAAAAATCCTCCTCTACCCCCCATCGCGTTACTTGAATCCGGTGTCAGGCGCATCGATGCCTTCAAAGTAACCTCATGGTTAGTTCCCGCGTTCGCAACATTGTCTTGCTGTTTGCCGATTGTGTATTCCCCTTGCGGAAGCGGGCCTGCATTTGCCTTGTCTGCTGCCTCACTTACCGATTGGCTTGCAGGATTATTGAGACCTTTGCCATGCCCTGCGTACCCACCGTCGATTGTCGGGGAAACTTGCATTGATCCCGCTTTTCCGCTGCTCGTCGTCACATCGATTGTTTCTTTCATCTGCCCCGATGATTGGCTGTAATGCCAATTTGGTGCGCTGATAGTGGTTGTGACTGGTGTGGGCTGTGATGGCAGTGGTGCCGCTGCACCGACGCAAACCGGAATTCCAAGAACAGTCCAGCATGTGTGGCCGTCGGAGTCGAAACGGTTCATTGGGTTGTTCCCAACGTATGCATACAGATTCAGGCTCTGCGGATTGTCGAGCTTCGCGTAGGGTACTGGTTCAACTTTCGCGCTCCAGTCGGGGGACATGAACCGGCCCATCGCGCTGCTGTAGTAGCGGGCCCCGAAGTAATCATTCCCTGATTCGGTGTCTCGTTCTTTGCCGGTATAGTGGTGTTCGGTTGGGTCGTCGCCCATGCTACAAATCTCGTTGTCGCCGTAAGGCAACGAGGCACAGACGCCCTCGTACACGCCAGTGCCGTAAGTCTGCAGGCGGCGTGTCCCCAGCGGGTCGGTGACGTAGAAGTGCAAACTGCTGGCATCGTAGGTGGCCGTCAAGTGCGTTCCGGCCCAGACGTTCGAATGCACCCAATTGCCCGATCCACCCAACTCCGTCACCTGTTCGCCGCCCGGGCCCAGCAGGAAGGTCTTCTGCAGCGTGTCGCCTGCCACTAGTTGACCGGAGGAATTCAGTGGCGGAGCACAGGTTTGCGTGTTGCCGGTGAAAACCTTGGCGACGCGCAAGCCCTCGGCGTCGTACACGTACTGGGTGTAGCTCGGGCTGCCGGTTAACGAATTGCCCACCGAGCAGAGGCGCCCCTCGCCGTCGTAGAGATATACGTTGCGTCCGTCGCTCAGCACATTGCCCACCAAGTCGTACAGGAATCCAGCTGCACGGTTGGTGCCTGCAGTATAGCTCGGCGTGCTGGACTGCGGCATCACGGGCCCGTTGCCCGTACCGATATAGGTCCAGGTCTCCGCAGTGCGGTTGCCGAAGGCATCGTAGGTCCAGGTCGGTTGGGTGTTGGAGGCATTGACATTGATCCCGGCATACGCCGCACTCACGCCCTGCGGCTCTGTTTGCGGCGTCGAGGCCGTGACCAGGCGATTCAGGCTGTCATAACCGAAGGACCATTTGCCCATCACCGTGTCTGTGGAGCCGAGCAGATTGCCGTTGGTGGCATAGGAGTTGGCCGTGTACTGGTAGAGAACACCGTTTTGACCATAGGTGGCCGGCGCACCGCCCTCCATGTTCTCCGCGCTTGCCGCAAAGCTGGGCGTGGGGAAAAGGCCCGGGTAGCTCGCCGTCATGCTGTCGCTGACCGAAACACTTACCGCATAGTCGGTCGCCGGGCCGGTGGCTGCGCTGGTCAATCGTATGGTCCCGGCGCTGGGTGTGGCCGTCACCAGCGAGCCTGCGGCTGTGTTGATAGCTGCCGCCAGGTTCGACGCGACACTGGACGGCGTATCACCTTGTCCCCACTTGACTGCGGTGGTGGTGTAGCTTACTGCGGGGCTAACCGAGTTGTTCGTAATGGTGGCCGTGACCGTGCCGGCGTCGTTAGACCGCACAGCATCGGCCCCTCCGGTGAGCGTACTGTATGGGTCGCTGATAGAGAAGTCCGCGCCATTGCTCAGTGTGAAAGGATAGTTGGAACCCGCACCGGTAGTCAGCGAAGTGATGGTTACAGTATTGCCACTCGCAGTTGCGGTGAACCCCGGTCCACCATAGGCACTCAAATTCAGCGTAGCGGCAAGCGCCTGTGCAATCAGCGGATCGGTACTGCCGCCCGCGTAGTTTGCCGTGGCTGTAAACCCATTTGCGGTGAAAGAGAGGCTGCCGGTGTCGGCGACTGTGGTGCAGATATCCCTTCTCAGAGAAGGAATATAGCTGCAGATCTGATGTCCTCCGTCGGCGCCTGTAATCGTCAGAGTCGTTGAGCCCGGCTTGGCTGCAACGGTTTGTTCGGGCTCTGATTCGGCTCCCGAGATGGTGATGACACCAGTGCTCGGGGTGGCCTGCGCCGTAACAGAAACACCGTTCGCTGTCTCCTGCAGTACACGGCCTCGTGAATCGAATATTGAGGAAACGGTCAGTCCAGGCGCTCCAGGTTCGGACGAAGTATCCGAGACCGCTGCCTGTTCACTGACGAGGTGATTGAAGGCATCGTAGGCGGGGTTGACCAGCAAGAACTGCGGATACTGGCTATTGTTGTTGCCCCACGGCGTGGTCGCGGAAAGTTGCAGGATCCGGCCGACTGGGTCGTTGAGCACTTGCCAGATGATCGGCGGATTGGTACCCGAATTGGGAGATATACCGTTGTTGAATTGCGTCAGGTTTCCGGCCAGGTCGTACAGGTAGTTGAAGACGTAGCTCGGTCCACACGCGGAACCGAAGGGACACTGCTGGTTGCCCGCTCCCTGCAGACTGGGATCGCCCTCGCGTCCCATGCGATCGTGAGACAAAATTACCTTGCTGTTATACCCGTTCGATGGAATCGTTGTGACGACCGTCGCCGTGCTTCCGCTGGCGGTTTGCGCCGGGCAAGTTCCACTTGGCGCTGTCCACTCCGCGGTCAAATGACCAACTGGGTTGTGATCAGGCGCGCCTGTTAGCACGGAATCGTACTGGAAGCAAGCGGACGGATCCTGGCTGCTGTAGCCTTTTGCGAGCAGCCGGTTCAATTGGTCATACGAATAGGTAATTGCAATGCCACGAGCATCCGTCTTTTGCGCCAGATTGCCATTGGCGTCGTAGAAATAGCTGATGGTGCCGGTCTCAGGGTTTGAGGACGATTGCAGCCGTGACACCGTGTCGTAGTTGAAGGTGCGGGTGACCGCTCCACTCGATCCGCTCGCCCCTCCCCACTGTTTCATGGATATCAGGTTGCCAAGTGCGCTGTAGGAGTAGTCGGTTTCCAGATTAGGTGCCGCAATGCTGCCATTTGAGCAGGTTGTTGCGCCCGGCGTACAAGGTGTCCCTTTGGGTTCGATCACACTTGTCAAACGCCCCAGGGCGTCACTGCTATTCTGCCAGTCGTTGCCAAACTCATCGACAGAATCAACCCATGCGCCAGTGCTTGAAGCTATATGGCCGAAGCAGTTTGGCTGACTATTGACTTGAAGACCGTTGTAGCACCACTGCTGAGAGTAACCATCTGGCTGCGTTTGCAATACCTTGTGTCCGAGCGCATCATAAAGGTAGGAAGTCAGGCCGTACGTCGTCTCGGTCTTTGACCGGTATGGATTGGAGACCGACGCAACGCGTCCCAGCGCGTCATAGGTCGTATCAACAAGCACCGTCCCCTGTGGGTCGGATGTGATCTGCGACTGGATCGGCCTACCGAGACCGTCGAAGATGTAGGTCTCCACCTTGCTTTCTGTCGCGTTCTGGAGCGTCGAGGCGGTTGCGCTGAAAGGCGTGGATTGTTCCTGATGGGAGATGTCTACTTGCCCGCCGTCTGGATACGAAATGCTTGCCAGTCGCCCCATCTCATCGAAACCGTAAGAGATTGTATTAGAATTCGGATCCGTCACCGAGGTGACCTCCCCGGTATTCAGGTCATATCCGTAGGTCAAGCTTTGACCCTTCGCGTTTGTCACTGTGGTTGGGAACGCGCCCCAATATGCGGAAGAATTCGAATATGTGGAGCTCGTGATGTTACATGGATTTGTCTTTGATTGCACCATGCCGTCGTCGTAATAGAACACGCGGCTTGTCAGATTGCCTCCAGCGCCGACCGTGCTCCCATTGCTGCACGGTAGCGTGGCGGTATTCTCCGATATCAGAGTAGACGTGAGATTCCCTCGATATGTCCCGGATGGCGGTGCGTTGTCGAGTTGTTTTGCCGGACTGAAACCGGAATACGCCAACGCGGTTTCGTCGTAGTTATATTGCGTATAAGCAGGCGGGCTTCCTGAAGCGTCTTGCACTTTGACGCTGGATTGTAACGATAACAGATTGTTCGCTAAATATTGAGCGGAGTTGGTCCCTGAAAGCGCCGCGTAGGTGGTAGTCGTTGTGCGGAGGAGATTTCCCGGAGCGCCGGAAGTTGGCCCGTAGTCGTACTCGCTCTCCTGCATCACATTACCATAAATGGCGCTCACGCTGAGAGGCTCTGTCCCGAGCATCATTATGCCAATACCGGAATCATAAGACTTTTTGAGAAGATCGGAAGGACCAACAGGGGCTGCAGCGGTAGAGCCAGTTGTGGATTCTGTTGTAGCAATCGATGTCGGGACAACATTCATTACGGATCCAGAGTATCCACCGCTATAGTTGTAACCCGACGCATCTGCAAGCACATAGGGGTCGGCTGTAGAACCATAACCTGTAATCGTGGTCTTGAGCAGAGTTCCCGCAGTATAGCTTCCGGAATAATTGTATGCTCCCGTCTCGAATATATTCACACACGAGGCACCAAGAGTTGTCATGGTGTGAGTGGTATCATTCCCAAGGGGATCTGTGACAATCGTCTGGTAAGAAGAAGGGTAATTGACGTCACCGGCCGTTGTGTAAGTGTAATGCCACGTGTGCGGGATGGTTCCGTCGTTGGAATTCACCGTTCTCGATGTGACTACAAGAGAATAAGTCGGATAGAGACCGAGTGCCTGTGGACCAGTGCAAGTGGTTGCGGTGGTCCAGGTATAGGATATGGTACCCCCTGTGGGGAACGTGATCTGCGAAAGCGCACCTGTGACATTGTCATAGGCAAATGCCCAGGATGTATTGTTCGGAAGCACCACACTTTGCAAGACACGTTTGTTATAACCGGAGTACACGCAAAATGCTATTGGAGTTGTCCCGCATTGTGTTCCGCCGGCCACCGGAAAAGAAAAAGATCCCGTGGTGTAACATACCTTGTAAATCGAGGTGCCACCATTCGGTCCTGGAAGACTCCAAATAAATGCCTCGTACGTTGGGAGAGGACCAGTGCATCCAGCAAAATCGGTTGTAGCGCGGTAATCAGAGGGCGCACCGTTGGGTGCCTCGGGAATGGATCGACCCAGCGTATCGGTCCAGACTGTTGGAGACAACGGCGCATCGGGGGTTGAGGAAGCAGCCGGATACGTACCTGTCAGGAAATTGCCGTTAGGGTCCTCGATGGAAGTAAAGGGGCCGCAACAGGTAGCAGGACCGATCGGATTTCCGCTCAATGTCGGCGCAGGCAGCGCAGCCCCGGTGTATCTGATTCCGTTACGGTCGATCAAAGCCATGGTATTGGCCGCTGTTACGGTGGTATTTAAAGCGTAGCCGGTCGCGTCGCGGGAGATCCAGGAAGACACTCCCGTTTGCCCCAAATGATGCACCGCGCCATCCGACTCAACGACTGAATAATCGTAAAAGGTTGGCTCGATCGGGCTGCAGCCACCATTAAAAGTTTGGCCATTGCCAGGCCAACAAACAGAAGACTTATCGCCGAGATAGTTTGCCCTCACTTGCGGATAAAAGTCAGGCAAAAGTCTAAAATCGGTGAGGGTTTGGCTCGGGGGAGCATAGTAGATCCCGGTTGGATAACATACGCCCGCTTTGGGACAAGTCTGCCCACCTGCGTGGGCCGAGAGAAACGGAGTTGCATAAACGAGTTCAAAGCCGAGATGCAATCGTCCGCCGCGCTGCGGGTAGGAAACCAGGGGAATATGGATAGACAGACTCCCGTTGACCATGCTCACGGAGTCGATGTCGCCTCCATGATATGAGCCATAGGGCTTAATGCCCTGTTCGAGGCCTGCAACATCCTGAGCAAGCGCGAGATGAAGGCTAGCTGCAAAGACAGAGACAAAGCTGAGAGCCATGCGTAAACGTATGCCCACAATTCCCCCATGAAGAAATAGAGTCTGGATGAAATGTAGAAACAGTGATACAGGCCCGGCGAAATCGAGGCTCACGTGGCAACCGCTCAGATCTTAGCTGCTGCTGCGATCCAATTCATCTGGCGTGGCGTGAGAGTGCATTGTGAAACGAGCATCCTCGGAGGAAAATAACGATAAAGTGGGAGAGTATCCTTCTGTCAAGCAGAATATTGGCGAGCGCCAAAAAGTCAGGGGTCAGGTAGCCTGGAAGCGGTACCGCGCATACCGCCTATCGGATTCTTGTTACCCAAAAGTGCTGAAAGCTTATCCTGTTATGTAGTTATCGACCTACCCTGATTCCGACTGTTTTGCGCTTGCCTAGATACCGAATCTGTGCCAGGGGCTCTACTCAAGGCAACTGTCAGGCTCTCAAGCGCCAGCAGTCCCGCAATGAAAGGGAAGACTTTATCCCTCTGCTGGGGGCGTGGAATCCGTACCAGTTGAAGACCGGGAAGCCATCTCTCCGAACTTCCGGTAGAGTTATGATAGTTAAAATTCACGGCGGGGTGGGGTACGTTCCAGTTTTACGGTTCGCCTCGCACTACTTGTGGAACAGCCTACAATAAGATTCTTCAGTTTTCTGCATTCCAATATATCTGATAATGTCCTTTATCAGATATACGAGGAGGGGATCATGCAGGCTTCCAAACCGGTCAAAGTCAAACCCAACAGCCATCAGATATCGGTGGCCGCCGAGGCTATCGCCGCAGCCCAGTTCGCCCGTTGCGGCTATGACGTATCGGTTCAGTATGGGGCCAACCAGCCAGGCTACGACCTCATTGTTGCCGACCAGAACGATCATCTCCTGAAAATCTCAGTGAAAGGCAGCCAAGACGGAGCTTGGGCGCTGGCCCAGAATTTCCTGACGAATGCTAACTATCAGACGGCCATCGATTCCTGGCTCGCGAAGCAGAATGCTGCCGTCATGTTCTGCTTCGTCCAGTTCTACAGAGTCGAGATCGGAGCTCTGCCCCGTGTCTACCTGGCATCCGCCCACGAAGTAGCTGAGGCTTTGCGTACAGCCAAGAACGGGCGGGGAGAGGTAGCACTTTACGAGAACTACACCTTTACCCGTGGCCCCCACGCTGGATGCACCGACAAACTGCCGCTCGGTTGGATCTTTTCGGCAGAGCGGATTCAGCAATTGCTGGCCAACGGCGATCTTGCTTTGACGGCGGAATAGCAAAAATGAGCCAACTCGCGATCAGTCCAACGCAGACACTTCCCATCTTGGTCACCGCTTCGGGCGACCGCGCCGGCGTGCGTTTCCTGGAGTTCTTCGCCGCGCAGATCCGCAATCCTCATACCAGGCGGGCCTATGGCCGGGCGGTGGGCGAGTTTCTCACCTGGTGCGAGAACTCGGGCGTGACTTCACTGCCCCAGATCCAGCCGCTGCACGTGGCGAGCTGGATCGAGCTGCAGGGGCGCACGGTTTCCGCCCCGAGCGTGAAGCAGCAGCTCGCCGCCATCCGCCACCTCTTCGACTGGCTGGTCACCGGCCAGGTGGTGCCGGTGAACCCGGCGGCTTCCGTGCGTGGGCCGCGTCACGTGGTGCGCTCCGGCAAAACCGCCGTACTGGAGCCTGCCGAGGCGCGGGCGCTGCTGGACTCTATCGACGCCACGATGCCGGCGGGGCTGCGCGATCGCGCATTGATCTCGTTGATGGTCTACTCATTCGCGCGCATCGGCGCCGCTCTGGGCATGAAGGTCGAGGATGTGTACACGCAGAACCGGCGGCTCTGGGTTCGGTTGCATGAAAAGGGTGGGAAAGATCATGCCATGCCCTGCCATCACAATCTTGAGCAGGCGCTTGCCGCTTATCTCGAAGGGAACGGGGTTGAGAACAGTCCGAAGGACCCGCTCTTCCGGACTATCGGCCGCGGCACCGGCCAGCTCACCCGCACTTCCCTGCCCCAGGCCAATGCCCACGCCATGATTCGCCGGCGCGCTGCGGCGGCCGGCATCGAGACGAAGATCGGCAATCACAGCTTCCGGGCCACCGGAATCACGGCGTATCTCAAGAACGGCGGGACGCTAGAGAAGGCCGCGGCCATGGCCAATCACGCCAGCACCCGCACTACCCAGCTCTACGACCGGCGGCGCGACGAGATGTCGCTCGATGAGGTGGAGAGGATTGTGATTTGAAAAGGCAAGCGTGGTTCGCGACACTCCTGGTTTCTCGCACCTCCCAGTGGATTCATTTCTTGCGAGGCACAGCAACGCCGCCCTTGCGTTTGATTCCTGCCTCCACCCGGAAGATATCTGGAACATTAATCTTTCCGTTGGCCCGCTCCTCCATGACGGCGATACTCGTCATCGTTAGCAATAAAGCCTCAGGGGTATGGTTATTGACCACGCCGATGGGTGCCAGCCATCCACCGTTGCGCGACGAAGCAAGAATTTCGTCTATGACCCCCGCATTCCGCCAAAGGTCAAAGAGATTCGCTTTTTCCATGGGCACAAACTGCGACCGCATGGGCTTTAGAACCTTGGGAATCCAAGGATAATCCTCTTCGAGTTCCCGCAATCTGGCACTAGAGGCCTGGCGTACCCCTTCATTCAGGCCTAGATGATCCACTGCCAGCAATGGAGGTGGGGAAACATGATCCGCCGCGCTTTTCCAAGCCCTCAAGAAAGTTCTGGGCGAACAGTTGTTGGCTGCGTCGCTCAGATGCAACGGAACCCAGCTATAGACACGCCCTCGCTTTTCACTACTTCCCATGAACTCACCGGCGATTGCCGTCACCAGCTGCTCTTGCTTCTGCAAATCAGGCTGCGCATTCCTGAACGAAGGGAGTTCCGGTTGCACGCCCAACCTTTTAGCAAGTTCCTCCAGTACAGGCTTGGCATTGGCATCGCGTTCAATCTCAAAAAGCAGAAGCCCAAACAAATCGAAGGGACGCCATGTGAGATCGACGGCATCGTTCTTAATCTTTGAACTGTCGGGAAACTGAAAGAGTTCTGCGTCCGCGAACTGGTCCACACGCATGAAGACCTTGGCGCGGATATTCAGGAACGATTGCAACCCCAAGACTACTTCCAGCAGTCCTTTGGTCAGTTTCTTGATCGAGTCCCAATCATCCGCAAGCCGGTCCAATGCATCAAAAAGAACAAGAAAAGTTTCTCCTTGGTTCGAGATGTTTTTGTCATATGCCGTGAGTTCCTTCGCGTAGAAACTCGGATCCTCTTCCAGCTTGGCGATAACATTCTGAAGTTCAAGGATAGAGTCAGCGCTATAGACCGACTGAACAGCACGAAGAACCACCGCTCGCCAAATTACCCTCGGGTCACTGGTAGCCTTATAGGCTGCCAGTATTTCATCTTTGGTTGGCGTCGCACCATTACACCGGTCTGATCCATTAAAACCGATGACGACTTTCGTCTGTTTCAACTGTTGGTGCAAATACTTGTTTGCAATTTGTATTCTGACGTCTGGATAGGTCAGAGCATGGGTCCAAAAACTCTTTCCCATGCCCCGATTCCCAACGACGAGCTGGCGCTTCAGGTCCAGGACCCCACGATGTCCACTGGGAAAGTAGACCTGATCAAGTCCGATGGGTTCATTTGGAGTAATATGCGAAGATTCTGGGAATCCAGCCATTGCGGCGCGGAGTGGCGTCAAATCCAGTTCCATGCTCTTGCTCATTGACGATCCTCCGCTGGATTCTGATTGGCGCTAGCCGAAGCGAGAATCGAGTCGATCCCTTTAAGGAAAGGACGAAATGTCGGTTCATAAAAATCCACACTCAATTGGTTTGGCTTGCGAGTCGGATCGAAGTCCACAAAATTCGGGTTGAACGGCACCACCAGCGGCCAGTGCGGCGCATTGGGATCATCAATGCCGTAGCTGATAGCTTCCTCGCTATCTTGTTCATCCGACTCGGAGTCGTACAGATTCTCAGCGAAGAGATCAAAAAGATCGTCGCGATGGCGCTCTGCAACTTCACCCACGCCACTGGCCTTGGCCAAAACTGCCTTGAGCCGCATTCTCCACGCGGCCGACCGGCCAGATCTGAGGTCGCGCTCGGCCAGTAACTTAAGTCCTGCGAATAGAGACTCATATCCGCGGATGGTTTGCCGCTGCGCCGTGCCAAACAGGAGCACCGCAGCGCCCAGATCAAGAATCCCTGGAGCCGCAATCTCCGATAGACCCGCCCGGCAGTCGATAAAAATTGCGTCATAGGCCTCTAGCAGCGTAAAGCGATCAAGCATATGCGAAATCTTGGCACCTATCGGCACGGTCGCCCCATTGGAGTCAATATCCTCGATCAACGCGCGCGCCAACTTAGGCAGAGTATTCGCGGGATACTCATCGACCTGCTTGCCAAATACAGGAAGAACGTCGACACGTCCACCTTCGGGCGTAGTCAGGAAACTGGTCCCCACAAAGTCCGTAAGTTGCCTGTCCTCGACACCGCGAATGCCATGCTCGACTAGATAGTCCAGCGTACCGAAACGGGGCAAGCGGTCGCCCTCCAGCAGCATGTCGCCGATTCCCGGCGCTTCCAAATCAAGATCGACGACCAGGACATTTTTATTCCGCCGTGCAAGGTCGGCAGCAACCACGGCAAGAGCTGTCGAGCGGCCAACGCCGCCTTTCAAGCTTGCAAAGACAATGCGCGCAGGCGTTGCCAACCTTTCATGAGGTGCATTCAGCCAAGGCATACCGACAATTCGACGATCCAAAAAGCTGTATCGCATAGAATCGTGCTCGACGCTAAACGCCTCGGTCTGCCGGAGGTCAAGGAGCCTCTGCACACCGGGTTCATCCACAAAGCCGAGTACGCCATCCTGTCGCGCGTAGTGGCCCAACGCTGTCTTGATTCGCTTTTCGAATTCGCCCCGCTGCTCATCGGAGGGCGCGGTTCTGGAACAGAGAAAGCGCAAGCGACCGCTGGTGTCGCGCACGACAAGTCCGCCTTCGAGCGCATCCGTACCCAGGTACTCGACAACCGCGCGCACGAGGGTGGGCATGGATTGGTCAAAGAAGATTGCAGGAGGCGTATTCATGCTTCCATCCGATCAAGAAGGAATTTTGCGGACTCTTTCCATGCGTCAACCCAATTGTTTTGCACAGCACTGCCCGGGGCGTAACGCATGGAGGTATCCCAGTATTGAAAGAGCGTGGTGTCTTCCGCAATACGCCTCAGTTCCCCAGCTCGCAATCCAGTTGCGTCTTTGAGCAATGTCTTCAATTCAGGGAAATGCTTGTAGTAAGGATCACTGTGACGCTCTTTCTGGTCTAGTTCTTGAATTGCGCTCTTGCGCATCAATTCCTTGACGGCAAGCTCGCCTGCGATTCCATAAAGATAGCCAGCAACAGGCTTGTGATTCTGATGTATGCTTGTGCCGGCATGCAGAAGTTCTGCCGCCTTGAAGTGGCGGTGGGCCGATTTGCTCAAGTTTCGTTCGTAAGCCATAGTATTCCAAAGGAACAAACGCTTTCATATTAGCAGTTGTCGGGTGGTCGCTCTCTTCTTTGGGCTTGCGAGTCCTAGGAAGGTGGGTGAGCCACTTTTGTAGCAGCCTCATCGTGCCAATGATGAGGCGGAGACAGAAGACTCAAGTACTGCATGGAGGAATTCCGCCCGCGGCTGGAGCAGATCGCGAACTACCTCCCACATTCGTCTTTGCTTCGGACGGCAATCCGATGGGCCGGGGCCAATGCGAATTGGCATTCAAGGCTGCGGGGATATTTTGGATCAGATCAAATTGGCAAGTGAATGGACAACTATTCTGTACAAATCTAAACCAACGTTTAGACGTTGTACGCGACTCCTTCCCCTTCCCCGCCCTGTTTCATTGCCATACCCCCTATCGCTCTCATAGCTGATCAGTTCGCCTGCCTGCCGGACTGGAACTGCTCCGTCGTATTCACAAAGCACAATTCTCCTTGGAAATATTCGTCTTCCTACGATAACCAAGTAGGTTAGTATAAGGATATGGAAAAACGCACGCCTCACTGTCAGCTTTCCGTCGTTAAGCGGCTGATTGAGGAGGGTAAGGTCCGTTCAACGTACTCGGCGCTTACAGGTGGAGCGGCGATGGGGTTTGATTTCGGAGGCATGGTAGCTGTGGTTCTGGCTTTGACGGCCAAGGACTTTTACAAGTCCATGACCACCTACGCTGATCACCGGATATGGCAGGATGTCTATCGGCCCACCACCAACGCAGGCGATGTTTACCTGAAGTTGACCGTCATCGACGACGTGCTGATTGTGTCGTTCAAGGAGCTATGAAGATGAAATGCCCTATTTGTGCGAAAGCAGAACTGGTCCAGGACACCCGCGACATTCCCTACACCTATAAGGGAGAGACGACGACCATTCCTGCTGTAACGGGCGAGTTCTGTCCGGCCTGCGGCGAAGCCATCCTCGGAGCGGCCGAGTCAACGCGCACAAGCGCGTTGATGCTGGAGTTCAACAAGCAGGTCAACGCATCGATTGTCGATCCGGCGTTCATCGCCAATATCCGCAAAAGGTTGGCGCTCGATCAACGGGAAGCTGCGGAAATCTTCGGCGGCGGCGTCAATGCGTTTTCCCGGTACGAAAACGGGAAAACCAAACCGCCCCTTGCCCTGGTCAAGCTGTTGAAAGTTCTGGATAGGCATCCTGATTTGTTGGCCGAGATCAGGACCTGACTGTAACCGCAGCTTTGGCGCTATCTGTTCTGGTTAAAGCCCGAGCTTGCTTGCCGCTTCGATCCGGTCCGCTTTGTCGGAGCGGATGTATTTCCGAACCATGGCGTTGGACTTGTGCCCGGTTTGGCGCATGATGGCCAGTTCTGTGGCGCCATTGGCCCAGGCCGTCGTCGCGAAGCCCGCCCGCAGCGAATGCGCTCCATACCTCGCCAGATCCTTTTCACTGACACCCGCGCGGCTAAAGGCCTTTTTGATGAGGTTGGCGATGGAGCGGGGTTCGAGGCCGCCGAGGATGGTTTGCGCGTGGGAGATGCGCCGAAAGACGAACCCCTCTTCGATATTGGCCTGCTTCAGCCATTGCGCGAGGGCGCGCACCGGACAGGTCAGTTCGCTTAAGGGGGTTCCCTCGGGCTGCGTGCCGAACAAAAACTCCACTTCCCTGCCCTGCCCCTCCTGATCGGTCTTCGATTTAGGCAAGTGGACGGTCAGGCCGCGGCGGGTCCAGTCGAGATCCTGGACGCGCATCGCGGCCAGCTCGGAGCGGCGCAGGCCGCCGGCGAAGCCGATCAATAAAACCGCCCGGTCGCGGCTGGCGGCCAGGGTTCCTTGGGCATTTTGGATGGCTTTGCGGATCAGATCGAGCGAGGCGGGTTCTTTCCCCTGCTGGCGGGTGCCGATGCTGCGCCGTATGCCCTGCATGGTTTCCATGACCACGAGCTGCTGCTGATCGCAGGGCGAAGGGAAGCCGGCGCGACGGTGGACGAGGGAGATCGTCGTCCGGCGCCGGGAGATGGTGGCCGCCTTGCGGCCCATGGTGGCCATCGCCGCCAGATAGGCGGCGACGGTGCGCGGCTCGGCCGGCAGCGGGGCAAGCGCAAGGCTCGCGCACCACCGCTCGAAATCCCGCCAGTCCGCGCTGTAGGCCTTCTGGGTGGCAAGACTTCTGGCCTCTTTCGCGTAGTCGCTGGCGGCCTTCAGGAGGCGGGCAAGAGGGTCTGGCTCTGCCTCCAGAGCGAGGCCGCGCGAGGCCTCGACTGAGGCCCTAGGGGGCATGGGAACCAAAGCGGTGGAGGAAGCGTCCATCAGCCGATGATCCTGGGGCGGGAGATTGCAAGGGGCCGGGGAGGGAGCTCGCCGGGCGCGATCCGGGCCAGGGCCGCTTCGATCTCTTCGCCGCTCAGGCTCCAGTCCTTCTCGCGCGCGAATTTGCCGACCACCTCGCGAAAGAACCCGGCGCAGTAGCTCAGCGCCTGGTCGGCGTCGGCCAGGTAATCGTAGAGCAGAGCGAGGGCCAGCAGCCGGGGGCCGCTGCCGTCGTAGCCCCACTCGAAACCGTCCGGGGCGCCGGCGTAGATTGCGGCGGCCTGTTTCGGGCTGAGGACGGTCTCGTCGACCCGGACGATGGCGAAGCCGGCGCGGTCGCGCTTGCCGGAGTAGATCAGGCCGGGGTGGGAAGGATTGCGCATGGGGATCTCCTCGGGAAAGGGTACGGAACAGCCAACCGGCTGCGGCAGGGGCTCGCGGGCGCTCCGCCGCGGCGACAAAGATCGCCTCAAAGCGGGCGAAAGCGAGAGCCGCAAAAAGGTCTTCTGGGGTCATTATACCGGCAAAGTACCGATAACTGTCTCTTATCGGTAGTAGTTTTTGGGGCGATCAGTGACAATATTTCGCGCGGTTATTGCGCACTTGCGCAATAAGACCCCAGGGCTGACAATGATCCCAAGCCCCGCAAGATGAGGCCATTCCCTTCATGCGAGGACACCAAGTATGGCTCGACCGGTCTCCTGGCTCCCCCGCCTCCCCGCCCTCGCCCGCGCCGTCGCGGAGTCGGTTCGCTCCCACTACACGAGCTCCGAGATCGAGCGCCTCTTCGAGCTCCAGCCCCGCTCGGCGCAGATGCTGATCAATCTGCTGCCCACGGTAAGGGTGGGGAAGAGCCTGCTCGTCGAACGCGAGGCGCTGGCTGAATTTCTGGAGAGGCTGGCCGCGGCGGCGGACCCGGCCGCGGAACTGGCCGCGATCCGCGCCCAGGGCAAGCCGCCCGTGGTCCGCCGCAAGCTGCGCGAACTGGTCCGGCGCGATGCGACCGCGGATCTCACTTCCCTGCCCCCCAATGTGGCGCTTGAACCGGGCGCGCTGGGAATACGCTTTGCGACCGTCGAGGAGCTGGCGGACTCCCTCTGGCGCCTGGCCCAACTACTCGAAGAGGATCTCGACGGCTTTGCGGAACGCTATGAGCCGGCCGTTGAGTTGGACGACTATCAGGAGGAGATCCAGATGGAGCGGGCCGATGTCGCCTGCATTAAGGAATGGCTGATAGCCCAAACAGCAGAGGGTCAATCCTCATGATTTACTCATGCCTGTTCGTGTTGCCTCATCACCACGTTACCGCGCGCCTTATTAACCGCACTACCGAAATACAGCAGAACGGGCTGGAAAGGGCATAAAAAGGATGGCGATACCGAAATACCGAATTCCGTAAATACCGCAGAACGTAACGAAGTAATTGCCGAAATAAGTCTTGCCAGTAGTAGGGAAATACGGCGATACTGCAATACAGCAGTACCGCATTACCGTGTTACGGCGATACTGCAATACTTCTGACGGGACGGCGCATGATTATCACGCTTGCCAGTTTTAAAGGCGGAGTAGCGAAATCAACTACGGCAATCCATCTCGCCGCGTTACTCCAAGAGTCGGCTCCTACTCTCCTCGTGGATCACGACCAGGAGAATCGGTCGGTCACAAAGTGGTATCAACGCGGCAACGGGGAAGGTCTCAAATTCCGCGTCATTGACCATTTTCTTCTTGGCCGTGAGGGCCGGAACTATACTCACATCGTTATTGACACAAAAGCCGCTCCGGGCAAGGAGGACCTCGAAAATCTCGTCAGAGGTTCCGACCTCTTGATTATTCCGTGCTTCCCGGAAATCATGGCACTCGACACGATGGTTGATGCGGCACAGATCCTCAATGGCTTAGGGGCCAATTCCTACCGCGTCCTGCTCACAAATGTGCCGCCCGCCCCACAGAAAGACGGCATCTATGCTCGTCAGGCATTGCAGGAATTAAACCTGCCGCTTTTCAAGTGCCAGATCAGATCTGCGAAAGCATTCAAGAAAGCCTCAGAACGAGGCGTGACGGTTGACCAGGTGCGGGACTACGACAACAATGTGGTTGCATGGGGAGATTACGAAGCACTCGCCCAAGAAGTAAAAGACATCGTTCTCGTGCAGACCACTACAACCAAAGAACAGGTGACCGATCATGAGTAAAGCAAGTCCTTTCGCGTCACTCGCCACAATGCCGGCCAGAGCAAATCGGCCCGATCCGGAGCTGGAACGATATTCCTCTCCAGAACCCAAACCAACCGGTTCAGCAGAATTGCGCATCTCGCCGCCGAGCCAGACGATTTCGGAACGCGAGCAGGAAGTCTTTTCAGCGCGCTCGGTCGCAGTTGTCTTGCCGAAAACACCAACGGATAAATCGATGCGAGAGAAGCGCACCACACGTATCGATCCAGGCGTTTACGATGCAGTCGAAAGAGAACTGAAGAGGCAAAAGCGTTCACGCAAGCGGACCTCAAGCACACTCAGCGATTTGTTGGATGAACTGCTGCGCAACTGGTTACGAACGCACAACGTCGAAATCGAGTAGTTTACAGCCAATATCGGCGCGATCTGTCGCGACCGGGGTGGTGCATTGGGTGACAGACCTAAAGTAAGTGAGTATGAGACTCATACCCCCTAGACTTCTCGAACTGCAAGACCGCCGTAGCAGGAGCGAATCTCTATGAAAAGAACGTCCGAAAAAGCCTCGTCTAGGCGGGAAAGCAACCTGATCCAGATCGGTTCAATCGTGCCGGACATGGACTTGCCTGTTAAGCCGCGCGCGGATAAGACAAAGAACCACAACGCTGCGCGAAAAGGAGAAAATCTGCCATCCTCCCCCAAGCAGCGTGATTACGCGAAAGAGAAGCAAATGGCCATCGAAAAGAGCGTTGACCGCATTTCAGGTTTACGGGAAGAGCGCGATTCCGGTGTGCTGGGCGAAGAAATTATCAAGCTGGCCCAGGCTCTCATCTTATGTACTCTCCCATACCGCCCGACGAAAGAGCGCCAGATTGTGAGGACAGCACGATTAAGTGATGGGTCCAAGCTCACTGTCACGTTCTCTGCTGCTCTCAATGACGTTGAGATGCCTTTCGGGGCGGATCGCGACCTGATGGCATGGCTCTTCGACAAAGCGATCAACTCTGAGACGTCTTTCGTTCCCATCCGCAGCGCAAACGAATATTTTCGCGAAACAGGGAAGAGCCGGAGCGGAGATCGAGTGAAGGATCTTGCCGGACGCTTGCGACGTTTGTCCGGCCTCGTCATCGGCATTGAACGACCACGCGAGAACTCAAGCCAAACCATCGTATTGCCTATGATTGCGGCCTCTCACTTGCCGCACAGTTTGGCGCTACGACTCCATGCAGAGAACACCGGCCAAGGGAGTTTCCCTGGGCTCGAAAACCCTTTTGGAATCCAATTGGAAGAGCGTTTTTTTCAAGATATTAAGCGCCATCATGTTGCGATCCCACGCAAACTCTGGCTTGAGCTACAAGGCAACAAGGGAGGAGCCATACTGAAGGACATTCTTACCTTCTTTGTCTACCGCTGCTATAGCGCTCAAAAGGAAAGTGTCATACCGTGGCATGGTCTGCGAGAACAATTTCCTCAAGATGACAGCAATCCCGGTCGTCTAAAGCAGAACGTCAAGAAGGCGGTCAAACATCTCCGCATCCTCTGGCCTGAAGTGAAAATTGATGTGCTTAAGGAAGGAATATGGGTAGCCAAAGCCTCCACGCAGTTGCTACCAGATGACCCTACGAAAAGGCGCATTCGCAGGCTCGACCTACCGGGAACAGATGATTTGCCAGAAATGTGACCTTCCACGTATAAAATGCGGCTTTTCGTTCGTTCCGGCTTTGTAATGAGCTCTTGTGTGACAGTCTCAAAGGCGCAAATTAGGGCGAAATTAGAAGAGGAACTGCCCAAGAGTGACCTTCCGCGTACAACAGCGAAGGAAAGACCTCAATTTAGTTCCAGATGTGACCTTCCGAGTATGGATTCTCTGGGCAAAACCAGAGGAAAACCCAGGAGCGAGCCGCTTTGATGTGACCTTCCGAGTATTTTCTTTACGAACTCTCGGCATACAGGGAAGAAATAGTCATTTTTGCCCACATCTGATCTTGTGCGTACGCCTTCCAAGGCGCGCTCCGGAGGTATAACGGTGGAAAAGAGCCTCTGCCGTAAGGACCTTCCGCGTATGAAGAAGGTGACCTTCCGCGTACATTAATGCGACCATCCGCGTATTTCCACAAGACCCTCCGCGTATGGAGTAGTGACCCTCCGCGTACGCCTATATAGAAGCAAGAGAACAAGAGATACAAGAGAAAAGAGATACAGGAGCAGATGCCTGTGGAAATCAACAAACCGTGGAAAATCCAACATCCCTGTTGCTCCGCTTCGCTACGCAAAATAAGGAGCGCCCTAACGGGCGGTCAGCAAGCTTCGCTTGCATACGGCGGGAGGGCGTTGAGCGCCCCTCCCGCACCCTCCCCGCCAAAAAGCAAAACCTTCCAACGATGGCCCAGTTGGTTGAGTTTTTCGGCTTTTACATGAGAGCCCTTCTGGATCGAACAGAAATGCTCCAGGACGAACCCGAAAGCCTTCGGTGATGCCTCGTATCCTGAAAAAGCTCTGAGGGTGTCTCCGAAGAGTGAGTTTTGAGAACAGCGCCGAATCAGGCATTGTTGATGTGATCAAAAATCAGCACTACACAACTCATACAGGTTGCGCGAACCTGCTCCCAATCAGGCAGCGGAGAGGTGTTGCTCGGCATAGTGCCTCCAGAACCGATACCGCTGCGCGTAAGGATCTTCGCCTTGAGACTGGCAAACACGCAGAACCTTGGCCATCACCACCTGGTCAGCCAAAGCCGCCTGGCGTAACTCCGCCCAGTCCTGACGCTTCCCGCGGTCGATTACATCGTCGATCGCCGCAAGCGTGTACGATTCGTGATTTAAATGACGGTGACGCATCTATACCTCTTCGACATTCTTCACCGAACTCGCCCAACACGCAATCCGGGCGCTTCAGAAAACGGACAAAAGAGCACCATAAGCCATCAGGGAAGACCGTACCAGGTAGAGCGTCCTCCACCGTGACGCACGAGAAGCCCTTTCTCCACCAAGGACGTGAAGGTTGCTTTGAGTGTGTTTGGACTTGAGCCTGCCTCCCGCACCATATCGCGGGTTGAAACTCGGCCATGGTCGCGCACGTAGTCGAGGATTTTCACCGAAAGTTCGGAGAGCACGGCAAGCGCGTTCTTTTCGCGCTCCATCTTCACAGCCAGGCGGCGCTTTTGCTGCTGCAAGGCGCGCAGGAAAAACACAAGCCACGCTTGCCAGTCCGGAGCATCGGCGTGGATGGTGCTCTGCGTCTGGCGCAGGGCCAGATAATAGCCATCCTTGCTGTTCTCGATCACGCTCTCAAGCGACGAATACGGGACGTAGGCATAGCCGGACTGCAACAACAGCAAGGTGGTCAGGACACGGCTTAGCCGGCCGTTGCCGTCCTGAAAGGGATGGATTTCCAGAAAGACGACAACAAAAACCGCAACGATCAGAAGAGGATGAAGGCGCGACAGTTCGCGGGCCTCTTTCAACCACGCAACCAGCTCCTGCATCCGGCGCGGGGTATCAAAGGGACTCGCCGTCTCGAAAACAATTCCAATCATCTTGCCGTGTGGATCGAAGGCCCCGACATCGTTCCGCAAGGTCTTGTATTCGCCGCGATGCCGCTCGTCTTTGTCGCTGTAGCGCAAAAGATCGCGATGCAGCTGCTTGATGTGGTTTTCCGTGACCGGAATCTCGGACCAGGCGCGAAAGACGGTCTCCATCACTTCGGCGTAACCGGCAACTTCCTGCTCGTCGCGGCTGGAAAACTTTCTGATCTCCAGATTGGACAGGAGGTGTTCCACTTCGCGGTCCGTGAGCTTGCTGCCCTCGATGCGCGTCGATGAACCGATGCTCTCGATGGTGGCTACATGGCGCAGAGCATTCAACCGCTCCGGCGCAAGCGTTCCCAGGGCGCGCCATGCACCCTTGAATTCCTCGATCTCTGCGATCAACGCCAGTAGCTCGGGCGTGATCTGAATGGAATCGGTCTTCATAATACCGGAATACATACCCGATTATGCCTGATTAACAACCCAAAAACATACCTATTTATACCGGAATACTTCGCGTATCGCTGCTCCATGATAGGGCGATGCGGCCAGATGTTGCGTTAGAGCACCTGCCTTACAAGCAGGTGCTCTAACGCCGCGACCCAGGACCCGCGCCTTAAAAGGGCGTTGGCCTAGACGGAACGCTCCGGAGGCTTTCGGTCTATTTTGCACCCCCCGGCTTAGAAGGACGGTGCTCGAACGGCGGTTGTGAGGATTACATGTAGTAATTCATGTATGTTGTATGATACTATTACAACATATAGTGAGGATATTGCCATGGCTCTTACTCGCGACACTATCTTGCAAGCAGCGGACGCCCTCGACGCCGAAGGCCTTCGGCCAACCCTTGCCGCCGTTCGCAAGCGGCTCGGCAGCGGCAGCTTCACGACCATTCAGGAGGCGATGGCGGAATGGAAGTCCCGTCAGCTACAGGCCGCCGCTCCCCTGCATGAACCACCCCCGGAGGAACTGACCGAGCGCGCCGCCGCCCTGGCCGGTGAGATCTGGAAGATGGCACGCGCCGCGGCCGACCTGGCGCTGGTAGGCCAGCGCCAGCAGATCGAGTCCGAACAAGCCGAGCTGCGCCGCCAGGTCGCCGAGGCCGTCGAGATGGCCGATGCGCTGACCGAGGAAAGCGAAGAGCTTAAACGCGAACTGGCCGAGCTGCGTCCGCTTCGCGTGGCTCTGGAGAAGACCGCCGCGGAGTTGGCGGAAGTGCGGCGCAAGAGCGCCGAGGAGGTACATCGAGCAATCGAGACCGCCAACCGCAAAGACCGCGAGACGATAGAGGCGCAGAAGGCAGAGAAGGCGGCTATCGAGCGGGCGGCCAAGGCCGAGGGGAAGGTGGAAGCGCTGAAAGAACAGCTCGCCGAGATGAGGGTGAAACTGAAAGCGGAGAGTCCTACGAAACGCTGATGAAGGGGCGCGGTTGAAATCTGCAAGTCGGGACCATAAGCGGGTTGAGAATTTCGATTCTGAGACTGCAAGGGTGCCATCGCCGCCATATTCCGGCTCCGAATTTCCGCACAATCAAGCGGCGGCTCGCCACCTACGATCCGAAGGACCTTGTTGCGTCTCGCTTCGGATCGAAGGCTGCGCGTGAGGCCTTCCAGCCAGTTCAAGAACACAATCTGCCGTCGCTTCCTTTTCAGCTTCTTCAGATTGATCACAGCCCTGTAGATCTGATTGTTGTAGATAACAGGGACCGGCTGCCGATAGGCCGGCCCTGGCTGACGCTCGCTATCGATGTGGCAACGCGATGTGTGGGCGGCTTCTATCTCTCCATGGAATCGCCCAGCGTAGTATCTGTTGCCCTCGCCCTTACTCAATGCGTGCTGCCGAAGGACACCTGGCTAGCGGAACGGGGGCTGGGATCATTGGAATGGCCGATCTCTGGCATCCCGGATGAAATTCACATGGACAACGCAAAGGAGTTTCATTCCCATGCGCTGCTGCGAGGAGCTCAGGAATATGGGATGGAACTAAACTTCCGCCCCCTCGGCTCACCGCACTATGGCGGTCATATTGAAAGACTCATCGGAACCACCATGGGAGCAGTTCATCTCTTGCCAGGGACTACATTTTCGAACATCAAAGAAAAGGGTTCCTACAACTCAGCAAAACAAGCAGTCATGACGATAGCCGAGCTGGAGCGGTGGCTGGCGCTGGAGATTCTTGGCCGGTACCATACGTCGGTCCACGCGGGCCTGCAGATGTCGCCGCAAGCTGCATGGAAGAAGGGGATGCTGGCGCGAAGTCCCCTTCGTGATGTCAAGAATGCCAAGCAGTTCTTCTGCGATTTTCTGCCCGGAGAACACAGGCTGATTCGGCGGGATGGAATCAGGCTGTTCAATATCAGTTATTGGAGCAACGTTCTCACTCCACTAGCGGGGCGATCGAAAACACCCGTGCTTGTGAAGTATGACCCACGGGATTTGTCGAGGATCTACATGCGTGACGGTGGTGGCGGCCAATACTGGGAAGTCCCGTATCGCGACCTTCGGCTACCCCCAATCTCGCTCTGGGAGCATCAGGCTGCGACAAAGCAACTGCGCGCTGAAGGCAGACGATCTGTCGATGAAAGTCTGCTCTTCGAAATTGTCGAAGAGCAGCGCCGGCTTGCGGATGGAGCTCGGAAGTCGACAAAAGAGCGCCGGGCCGCGCAAAGACGACTACAGATCGCCGACTCGGTGCAGCCAGGCACTATCGGTGGTCATAATTCTCACACTCTGGATCCGGAGGACCGGGACCCGGTGCAGGCGTTCGAGGTAGAAGAATGGGAGTAGCAGGAATAGAGTTTGTCCATCTGCTGCCGCCAAATCAGGCGGTCGCAGCCAAGGATGGCCGTGAAAGGATCGAGTGGATCCGGCATGACCGGTGGGTCAATCACACCAAAGCGGAGCAGATTCTTGAGCGGCTTTCCGATCTGCTCACCTACCCTCCGCGAAGTCGAATGCCGTCGTTGCTGATCTTTGGCGATCCGGGGATGGGGAAGACAAAGATCGTCGAGAAATTCCTCCGTGATCATCCATCTGTTTACGACGAAGAGACGGGGATGACTCGCTGTCCTGTGGCAGCAACTCAGATGCCTCCAGTCCCAAACGAAAAGGCGTTTTACGAAAGCCTCCTCGTTTCATTAGGGTCTGTCATGCCACACGCCTGATTTCGCTACTCTGAATTGGCCCCATTTGATGCTCTGAGCTGGCCCCACCTGGGGCGGAGCCCGTTATCTTGTTTCGGGATGATTTCACCCGGAATCGAGGACGGCTTGGCCACAAGGA
>Ga0181517_10001414_pt1 | contig 26702 bp, 20 predicted proteins | sample PEATcosm2014_Bin_31_FD_119748 | JGI IMG/M metagenome (GOLD analysis project Ga0181517, IMG submission 119748) | Peatland microbial communities from MTU Mesocosm Facility, Houghton, MI, USA - PEATcosm2014_Bin01_30_metaG | ecosystem: Environmental > Terrestrial > Soil > Wetlands > Peat | place... | reverse complement strand
CTTTCACGGCGGTAACACGGGTTCGAGTCCCGTTGGGGACACCAATCAATTCAGTAATTTATAGAATGTAATCCACTTCGCGCGGTTCTTCAGCCACGGCTGCCGCCCCAAGTTCCAGTTCGTCCAGGCGACGCCACTTATAGATGCCGATCGACACCACCCAGCTCAGCGCAAACAGCGCGATGATGAAGTAGCCCAGCGCTCCGAAGTTGTTATTCAGCCTGCGCACCGCATCCCAGAACATTCCCCCCATGGGGAAGTGTCCGGCCAGCAGCCCCAGCGCCTCGATCCCTCCCACCACCAGCGCCACAATCACAGACACAAACGTGATCGTCATGTTGTAGTAGAGCTTGCGCACCGGCTTGATGAACGCCCAACCATATGCCCCCAGCATCAGGATATTGTCCGTCGTATCGATCAGCGACATCCCCGCGGCAAATAGCACCGGAAACACAAGAATCGAATATATGGACAACCCCTTCGATGCCTCCGCCGCCGAAATCCCCAGCAGCCCGATCTCGGTGGCCGTGTCGAAACCCAGTCCAAACAGAACGCCCAGCGGATACATATGCCAACTGCGCGTGATGATCCTGAACATGGGGCGGAACAGCCTGGAAAGAAATCCGCGGTCGGCCAGCAGTATGTCGAAGTCTTCATCCACATACGGCGCGCCGCCGCGTACCCGCACAAAGGCGCGATATATAGACCGCAGCACGATCAGGTTCACCATTGCGATGCCCAGCAGAAATACCGCCGATACCAGCGTGCCGATTACACCCCCAATCTCCCGGACACCGTCCATGCGGTGTTGTAGCGCCAGCGCAGCCGCGGCAATCGCCGCCGACCCCAGAATGACCACCGTCGAGTGCCCCAGCGAGAACATGAACCCAACCGCCACCGGCCGCTTGCCCTCCTGCATCAACTTGCGCGTCACGTTGTCGATGGCGGCGATGTGGTCGGCGTCCACTGCGTGGCGCAGGCCAAAGCTGTAGGCCAGCAACGCCGTCCCCAGCAGCAGCGGATAGTGGCGCGAGGCTATGATCGCCCACACCCATGCGCCTACGTTGAACACCAGCAGGATTCCGTAGATTCCCACTACCTTGCCGCGTACACCGCTTGCCGCGTCGTTGAATAAATCCTTGAACCTGGTTTGCATGACCTGTCTTTCCAGCAGTCTCAATCGCGTGACTTCAACTTTCTGCCTTCGCCGTATTGTTGTGTTCCATCGCCGGTTGGGACAAAACGCGTCGCGTAGAGTCGCCGAGTCAGTAACACGATTATAGAACCTGTATTATTCTCCCGGCCCCGTTCGCCGGCCGTAAAACATCCCTTCCAAAGTTCGAGCTATAACGCCTCGTCTCTGTTCCTTACTCGAACCTCCAGGTAAGCCCGGTCGTCAATCCGATGGGATATCCCGGCGTTCCATGCACTCGCGCCTCCACCGGGGACGCCGGCGTCAAGCGCGAATCGAAGTAATTCTGCGTCTCGTAGTAATGCTTGTTATTCAGGTTGTCCAGCGAAACGTTCCACTCCACGCCGCGGCCCAGCTTTTTGGTTGCCGCAAAGTCCAGTACGTCCAAACCGCTGGCCTGGGTCTCTGCCGAGTTGGTGTATGGAGCGGCGGCAGGCACCGACGTGTCATCAGGATTCACAATCAGGTATCGTCCGATGTGGCGATAACTCAGCGAACTGTATAGTCCATGCCATCCATTAAGCGTCACGGTGGAATTGCCCACCGTGTGCGGAGCGCTGTCCACATACTGGCGTGGAGAAGTTCCCAGGAAGAATGCGTTCGACACCTGCGTAATCCCTGCGCTCCAACTCACATGCGCGCTCAGTTGCACCGACGTTTTCGCCTCCCACCCATAGGAACGGCTCGGCCCCCGATAGTCCATCGTGCCGTTGTCGGGATCGTATACGTCCTCGTGCTGCCGGTCGATCAGGAACATGTCTGTGCTGGCCGAGAAGCGCTTCATCTGATGCGACGTTCCGATCATGTAAAAATCTGTGCTGGCCACCTTGGGAGCACTCGTATCCAAAGCAATGCCGCGCGCGTCCTGGCTGGTCACCGCGCGTCCGAAGTTGAAGTGCAACGCCATCGGCACACGATTCGATGGCGTGTACATGATGTTGACCTTGGGCTCGGCGCTGCCCGCGGTACTCAGTCCGCTGTTTGCAGCCGTCAGCCGGTCGGCCAGATTGAAGCGGAACTCGTCGAAGCGCAATCCTGCGTCCACATGCAGGTGCGGAAGGTCCAAGCCTTCCTGTGCGTACACCGCCGGATTCGTAATATGTACGTTCGCCTCGGTCCACGGCTTGCCGGGAAACGGCGAACCTGGAATCGCCGGCGCCGGCGTAATGATCTGGCGGTACTTGTCATGAAACAGATCGACGTTGATCCAGTTGTCCGCCAGATTGCCCCCAGCCATGAACAACGCAGGCCGCTTCAGCAGAGTGCCCGCGTGCAGGATCTGCGCGCTTGCACCTTCCTGCAGCCGCGAATCGTGCTGCTGAATCCCATCGCCGTTTACCGGATCGCTCAGGAAAAAAGTGAAATCCGAAAACAGATCGAAGAGGGAGCGCGTCACATAGCCGTCCACGCGCAACGTATCGCTCGCGCTCATATTTTTCTTGTAGTAGACGCCGCCGGTCCCATTGCGCACCCTGCCGCCATCGCTTGGATCCATATATCCAAAGCGGTCCAGCGCGCCCGATGCAACCATGTCCAGCGGAATCTGCCCCGAAGAGTTGAAGTCATTGCGTCCTGCATTGAACCGGAAGCCCAGCGACTGTGTGCTGTCGAGTTTCACCGTAGCGTTCCCGGTAAAGTTGTCGCGCACATACTGCAGCGGGTTGAGGAACGGCCCATCCGTGTAGGCATGTTCCCATGCGATAAATCCATCGGCATTCTTTAAACGTGGACTCCACGCGGCAAACGTGCGGTACCCATGGAACGATCCGCCCTGTGCGCGCATCGTCCACCGATCGTCCAGTCTCTCCCTCTGCCGGATATGGATCACGCCAAGCGCGGAAAAATCTCCATACTCCGCGCTGAATGGCCCGTTGATGAGGTCCACGCTCTCCACCAGCTCCGGGCTCAGCGCCTTCAGCCACCCCAGATAGCCCTGTCCGTGGGCCTGCGTCGCCTGGTTCTGAGGAATGTCGTCCACCAGCACCTTCAGTCCGCCGTTCAGCCCGCCGTGGTCCAGGTTGAACCCGAAGCGGCGAAACTCCAGCGACTTGCCCCCGCCCTCGTGCTGCCCCGCGTTGATACCGCTGTCCAGCATCTCGAACAGCTGGTCGTCGCGCAGAAACAGTGTGTTCTTGTACACCGTGTCGTTGCGACGGTCGATCGCCGGATCGGCAATCGTCGCCGTAATCACCAGCGTTGTCCGCTGTGTGCCGAACACGGCCTTCGCCTGCTGGCGCAGCTTCTCCGTCGAGGCATCGCTCTCGCTGGCTGAATGGATATCGGCTGCAACTCCAACCGGCGCCCCAACAACCGCCGCGCTCTGGCCCCGCAGCGCCGATGGGACCATCGCAAGCGCAACTAGCAGTCCAAATTTTGCCGGAGTGTGGCTCATTCAATATTCCGTTATCAGGGCTCGCAAGCTATCCAGAACCTGACAACGGTAACACTAATTCTGTAATCGTATGCGTGACCACCATCACGTCGCCTTAGCGGCAATCGAACCATGGACATACATGGAGACGGCTGGCTCGCCCTCGCTCCCGCTAGTCCTGCCGTGCCGAGCTAATCGGAATGTATGTGTGGGTGGGTGTGAGCGTGCGCGACCTTCAGGCCCTTCCCGGAGTTCGTCAGCACCAGCTTTCCCAGTTCCACTCCGCGCAGCGCCAGCATGTGGTCCGCGATCGCTTGCAGCTCCTTGCTTCGCCCCTTCATGATGACCACCTCCAGGCAGTAGTGGTGGTCCAAATGCACATGGGTCGTCGCCAGGATCATGGTGCCCGCGGAGTGCTGAAACGCTGTCAGCTTCTCGCCCAGGTTCGGCATGTGGTGGTCGTACACCAGCGTCAAGGTGCCCACCACCGGCTTGTTCGAGTCCACCGTGTCCGCCAGCAGCGCCTCGCGGATCAGGTCGCGGATCGCCTCCGACCGGTTCTTGTATCCCCGCTTGGCAATCAACCGGTCGTACTCCAGCAACAGATCTTCTTCCAGAGAAACTCCGGTCCTGCTCAGGTGTGACATTGGCCTCGACCCTCCCGACTGCAAGCCGCTGCACCGCAACGTATGCCAGTAGTCTAACGCCATCGCCCAACCTGCAATTTCCGTTGCAATCTCCGTGCATAATTCAGGCAACAGCGTTACTCTTCCTTCATGTTCAATCAAAGGTGTTTTTCGCACTCCACGGCCCCCCTTTCTGCAAGGAACTCATCAGCCGCCCAACCTTACATCGCAGCATTCGCGCTTCGCCGCGCAATATCCGCGCCTTGGCGAATCTTTGTCGCGCTCTGCGGTGGAATCGTCGCGCTGACGCTATGCTCCATCGTGGCCGCAGCTCAACCTCCTGCCGCTCCCGTTGCCACCGATCCAGCGCAGTTCGGCCCCTACAACGGCAGCTTCCTCGCAGACGGCCTTGGACTCAAGATGACCGTCACCGATGCGCACGACCCCATACTTCTGGCCGATTCGCCCTGGTCCCTCTTCTGCTGGATCAAGTCCGCCGAGCCCGTCAGCTCGTTTGAACTTGTCGCCGGCGTGGGCAACCCAGCGGCCAAGTACTCTCGCTATCTTGCGGTCGATGCGGGCAAGGTAACGCTCTGGATGGGCGAGGATAACCAGCTTACCGGCCCTGCGAACCTCACCCCAAGCGAGTGGCATCTGCTCGCCGCCTCGTTCGATGGCAGCCAATTTCATCTCTTCGCCGATGGCCGACCCGTGGCCTCCAGTGCCCTGAACCTGGGCAGTGTCACTCCTTTGCTGCAGATGGCTCCCACCACTGGCCTGGGAATCGCTCCTGGCCGCCACTTTGGAGGCCAAATCGCTTCCTTCACCCTCCTGCGCCACGCCCTCTCCGATACGGAGAACGTTCAGCTCTTCCAGGCAAGGCCGGACTTCTCGCTGATTATGTTTGAGGCGGGCTCCAAGCCCTGGCCCGTACAGACCCGTGGTCAGGCTGGATACCGTGCGCCCCAGCCGCCTGCCACCATGCCCACTTCGCGCGCTCCGTTTGCCGCAGCTGTCGCCATTGCGCGTCCGCCGGTTGGCCCATCGCTTACCCAGTCCGCTTCGGGAGAGTGGACCTTCTCGGATGGCTGGACGATGCGCGAAGCTCCCAAGGTTGATACCGACGGAGCGCACCTCAGCATCTCCGTGTATAACGCCTCCGGCTGGATGCGCGCCACCGTCCCTGGTACCGTGCTTACCACCCTGGTCGACGACGGCGTCTATCCCGATCCTGGTTACGGCCTCAACAACCTCGCCATTCCTGAGTCGCTCAACAAACAGGACTACTGGTACCGCAATGAGTTCACGGTGCCTGCATCGGCTCTATCCGGTGGCCGCGCTCACTCCGAACTGATATTTCAGGGAATCAACTATTCTGCCTCCGTCTGGCTCAACGGCAAGCTCCTCGGCACCATGAAAGGCGCATTCCGGCGCGGCGCCTTCGATGTCACTGCCGTCCTCAAGCCTGGGCAGAAAAATGTTCTGGCCGTGCGCATCTCGCCACCACCGCATCCTGGCATTCCGCAGGAGCAGTCCATCCTCGGCGGGCCCGGCGAGAACGGCGGTTTCCAGACCCTCGACGGCCCAACCTTCGTCGCCACGGAGGGCTGGGACTGGATTCCAGGCGTCCGCGACCGCAATAGCGGCATCTGGCAACCGGTCACTCTGCGCATCACGCGCGCGCTGAAGCTTGGCGACGCGCAGGTTGTTACCATCTTCAAGAATCACGACACATCACGCGCCGCGATCGACATCGCTGTCCCGGTCACCAATCTCTCCTCCGCCCCCATCGACGCGACCCTCACTGCCTCCATTGAGAAGATCACCATCCGCAAAAGCGTCACTCTTCCTCCGGGTGGCAGCATTGTCAAGCTCACTCCCGCCGAGTTCCCCCAGCTTAACCTCGATCACCCGCGTCTTTGGTGGCCCAATGGATACGGCAGTCCCGAGCTTTACACCGCAAAACTCACCCTCCAATCCGGCGGCTCTGTCTCCGACACCAAAGATGTCCGCTTCGGCGTGCGCGAGATAAGCTACGAACTCAGCCTGCTCGATAGCACCGGACATCTGCGCCGCGTCGAGTTCACGCCCGCCAACGCGCGTCAGGCGGAGGCCACCGCGCCCATCGTCGATGTCAGCCACGACGGCATGTTGGAGATTCCCACCCCCGCAGCCGAACTCGCCAACATGCCCGAGGAGCGCCGCGCCAATGCCAGCTCGCACGTCTCCTCGCTCTCCCCCGGTGGGGAAAACTCGCCTGCCATCCAGCAACTCACCGACCTCCGCGCCGCGCCGTATCTTGTCATCGTCGTCAACGGAGTGCGCATCGCAGCGCGCGGCGGCAATTGGGGCATGGACGACTTCCGTAAGCGCGTCTCCCGCGAGCGCCTCGAACCCTTCTTCCGCCTCAACCGCGACGCCGGCCTCAACATCATCCGCAACTGGGTTGGCCAGAGCACCGAAGAGTCCTTCTACCAGCTTGCCGACGAGTACGGCATGATGGTCTGGAACGACTTCTGGGAGTCCACCGAGAACTACAACATCGAGGCCGAGGACCCGCAGCTCTTCCTGGCCAATGCCGCCGACGTGATCCAACGCTTCCGCAATCACCCCTCCATCGTCATGTGGTGTGGACGCAACGAGGGCGTGCCCCAGCCCATCATCAACCTCGGTCTGGACAAGCTGGTGCGCACCCTCGACGGCACGCGCTACTACTCGCCCAGCTCGAATGCGGTGAATCTCGCGGGCAGCGGGCCGTATCGTTACCAGGTCCCCGCGCAGTACTACACCACACTCAACCGCGGCTTCTCGGTGGAGACCGGCACGCCTTCCATGTCCACACTGGAGTCCTTCCAGAGCACCACGCCCCAAGCCGACCAGTGGCCCATCGACGATGTCTGGGCCTACCACGACTGGCACCAGAGCGGAAACGGCGATGTCGCGCCCTTCATGGCAGAGATTCAGGCCGAGTTCGGCGCGCCCACCAGCCTGGAAGACTTCGAGCGCAAGGCCCAGATGCTGAACTACGTCGATCACCGGGCTATGTTCGAGGGGATGGACGCCAACCTGTGGGTGCCCAACAGCGGCCGCCTGCTGTGGATGACCCAGCCCGCGTGGCCCAGCACCATGTGGCAGATTCTCAGCTCCGACTACGACACTCAGGCCTCCTTCTACGGCGTCAAGAAAGCTTGCGAGCCGCTGCACGTCCAGCTCAACCTGGCCAACTACCGCGTCGATGTCGTCAACACAACCACAGCCGCGCACTCCGGCCTCACCGTCAACGCAAAGGTCTACTCGCTGGCCAATGCGCTGCTCTTCCAGGCCACGGATCAGAAGGACGTTGCCGCCGACTCGACCACTCCTAGCCTGCATCTGGACCTCGAGCAATATCTGGCCAAGGGCATGGTTCTGGTCTCGCTGGAGCTGCACGATGCGCAGGGCGCTCTGGTATCGCAGAACCTCTACTGGCTCGGCGCGCGGCCCGCCTCCTACCGCGAGCTGAACAGCCTTGCGCCCACGCAGCTCAAGGCATCCGCCACTTCAACCACCGCCGGCAGCACAATTAAGATAACCATCCAGCTCACCAATACCGCTTCGGTTGTCAGCCTGGAGAACAAGCTTACCCTGCTCAACGCCGGCAGCAAAGATCGCATCCTGCCCGCCTACTACTCCGACAACTACATCTCGCTGCTTCCCGGCGAGTCGCGCACCATCCAGGTGGAGTACCCGTCCGCCGCCGCCCACGGCCCCGCCCAGATCGCCCTGCGCGGCTGGAACGCCGTGCCGCAGGTCATCTCAGTGAAATGATGCGCGCTCTCTACGCGTAACTTCTCTGACGCTGCCCAGCACTGCGGACTGCACCATGTAGGCAGAGCGGGTCATCCCCGCCTTGCGGGCCAGCCTGTCGATTGCCTCGATCTGGCTCTCTCTTGCCGTGATGTTCACGCGCACAGTCTTCGTGGGGGCCTCTGCGCTCACCAGAAAAGCAACCGCGCCCTTCATCGCCGGATCGCGTGCAAGCTGGTCCAGTGTCGATGGCTCCGGCAGCGCCTCGCCGTCCTCCACCATCCCGGCAATGTGTAGCGTCAGCGCCTCGACCGCCAGTTCGCGCGCCTCTTCCAGCGACTTACCCGCCGTCACGCAACCGGGAAAGTCTGGAAAACTTACGCCGTAGTCCGAGCGCTTGTCCTTGTGCAGATACGCGATGTACTCCATGCCTCGCCTCCAACTGACGCCCTACCGGAGCTTAACCCTGGCCTGTTTCTCGATGCTCTTCAATGTCCCCAGCGGCAGGTCCCGCTTGGGATAGGGCACCGTCACCCTTCCCGCCTTCGTCGCATGTTTGAACTGCTTGTGACTGCCAACCTGCGTCACCTCAAACCAGCCAGCGTCTACCAGTCGACGAATCACCTCACGGCTGTTCATGGTGTTTCTCTATTTGAATTATACACACTAAATACACATGAAAAATGTATATATATATGGCTGGGTGCCCCACGTCTCGCATTTGAGACGTGGGTTTACGGGTGCCCCAATCATCGCCGGGTGCCCCATTCTAACGGCGGCCTGATCGCCGTTAGGGTGGGTTATCGCGCAAAGCGCGACCGCTCTACTCAGCCGCCAGCTTCACCGTACTATGCAGCGGAAGCTCCGCTGACGATCCTCCCACCTCGATCAGATAATCGCCCACCGGCCTCGACCACTTGTCGCTGTCGGGAGAATAGATAGACAGATACAGCGGATCAAGCGCCACTGTCACGGTCTGGTTCGCGCCCGCCGCCAACGAAACACGCTTAAATCCCGCCAGCTTGCGGAAGGGTTCACCCGCCGTGCTGGGCAGCGTGACGTAGACCTCGGCAATCTCATCGCCCGCCTGCGCTCCTGTGTTGCGCAGTTCGAAGCTCACGCTCTTCCCGTCCGCATCCACCTTCAGGTTCGAGTAGGCGAAGCGCGTATACGACATCCCAAACCCAAACGCGAACTGCGGCTTCAGGTTCTTCTCCTGGAACCAGCGATAGCCCACCGCCATGCCCTCCACGTTGTAGTCCACGTCGAACTCCGTGGGCCGCTGCCGTGGCTGGGTGCGGGTGACCGCGTCGGCATTGTTGCCCGTTCGCTCCGTCAGGCCCGTCACCTTGGGGTGCGGCAGTTGGTCGTCCGACGCGGCAAAGGTCACCGGCAGCTTGCCCGATGGATTCACGCGGCCAAACAAAATATTCGCAATCGCCTCTCCGCCGCCGATCCCTGGATACCAGCTCTCGACAATCCCCTTCACGCGCGGCGCCCACGGCATGTCCACCGGGCCACCGTTTTCGAGCACCACAATCGTATTCGGATTGGCCGCCGCTACCGCCGCCACCAGATCGTCCTGCTTGTCCGGCAGACTCAGCGTCGCCGAGTCCTGGCCCTCCGTCATCCACTGCGTCACAAACACAATCGCAACCTGCGCCGCCGCCGCAGCCTTTGCCGCCTGCGCCGGATCGGTGCCCGCATCAAATGTAATGTTGGTGCCTGCCGCTGCCTGCTCACGGATATACCGCATCGGCGAGGAAGGGAAGTAGATCGCCCGTCCCCACGGCGAGCTGCCCGGTCCGGGCGCAATCGCATTTCCTCCCGGTGAATCCACCTGTGCCGATCCGCCGCCCGAGAGTACAGCCACATCGGCGTGCCCGCCAATGATCGCAATGCTCTTCGTCTTTGCCGCCGCCAGCGGAAGAATTCCGCCCGTATTCTGCAGCAGCACCAGGCTCTCTTCCTCGATCTTCTGCGCGTCGTCGCGTCCGCGGAAGGGATCGACTACGCTGCGCGGCAGTGGTGGCTGGTCGATCACGCCATTCACAAACATGCTGCGCACGATGCGATGCACCATATCGTCCAGTCGCGCCTGCGGAACCGATCCATCCTGCACGGCCTTCTTCAGAGGATCGCTGAAGAAGTTGTCATCGCCTGGCTGGTCCATGTCGAGCCCCGCCAGCGCGGCCTTCACGGTGCTGTGCGTCCCGCCCCAGTCCGACAGCACGAATCCCTGGAAGCCCCAGTCCTTCTTCAGCACCTGGTTCAAGGTGTAGTCGTTTTCGCACGAGTAGTCGCCATTGATGTGGTTGTACGCGCACATTACGCCCGCCGGGTGCGCCGCCGTAATAGCAATTTGGAAGGCCAGCAGATCGGTCTCGCGCAGCGTGCGTTTGTCCATTACCGCATTCAGAATGTTGCGCCCCGTCTCCTGGTCGTTCACTGCGTAGTGCTTGATGTCGCCCATGATGTGGTTCGATTGCACCCCGCGCGCCACCTGCCCCACCATGGTTCCGGCCAGGATCGGGTCCTCGCTTGCGTACTCGAAGTTGCGTCCATTGCGCGGCTCGCGGATCAGGTCCATCCCACCGCCAATCGACATGTTGTATCCCTGCGCGCGCAGCTCGCGGCCAATCACCGAGCCGTACAGAAACGCGGCATCCGGGTCCCAGCTCGCAGCCATGCCAATCACCGACGGCAGCAGCGTGGCGTACCGGCTCTCAGGCGCGGCCATCCTCACGCCCACCGCGGAGTCGGCCAGGTTGATGTCCGGCAGATGCAGCCGCGGAATCCCCGGCACAAAGCCCGCTCCGCCATTGTGTCCCGTCGCCACCGGTGCGCCCGCACGCAGCACTCCCCAGCCCGCGCCATGCACCAGCTGGATCTTCTCGTCCAGCGTCATCTCGTGGATCATCAGGTCGGCGCGTTTGTCCGCATCCAGCGATTTATCCATCCAGGGTGGCGGCGGGGCGGCAGGCGCGGCAGGCGCTGCGCTACCCTGCGCATTGGCAAAATGAATTCCACATAGGCCGAGCGACAGGCAACCCACGCCCGCCACGAAGATCCGAACCAACCACAACTTGCTCATCAACATCGTTCTTCCCCTCATAAAACCATCTGAGTTGCCGCATTTGAGTCCGTCCGATTATAGATTGCCGATTCGCATCGCAGCTATATAAACAGATGATCGAGGATTGCTCAGCATTGGCAGGGTCGAATTGGCCACACTGTTCTGCGCACCAGTATCTCGATGCATTAGCCTCGGCGGGCCATCACGCTCTGATACGCCGCCATTGTCTGCCCTGCAATCCTCTGCCACGTTTCATCGCCGAAGTTCATCGCCCGTACCTTGGCCGCCAGCCGCTCGCGCAGCGCCGCATCCTGAATCAACTCCATCAGCGCTTCGGCCAGCGCTTCCGAATCCTGCGGAGCAATCAGCAGAGCGTTCTCCCGGTCCGTCAGCAGTTCGCGAAACACCGGTAGATCGCTGGCCACAATCGCCTTCCCCAGCGCCAGTCCGGTCGCCAGCGCGCCGCTGGTCGTAATCGCGCGGTAGGGATACACTACGGCGTCCGCCGCGCGGTACAGCGCTACCAGTTCTTCGCTACTGACAAAGCGGAAGTGCAGCTTCACTTGCTTCAGGCCCAGCTCCTTCGCTTGCGCGCGAATCTCCTGCAACAACTCCGGAGCGCCCGTCCCGGCAATCACCAGGCAGGCGTCGCCGTGCTTCGTCTCCACCTGCCGCCACGCGCGCAGCAGCACATCGATCCCCTTATACGGGAAGATGATCCCCTGCCACAACACCATCACCTTGCCCTGCTCCAGCTCAAAGCTGCGCAGGTTTTCTTCGCTGCCCATTGCTGGAAGGTCATAAAAAAATGGCCCATGCGCTATCACCGACACCTTCTCCTCAGGCACCGAAAAGTCCGTTACAAGCCGCGCCCGAACTGTATCCGAGTGGCATATGATCGCGTCCATTCCACGATACAGCTTGTCGAACGTCGCCCTATGCTCTTCGCCCGTATCGTGCGGAAGCAGGTCATGGACCGTCAGCACAATCTTCGATCCGCGCCGCTTGCAGTACTCCACAAACCACAGATCGATCGCGGCCGGCGTCCTCAGCATGGGCAGGTATTGCACATGAATCACATCCGGCGGCGATACGGTGAACCTCGCCGTCAGAGCGCACAGGTTCAGCATCCCCTCCATCAACTTCAAAATCCTGCGCGGCAGCCGTTGCAGCCGGAGCTTACCCACCACATCCATCAGCCCTGGATCAACCTGGATGCCGCGGCTTGTGTAACAATCCGGATCCAGATAATACGTGATCGATCCCACCGTCAGATCGACTGGCTCCCGCAGCAGCGCCTTCGACAGATAGGCCGTATAGTAGGGCACCGTCGCCAATAGGTCCATCATAAAGACCCTGGGCCGCCGTCCGTCCGCGCTCACCTCGCACTTCCTTTCCGTGTCTCGGATGGTTCAACCCTGCCTCGGCCATACTTCATCGTCGCAACGGCCTCTTCATACACGCGCAGATAATCTTTCGTCATCCGCGCCGCGGAGTATTCCTCTTCGATCAGTTGTCGTGCCGCGCATCCCAGCCGTTTTCGCTTTTCGGGATTGTGCAATAGCTCCGAAATTCCCGCCGCCAGCGACCCCGCGTCCAGTGCCGTCGCCAGCAGCCCGGTGCGTCCATCCACTACCACCTTCGGCACCTCGCCCACCGCAGTCGCCACCAACGCCAGCCCACTCGCCATGCCCTCCAACATCGCCATAGGCAGCCCTTCCTGGCGCGATGACGACACCATGACGTCCATCGAGGCGTACTGCGATGCCATGTCCTCCCGGCGTCCCAACAGGGTCACGCTCTCGTGGATATTCAACCGATCGATCATCCGCTCCAGCTTCTCCCGGTCCGGCCCTTCGCCAACTACCTTGAACCGCGTCTCCGGTATCTCCACCAGGACCTCCGCAGCGGCCTCGAGAAATAGATCGACTCCCTTCTCCCACGCCAATCGGCCAACCAGGCCAACCACCGGTGCGCGGTCTGCCGCTCGTCCTTCGCCATGCGCTAGAATCGCCCCGTCGAATGGAGATAGATCGATCCCATTGCGCACCATACGGATATTGCCTGCGCCCACGCCGGCCTTCAACAGCCTCTGCTTCACCTCATCCGACACCGCCACGACTCGCGTGTACTTGCGCAGCACGTAGCGGTCCGCTATCCCATAGATCGATACCCATGGGTCCGTGTCGTACCAGGTGTGGCAAGTAGAGACCAGCGGCACGCCCCGGCCGCGCAGCGCGAAGTATACATACAGGTCTGCCTTATATCCGTGCGCATGAACAACGTCCGCTCCGCTGCGGTCCACCAGCTCCCGAATACTCGCAATCGCCGTGCGGTCAATCTGCCCCCTGCATGGAATCAGGTGTGATTCGAATCCTTCCTTCAAGGCAGTTTCATGAAGCTGATGGTTCGGATTCGCGGAATTGGAGAACACGCCCAGCGCACAGCGATGCGGCCCATCCCGCAGCGTGCGCGCCAGGTTCAGAATCACCGCCTCCGCACCGTACATGCCGCTGCTGCTTATAAGGTGCAGGACCTTCATTCCGCGCCTTCCCCCTCGCCATCGGTCCCCGGCTCACGGCGATTCACCATCGCCCACAGCATCGTGTACAGCCTGTCTCCCAACAGGCTTTGCGCTGCCTCCTTCATCCGGTACTGGCGATGCAGTCTGGCCAAGGCGCTGCCATCTGGTTCAATCAGCTTTGCTACCCACTCCAACGACATGTCTCCATGGATATTCACCCGCCCAACGGTCGCTCCCAACGGCTCTGATTCGGCCCGCGGCTCAGAGGTATAAATCTGCGTATAACCCGCCTCAGCGCACGCATCCAGTACGCGGCGATTGGCCCGACCGCCGGGCAGAGACATGGTTGCAACGGATGTCCCCAATTTGTCCTCTAAGGTAAGTCGCGACCTGCTCAGTTCGGTCTGTAGCTCGTCGTCGCTACAGTGTGTCAGCAGCTTATGCGTCCAGCCATGCGCGCCAATCCAGTGCCCAGCCTCGTGCAGCGATCGCAACTCCGGCCAATCCATATATCCAGTCTTCTTCCCCGTCCATCCTGCGGTAATAAAAAACCGCGCCTTCAACCCCCGCGTATGCAGCAGTGGAGCGGCCAACTCAATGTTGGAGATATGTCCATCGTCGAACGTAATCTCAGGCAGCAACTCGCAACTCTTCGCTTCGCGCATCCGCGCAAACAGCTCCACATCCCTCTTAAACACGCCTGTCGTGGTGACGTAGGAGTACCGGCTCACGCTCGGCCGCACTTCGTGATACAGAAGATAGAGTCTCCGCAAAGGTTGCCGCATCCGTTCCTTCGAGATCGGTGCAACGCGCAAGTCTGCTGCCTGCTCAAGCGTATCGTAACACTTGGCCGCGCGCGGACCGGGCCTGCGCGGTTAACCCGCCTCTTCCGCTCATCTCCCTTCCGGTTGTGTAGACTGGTCTCGCCTGCTCGGCGCCGCATCCACCGGCAGGACAAGGAGCGATCTTGGCATCCGGCGTATGGCAGACCCTCCGCGCAGACCTCTTCCGCTATCGCGGGCAAACCGGCACGCGCGCCTTCTTCTCGGCCTATCTGCGAGAACCCGGTTTCCGCTTCACATACTATCTCCGCAAGACCGCCTATTACAGCAGCCGGAAAAGGTCCTTCGCCTTCTTCGCCTACCTCTATAACCGCGTCCTCTTTCACCACTACCGCTTCCGCTACGGCTTCGACATCTCGCCCACTGCGCGCATCGGCCCCGGCCTCTACATCGGCCACTTTGGCGGAGTGGTCATCAGTCCCCACGCCGTCCTCGGGGCCAACGTCAATATCGCGCATGGCGTCACCATTGGGGCCGCCAGCCGGGGCCCGCGCACCGGCACGCCCACCCTCGAAGACCGAGTTTGGGTTGGCGCTCATGCCGTCCTCGTCGGCAACATCACCATCGGACACGACGCGCTCATCGCCCCCGCCGCCTTCGTCAACTTCGATGTGCCCCCCATGGCCGTCGTTCTCGGCAACCCCGGTAAGGTCGTCTCCAGCGAAGGCTCCATCGGATACGTCAACCACACCCTCGATCCCGCATAACCACACATCGCGGCACTGCATTCATCGCGTGCGGTGCGATAGGTGGGAGGATTTTCTCAAAACTTGATGGAAACCACCCATCGGAAGGGCCCGGCTTCAGCCGAGAAAAAAACGCCGCTCCGTCAGGCGCTTCCGTTCTGCCAAAGGCCGGGGTTCCCGGCGAGCTTGCTCGTTGGGGTGAGCGTCTCGCTTCTGAGATGTGGGATTACTACCTCCTACCCATAGAAACCATCACCCCGGAAGGGCCCGCGTTCACGCGGGCCATAAAAAGCCGCGCCCGCAGGACGCTTCCGCTCTGCCGATGGCCCGAGTGGCAGGCGCAGCCGGAACGACTGGTTCCTTTCCTTTCTCACAATCCGTACCGCCCCCCAATCCTTGTCAAGCTATTTTTTCAACCAACTCCATCTAAACAAGTTATTCTGACAAACTACACTCCTCAATCCGCTACAATTAAATAAGGGGCTGTTTGCACTGTCGATTGTATAAAGTGTCGCAGATACTGCTATCCGCTTGTTTATGAAGACTTTACAAAATAAGTATTTTTGAATCAAGACTTTGCATGTCAAGTCCAGACTGAGTCCAGACTTAACATATTTGTTGTGAAGACTTTAGACTATTTCACCCAAGGGTAGGGGGTACCTTCTCAAAACCATAAGTCGCCAGCAATCGCTTGCCCCGCCGCCGCTAAACCTGCCAGCATTTACAATGGGTTAGGTTCGTTGCCACGTAGCAGGTCGTCGGGCGTCTCAAACGCGCAGCCATGCGATTCACCAATCCCCAATTCGTCCAGCGGACCGCTTGGCTCACGGCGCTTGTGCTGCTGGCCGCGGGCCTCGCCGGTTGCCAGAGCGTAGCGGGTATCCGTCCAGTCTCGCAAGTCCGCGTCATCGACGTCTCGCCCGATGCGCCTGCACTGGACATCTACCAAAACTCCACCCAGAGTTCCTCGGCTGTTCTCTACAACGTCGGTTTCGGCACCGTCAGCTCGTACATTCCAGTTCTCGCGGGCGCCAATACCCATGCCGCTTGCATCGCGGGAACACAGCAGCAGATCGCCACGGCGCGCGGCAATTTTGCGGTCGGCAGCCAGTACACCGTGCTGGCTGGGAACATCAGTGCAAGTCTGCAGATGACGGTGCTCAAGGACCAGTCCTTCCCAGCGCCTGCGGGCCAGGTCGCGTTGCGCTTCCTGGACCAGGCCACCCACGTGGGCACCGTCGATATCTACCTTGTGCCACCCGGCTCCACGCTCGGCAGGGTTTCGCCCATCGACACCGGACTCAGCTTCAGCAGCAACACGGGATACATCAACGTACCCAGCGGGACTTACTCCATCGTGGTCCTTCCTGGCGGCGCCGTTCCCTCCAGCTCTGCTTCGCCCATCTACACCGGCAGCCAGGCGATATACTCCGCCGGCTCGGCGCGCACCATTCTTCTCATCGACCAGCAACCTGCCGCGCCTTTAGGACTACAGGTGATCACCGCCAACGACTATGATCCCGCCATCGGCTAGACAAGGCGAACCTTAGCTAACCAGGCCCCACGACACGAGTATTTCCGTAGCACTGAGCTTTGAGGAATACTATAAGTGATTCTGCTAAGAAGGTGCGTATGGACCGTTTCCTCAAGACAATGGCTGTAATTCTGTTGGGATGCGCTTGTCTCCCCGTCTACGGCACAACCTGGTATGTACGTCCGGGCGGGGGAACGCGATATTCTACCAATGCGACCTCGGGGCAGTGCGATGGCAAAGCAGACGCGCCTTATCCCGGCTCCGGAGTTAATAAGCACTGCGCGTTCAAGGATGTTCGCTACCTCTGGTCCGATGGGTCATACACCTATGGCAAGGCGTTTCCGGGGTGGGGTTGGGTAGGCTCCGGTGGCGACACCTACATCATTCGCGGCTCTATCGGAACTGGGGTGACATGGAGAGTCGGCTGGAATAGTCCTTCAACATACTGCGACCCGACTGGATGCTGGGGGATCACGGGGGACGCCCCTGCATCCGGAGCGCCGCCTCCGCCATCAGGCACGGCATCGCTGCATACGCGCATCCTAGGCGAGAATTATGCTGCGTGTCGCAAGGCTTCGGCGAAGACGCAACTTCACGGTGGTTGGGGAGTCGGAACGGTCTTGAATTTATCCGGCGTCTCGTATGTGGATGTAGCTTGTCTGGACATCACGGATTACTCGGCTTGCGGTCGAGCAACGCAGGCGGTGGGGTGCGATTCGAAGCAGGACTTCGCGCAAAACGGGATTTCGTTTTCCAATACCTCGACCCACGACACCCTTACGGACGTGCATATTCACGGCCTTGCTACCAATGGTATCGTCGGCCCAACCGGAGATGGCGTGGTGATGGACTATGTAGACGTTCTGGGCAACGCCTCTTCGGGATGGAATGCCGACACGGGCGACGGCAGTACGGGCAAGGGCAGTCTTCTGGTGCAGCACTACAACATCAGTTGGAATGGTTGCGCTGAGGAGTATCCGATCGTCGATACATTGCCCTACGGAGACTGCACAGACCAGGACCATGGGGGTTATGGCGATGGATTTGGCACGGCGTCTAAAGACAGCGATGCCCCCGGCTGGCAAGTGCACTTCGACCAGGGAACGGTGAGTTACAACACCCAGGACGGTCTGGATGCGTTGCACATCAGCGGCAAAGGGTCCAGCATGACCGTGACGCACGCTCTGGCATACGGCAATATGGGGCAGCAGATTAAGGTGGGCGGCGCGACGGCAACTATTACCGACAGCTATATTGTGGGGAATTGCAGTGCGATGTCCAACGCGATTCCGGGTACGCCCGCAAGGTACAACGCACGCCTGGATCTGTTTTGCCGTGCCGGCGACACCGCAATCCTTATCAATGTCCCAGACGCCCAGCCTGCCGTTTTTCAGCGCAATGTTCTCTACTCCAACAACCACATTGCATTGGAGGTCGAGTATCCAGGGGAGCCAACGTCCAATGCGGCCATCCAATACGACGACAACATTTTTATTGGTTTTCGCAACTCGGCTGGACAGTACCCCTCGCCGATTTACAGCAACACCAACCTAAAGATGTTTACCAATCCGGGTGCGAGCTTCCGCAACAATGTGACCTATCATGCCAAGAGCAGCTGGAGGTGTCCTGCAACCGGGCTGCATGAGGTTGCCGGTAGCTGTGACGATCCTCACCTTAAGGACGAATCCTGGCATGCATACGGTTATGGCGACGATTCGCCTGGCCAAGCAACCGGCAAGAGCTCGTTGCAGAGCGAACCCAGCAGCTCTCACGGAACTTCGTATGCTTCTATCGCGATGGAGACCATCGCCGCGGCACTGCTGGTGACGGGGGCGTGGGGAGGATTTAGATACCTGCGTGAACGCGCAACCAAGGTCTAACCGCGTTTCAGACTTGCAATCCAATTCAAGAGCAGTGATCCAGCGGTTCTTGGGTTGTCCCTGTCGAAGGGATAGAGGGCTACAGCTTGCAGGGCGCTCATCAGGGCAGCCCAGGGTTGGCTTTGCACCCTGAGGGCTTCCGCTCTCTGTTTGTAAGAGCGGGCCAGGGCGATCTGCCGGGGGCGCAGGCCACAACCCTCCGAGCCGTAATGTTTACGAATGAACTTGAGTTGCGCCTGCAGCATTCGCTGTGGATCGGTGGACATGGAATTCGGCGATTGCCTGTAGTAGGCGAGTACCTTGGGGACGAACGCAACCTCGTATCGCAATGCGATGCGAAGCCAGAAGTCCCGATCTTCGCTAGCGTCCATCGTCTCGTCGAAAAAGCCGATTTCATCCACGCATTTTCTGCGAAAGGTAATTGTGGGACAGGGCAGATCGACTTTTCGCATGTATATCTGCGGTGCGATATGCCCATCGGCGGCGCTCATATTGCCCGACCAGGTAATCCCCGGCCGATTTTCCTGGTCGATGGCTGTGATAAGGCCATAGACTAGGCCAACCTGAGGCCGCTCTGACAATATCCTCACCGGTTCTGTGAGTCGGCAAGGCAACCACACATCGTCCGCATCGAGCAGAGCGAGAAATTCCGCTGTTGAAGCACGGATTGCGGTGTTTCTTGCTGTTGGCAGGCCACGATTCTCTTGCTTGATATATCTGATCTTGGAACCGAGTCGATCCAGAAACGGAGCAACCGCTTCCGCAGTGTTGTCGGTACTGCCATCATCCACCAGCAGAATTTGCCAATCGTCGAACGTCTGTGAAACGACGCTCTCAATTGCGGCAGGCAGGTAATGGGCAGCGTTGTATGCGGGTATGATGACATCGACCGTCGGCATTTCTACAGTATCCTAAGAATATGAGATGTTCGCACAACCTCTGGTAATAGCAATCGTGAACTTCGGACCATCGCGAGCAGACTGTCCCTGAGACCATGTGCATCAGATCCTATAGGTCTCGTTGTTGTTGAGTTTGCCAAGGCTGTTACGCTTTCGAGACGAGCGTTGTGCGTACAACCGCGGTTGTAAATTCTCTGGTTAGCCGGCAATGTACGGGACGGAGCGCGCGAATAGGGACTGTCTCCAAAGCCTCAATCCGCAATTGGCTTGCGGAGACCAGCCGCTCGAAGCGAGCGATGGTCATCTGGTTGAGTCCCCCCTCGACTTCGCTAAACCGAGTTGCTCCATCGGAGCGAATGTTGGCTCGCCAGCGTATGAGCGCGGTCTCGGAGAACAGTAGATGCGCCCACGGAAATATACTGAATAGGTGGCCACCCAGCGGGTGGTACCACGTCGGTCCGAAGCTGGCCATTACACGGCCGCCCGGTTTCAGCAGGGTGTGCATGGTCTCAAGGATGTCTGCTGGGTCACCAAAGTGTTCGAAGGCGTCGAGAGTCACAATCACTTCAGCCTTTGCATCCGTGCTGGTACAGAACTCGCAGCAGTCGTCCAGGCCAGCGGCCGCAGCATTGCTTGCAGCTGTATCGAGAGCGCTTTTAAGAATATCGAGGCCAATAACCCTCTTTGCTCCAAGGCGAGCCAAATCGAGAGTTGCAACTCCGTCACCGCACCCAAAGTCGATCACGGTTTTATCTCGAACCAGCGTCAGGAGATCTTCTCCCAGCAAAATGCGGATCTTCGACTTTCCGTCGTAAGCTGAACCGTTCATCGCCGAAGGTTTGCCTGGAGCAATTTTCATAAGCACGCGATACTGGAAATCGTTTAGCATAAGGCTCCCCGCGGCGTAGCCAGCTCAGTCTCCATAGTGACATTTCTACACTAGAGTAAGTCGACTATCAAGTTATGAACAGGGGCCTCTGACAGTTGGCTTTAGTTGCACAACTCCTAACTGGGAACCGGCAGAGCGATCCTTATGCGGTGGCTTGAGCGAGACGTTGGTGCGGTCTAATCAATGAGGCTTATCCGATTTTGAGAATTTCGGCGAGACGGGGTCTGCGATACGTTGGGAAGACGGGCTGTAGGCGAGTAAGTTGCTGTAGGAAGATGTGATTCGATTCATCATAACTTCGGTGGTGAAGTTTTCTCCGACAAGAGTCTTACCAACTGCGCCCATTGCCGTTGCCTGAGCCGGATTGGACAGCAGCCGCGTAATGGCTGCGGCGAGCGCATCCGGATCATCTGCGGGGACTAGTAAACCACTGACTCCGTCTTTCACGGCCTCTGCATTTCCCCCGACGTCGGTGGCAATGACCGGTAGGGTCGCGGCCATGGCTTCGATGATTGCATTGGAGAAACCTTCGCTCCGTGAGGGCAGTACAAAAATGTCGGACGAGCAGAGATGCTGCCGTAGATCGGTAATATTGCCGATGAAGTGAAAGCGATCAGAGAGATTAAGATCGCGGACCAGAGCCTGCAACTCCGCGAAATAGTCGGGTTCCAATACGTCGCCTGCGATGCTGAATGAGACGTAAGAAAAGTGCGGCACAATGGACGCCGCCGCCTTGATCATTATGTCGTATCCCTTCACCCGGCGAATATTCCCTACCGATGTGACTAGGATTTCTCCCGAAGCTTTACCGGGCCGGGAAGTTGTAACCCAATCGGAGAGGTTGAGGCCGTTGTGGATGGTCTGCACGCGCGCGGGATCGATTCGATCCACCTCGATGCAATAACGACGGACTTGATCCGAGACGGCGAAGACGGCATCGGGGGCCCCAGCCATGATGCGATAGGCGAGGCTGTGCTTACGGGCCCGCAGTATGCCCATGTCCCGGCGGCTCCATATTAACTTGGCGGAAGACATAGTTTTAGTTACGAATCCCGCCCAGAGATCGGAGCTTTCAAAAAAAGTATGGACGATTTGAATATTTCCCCGACGGAGAAACGATCCAAAGTCAAAAGCGGCCAGCAGCGCTGTAAGGTCGTAGGTGCGCTGTAAGGGCAGCAGGTAAATGGAACAAGGGGGCGACTTGAGGGCAGCACTTTCGGGTTGAGCTGCGAATGTCAGAATGGATGCGCGGTACCCATATTGCGGCAGTAGCTCTGCTAGCTTCAGGACGATTCGCTCTCCGCCGCCAAGTATCCTGGGCAACTGGTCGAGTACAAGCAAGATGTGCGGCAATTCGCAATTCTCCTCTTGTCTGCGATTCGACTCTTCAAATGTTAGAGATGAGATCCTGCTCATTGAGAACTTTCCGACCTGCAAGTTGCGCGCGCATACTATACTGACCTAAATACAGATAATTCCTAACGATACGCCATGTATGGGTTGATATTATTGGGGGAAACAAGCTCGCTGGGTTGTTCAATCAATACCGCTTCCGTGAGATGGGTTGCTCGAATTGCTGCACCTGCAAGCACCCAAAGAAGTCCGGTTATTTCAAGATAGGTCCAGCGGTCGCCAAAGAAGTTCGCAACGATGCAGGAGAAGGTTGCCGCAAGAAGGCCTAGGCCCAGACCCTGATAGAGCGGGTCAGTTGCGCGTTTGAAGAGGCGATAAGACAATGCGAGCAGCTGTTGAAGCATATAAATAGCCAGCATCAGTCCAATAATACCCGTTTCCACCATCACCTTAATGTACCAGTTGTGCGTGTCTTTCAGGTTGTCTACATGCTCTCCAAGCTGGAATGTTGCGAAGCCGGTTCCGACTATTGGGCTGTGAAGAATTGACATTTCCGCACTCTGCCAAAGGTCGACTCTCTCCTGGGCCGAGGCCTCGAGTTGTCCGTTGGAGTCTTCCGTCATATTAACCCGCTCGCGGACAGGCGTAGGTACTACCGTCTGCCAGGTAAACAAAAAGACACCCAGTATCAGAAGAAGCTTTCGGTCCTTCAGCAGGCCAAGAACAAGAACGCTACAGAGGACCGCTAGATAACCGCCGCGAGAGAACGTGTACATGAGGGCCAGCATAGTGGCCACCACTAATCCATAGAATAATACTTTCATTTTTATTGACTTAATATATAGAGCAAATCCCCAGAAAAACATTGCAAACTGAGCTAGGAATGCGGCTGTTTGGTTTGAGCCATAGGCAAGTGGGCCGCCGCTGCGCTTACTCTCATCGAAGTTCGCCCAACTTCTAGACATACTCTCCAGAATGCAGCTTCTGTCGATTAATAACAGGGATATGGCCGTAATAAATACAACGTATCGAATAGCTTTCCGGTCTTCGACGACTAAGCCTGTGGCTACAAAGACCAGTGGAATTACCATATAGTCTTTCCAGGTCACAAAGTTGATGTCTGAAAGCCAAAGTGGTGCGGGAGCATTGGAGAGCACGACGCCAATCCACATCGAAAGATAGAGATAGACAGCAAAGGCAAGCCAGATCGTGAATAACTTTGATTTTGGGAGGCGCTTTCCATGAATCAGCGCTCCGACGATGACTGACAAGACCAGTACTGTCATCATGTTGGCGCCCAGCGGATAGTCGATGAAGTGGTCCCTCAGCAGGCGGTATGGGAGGAATGGGAGCATGTAGTAGAGACCTAGAAGAGGCCTCCCGCCTAACGAGACAATGCTCATGATCCAGAATCCCAGGTAGGCGGCCAACGGAATAAAGTGTCCAATGCCTGTTCCAAACATGCGGCCCCCGTATGTATGTGAGCGAATACAAATAAGCAAGACACGGTTTGATCTAGTTCACAACGTCCAAACTCTGTTTTTTCCGGCAACAAAATTGTAAAACGCAAGCGCAGCCGCAGTATTGAGCATGACAAATGTATTGGCAATACCGATCGGCTTGAATTTTCTGGCGGAAGGAACCACCATTCCCAGGATGGCTGATGCATAGAACAGTATCTGGAGCCAGAAAGCTGTCCGATAGAATGGTCCAGGGGAGATTGCCGATGCAACCAGTATCAGGATTAGAAGCAGTGGGACGAGGAGCCGCAGTAGTTTATGGCTGATATGGCGGAAGAGAAGAGGGTTCGCCAGCGAAAACATCCATGGTGCCAGTTGCAATAGTTGGTAATTACCGGTTAGAGTGCGAATCTTACGCGAGAATTCCTTTCCCTTTTCTCCGAAGAGCCGGTCGCGCGCTATGGCAGTAGGTTGAAACACAACCCGCTTGCCCATGCGAGCCACATGCATAGGCACAAAAAGATCGTCCAGAATAGTTTCCGGTGGCATCTCAGTGTAGAGTTCACGACGAATTGCGTAGATGGCACCAGTTACTCCGACGACGGAGCCCGAAGCAGATTCGAGTTTACGGACAACTTTTTCAATCTTCCAGTAGATGCCCAGGGCATCGGAAGAGGGTGCGCTAGAGCTTGCTTCAAGCAGCAGCTCCCCGCTTACGGCGCCTACCTCCGAATCGGCGAAGCAGGAGACCAGCTCGGAGATTGCGTTTGCGTCGACCAACTGCCGAGCATCCTGAAAGACCAGGATCTCTCCTGTGGCGTGTCGCACGGCCTCGTTCAATGCGCATGCCTTTCCATTCGACTGGTCTAGCAGTACGGGCGTAATTAAAGAAGCGTGCATCTGTAGAATGCTGGCGGTTCGATCGGTCGATCCATCCGAAGCAATTATGATCTGTAGCCGGTCCCGCGGATAATCCAGAACACGAAGATTCTCAAGCTTTGCAGACAGGCTCGCTTCTTCATTGCGCGCAGCGATGATAATCGATACTGTAGGCTGGATCGGTCTCTGTAGGATGGGGCGACCGTGGAGTTTAGCCTGTAGCCAGAGCCAGATTGCATATCCAAAATATGCATAGCTTACCACTGCGAGGCAAAGCCAGAAGAGCAGCTTCATGGCGCGCACCCCTCGTGCGAGTGCGCTTTTCGTGGCGGCGGCATTCCTGTCGCAGGGCAGTGGGAGGCCTGGTCGCAGGTCGCTCCGGATAGTCTGGGCAAGTCGACCTTGTGAGCGATTATTCTCAGGGCGCAATCTCCGCATGTAGGCTTGCAGAATGTTCGGGCTGAGCCGAACGCGATGTCTTCCTTGATAATACGTCATCTCTCCGCAGCAGTAGTAACCGTCTTGATCCGGAAGTTGTACGTATCGCTGATACCATCGCTTAGATGTTTGGGGGATTGCTTGAGACTGTCAAAGCCAGTAAAGTCGAGATGTTTGTATTGCGTATTGGCATAGGCAAGAAGGAGTTCTGGTTTGGAGCTGCGAGTACGACACATTGCTCGAAACGTGCTTTTTAACTGGTTCGGCACGATTGCCAATCTGGCAGTTGGCTTCTTTCTGTCTCCTTTTATCATTCATCGATTGGGAAATGTCGCCTACGGCGTCTGGGTTATGGCAGTCGGAGTCGTGGCCTACCTTGGCCTTCTCGACCTTGGAATGCAAAGTGCGGTTCTACGGTTTGTATCCAAGGGACACACGCAGAAGGACCATCAGGGGGCTTCCGAGGCAATCTCTGCTGCTCTGTGGGCTCGGCTGCAAATCAGCGGGCTCATCCTTCTGCTGAGCGTCGGACTTGCCGCGGTATCTCCGCACGTATTCAAGATTCCGGCCGAACTCGCAGGCGATGCCCGGAAGGCTATTTTGTTGATCGGTTTAAAAATAGCGATAACGATGTCGATTGGAGTTGTCGCCGGAGTACTATCGGCACTCAATCGCTACGACATTCAAAACTATTTGATTCTGGTGCAAACGGCAATACGCGTGATTGGTGTTGTGGCCGTGCTTCGCACAGGACATGGCATTGTTGCGATAGCTGTCTGCGAATTGATTGCGGTGCTGGCTTACAACATGCTTCTGGTAAGGGTTGCTCGCCGTCTTTATCCTGAGTTGCGGATTCAACTGAAAAAACCACGGGGCGATACTCTGCGTCGTGTCTGGACTTACAGCTCCTATGCGTTCCTGACAACTATTGCGGTCCAGTTGGTATATCAGACAGACAATCTGGTTGTTGGAGCATTTGTTTCGGCCTCGGCGGTTACCTATTATGCAATTGCCAATTCGCTCTGTAGCTATTCAAGCCAGGCAGTAAATTCCATGGGCTCAACATTCGTTCCCGCCGCAAGCACCTACGAAGCGGCCGGAGACACGAACAGCCTATTGATGCTCTACAAGAACGGCACACGCGCAACACTCGCGGTTTCACTGCCTATCCTGATCACTTTGATCGTGCGCGGCCCCAGTTTTATTGGCCTTTGGATCGGGCCACAGTATTCACACAGTTCGGGAACGGTCCTGGTTATTCTTTGCACAGCGCTTCTATTTTCCTTTGCGAACCGCACTGCGGGAGCGATTGCCTTCGGAATCGAAAAGCACAAAATGAGCGCTATATGGGCTATTGGAGAGGGCGTCGTAAATCTTGCACTGAGTATTGTCCTGGTCCGTTGGTATGGAATCTATGGAGTGGCTATCGGGACCCTGGTACCCAGTCTGGTTGTGCATCTTGTGCTGTGGCCGAATTATGTCTCCAAATTGGTGGGGTTGAGTTATTCAGAGGTGGTGTGGAAAGTGTGGGCTCCGGTATTTCTGGCCTCGATTCCATTCGCCATTGCTACCTACGCAGTAAATGCCCGTTTTCCCGCGCACAGTCTTACGGTCTTTTCCCTTCAAGTAATGGCGCTATTGCCAATCTTCTTTATCACGATTGCCCTGGTGTTTCGGACCTATGTACGGAGTGAAATACTCCCCAAGATACGATCTTATTTCCTGGCGGAGACGCGACCATGAGCGGCAACGCGAGATCCAACCAAACGCTAACAGTCGCGCATATGATGCCGTGGAGCGGGATGGGCGGGGTCGAGATAGCAACGCTTCGCATGGTGGAAGCGACATGCCAGCAGTTCCGTCATGTTGCATTCTGTTTGCCGGATGCAGTGTCTTTGCGCGACGAGTTCAAAAGGCAAGGCATTCGAACCATGACCTACAACCTGCCGGAGCCTAGCCTGCGGCATGGGAACAGATTCTATAAAGAATCGGAGGTTGTTGCGCGGCAACTCAAAGAAGTCGAAGCCGGCGTTGTCCATTTTGCGGACGTGAAAGCCGCTTATCACAACAGCATGGCCGCAATGATTGCGCGCACTCGTACTGTGTGCCACATTCGCGTGAGCTATCCCCGCCTCGATTGGCGGCAGCGGCTTTGCCTGCTTCCGGTCCACCGTTTTATCTTCGTGTCGAAAGAAGCGAAGCAAAGTTTTGCCGTCTCCGTGCCGGAGAGCAAGTCGCGCGTAATTTACGACGCAGTTGATGTTCCG
>Ga0181517_10001410_pt1 | contig 26742 bp, 34 predicted proteins | sample PEATcosm2014_Bin_31_FD_119748 | JGI IMG/M metagenome (GOLD analysis project Ga0181517, IMG submission 119748) | Peatland microbial communities from MTU Mesocosm Facility, Houghton, MI, USA - PEATcosm2014_Bin01_30_metaG | ecosystem: Environmental > Terrestrial > Soil > Wetlands > Peat | place... | reverse complement strand
TGCCATGAATGCCGGCGTCCGCTGCCTGGGGCTCTGCGACGACACGGGCGTCTATCTGGCCGACGATCAAGCCAGCGGCGACTTGCCCAGCAAGGCGTGCTTGAAGACGGCTCTTGAGGAGTGTCTGCACTGGGTCACGAAGGCCGGCGACAATTCCCGCGACATTCAGAACTTTGCCTTCTGCCTGGTCGTGGAAATCCTGGCCTAGTCAGCTTGACTTTCCTCACATTTGTGCTGTGCTTCATAAAGAAAGTGAGATACTCCAATGTCCGAAACTGCCACCGACGTGATGGACCGCATCAAACGCAACAACTGCGAGCGGTCCTACTGCCTCGCGGTTCTCGACCTGTGGGCCAATGTCCAGACCCAAGGGATTGCGATTGAGAGTGTGGACAAGTTCGGCTTCGACCCCGGTTTGCTGTCGAAAGCCGACAAGGCCAAAATGGACAAAGCCCGGATCATCCGGCAGGCCGACCCCTTCGTCGAGCATCTGCCCAACGGCGGCCACCGGCTGAAGGTCTACAACTACATCCGGCACCACAACGGGAGCATCACCCAGTTGGAGCCCATGCTGAAAGCACCCTACAGGGATGAATACGTTTCTGAGTAGCGACGACCACGACAATCTCCGCGCCCTGGTCAAGTGGAACGGAGAGACCAATGACCTCGGCTTGCACGAGGTCGTGGCGTTCCTGGTCAAAGAATGCGGCTTACCGGCCGTGCTGGAAGAGCTGGAGTTGATCCGCAAGCAACCTGAGTCCCGCACCCAAGAGAGTCCATGAATACCATCACCCTCGATGCAAAAGTCCTGGCCGAACTCCGCGAAGGCGAGAAGGCATACCCGATCTACGGCGTCAAGGTCCGCTGGTCTGAGACGTACCCGCCTGGGGCCGAACAGCGCATGTTCCGCGCCGGCGATCCGCCGCTGCCCGAGGGCCGCTTCTGGAATTCAGCCGGCTGGGACAGCATGGAGAAGGAAGACCGCGACCCGGAAGTGATCGCGGCCGAACTAATGCGGGACTGGTGGCCCAAGTACACTGCCAAGCTGCTGGAACCGGCCGACGTGACGATTACCGTCACGCTGAAGCGGCGGGACGTGTGGTGCGACGGCTGGTTCTCTCACTACACCTTTGACGTGGGCATGTCCGACGCCGACGTGATTGCCAGCTTCGAGCGATATGTCGAACGCATCCTGTACTCCGATCTCTCCGAGAACGAGCGGGGCTCCCTGCTGATGGGAGCCGAGGATCAGTGGCGCTGGCACGGCTGCGTGGACGGCAATCCGCAGGGCGAACGTACCGAGGCCCCCTGCCGCTGCCCGAAGTGCAAAGATCAGGGTCTTGTGAGGATCGACCACTAGATGGGCAAGCGCGGCAAGATCATCGACGAGATCGAGCGGGCAATCTCCCGGCTGGACAACCAGCCGGGCCTTTGCTTGTTCTATGCCCATCATGCGGCCACGGTCCTGTGGCGGCACGGCTTCAAGGCGGTGATTCAGGCCGGCTCGCTGCAATGGCCCCGCATCCAGCAGAGTGAAGACGACGGCGTGGTCAACACGCACTTCGCCTACGAATGGACGCCCGGAGCCCTGGACAGCGCTGTCTCGGTGGCCCTGGGCAACCTGCCGGAAATGCACGTCTGGGTGGGCCTGCTGGAAAGCCAGGAGATCGTGGACTTCACCACCCGCCATCTGAAGACGGCGGCGGTCGATCATGGCATGACCTGGACGGCGGCCGATCCGCCTCGCTATCTCTGGTGCCCGGCCAACGGCACGCCCGATTGGGTCATCTACCGGCCGAACCGGGACGCCTCGATTTACGCCTGTACGGTACTCAAGAGGTTGTTCAATCCGATCTATCTAGGACGCGCACGATGATTCCCTTACCCAATCTCAAACTGACAATCTCGAAGACGGCGGACGGCTCAAGCGACTACTTGCAGATCGTCAGCGACGATCAATTCGCGCTGAACATTGTCTTGATCGCCGGAAAGATCGAGGTCGCCGACAGCCGGCCACCGGAAAAGCCAAAACGGAGACGGAAGTGAGAATCGCCTACTACCGCAGTGTCCGCGACTCCGACGACGGCTGCGGCATCTACCAGTGCCTCCATTGCGGCCAGACCTGGGAGTGGCGGGGCAGCAGCGCCCCAGTGCGGTTCTGCCTCTTCTGCGGGCAGGCTATCGAGCGCCTGGAAACCCGCGACCAAGACACGCCCCGCTGGAAGCACGACCTTGAAAAGCGTTACGGCGATGATTGGCCGGAGAAACGCGGCCAGATGTGGCAAGAGGAGTGGGAGAAGCGAGATCGACGCCAACCGCCTTACTGGGTGATTGAGGAGCGTTGCTTCATCCTTCGGGACGGCGAGGACGAACGCTTGCTCAATGACTGGAAACATCGCAGCAATCTCTTGGGCTGCGGCTACAAGCATCCCGTCTCGGCGCACGTTGCCTACCAGGAGTTGCTCCGCAGGCGGCACGAGGAGGCCGTGCGAGACACGCCGGAAGACCCGGACTACGATCCCGACGACCATTTCATGCCTGCCTACCGTCACGAGTACCGGCTGCGGAGGGAGACGCCATGACGACTTACTGCGCCGTCTGGTCAGACACCAGCAAGGTCATCTTCCGACACAAGCGCCGCGAGCAAGTCCGCGACTCGCTACCCAGGGGAACCACCGTCGTTGTACACGCCGACAGCACGCTCGGCCGTGTCGATGATGGCGATGAATACGAATATGCCTTGTTTACCGCCGGTGGACAAGGCATTCTGGTAACGCCTGACCCACAGTGAGGTTGACAGTGCCTAAGAAAGAGGCTAAGATTGCTTGTCTTTCACCACAATTGACCACGGAGGAAAAGATGATTCAGCGTGAAGTCTACGACTGGGGAGTCCAGTTAAGCTGCAAGCCGTTCAGCGGCGCGAAGACGTTGGAGATTCGGGCAGAGGTCAGCCTGCCCAAGGCGTCCCGAGGCTCGGATGTCAAGATCAGCTTCAGCGGGGTGACGTTTGCCGATCCCCTGAAGCTCGTCGAGGCCCAGACCTGGGTAGAGGCCATGACCGCCCTGATTAACGAGGCCCGCAGCGTGGTCTCCGAAATGAAGGCCGCCAGGCCGAAGAAGAAGTCCTAGCCCGCCTTCGGCGGAATCAACTCGACTTGCCCCACGAACCAGAGCGGGCAGTATGGCCAGGGCAACACGTCGCGGTCGGTGCGAAAGTGGTATGTTCCCTCGGCCGTCTCATAGAGCAGGTGCGGTGCCCAGCAGCGCTTGTTCCAGCGCACGATAATGCGACCGCCACGGCCTTGGAGAAGTAAGGCCGTGGCGATCAACACCAAACCGATCAGACAGTTGCCATAGCGGAGCCAGGACAGCTTCATTTCCCGAGCAACTCCCGCTCGACGGCGACAGCCTCCTCGACCATCTTGTCCACCACGGCGGCCTGGGCCATGAACGTCTTATTCTTGCGGTGGGCGTTCTTGAAGGCCACGCAGTCCGGGTCGAGCACGTCGAGCCGGGTCTTCATCAGGGACGTGTAAACGTCGATGGGCCGGGCCTCGCGGTGCGTGTCGATGATGTACTTGCCGGCCGGGATGTAACCGTCGAGGCAGAGCACGTTGAGAATCAGCGCCACGTTCTTGGTCCGCCGCCCCGAGCGAATCTCATTGGCGCGGCGTGGACCTTCGTGCGCGGCCGGTAGGGCGGCCTGGACGATGTATTCCGGGCATTCGCCCGCCTTCAGTCCTGCGGCCAGGAGGAAGTCGAACTCGCCCATGCGATAGACCTCGTACAGGTAGTCTTCCAGGTGGCGGGCCTTCACGCGAAAGATCGGCAACTGGACCATCGGCAAGACCGGTTTCGGCCCCGTGGGTGGCTGGCGCGGCCGGCGTAGCGGCTCAGGTCGGTCGATCAGCGACATGCTAGCGGACCTCCGGCAGGACGATGCTGGGGGCCGCCTCTTTGAATGTGAACGCCTTGCCGTTGACTTGGCTGTGGCCGGGCAGCAGGGCGGCGAGCATGAAGGCGTCGTCGCCGAGGCGGATGCCCACGATCTCCACGAACGGGTGGGCCTGCATGAAGGCGATGCCAAAGGCCACTTCCGGCCGGGCACAGAGATCGTCGTTGACCCCTGGCTCCAACTGGATGGCCGGGTTCCCGCCGCGTTGATACTTGACCGTGTACTGCCGTTTCTGGGGCTCGGCGGTCGGTTCGATGTTGCTCATGTTGTCCTCGTAAGGTCGGAAAGGGAGGGACGTTACATACTGAGAGTTGCAAACCGCCCGAAACTGGTTGCAGAGCGTAGAGATTTTGCCCGCCGCGTCAGCGGAAGGTCAATAAATCTTGAAAATCCGCACCGATTATGAAAAAAAAAGGCGTTTTTACCATCTCCTGTATATGCTGTGGAAGATGCGCCTCTCGTTGAACGCCTTCCCGTCCGCCAAGAGAAGGATTTCAACATGGCCCATGTCCGCGAACCCGACGATCCCGCCCGCTGCAAAGGATCGTGCGGCAGCGAGCAGTGCTGGAACCGGGCGGTCACGGGCTCCGATTTCTGCGAGGCCCACAACGGCATCGACAAAGGCCCCGCGAACAACATGCGGAGCTACCTGTTGGCCCAGGCCGAGGATCAAGCCAAGCTGGCCCAGTATGCCGAGAGCGAGAACATCAAGTCGCTCCGCGACGAGATCGCCCTGGCCCGCATCATGGTCGAGCGGTATTGGAACATGGTGAAGACGGACAACGACTTCATCGCCCGCGCACCCTCGATCAACAGCCTCTTGCTGACCATCGAGCGCCTTATCAAGTCGTCGCACTCCATCGAACAGAGCCTTCAGACCTTGCTCGGGCGGCCGGCAGTGATTGCCTTCGCCCAGTTGCTCGTGCAGGCGGTGATGGACGAATTGGAATCCATCCCCAACTACGAGCCGATTGCCGACCGCATTCTCAAGCGCGTAATGGCCACCGTGAGCGCTGACGCCGCCAAGACGATGATCTTGCCCGCGATCTCTTACGATACCGAAAGCTGATCGGCCATGAGCCGAAACAGTACCCTTGCCGTGAGTCGCTCGACTGACGGCAAGAGACGTTCAACCGCCTCTTACTCAGAGTCTTGTATGAACTTTCCCGTCTGGTGTGCCTGCGGCAAACTTGTCACGTTCTCCAACGAAACACGCTGCGAAGATTGCTACGCCGCCGAAATGGGCCGTCTCCGCATTCCTGGCAGAGGCAATCCCAAGAATCTGAACATCGACACCACAATCGCCGCTCGGAGGGATGAAGATGAATGCCCGATTTCCCGCTCAAGACTTCTTCGATCCGGCGATCATTAAACCTGGCGATGTGATTGCCTTCAGCGGTGAGGGCCTCGTCGGTGACATCATCAACCTCGGCACCTTCGGGATACCGCGATGGAACATCTGCCACGTAGGGATCGTGGGGGAGGCTACGGATGGTCGCCAGCTATTGTTCGAGTCCACCACATTGGACGATCTGCCTTGCGAAATCGCCGGGAGCAAATTCGACGGGACGCAGGCTCACCAGCTTGATACCGTATGTCGAAGGTATCGAGGCAAAGTTTGGCATTATCCCCTTTACCGGACACTCTACGCCTTCGAGCGACAAAGGCTCAGCGAATTCCTAGTTGGGACGATTCATGTTCCCTACAGCAAGATGGATGCCTTCCGCTCCTCCGGCCTGGGCCTCTCCTGGGTTGAGACGCTGATCTCCGAGGCCGACTTGCATCAAATCTTTTGCAGTGAATGGGTCGCAGCGGCCCATGCCTACGTGGGACTCTGGCCGACCAACAACTTTGGCCGCTGGAACCCCAACCGCCTAATCCGCTATCTGCGCAGCCACGGTGTCCTGCGACTGCCACGGAGAATGACCCCATGAAACGATTCGTCCTTGCTCTCCTTCTGCTGGTCTCTACCGGCTGCGTCAAGTACGACGGGGTAATCGTCACAGAACGCCCCACCATCAACCCGCCCGCTGCCATACGTCAAGAGAACTGGATCGGCAGCGAGGGGTCAGGCTCTTGCGTCCACGCCACGGTGATTACTTTACTCCGTTGGCAGGGCCGCTACAAAATGGCCGACCACTGGCGGCAAACCTACGGCAGCGGCGAAACCGCCGACGATCTGGCTGCCAAGTTCGATAGGGAAGGCATCCGCTACGCCTACACCTACGACGAGAACAACGTGGCCTTCCTTGAGTGGGCCTGCAAAACGCGAAGGGGATGCGGCGTGACCGTCCGAGGCGGCTGCCACATGATCGCCCTGGTCCACCTGGATGATAAGTGGGCTGGCCTCCTCGACGACAATTCGACAGATCATTACATCTGGGTTCCGCGTGAGCGATTCCTTGCCGAATGGAAGGCAAGCAACAGTTGGGCCGTGACTCCCATCTATGCTCCGGCCGCTCCGCTTCCACCGTCACCGAGTAAGTAAACCAATCTACCGAAATGAGGTTAAGACCATGAATCGTTTCCTGTTGTGCCTGTGTTTGCTGGCCGCTCTGCTTGCGGTCACGATTACGGCGACCCCTTGTGTCGCGCAGCCCGCCAACGGCGTCATCGCCCAAGAGCGTGTTGTCACCCTGCCGCAAGATGGTGGCAGGTGGTACGTGTCCGTCGTAGGTGAGACCAACGACGCACGCTATCGTCAAGTCCTGAGTTGGTTCGACTCCGGCTCCCTGCTCAAGCTGCGGAATAGTACCCACTACAACCCCGTCACCAGTGACTCGGCCATTTTTGCGGAACGCTATGCGTCCAATACGCCAGCGCTACCGATGGTCAGAATTCAGAACGCCGAAGGCGTCATCTATTCGCAACTGTGCAGCGACGAAATCCCCATGACGGCCGAGGGACTGAGTGCCCAGGTCGCCGACGACGTGAGGAGCGGCCCGAAGACGGGTTGCATCCTGCATCCCTTCAAGAGGTTTCAGGAAAGGCAAAACGCAAACCCCATACTTGGTTGGCGGCAGCGACACAACTGCCCGACCCCTGGACCCAAGCCTGAGCCCGTGAATCCCGATCCGACTCCTGGACCCATTGATAACAATGACCAGCCTGCGATCGACGAGACCCCTGCCATGCCGCCTGCCTGGCTCCTGGCTCCCATCTGTATGGCCGCTTTTGCGGTCGGCTCCGGCTTCGGTGTCGTGAGCACGTTCAAGGCTCGCTGGAAAGCGGCCAAGTAAGTTCCGTTCGTTCTTTTGTCCTATCGGTTTGAAACATTCGGCCGCCAGTCAGCGGCAACAACTTTTGGAGAAATACCATGAACCCGTTCGTTGTGATTTGGATTCTGTCCGCGTGCGTGTCTTTGTTCGTCGGCTTTGAAGTGGTCAAGTGGGCGCTGGGTGCCAACAAGAAACTCGAAGCCAAGAAGCGTTCCGCCCAGGCGTTGGCCGCCAAGCTGCGTGACGCCGGCCTCAAGCTGATCCCGCAATTGCTCGACGATTTCGTTATCGGCGACTGGCAAGACGCTGCGGATCGCATCCATGAGTTTGCTCGTCTGGTCGAGGTTGGCGGCGATGCCGCGATTACCAAGGAACTCGACGGCACGTTCAGCAATATGCTCGACGCCAAACTCGCTACGCCCGAGGGCCTTGCCCTGATCCAGGCGAAGATCGCCGCGCTCCAGGCAGCCCCGGCTCCGGCCGCCGCGCCCGCAGCCGCCCCGGCGAAGTCCTAAGTGAACCCCGGCAGGGATAGCATCCTCGCCCCATCGTCCCCCTGCGGCCCAAAAGCCGCAAGGGGACGGTTCAGTTGAATGCTCCCGTGAGTTACGCGAGCCTTCTACCGAACAATCGGAGATTTCCCCATGTGCCTGATCCGTCTTTTCATCTTCCTCTGCTTCCTTTTGGGCCTCGCCGTTGTCCTGACGATGTTCGTCGGTTGCGAACCCAATCATCCGGCACCCATCCCGCCCGAGCACCAGGGTTGTACCCCACCCAAGGTACTCGCCTTCTGTGCCTCCTGGTGCAGCCCGTGTAAACAGGCTCAACCCACCCTGCGTTGGTTGGAGAAGGAGGGGATCGAGGTCGTCCACATAGACATTGACCAGCAGCCGGAACTCGCCCGCCAGTACGGGATTACCAGCGTGCCGACGTTCTTCGTCTATGTCTGCGGCCACGACACCGTGCGGACGCAGGATGTCAACGTGGTGGTCGATTGCATGTTCTGGCTGAAGGACAAACATCATGGCCCGCAAAGTTCCTCGCAAGGATTGCCGCAACTGCCCTGACAAGCCGGAACCGATCAAGGTCATACCGATCCCCCGCAACAAGCCAACAACCCCGGAGCACGGGGTTCAACTCTGGCAGCAAGCCATGTTCACCTGCCAAAGCGTCATTGAAATGATGCACGGGTACTCCCTGATCGGAGTGGCCGGAGACAAGACCGACCAGCTTCACCGACTGTCGGGGAGGCTCCAACAAGTCATAGAGAACTGCGAGAAACGAAATGCTGATTCAAGTGCCCCGTAGCTACGAACATCCGCTCACGATGCTGATTATCTTCTTGCCCGGAGGCACGGAACTCAACATCAAACTGGACGCCTCGCACAAGGTCTACGATTATCAACCGCCCCAAGGCGTGACCGAGGATGAAGTCGAAATCTATTCCGTCTTCCTTGGACGCAACCAGATGCCGGTCTTTGGATGCGGCCCCGTCTGCATCAAGCGGGCGGTAGCGAAACCTCAAGCCGTCGAGCCGGCTCCGGCCGTCGATGTAGCACCGGTCGTTGAGGCGGCTCCGGCCGTCGATGCGGCACCGGCCGTCGAGCCGGCTCCGGCTCAGGAGATCAGCAATGACACCCCAACGTCCGATGAACCCGCAACGCAAGCCGATGCACCCGCAACGGAAGCCGACGCACCCGCAGCCACCGAAGTACCCGCTGCCGACGCCTCCGCTCCGACCGCCGATGTTGCCGCACCCGCAGCAACCGATCTACCCGCCGCCGATGCTCCCGCTGCCGAGCCCGCCGAGCCCGCTGCCGCCGTTCCGGCCGCTCCGGTTCTCGATGTAGCGAAACGCAAGCGCTCCAAGTAAATCGGCCGACGATTGAAACCACACTTCGGCCTCTCCGCAATGAGATGCCGTTGACCCTGTGCTCTTCCCCTCAAGAGCCCAGCGTCAACGGAAACACGAGGTTGCCAGGATGAACGCCAACCCCACAGCGAATAGCTGCCTTACGCGAGCCTGAAAATAATGCAACCTCTTTTAATTGTGATGCACCATGATCGAACTCGGCCTCAACGACATCTTGAAGCTGACGTTCGCCGAGGGGGTGCGAAGTAGAACGGTAAAAAGCTGCTCCCGCTGGGCCGAACACCGGCGCGTGATGGGAGCGCCTTTCGAGGGACCATACAGCTTCTATCACCACCCCTGGTGCCGAGCGATCCACGATTCCCAGTCCGCCTTCACGGTAGCCATGAAAGCTGCCCAGTTGGGCGTGACCGAGACGGGCATCAACCGCGCCTTCTTCACGTTGGATCAGTTGAAGCGTGACGTGCTCTACGTCCTGCCCACCAGTCTGAACGCGAGCGATTTTTCAAAGGCCCGGTTTTCAGGTGCGTTGAATCTCAGTCCGTACCTGAAGAATATGTTCACGGACACGAACACGGTGGGGCTAAAAAGCACCGGCATCAACAGCCTCTACATCCGTGGTTCGCGCGGCGACAGCAACCTCAAATCAATCCCGGTGTCCGAACTCGTGCTGGACGAGTTGGACGAAATGGAACAGAAGGCCGTGTGGTTGGCCTTGGAGCGATTGTCAGGTCAGGTCGAGAAGCACGTCATTGCGATCTCGACGCCGACGATTCCCAAGTACGGCATCCACAAACTCTTCCTTAGCAGTACCCAAGAGCACTTCTTTTTCAAGTGCCCGCACTGCGGACGACGGACGGAGTTGACTTGGCCCGACTGCATCGAGATCATCGGCGAGTCGGTCCAAGACCCTCGCTGCAAAGAATCCTTCATCAAGTGCAAGGAATGCCAGCACCCGCTCGACCACAGCGCCAAGCCGATCTGGTTGGCCAATGCCCAGTGGGAAGCGACGGCCACGAACGTGGACCCCGCCGACTCACGAGGCTTTTACGTCAACCAGTTGTATTCCAGCACGGTCTCGCCCGGCGAGCTAGTGTTGGCCTACCATCGCGGCCTGGGCGATGAAGCCGCCAACAAAGAGTTCCACAACTCGAAACTGGGCCTGCCTTTCATCGGCACCGGTGCCCAGGTCACGGACGAAATGATTGATGCGGCCTTGAAGGGCCACACGCTCAATGATCCTCGCCCCGCAATGGGCGGCACGCGCTGCATCACGATGGGTGTGGACCAGGGCAAGTGGAACTACGTCTCCGTGATGGAGTGGTTCGTCGATCAAATGTCGAGCGACATCAACGTCGCCGCCATCGGCAAGCTGCTCTGGTTCGGAAAGTTCATGGAAGACGATTGGGCCATGCTCAATGACCTGATGCGAGAGTGGCAAGTCCTGGCCTGCGTCATTGACGCCGACCCGCAAATCAACGAGGCCCGCCGCTTTGCCAAACGCTTTCACGGCTACGCCTACTTGTGCCGCTACCGTCGCGGTCAGTCCGCCAAGGAAATCGCCATCGCCGAGGAAGACACGGGAGCGCCCATCCTCACCGTGGACCGCACCAACTGGCTGAGTTGCACGTTGGGCCGCCTCAAGACCAAGCCCAGCCGGATCATGCTTCCGCGTGACCTGACGCTGGAATACCGCGAGCACCTGAAGTCGCTCGTGCGGACCTACGAAAAAGACGAGACGGGCAACCCGGTCGCCACCTTCGTGGAGACTGGACCTGACCACTATGCCCACTCATTGAATTACGCCGAGATCGCCTTGCCCCTCGCGGCGTCCATGACAACGGGGCAAGACATCAAGAAGTTCCTTTAGCCCCTTGAATCGGAGATCGAAACATGAATTGCTTCCAGAAAGTGATCGCACAGTTGGGTTTGAACGGTGACATGCAGGACAACGGCTGCGACGTGGCCTATCTGCTCTTGGCGGCCCTGGCCGACAAGGAAGTGGCCCTCGGCAGCAGCGCCCCGGCCGACACCTACACCAACCCGTGCAAGGAAGTGCTCTACCGCCTTGCGTCCTACAAAGGCTTCGCCCTCGAACGGCTCGCTCGCTTGCTCGGTGACTACGCCGACTGATCGTTCACTGTACCCATTAGCTTGTGACAGTCTTCCACGTTGACCATGACCATGTAACTGGTCAAGTACGCGGACTCTTGTGCGAGCGATGCAATGTCGGAATCGGCTGCTTCAGCGAGCCCGAGAGCCTCGACAAAGCAGCAAGTTACCTACGATCTTTCCACGAAGCGAACCAATAAGACCCGGCTCGAAATAAGCAGTCGCTATTTGAGAGCCCTAGCACGAGGAGCCACACATTGGTAGTAGAATATATCACCAATATAGTGGAGGTTCGCCATCCCTCCTACTTGAGCAGCTTGCTTGATTGGAGAAAGTGGAGGATCACCTACAACGGCGGCGAATACTTCCGCAAGTTGTACCTGAAGAAGTTTTCTAAGCGTGAAGACGATCAGGACTTCAACGACCGCCTCGAAATGACGCCCATCCCGGCGTTCGCGCGACTGGCGATCAACGATGTCCGCAACAGCATCTTCCAACGGATGCGCGACATCACGCGACGTGGCGGCTCTGCTTCCTACCAGTCGGCAGTCGCCGGCTTGAACTTGGGTGTGGACAAGCGCGGCCTGAACATGAACGCCTTTCTCGGCGTCAAGGTTCTCACCGACTTGCTGATTATGGGTCGTGTCGGCGTCTTCGTCGATGCCCCGGCTCTTACCGGGGAAGTGACCCTTGCCCAGGCACAGGAACAGCGGCCGTATCTGTACTACTATCCCATCGAAGACATTCTCAGTTGGACGTGCTCCAAGCCGGAGGAACCCTCCGAGTTTCAAGCCATTCTGCTGCGGGACGTAGTGCTCAATTTTGACCAGCGGACCTACCTCCCCACGACGACCGTGGAGCGCTTCCGCATGTTGTGGATCAACCGCGACACGGGCTTCGTCAACCTGCAATTCCTCGACACGGACGGCAACCCGGTGGACCGCGACGGACATCCGGGCGGCGTCATTGAGTTGGAACTTCGCCGCATCCCCTTCGTGCTCCTCGACATCGGGGACTCGATGATTAAGGATGTGGTGAACCACCAGATCGCCTTGCTGAACCTCGGGTCCAGCGACGTGAACTACGCCCTGAAGTCGAACTTCCCCTTCTACGTCGAGCAGCGCGACTTGCGCGCCAGCGGTGCCCACTTGAAGCCGGCCGCAACGGACGGCACGGCCACCGCCGGTGGGCAGCCCAGCGGCGACACCGACATTACTGTTGGTGCCACGCACGGCCGCTCCTACGACAAGGGCCTCAACGCTCCCAGCTTCATCGCCCCTCCCTCCGATCCGCTCCGCGCGTCGATGGAGTTGCAAGGCAAGCTGGGCGACGAGATTCGCCAGTTGGTCAACCTTTCCGTGGCCAGTCTCGCCAGCAAGTCGGCTGAGTCCAAAGCGATGGACAACCAGGGCCTTGAGGCCGGTCTGTCCTTCATCGGTCTGGTACTGGAAAACGCCGAACGGCAAGTCGCCGAACACTGGGCCGCCTACGAAGAGCGGAACGTGGTCAACCGGCAGATCGCCACGATCAAGTACCCCGACGTTTACAACCTCCGCACCGACGCCGACCGCATCGACGAGGCCCAAGACCTCGTAAAGCTGATGATGACCATTCCTGGTCGCAAGATCAAGCGCGAGTTGGCCAAGTGCATCGTGCTGGCCCTTCTGGGCGGCAAAATCAGTGTGGACGACCTCGAATCCATCAACAAGGAAATCGACGCCGCCCCGTACACCACGAGCGATTGGAATACGATCATCCAGTCCGTCATCAACGGCATCTGCGGTGAGAAAACGGCCTCCATCGCCCTGGGCTTCGACGACGACGAATATCTGCAAGCCAGGAAAGACCACGCCGAGCGTGCGGTTCGCGTGCTTCAGGCCCAGGTCAAGGTCGCCGGAGGGATCGGCAAGCAAGGCCAGCCGAATATGGCCGGGACCGACCCGGCCGCACGAGGCGTGCCCGACCTCTCGACGGACCCGAACAATGCCGGGACCAACGAGAAGACTGTTACGCAGGACAACACCCTGGACGACAGCAAGCAGCCCAAGGTCCGGGGCAAGGGCCAGAACAACCAGGCCGAGTAGGGAGAGTCAAGATGATTACCCAAGTCACCGACGTGGCTCTGCCGTCTTTCGAGACGGGCAGCGGCTCGGTCGATACGACGCCCCAGCCGCTCGGTATGGCGATGGTTCGCAAGAACCTCGTCATTCGGGCCAATGGCTCGAACACGGGGGTCATCCTCATTGGCAACACGCCCCAGGATGCAGCCGAGGGCTACATCCTGGGCAAGGGGGAGACGACCCCGCCGATCTACGTGGACAACCTCTGCAAGGTCTTCCTTGTCGGCAGCGCGAACGGCCAAGGCTATTCCTGGATTGCAACCTAACAAGCACCTGAGCAACTAGGGGAGTTTCAAGCCCTGCCATCTATGTCGATGCAGGCGACCTAACCGTCGGCGTCATTATATCCTCCGGGTCTGTCACGTAACTTAGGGTGCTTTATGACTGCATTCACCGTCTCAAGCAGTGCGAATATCGACACCCTCTACACTCCCACGGCGAAGGCGGGCAACGATACTTACGCCGTCAATGTCGGAACCCTGACCATCGACTCGGACACCCGATATTCAAGAAACGCCACGACGGCGACCGGGCCTTTCGGCATTATCACGCTGGCCAGCACCGGAAACCTGACCGTTGACGGCACACAAGTCCGTCTAATTCCTTATTCGTCGATCGCTGTCGCCGGTACGGTTCCTGCCACGCCGACAGGGGCGACGGCGTATCCTACGGTGACACAGGGCAGCGGCTCCAACCAGGTCTCGGCGTGCTTCCTCGGGGTGTGGGCGAATCTTGCATCGCCACCCGTCGCCGCCGGAAGCGCCTTCCCATCGAGCGGCTTCATCAAGGTCAAGTACGAAACCGGCGGTGCCACGCCTGGGACCAGCACGACGGTCACGGGCGGCTTCACGTCCACGAACGGCACCCTGTCGATCAGCGGCACGACCTTCACTTGCACACCCAGCGCCGCCGATGTGCAGGGCTGGATTGAAGTCGTCAGCGTGAACGTCACCCACGTCGGCGTTATCGGCACGCTGATCTCGGTCGGCGGTGCTTGGTTTCAGCCTATCGGCACCAACGGCACACCGATTACGAGCACAGGGGTCGCCGGGCAGACAATTCAATTGCCGGCGAGCGTCACCAATACCTTCTACTCCGGTGTGCAAATCAATACCGGCGTGGGAGGCGCTTTCGAGTGGTATCCCAATGCCTATCTCGGCGGCACGGCCCAGGCCGGACCCGAAGCGGCCCGAGGCAAGGTCGTGTGGATCAGCCCATCCGGCCTGCTAACGCTGGGCGGCGGTGTCACGGGAGCGGCCTACGGCGGCTACCTTGTTCCCGCCGGCTCAATCATCCGCGTCCCGAACGTCGTTCTCGGCACCACGGATTCGACGGTCGGCTACGCTGTCAATGAGACAACTCTAACGGGCGCTGGCGCTGGCGTCAGCACGTCCGGTAACTTGAGTTACTCCATCGTGCAGTCCAACTGGGCAAACGGCCTCGGCGGCTGCTACAGTATTTCGCTCGCCAACACCGGCTTCTCGAACGTCCTTTCGCTTAGCGGACATTTTACTGCGCCCGTATTGAACATGGTGCAGGTCACGCAGTTGTTCGCACTGTCGGGCGGCTATAACTTTGCGGCGAACACGGAGTTGTTCGGTTTTAATGCCACTGGCCTGACGGTCTTTGGAGCGCTTTCAACGACCAACCTGGTGAGCTTTTCAGCCATCACGGGACTGGCGCTTACCAACTGTGCATTCGTAAATTACCTGGCGACCGGCCTCGCCGCGAGCAATGCGCTGGCTATGGCCAATATCTTTGGCGCGACTCTCACGAACACCACGCTCATTGGTGGCTCGATCAGTTGCAGCGGTCAGAACGTGTCGATCTACAATACGACATTTATTAGCCTCATTGTCGGCACGACACCCTCGTATTATCAGTCGGGCAGCGTTGGTATCGCCCTGACAGGCTCGAACCTGTCCGTCATCGGTCTGAACATCCCGCTGGCAAATACCCAGCCGTGCTATTCCCTGTTCTCCCTCGGAACGACGAACAATGTCACTATCGCCGGTATCGGATCACCCACCAGCCCGCTTTCCGTAGGCACGGTGAATCCGACGAAGTATCTGTTTTACGATAGCGGCGGCAATTTGAATTTTCTCTTTCAGGATGTTTACCTAAACGGCCTGACGAGTCTTTTCTACGCCAACACCACGGCGGACATGAACTTTGGTCTTGTGAACGTGTGGGACACGGGGGCGACGGCCACCTTCGATCTGTCGTGCCTGCTGGCCATCGCCAAAGGATGCTACACGTCAAGCGGTGTTACAGTGCCGCCGGCAGCCGGCCAGCGTGGTTCGCATTTCTATGACTACTTCACGTCTAGCACCACCGGCCTGGCAGGGGTCTGTTTCACTTACCCCGTCACAGGCGTCACGTCCCAGTACGTTACGACCAGTTTTTCGCCTGGGTCGATTTTCAGTGGCGGTAGCCTCAGTATGTCCACCCTCGGCGATTACGCCGCCTGGACGTGGCCCTTTTACCTCTTGGGCTACACGGGCTTTGCCACTGCGGCGGCGACCGCGACCGGGACTTACAGCGGCACCTTGCTCCAATACCAATGGGACAAGAATGACGGCCTCGGTTTTGGTTCGGATCAGGCGGGAACGTGGACGGCCGGCAGCTATGCCACCGCTGCGGTCTACGTCACCGGGACGCCTTCCAGTTCTAGCGGGGTCATAAACTTCGCCGGGACCGGATTGAATACCACGGCCAACATCAAGGTCGGCGACTACGTTTTTGGCACGGGAATCTCGGCGGGCAACACGGTCAAGACGATCAATAGCTCGACGCAGATCACCTGCACGAACAACAACAGCGGCACGGCATCGACATCGCTGACCTTCAGCCACACGCCGCAGGAAAACAATCACCTGCCCGCCGGAATGGCCACTAATGGCATCAAGTTGATGCTCAAGGCGACTTGCCTTATCAACGGCACGACGCAGACCCTTCACACTTACACCCTCCCCCTTGTGACCACCAGCGCGGCCCAGCAGACGCAGTATCCGACCGCGTTTGTAACTGTCACGCTGAACAATGTTGTTCCCGGTTCACTGTGGACCATTGTGGAGGCAAATTCACCGAGCGCGGTGCTTGCCTCGGGTGTTGCGGCCTCCTCAACTATTGTGGCCTCCATCCCTCTTACCGGCTCTCTCTCTTCGCTGACAACCTACAGCCAAAACGTGATCGTTCGGATTCGCTGCTCCCAAGGCACGACCAACGACCCCCTGAATGGAACAACGGGTGTAGCGACGAAATACCAGGAATTTGAAACGCAGAGCACGCTCACGACGACCGGGGCCACGTCCCTGGCGCTGGGTGTGCTGAGTTACGCCGGTCCCTCGATCTATGTCTCGCAAGTGCTCGACACGATTGCCAGCACGGCGTTCTAACACATCAGTAAAGGGTGAATTCCATGTCCAGCACGATACTCAACGGTGACTTCACCGTTTACTACTCGACGGACAACAACCGCAAGCAGATTGCGTGGAGCGGGACAACGAACACCTACACGGTGAACCAGTTGTACTCCGCGCTGCAAGAGTTGTTCGACGAACCGGCCCAGTTGGTCAGCCCCGTGGCCATGTCGGCGCAGACGCCGACCGCCTATACGATTGGCTGCATCGACCCGTCCGACACGATTCCCTGGTTCATCGACGACGCCACGACCCAGCACTTGCAGGGTGGTGCGATCTCGACGAGCAAGTGGACGCGGATCGCGGGCACGCAGGCCGGCATCATGCAGTTGCTCTGCACCACGGGCACCGTGGTCTATGGCGACATCGGCAACACGATTACCAGCAGCGACGGATCGAGCGGCGTGCTGCTCGACGTGCAGATCAGCGGCGCGGCCACGACCTTGTACGTCCGCCCTGCCGACTCGACCTCGGCCAATAACTTTGCCACGGTCGGCGCGACACTCACCTGCAACAGCCATACGGCCGTGACGACCGGGGCCTACAGTAGCGAGTGTCTGTGGTCCAACATCTACTCCCTGGGCACGTTGGCGGTAGACACGGGAAACAATCAAGTCACGGACTTGTACGTCTACCAGAACGGCTCGAAGATCGTCGGCTGGGCGAGCGGCGCTCCGGCGTCCTACCCCTGGTGGTCAACCGGGCAAATCGACATCCTCGTCAAGGTGAAGTCCCCTTCCGGCACCCTGATAACCGGCAGCACGCACACGACGACGACGGTGGATTCGATCAGTCCCAATACCATCGGTCTGGTGGTCGGCCAGTCGATCTCCGGTGCCGGCATCCTGCCCGCGACCACGATTACCGCCATCAACTCGATCAGTTCGATCACGATTAGCCAAGCGGCGACGGCGACGGCCAGCGGCGTGGCTTTGACCAGCAACGTCATCGACGCCGGCTACGTCACGGTCTATCCCCGCGAGTACAACGAGACTTACGGCTATTTCAGCGTGCAGTTGCTCAGCGGTGGTCGTAACCCGATTCCGTTGGCCACCGGCAGCGACCTGAACAACCCCACCGGTCTTCGGCAGTTGACGGTCTCCGCAGGCACCGGCTCTTTCGGCACCGGCGAGACCATGTACGTCGGCACCACCTTGGCCGCCTACACGAAGAAGGGCCTCGTCACGGCCGTGAGCGGCGTGGCCGGGGCACAGACTGTGACCTACAGCCTGCTGGGAAAGATGACCGACTTTGCCGCCAGCGATGCACTCAAAGGTGCCGTCAGCGGCGCGACGGGCACGGCGGGTGCTCCGGTCAACAATCCGGCAACGGGGAATCCGGCCACCTTGGCGACTGCCCCTGTGGTCTCCTATGCCGTCGCCGGCTACGAAAACGACATTTCCAACGGCAACGGCGCGAAGCCCTATTCGATTCAGTTGGACTGCAAGAGCAATTCGCTTTCGGCGGTCTACGAGTGGACCAAGTACCTCACCCGTCGCGGGAATACAACGACGAGCAATACACTGGGCATCACCGGCGAGCAGTATATCGGCATCGACAACCGGCTCACGTACAACACGCTGACGCCGGGAACCTTTGCCGCCGGCACCAGGATTTACCAGCAAGCCACAGGCGCTTCGGGAGTCGTGGTGACGTGCGATACGACGGACAAGATCATCGTGCTGCGAAACAGCCGTGGCTCGTTCGGCATGGGAGTCGTCACGGACGGCACGAACTCGACCGACTCCGGCACGAATGTTTCCGCCGTCACGCCGGTCCAGACGGACCCCTTTGGCACGTTCGCAGGCGGTAAGTTCTTCTTTGCCGCCGGCATCTATCCGATCAACTATCTGGTGGCGGACACGCAGAACTACCAGTTGACGGCCAACGACGGCTCCGTGCAGATTCCTCCTGACCTTGTTACGGTTTCCATCACCGGCCTCTTGGTCGGCGACTCCACGGGCGTCTACCGGACGAGCAGTGGCACGATCAACAAGTCGGCCTACGCTATCGGCGGTTCGCTAGTGGCTGCCGCCACGTCGGTCGTCTCCGCAACGGCCCTTAACGCGGACGAGCCGCAGGCCGGTTTCGTCCGGGTCGTCAAGCAAGACGGCGGTGGGATCAGCGAAGAGCATCGTTACCGCTATGCGAGTTGGACGGGCTCGACCTTCACGCTGGCGACGACGGCGGCCAATACGGTCAGCAGCAGCGCGGTGGACAGCGGCAACGCGCTGACGATCACCCTGGGCTCGGCCATCGACACCACGGTGCAAGTCGGGGACATGGTGCTCAATACGACCACCAATGACTACGGCTACGTTATCGGGATAGCCAGCACGACCAGCATTACGGTTCGCACGAAGTCCGGTTCCACTGCGAACTGGGCGGCGGGGAACGCCGTCAAGTTCAACGTGCTCGTTACGACCTACACCAATGCCGAAGGCGACACGCTCTACGTGCCGATCATCGACAGCTACATCACCACCGGAACCTCGGCGTCCAACACGCTGATCTATGGTGCCAATTTGAACTTCTCGGTCTTGGTCCGGGTCCGGCACTACGACAGCATTACGCCCTTCGAGCAATCGACCACCGTGGGCAGCACGGGTCTGACCGTGGCGGCCATCCGCACGGCCGATACGATCTGTACACCGGTCGCGGTCTAAGTGTGAAAGCGGGACGGTGCGGAATTGTCCGCACCGTCCCTGTCTCCAACATCACGATCAATCCAGCGAGCGACCATGATAACTCAAGAAGAATTGGAACGTGACGTGACGGCCATCGACGCCAAGATCGCGCGGGCCGAGTCGAACAAGACCAACTTCCTTATTGCCATTGACGAGGAACACGGCTCTCAAATCGAGTTGGGCAACCTGGTCCGCGAGGAGGAGCGGCGGGCGAAGGCCGGCAAACGGCAGTGCTATGACATTGCCGCTCTGCGGGCGAACATCGCCAAGTGCGACGAGAACGTCCGCCTCTTCCGCGAGACGATTGCCCAAGAGGATGTGACGATTGCTCGTCTGCGAGAAATGTCCAGGATCATTCAGGAAGACTTCTCGAAGAAACCGAACGTAATCGTTCTTGATATGAGGGCTGTAAAACATGATCCGTGGCGACATTACGGTTAATTGGGACACGTCACCCCGCATCGTCCTGGTGTCGGCCCCTTCCACTGACCTGGTGATTCAGGACTTGGTGGACACGATTCGGAGCATGGAAGCCGAACAACAGAACATGATCTACCCGTCGCTTTTGGCCGCCACCGGCAAAGACGCTTTGGGTACGGACATCTACACCGGCATCACGGCCACGTTGCAAAACGCCCAGATCGGCTTCGACGCGCGAGCGGCGACGGCCCCAGCCCTCTGCAATATCAGCGGCGGCAACTTGATCGCCGTGGATGCCAATGGCGACTTCCTGGACGAACTCTATTTCACGCCGAACGTCAACATCCGCAATCAAATGTCCACGTCGCCCGCCCTGGTGGAAATTGACACCAGCGGCAGTGACGACGACAGCGGCAGTGATTTCGGCACTATCGGCTAAGCAACAGCTAAGCGGCCGATCCAACAAAACAACGAAACAAGTAGCGAGGTTCAGCCATGTTTGAAGTCAAAGAAACCTCCCCGGCCAGGGACTTGAAATACGGCCACACGGTAATCGGCCCCACCGCAGCCCCCGTCACGCCTAACAGCGTTGAGCTAGTGCGCGGACTCCTGCTGCGAGCACCAGGGCCGAACGATCCCACGCCCAACACCGATGTCATTTACATCGGCCTGAGCCAAGTCACGGCCGACACGTCCGCGACTGGCGGGATGCCCTTGCTTCCCGGCGGCGTGCTCGAATTGCCCGTGGATGATCCCTCGGTGATTTTCGCGGTCTCGCAGTCGCCGAATCAAGACCTCGCTTGGATGGGGATGTAATACCATGTCGATCAACTACTACAACCCGGATGCGGCCGTTGGACCTTCCGGTCCTGCCGGCCCGTCAGGTGGACCCACGGGACCGGTAGGCGCGACTGGACCCCAAGGCATTCAAGGCCGCATCGGACAGACCGGTGCGCAAGGCATTCAAGGCCCGAGCGGTCCCGCTGGACCCACGGGCGACGTTGGACCCAGCGGCGCACAAGGCATTCCTGGTCCGACAGGCCCGCAAGGCATTCCTGGTCCGACCGGCCCGCAAGGCGTGGCTGGCCCGACCGGATCGCAAGGCATCGCCGGCCCCACGGGACCGAGTGGACCGAGTGGACCGCAAGGAATCATTGGCGAGACCGGCCCCGATGGCGCACCCGGACCCACGGGACCGAGTGGCCCCGTTGGCGCGACCGGACCCAATGGTGGACCGACCGGGCCGCAAGGCATCGAAGGCCCGACCGGGCCGAGTGGTCCTGCCGGCGTTGCCGGAGCGAACGGGCCGAGTGGTCCTGCCGGCGTTGCCGGAGCGACTGGCCCGACTGGACCCATCGGTTTGACCGGCCCCACGGGCGCTGGCGCGACCGGGGCCACGGGACCGAGCGGCCCCGCCGGGGCAACCGGCCCTGCCGGAGCGACAGGCCCGCAAGGCGAGGTCGGCGACCAAGGCCCTGTCGGAGCGACCGGAGCCGTAGGGGCGACCGGGGCACGCGGCCCTGCCGGAGCCCAAGGGGCGACTGGCCCCGCTGGTCCGCAACTCCTTCTGCCGAACGCCCCGACGAGCGACGGCTGCTATTACCTGAAGATCAACGGCGGTGCCTACACTTGGCAGTTGTTCACGCCCTTGCCGGGAATGTAAGCCATGAATTTCGAGCTTGATAACCCGATGCCCGGCCCTCCGGGGCCAACCGGCCCGATAGGACCGGGCGGTGGACCGACAGGGCCAACCGGCCCAGTCGGACCCAAGGGGGACACGGGCGATACGGGGGCCACCGGCCCCAGTGGGCCGTCCGGCCCGATTGGGGCCACCGGCCCCTCGGGAGCTACGGGACCGCAGGGGCCAATCGGCCCTCTCGGGCGTTTCGGCCCGACCGGGGCCACGGGACCGGCCGGAGCTACGGGACCGTCTGGGCCTCCTGGCCCTGCGGGCAGTGGCAGCGGCGGACTGACGGTGGCCAACTGGGTACTGGCTCGCGGCACGTTGACGAGCATCGGCACGAACAAGACCAATGAGTTGGTCGTACCCGTCACGGCCACACCGACAAAGTGTGTTGCCCGCTGCCGCACGGCACCGGTCGGATCGAATCTGATCCTCAACATCAATGTGAACGGTGCCAGCCTTTGGGCCGACAACTTGGCTAACCAACTGACTGTCCCCGATGGACAAGTTGATGGCTCGCAAACGGTGTTCGACCCGGCGATGGCTACCATCCCTGCCGGAGCGATCCTCACGATTGACGTGGTGCAGACGGGCAATCAAACGGCTGGCGGTGACATCACCGTCGAGTTCGTCTTGACGCCGGTTTAGCGTTCATCTGTCTCAACGAGGTTCACATGCGTTTTCACATCGTCGCCTTGCCGCACACGCAGACCAACAAGATTCATACGGCCTGTGCCTTCACGATGAAGATTCTGCACTTCTGCCACATGATGAAGAGCCTCGGCCACACGGTCTTCCACTACGGGGCCGAGGGCAGCGAGGTCGCCTGCGACGAACACGTCCAGATCATATCGCGCAGCGAGCAGGAAGGGTTCTTCGGTAAGCACGATGGGAACGCCCTTTATAGCGCCGACTGGTCGGGCAAGGCGGACTACTGGAAGCTGACCAGCGACCGCGCAGCCGCCGCCATCAACCAGCGGAAGCAGCCCCGCGACTTTGCCTGTTTCGCCTTCGGCAACGTGCAGCAAGCCTTGGCCGAGCAAATCAGCAAAGACGTGTTGGTCGTGGAGACCGGCATCGGCTACAACGGCACCTTCGCCCAGTACCGGGTCTTCGAGTCCTACGCCCACATGCACAAGATTTGGGGCGCGGAGGGCGGCTTCGACCCGGACGGCCGAAACTGCGACGTAGTGATTCCCAACTTTTTCGATCCCGCCGACTATGGCTTCAAGGCCCGCAAGGGCGACTACTATCTCTACCTCGGCCGACTGATTAAACGCAAGGGCATCCAAGTCGCCGTCGAAACGTGTAAACGCATTGGAGCGAAACTCAAGGTCGCCGGACAAGGCTGCCTCAAGACCGAGAACCTCCCCGGCGGCGGACAACGCCTTTACTGTGCGGACGGCGAGGTCTATGAAGGCAACATCGAGTACGTCGGCTGCGCGATCGGCGAGCAACGGGCCAACCTTTATCAGAACGCCATCGCCACTTTCGTGCCGACCCTTTACCTGGAACCCTTCGGCGGTGTGAACGTCGAGAGCCAGTTGGCCGGCACCCCGGCCATCACCAGCGACTTCGGGGCCTTCCCCGAGACGGTGGAGCACGGCAAGACCGGCTACTGTTGCCGCACCCTCGATCAATTCGTGTGGGCCGCCAAGAAGGCCCACACCCTCGACCCGTTCTACATCCGCGAGCGAGCCATTGCCCGCTACGCAATGGAGAACGTGAAGTGGCGCTATGAGAGCTACTTCAAGCAACTCCACGATCTGTGGACCGCCGGCTGGTACACCACCCACCCGACACCCGACGAACACTGGCTGAGAGGCTACGCATGAGCACGGATACAGGCCAGAACAGCGACACGATGCAGATTGGTGATTCCTGCACGCTAGTTCAGATCATTGACTCCGGCACGATAACGCAGGAAAGCACGGACAACTTCCCTGGGCCGAGCGGCCCGAGCGGGCCGCCGGGCACGATAGCAGGCTCAATCATCATTGATGCCGGCACAATCACGCAGCTAAGCACGGACGATCTGCCCACGACCCTGCCCGGCCAGTCGTGGCCGTGGTGCTGGCCGGCGTACTGACTACTGTTTTAAGGAACAAAGCGATGTTGGACCTGTCCTATTATGGCACGCTGGCCGAGGCCGAGCAGTATTTCGGAATGCGGCTCCACGAGCACGCCTGGCGAGAGGCCGACCCCCGCGACAAGCCCAAGGCCCTCTACGGTGCCACGCGCATCATCGACAACCTGAACTTCAAAGGCCATCGCCACACGGTCTGGGTGCTTCTAAAGTCCCTGCGACCGCACTACGATCCGACCGACGTGTTTATCAGCGAGTGGCTGTGGCGGGAGCGCGAGGCCCAGGTGCGAGCGGCCGAAGTGGAGCAGCCCTTGGAGTTCCCACGAGGCAGCGACACGGTAGTCCCCGACGCCATCCGCCGCGCCTGCTACGAGATTGCCTACAGCCTGCTGGACGGCAAAGACCCGGAAATGGAACTCGAAAATCTCCAAGTCACGGCCCACGGCTATGGCGAAGTGTGAACGCACTACGAACGCTCCCAAGTGCCGATTGAACACCTGATTAACATGGTTCCGAACCCCATTGCCTGGAACCTGATCCGGCCCTTCTTGAGGGACGGGGACGCTGTGAAGCTGTCTCGCATTTAAGAACTATCCTGGCTGCTGTAGCAGCCGTCCAATTGCTGTTTTCCGGGGATGCAATCCTCGGCGGCGAGCCTCACCCGGTCGGCTATAACCTCGGGAGTGGCGTGATTCAACGGCAACCGACAGGCTGACGAATCCAGACGCCAAGATAACCAGGTCGGGATGAAAGTAGATTGCAATGCAGAAGTTCGTAAACCGCGCTCGTTTGGTCTGTTTCGATGGTGACGCCGACGCCGCCGCCGCTGCCGCTGTTGCTGCCGCCGCTGCCGCCCAGGCTCAGGCCCAGGCCGACGCCAAGGCCGCCGCCGCTGCCGCTGCCGCCTCGGCCACCGACGCCCGCTTCAGCCAAGAGGATTTGAACAAAATCCTGGCCGAAGACCGCCGCAAGCACCAGGCCCAGGTCGCCAAGATTCAGCAGACCTTGGAAGAGACCTTGGCCAGCAAGAACCTGACCACCCAGGAGCGCGAGCAACTGGCCCAGCGTTTGGAAGACATGCAGAAGGAGACGCGGACCAAGGAACAGCAACAGGCCCACGAGCGGAAGCAGATGGAGGAGATGCACGCCACGAAGTTGGAGGAGGAGAAGAAGGGCCGCGTGCAATGGGAGAACCGTTTTCGTGAGAGCATGGTCGAGCGGTCCTTGCAGGATGCGGCCGTCACCGGCGATGCTTTCCAGCCGTCCCAGGTTATGACGATCTTGCGTCAGATGACTCGGCTCAGCGAGTCCACCGACGAGAAGACCGGCAAGGGGACAGGCAAGTTCAAGGTTGTCGTCGATTTCCCGGACACCGATCCCACGACCGGGGAAGCGATTGTCACCCTTCACACGCCCGAATCCGCCGTCAAGCGCATGAAGGAGTTGCCCGCCATTTACGGGAACCTCTTCAAGAGCGGTGTCGTGTCCGGCATCGGGTCTTCGTCGGCAACCGGCGGCCTCGCGTCGGGTCAGAGTGGCAAGTTGGATGTCAGGAAACTGACTCCTCAGCAGTATGCCGAGGTCCGAGCCAAGAACCCTGAATTGCTCGGTCTTCGCCGCGACAAGCGCCGCAATGTCTAAGCGGCCAACGTCAGGGGTTGTTTGTCATTCCGTCCAGTAAGGCCGTCGCTTCAGACGGCCTTCGCATTTCTTGAGAGATCGCCGTGTCAATGGGCCGCCAATGTAGGCGGCCCTCGGCATTTCTTGAGTGAAGAACAACGTATGGAGTTTGAAAAGATGAATCTTCTCTATGTGACCCGCGCCCGCATCGCTTGCTTCGACAACGACAACAGCGCTTTCATTCCCGAACTGTGGGCGAACGAGGGCTTGGCCATCCTCCAAGAGAACATGGTCATCGCCAACCTCGTCCACCGCGATTTCGAGAACGAAATCCGCCAATTCGGCGACGTGGTGAACACCCGCCGGCCCGGCACCTTCCAGATTCGGCGTAAGCAGGACGGCGATGTCCTGTCCAGCCAGGACGCCTCGGCGACCAACGTGCAGGTGCCGTTGGACCAGTGGTTCTACACCAACTTCACCATCAAGGACGGGGAGGCCAGCAAGTCCTTCCAAGACCTGGTGGACATCTACCTCCGTCCGGGCATGATGACGATTGCCCGTTCGGTGGACCGCGCCGTTCTCGGTCGCGTTCACGGTTTCCTCGCCGGCCCCACCGGGCGCGTCGGCCGCTTGGCCAACCTCGGTGCCGCTAACAGCAAGGATTACGTGCTGGAAGCCCGCGAGAAGCTCAACGTCAACAAGGCTCCGCTGGAAGGCCGCAACCTCGTGTTGGCCCCGGTCAGCGAGACCGCCCTGTTGAAGAACGAACTCTTCATCGCGGCTCAGCAGCGCGGTGACTTCGGCACGGCGTTGGAGAGCGCGACTCTCGGCCGTATCCTCGGCTTCGACACCTACATGGACCAGAACGTCAACAGCGCCACGCTGGCCAACTGCGAAGTCGTGGCTGGCACCGTGACCGACGCCCTGGCTTCGGGTGGTGCGGCTGCCTCGCAGGCCGTCGCCCTGGCCTATGCCGCCAACGTCGGCGAGTTCGCCACCGTCGCTGGCAACGACCAGCCCACGTTCATCACCGCCGCCACCAGCGCCGCTGGCGCGACCACGGCCGTGACCCTGAACGAGGCCAACAAGTACGCCACCGCCGCCGGTGCCACGCTGTCCGTCTACAAGGCGTGCAGCGCGATCGGCGCTTACGCGGCTGGCTGGGGCTCCGGCGTCGTGGTCGGACCCAACGGCACGGACCCCGGCTGGGTCGCTCCGTCGATTGGCCAGTTGGTTGCATTCGGCACCGGTGGGGGCCGCGTGAACTACACCGTGATCGAGTCCTATTCGAGCGGCACCAACCAGCAGACCATCATCCTCGACCGTCCGCTGGTGAACGCCATCAACAACGCCGACCTGGCCTTCCCCGGCCCGGCTGGCGCGATGAACATGGCTTTCCACCGGAACGCCCTGGCCCTCGTCACCCGCCCCTTGGCCATTCCCAACAACGCGATGGGCGTGTTGGCGCACGTCGGTGTCTACAACGACATCGCCATGCGGGTTTCGATGCAGTACAGCATCGCCAACGGCGGCACGATGGTCAACCTC
>Ga0181517_10001405_pt1 | contig 26822 bp, 22 predicted proteins | sample PEATcosm2014_Bin_31_FD_119748 | JGI IMG/M metagenome (GOLD analysis project Ga0181517, IMG submission 119748) | Peatland microbial communities from MTU Mesocosm Facility, Houghton, MI, USA - PEATcosm2014_Bin01_30_metaG | ecosystem: Environmental > Terrestrial > Soil > Wetlands > Peat | place... | reverse complement strand
CGGCCTCCGGCGGCGGGGATGTAGCACTTCTCGGTGTAGTCCATCACCATGCGGTCGGCGTTGAAACGCCAGCCCAGGGTGCGGATGGTGCGCTTCATGCGCTTGATCCATCCCAGCGGCAACCCGTCGTGGTCGCGCGTGTAGTAGAGCGGGATCACCTCGTCGCGCAAGACACGGTAAAGGTCTTCGCGGTCGCGGTTGTCGTGCACTTCCGGGTTGGAGTGGGTTCTGCCCGCGCCGATGCCGAAGCCGTTGAGCCCGTCGTAGGCCTCGGCCCACCAGCCATCCAGCACCGAAAGATTGAGTCCGCCGTTGAGCACCACCTTCTGGCCGCTCGTACCGGAGGCCTCCAGCGGGCGGCGCGGGTTGTTGAGCCACACGTCGACACCTTGAACCAGGTAGCGGCCGACGTTGATGTCGTAGTCCTCGACGAAGACGAACTTGTCGGCAAAGGTGGGGTTGCGCATCAACTGGGCAATCTGCTGCAACACTCTCTTGCCCGGCTCGTCGAGGGGATGCGCCTTGCCGGCAAAGACGAACTGGACGGGGCGCTTGGGGTCGTTGACCAGGTTGGCCAGCCGCTCCAGATCCGCCAGCAGCAGGTTGGCGCGCTTGTAGGTGGCAAAGCGGCGGGCGAAGCCGATGGTCAGGGCGTCGGGCGAGAGCACCTTGCCGAGCGCCTGGAGCGTCTGGGCGGGCTCGCCACGGCGCTGCGCCTGCTCCTGCAAGCGATGGCGGGCAAAGTCGAGGAGTTGGATCTTCAGCGCCAGGTGGGTCTCCCACAGCTCGCCGTCGTCCACCTTTTCGATCTCCTCCCAGGTGCGGGCGTCGCCGCTGTTGGTCTGCCATCCGATGCCGAGATAGCGGTCGTAGAGCCGGCACATCTGCGGCGCCAGCCAGGAGGGAACGTGGACGCCGTTGGTGATGTGACCGATGGGCACGGCTTCTTCCGAGCGTCCCGGATAGAGGCCCTTCCACATGGCCCGCGAGACGTCGCCGTGCAGCGAAGAGACGGCGTTGACACGGCGCGAAAGCTTGAGGCCCAGCACGGTCATGGCGAACGGCTCATCTTGACTGTGCGGATTCTCGCGGCCATAGGCCATCAGCTCGTCGTGCGACAGGCCGAGCTGTTCGCGCAGCGGTCCGAGGTGCTCTTCGATCAGATCGGCGTTGAAGCGGTCGTGCCCCGCCGGAACCGGAGTATGGGTAGTGAAAACCACCTCGCGGGAGATCTGGCTGGCCGCGGAGGCGAAGTCGATGCCCTCTTCCGACATGCGGTTGCGAATGGCCTCCAGGACCGCAAAGCCGCTGTGGCCCTCGTTCAGATGCAGCACCCCCGGAGAGATGCCCATGGCCTTGAGGGCGCGGAAGCCGCCCACCCCCAGCAGCAGCTCCTGACGGATGCGGGTGCGGGAGTCGCCTCCGTAAAGGCGCGAGGTGGTATCCAGATCCTCGGGCGCATTGCCGGCGACGTTGGAGTCGAGCAGCAACAGGTCGATGCGGCCCACCTTCACCTGCCAGACGCGGGCGCGAATGGAGGCGCCGCGCGTCTCGATCTCCACGACCGCCGGCTCGCCGTTGCTGCCGATGGCGGGTTGCATGGGCGCCTGGCTGATGTCGGTTTCTAGATACTCCTCGCGCTGCCAGCCGGTTTCGTCCAGGCGCTGCAAAAAGTAGCCCTGGCCGTAGAAGAGGCCGATGCCGACCAGTGGAATGTCAAGGTCGGAGGCGCTTTTGACGTGATCGCCGGCCAGCACGCCCAGGCCGCCGGAGTAGATGGGCAGCGACTCGTGGAGTCCGAACTCGGCGGAGAAGTAGGCCACCGGCCGCGGGCGCAGCACACCGGCGTTGGTTGCGCCCCAGGTGCGGTCGGCATGAAGGTACTCCTGCTGACGGCGGTAGCCGTAGTTGATGCGGCTGTGCAGGCTCATTTCGGAGGCGCGGGCTTCAATCTCGTCCAGGGGAAGCTCGTTGAGCATGGAGATAGGATTCTGATTCAGCTGCCGCCAGCGGGTCGGGCTGAGGTCGCGAAAGAGCGCGATGCAATCGGGATCCCAGCTCCACCAGAGGTTGCGGGCCAAGGCCCAGAGTTTTTCCTGCGCGGGCGCGATGAAGCGGTCCTGAGTGCGCGCCTGGCCGATAATGGGGGCAACCTGGGTGGCGGTCTCGCAAAGCAGGCGGATTTCATCTTCGGCAAAGACGCGCGGCTCCCTTGTCTGCACGATCAGCACGCCCTGGAGGATGCCGCGATCGATCAGCGGCACGCCGAGGAAGGAGTGGTAGTCCTCTTCGCCGGCCTCTTCGATGAACTTGAAGCGCGGATGGCTCCTGACGTCGGCGACGGCCACCGGCAGCACCTGCTCGGCCACCAGGCCGGTAAGGCCCACACTGAGCGGCATGCGCAGCGTTCCGACGCAGCTCTGATTCAAGCCCTGGGTGGCGGCCAGCACCAGGTTCGAGCGGTCCGGCTCCAGCAGGTAGGCTGAGCAGACATCGGTGCGGAAGCGCCTGGCGATCAGCGCCACCAGGTTCATGAGGGTATCGCCCGGCTTGCCGCCGGGGACGGTCAGTTTGGTCACTTCCTCCTTGGTCAGCACATGGCCGTTGGAACTAGAACCTGAGCTTTTTCTGAGATGGGACTTCGGCATCCGCATACCCTCCTGACGCATTACGGAAAATGGAGATAGAAAACTCTCCCCGCCGGCGGCAAGGGGCGCCGATGACGGAGCCGTTCAAAGGTCGAAGCAGCGTGAGGTGTGGTGGAAAGTCAGTTGGACGAGGGGGAGCCCGTTTGCCTGCTGATGGCGACGATCATACCATCGACTTCGACGTCTGCGGAATGATTAAAAGGTAAGAACGGAATGGATTGCACACTTGCTTGACGGCTCCCTCGACGGTGGGAGGAAGCGGATTATTTTTCCAGCCTAAAGAGATGGTTGCGGCCGCCCACCCTGGAGCGGTTCCAGGAAAGCTATACCCAATCTGAGTTCATTCAGGGTCGCCACTCGCTGGTGCTCGCGTCGACTTGAGGGGAGTTCCTCCGAGGTACACCATCCCTGGAACCGCTGTAGCCGCAAAAGCAAGAACGCGGCGAGGGTGGGGCACCCGGCGCACGAGCGGAGGTGGGGCAGCTCGTTTGCACTACGATAGATCCATGCCGCTACTGGAAATCTTTGGCCTTCAGGTCCGCTTCGGCAGCAACGACGCGGTGCGCGGGGTGAGCCTGCGCCTCGACGAGGGCGAAGTTCTCGGGCTGGTGGGCGAGTCGGGTTCGGGCAAGAGCGCAACGGCGCTGGCAATTCCTGGCCTGCTGGGACCGGCGGCGCAAGTCTCGGGCAAAATTCTGTGGCAAAGCGAAGGCAGCCTGGCGGGCGAACAGATTGACCTGCTGCAACAGCCCCCGGCGGCGCTGCGGCGGCTGCGCGGACGCCAGATCGCCATGATCTTTCAGGAGCCGATGACCGCGCTGAATCCGGTGATGACCATCGGCCGGCAGGTGGCGGAGGCCGCGGAAGCGCACTTCCCCTCCTGGACCGGCAAGGAATCGAAAAAGAAGGCATTGGACGCGCTGGAGGCGGTCAGCATTCCGGACGCGACGGCGCGCTATGGGGACTATCCGCACCAGTTCAGCGGCGGGCAGCGACAGCGGATTCTGATCGCCATGGCGCTGATCAACAAGCCGCGCCTGCTGATCGCGGATGAGCCGACCACCGCGCTGGACGTGACGGTACAGGCCCAGGTTCTGGAACTGCTGCGCGACCTTCAGCGGCAGCACGGATTGGCCATGCTGTTCATCTCGCACGACCTGGCCGTGGTGGGGCAGGTGGCCAGCCGGGTTGCGGTGATGCGCAACGGGCAGGTTGTGGAGACCGGGAGCAGCGAGAAACTGCTGACCGCGCCGGAGCATCCGTACACGCGCAGCCTGTTGGCGGCCGTGCCGACGTTGCGCACCGACCGCAGCCAGCCGCTGGCGATGATCGGCAGCACCTGCGGTGCGGCAGCTGCTTCGCGTGGCCAACGTTAAAACGAAGCGCAGGATTTGGGGCCGGGCGGACTCGATCCGGTCGGCATAATTCCGCGAATGCGCGTCTAACGGGTAAATGCCGGGATCGAGCCACCGGACGAGCTTGAAATGGTCGCAAAGGGAGCCCTTGCGCGATGAGAGCCTGGAACGACAATTCCTTCTGTTGGCAGGGACTCGGCTCCCCCCAGCAAGCGCCGCGTTACCTCGAGATTGCCAGCCTGATTGCGCGCCTCGCGCCGCACGGTTCGGTGCTCGACGTGGGTTGCGGAGCAGGCGTGCTGGAGGGGTTTCTGGAGCCCGACACTGCCTACTTTGGCATTGAACCGCTGGCGGACGCGGTTCAGTCGGCGCGCTGCGACAGGAATGCGATTCGGCAGTGCGCGGCCGAAGAGTTCGAGGGCGACGGCCGCAAATGGGGCTGCGTGGTCTTCAACGAGATGCTCTATTACACCAGGGATCCCTGCGGGTTGCTGCGGAAGTATGCGCGATTTCTCGAGCCCGATGGGGTGATGATCCTTTCCATCTATCAGCGCAGCCAGCGCTTCGATCGTATGGCCCGGCTGAGGCACTGGCTGGATCGCCGCCGCCCGTACTCGAACGCCCACTGCACCAGCATGGTCCTGGAGTTCATGGGGCGCGAGGGTTGGACGATCGAAGAGGACAAGTTGGTCGCCAAGCCGGAGCACCCGACGCCCTGGCGGGTCCTGGCGGCGCGGCCCGTGAGCTGATCGCGTGCAGCAAAAAACGCCGCCCCCGGTTGGGAAGCGGCGCTTTGCGGTGCGGAACATCGGGGCGGTTGGCTTACTCGGCCGCCGGGGCGGCTTCGACGGCAACCTCTTCGGTCGCCTCGGCCAGGACCTTGACCTTGAGGTGCGCCGTGACTTCGCGGTGCAGCTTGATGCTGACCGTGAAGTCGCCAATGGCCTTGATGGGGTCGACGAGCTGGATCTTGCGGCGATCGACTTCAAAGCCCTTGGTTTCGAGCGCGGTGGCAATGTCGGCCGAGGTAACGGAACCGAAGAGGTGGCCGTGCTCGGCGGTCTTGCGGGTAAAGCTCAGCTCGACCGGTTCCAGCTTGGCCAGCAGGGCCTCGGCCAGAGTCTTTTCGGTCGCGGAGCGGCGGGCGGCGGCGGACTTCATCTGCTCGATGACCGCCTTGTTGGCTTCAGTAGCCTGCATGGCCAGCTTGCGCGGCAGCAGGAAGTTGCGAGCGTAGCCGTCGGCAACCTTCACCACTTCTCCGCGGTGGCCCAGACTGGCTACGTCTTCCTTCAGAATGACTTCCATGGAACTCTCCAATGTTACGGGGCTTGATCTCTGCGGTCGGGCAGCAGTGCCGCGGCCGTGTGCAGGAAAGCCGGTTCTTAGTGCTTGGTCGCAAACGGCAGCAGGGCGATGTTGCGGGCCTGCTTGATCGCGCGGGTGAGGCGGCGCTGGTGGGTGGTGCACACGCCGGTCAGACGGCGGGGCACGATCTTGCCGCGCTCGGCCACAAAACCCTGCAGCAGACGAACGTCGCGGTAGGGGATGGCATCGATCTTTTCGGTGCAGAACTTGCAAACCTTCTTGCGGCGGAAAAACTTGCCGCGGCCGCCAGGGCCACCGGAAGGACGGCCGCCCTGACGGGGCGCCGGGCCGGAACCGGAACCGGAAGGTGCTGGTGCGCTCGTCTCGGGCGCTTTTACCGTGGTCTCTTCAGACATGGTGTTTCCTCTTCACTCTCTTCGTCCCTGGGCGCTGTGGCCCAGGGGACGCTGGATCGGGCCGGGCCGGATGAACCGACGCCGGCAATTCTGAAACTAGACGGCCGGAACCGGAGCGACGGCTTCTACCGCCGCAGGGGCTTCCACCGCTACGGGAGCCTCGACGGCTGCAGGAGCTTCGACGACAGCAGGGGCCTCGACGGCCGCCGGAGCAGCCACGGGAGCCGCAACAGGCGCGGCGACGGGGGCCGCTACAGGGGCTGCGGCATGGGCTGCCGGAGCGTGGGCCACGGGCAGCGAGCTGCGGCGAACGCCACGGTTTGCCTTCACCTTGGCCAAACGCTTTTCTTCCTCGTCGATGCGGACGGTGATGAACTTGATCACCGGCTCGGTGACGCGCAGGCGGCGTTCCAGCTCCAGAACCACCGGGCCACCGGCCTCGATGGTCATCAGAACGTAGTTGCCGTCATTGAACTTGCGCACCGTATAGGCGAGCTTGCGCCGGCCCATCTTTTCGACCGTCTTCACCACTCCACCGCCATTGGTGACGGAGGCGGTAAAGCCGGCGATCAGCTTGTCGGCTTCCTCTTCGACCACATCGGGCCGAACAATGAACATAACCTCATACAAACGGGACATCCGGTTTCTCTTTCCGCTGAAGCCCCTCGGCTTCAGCCACTGCCGCCGGTGATCACACCATAGCGGCCGCTGGTTCTTTCCTGCCTGTTACCCCGGTTGGAGCCTGCTGGTCCGCGCACCCCGCGCATTGTCCAGCCGCCCAACCTTCTGCCTGGAGCGCCGGAAGCTTTCCCGTCAGGGTCGGCTTCCTTATCGCTTCTGGGATCCGCTCCGCAACCCCTTCGGTCTTGCTACTGCTCCGCCGGGCTGTTTCGCTCGCGGCGGTTGAACTCGTTCATGGCGGCTGCCGGCCCCATTTCGAGGATGCGCCGGGTGGCTGTGGCTACCCTGTCGAGCACCTCGTCCAGCACCGTCAGATCTGCCTTGCGCATGGGCGACAGCAGATAATCCTTGCCGGGCCGCTTGCCTCCGCCGGCCGCAATGGCCTCCGGTGGCAGATCCAGCCCTACGCCGATCCTCAGGCGTAACCACTCCTGGCTTGCCAGCGCGCCGGTAATGCTGCGGGCTCCGTTGTGCCCCGCCGGCGAACCGCGCTCCCTGATCTTGAAGCTGCCCAAGGCCAGATCCAGTTCGTCGTAGATGACGAGCAGGTCTTGCGCCGGATCAACTTCGAACTCTTTCACCAGAGACGACACCGAAGCGCCGCTCAGGTTCATATACGTCTCCGGCTTGGCCAGAATCACGGTTCGTCCGGCGATGCGGCAGGTTGCGGTCATTGCCCGGCAGCGCCGGTTCTGCACCACAACCCCCTCTTGCTGGGCGATCCGGTCAATCGCCATGAACCCCGCGTTATGCGGCGTCCACAGATATTCCAGACCAGGGTTGCCCAGCCCCACAATGATGAAAGGGCCAGGCCGCCCACCGAACTGACTTGCTTCGGCCAAAGCTTACTTCTTCGCCGCGGGCTTCTTGGCCGCGTCGGCTGCCGCCGGAGCAGCTGCGTCCGTCTTGCCCTTCTTGGCCACCACCGGCTCGGCAACCTGCGCCGTCGCGTCCACAACCGGAGCTTCTTCGCGGATCGAGGTCACGTGGGCCACGGTCGCGTCTTCCGCATTGAGGTACTTGATGGAACCGGCATGGGGCAGATCGGCGATGCGAATCGCGCCATGAATACCCAGGCCGCTGACATCCACGTCGATGTGGCTGGGGATATCCGCGGGCAAGCACTCGATTTCGACTTCGCGCATGACCTGATCCAGGATGCCGCCGCTGGTCTTGACGCCCACCGGCACGCCGAGCAGCTTGACAGCCACCTTGACGCGCAGAGTCTTGTCGAGAGCGATCCGCTTCATGTCGATGTGGATGAGCAGGTCGTTGATCGGTTCACGCTGCCAGTCGACGATCATGGCCTTGGCCGCGGCCTGGCCTTCCACCTGGATGTCGAAGATGGTGTTGTGGCCGGCTTCGGAGAATAGGATCCGCGAAATCTGCTTGGGCTCGACTTCGACGGCGACCGGGTCGAGTCCTGCGCCATAAAGGACAGCGGGGATCTTGCCGGCTACGCGCACACGGCGCGCGGCATTCTTGGTGAACTTGCCGGTACGGGGCTTGGCTACGACTACTTCTGGCATTCTTTCTCTCGTTTCTGAATCGGGCACGGTGAGACAGCTTCCAGCTGCTAGCCACTAGCTTTCAGCTAGAGCTGCTGCCGCGAACTGAATCGGTCCGCTCCCTTTGTTGGACAGCAGTTGCTAGCTTCTAGCTGCCAGCTTCTTGCTGTTCGTTACTGTTGCGCTCAAGATAGGCTTTCACCGATCTTTGCATTCTCAGTCCTTCGCGCTATCGCAAAGGCCAATCTCTTGGTTGCTTTAACCGGAAGGAACCTGAACTGGTCTTAGTTCCTCGTTCAGCATTCCCTCAGGGGCCAAAGCCCAACTTCTATTTCAGCCATTTGCGGCACGACTAAAGTCGTGCCCCTTCCAAAACATGGCCATGACCCAACCAGAGCTAGAAGCTAGCGGCCAGAAGCTAACAGCTGCTTCTAGTTGAACAGCTCGCTTACGCTGGTCTCCAGGTGGATGCGCTCGATGGCCGAGCCCAACAGGCCGGCGACCGAGAGCACCTTGATCTTGGGCAGCTTCTGAGCCGCCTCGCGCAGCGGGATGGTGTTGGTAACCACCAGCTGCTCCAGGCGGGAAGCTGCAATACGTTCGATCGCCGGGCCGGAAAGTACGGCATGGCTGGCGCCGGCGTAGACGACCGACGCGCCATTGGCATACAGGGCGTCGACGGTCTTCACCAGCGTTCCGGCGGTGTCGATGATGTCGTCGATGATGAGGCAGCTCTTGCCCTTCACGTCGCCGATCACGTTCATCACTTCGGTGACGTTGATGTCGGTGCGGCGCTTGTCCACGATGGCTAGCGGCGCGCCCACCTTCTGGGCGAAGAAGCGGGCCCGCTCCACACCGCCCGCGTCGGGAGAAACCACCGTCAGGTTGGGCAGGTTGAGTTCGCGGAAATAGCTGACCAGCACCGGGCTGGCAAAGAGATGATCGACCGGAATATTGAAGAAGCCCTGAATCTGGGCGGCGTGCAGGTCGACGAAGAGCGCGCGGTTGGCGCCGGCGGTGGTCAGCAGATCGGCAATGAGCTTGGCGCTGATGGCCACGCGGGGACGATCCTCGCGATCCTGGCGGGCGTAGCCGTAATAGGGCACAACCACCGTGATGCGGGCCGCCGAAGCGCGTTTGAGGGCGTCGATCATCACCAGCAGCTCAACCAGATGTTGATCCACCGGGTAGCAGGTGGGCTGGACCACGAAGACATCCACGCCGCGGACATTCTCCAGCAGCTGGAAATAGACCTCGCCGTCGGCAAAGCGCTGAATCTTGGCTTCGCCTACCTTGACGCCGATGTATTGGCCGATCTCTTCGGTCAGGGCGCGGTTGGCGGATCCGCTGAAGAGCTTGAAGCGCTTGTCTTCGCTCAGATTGCGGGAACGCTTGCGCTCCGGCGCCGGCTTGGCGTCGCGCGCCTTGGCGGCGGCGTCGGCCGCGATCAGCGCGGCTTCCTTGAGTTCGGCTTGTCCCTGGTTTTGCTTGTCTTCTGCTATCAACACTTCCGCTTCCATCGTCGAGCACCTCCATGCTGGTTGGCTATGGCTGCTTTTCTTTTAGGGGCAGGGATCAGAGGGCAGCCAATGCTGTTTCTGATTCCTGTTCCCTGATCCCTGTTCCCTGTGCTTTGAACTTTGGCTGGGCGACTAGGATTCGAACCTAGACAAGTGCCTCCAAAGGGCACTGTCCTACCATTAGACGATCGCCCAACTCGACAGCCGAGGGTGAGTTTGCGGCTCACATCGGAGGTCTGTCAACTGGTTTCACGAGAGCATCTGCCGCCAGTAGTCGTTTCTTGGCAGGGTGCGGGTGAGTTGCCCCCGAACGCCGGCCGCCTGCAATCTGGCGCAAGCCGCTTCCGCTGCTCCGCGGGTCAGGTACAGCCCGAAGAGTGCCGAACCGGAACCCGACAGCATGGCAAGGAGAGACGCCTCCGGAGAGTCCGAAGCCGCAAGAAGACGCTTGATTTCGCGGAGGGAGGGTTGCTGCGGAAAGACGACTCGTTCGAAGTCGTTCTCGATCCAGCTACAGATCCCGGTGCGGACAAGCGCGGACTCTTGTGGTCCGGCAAGGCCCATTCCATTTGGAAGGGCACCGAAGGAGCCTGCTTCCTGCCGTCCTTTCTGGCTTTCACCCTCCCGGATCGCTCCGGAGTGGATTCCACCTGCAAAGGCGCTGGCAAAGGCGCGGCTCAACTCATTTAGTTTATCCGTACTGGCGGTTTGGGTCAAACCCTGAGCGGCGCAGAGGGCGTCCCAGTCGCGAAAAGCCTGCGGCGTGCTGACCCCGACGTCGGGCGTGGCCACCACGCACCAGACCGGCTCGATGTCCGGCAGGGGAAAGACATCCTGCCCACGGTCAAGACCAAGGACGGTTCCGCCGATCAGAAAAAGGGGCACATCGGAGCCTACCTGCGCCGCGATTTGCAGCCGCCGCGCCGGCCAACCGCGCTTGTCATCCTGAGCGGAGCGCAGCGGAGTCGAAAGCCTGCCCTGAGCTTGCCGAAGGGGACCCGCGGTCTCGGGGTAACGCGCATGGGTGCCCCAGGTCCCGCCTTTGGGACCTGGGAAAGCACGAATCCCCAGCTCCACTTCCAGCCCCACCAGCGCCGCTGCAGCGTTGGCCGAACCAGCCCCCATGCCGCCCTGCACCGGCAACCGCTTGTCGATATGGATCGTAACTTCTGCGGCGATTCCCAGCGCATCGAGCGCCAGCGCGACCATCTTCCAGGCGGTGTTGCGGCTGTCGGTGGGCACGCGCTTGTCGTTCGAGGTGAGTCGCAGCGCTGTCTCCGCGGCAGGACGAGCGGTCACCGTCACAATGTCATGCAGTTCCAGCGTCTGGTAAACGGTAGAGAGGCCGTGAAAGCCATCCGGGCGCGGCCCTCCGATATAGAGGCCGAGGTTGATCTTGGCGTGCGAGCGAACGGCGGTAGGCATACTGGTTCATTGTAGTGGGGATGGCAAGTACTCAACGCCGTATTGGGGTTTGGCGGCAGGGCAATCGCATTTGGAATGCAGCCCAGAGCGCGGGAAGTCGCCCTCGAGAAGGTTTCGGGTAAGGGCTTTGTAACAGGGCACGACTTTAGTCGTGCCACAAATGCCGCGCTATAGTTACGGGCTTTAGCCCCTGCTATTTCTGTTTTCCATGAGATTACTTTGCAGCGGCTAAAGCCGGGCCCTTATGTTGGCTTCTATCGGCACGACTAAAGTCGTGCCCTGTTACAAGGCGCATTGAATCTAAGTTTTCGGCGACTCATACGCTCTATTGCCAAAATATTCAAACGCGATCGCCCTGGATTTGGCGGAGGGTTGCTCCTTTGTCGAAAACTCTTCCCTTGTAGATCGACGAGCTGTGAACTATAGTTAACGCGCGACGCCAGGGAGTGGGGCGATGAGCATTAAGACAACCGCATGGGATGCTTCCGAGTATCTGGATTCTCCGGCGGCGATTGCGGAATATTTGGAGGCGGTCTTTGAGGATGGCGATCCATCCCTGATTGCCGCCGCTCTTGGCGATGTGGCCCGCGCCCTGGGAATGACCCAGCTTGCCGCCCAGGCGGGAGTTACCCGCGAAGCTCTCTACAAAGCACTCTCACCTACCGGCGATCCCCGGCTCTCCACTTTTTTGGGAGTCATGAAGGCGCTGGGCATCAAGCTGACTCCCCACGCCGCCTGATTTTTTCGAATCAATCGCTTTCTATTTGACTGTTCCGGCCTTGCCGGACTTCTTCAGCGCTTGCCAGTCCTTTTCCGTCTGGTCGGCATAAGCCACGCCGAACTTGGCGATGGCCTCGGCGAATCCGTCGCCCGTGCCCAGATAACCTGCAATGGTGAGCGGATCGCCCGACCGTGCATGGCCGCGCGCCAGCAGTTCGCCGCACAGCTCGGCGTAGGCCCGCAATCCATCGCCGGCCAGGTCTTCAATCTCGATGGAGCCCTTGTGGTCGTTGAGTTGGCGCACCAGGTAGTCGCGGTTGCCGATGCGCGTCCAGCCTAGGAAGGGGTCGGATTGCACCTGCATCGCCTTCTGCCCCTCGGCCACGCGGCGGCCGTTGTGGTGGGGCGCATGAGCGTCGGGCAGATAGGCGGCATATCCACTGGCCGGCTCTTCCTTGATCTGGAGAAACAACGGGTCCTGATTGGAGCTGCCGGGATTGGAGCTGCCGGGATTGGAGCTGCCGGAGCTATTGCCCTCGAAGTAGACGCAGTAATCGCGCAGGCCCACCGAGCCGGTGCCCACCACCTTGAAAGCCACGTCGACTGGGCGGTAGAGCGACAAAAGATGCTGCCGCTGCGGCTCCAGCATTTCGCGATAGGCATCGAGCGAAGCCAGCACAGCCTTTGCCTGCGCGGTCGTAACGCGGGTCAGCATGGGCTTCATTTCCTTGAAGCGGCGCGTTGAAACGCCGGCAACAGGAACCACCTCGGTCAACTGCTCCAGAGAGTGCAGCGGAGTGGCGCGCGTGGCCTTCAGCAGAGCTGCGTGAATGGGCGCAACATCGCCGATGCGGTGCACCTGGTAGTGCGCGACCTCGATCATGGGCATCGCGGCAAAGGTATTCATCAGCGTGGCGTAACTCTCGATGCATTTTTCGGCGGCCTGGCGCGCGGAGCTGTCTTTGTGTCCGCTGGCCCGGCCGGCCAGCACCAGCGAGGCGGCCATTCGCTTCAGGTCCCATTCGAAGGGGCCGCGAATGGTTTCGTCGAAGTCATTGATGTCGAAGACCAGCCGCCCGTCGGGTGCGGCGAATGCGCCCAGGTTGCGCACATGCGCGTCGCCGCAGAGCTGGCAAACAATGCCGGTGTTGGGCAGTACGGCCAGGTCGGCGGCCATCACCGCGACCGCGCCGCGAAAGTAGGCGAACGGCGACTCGGCCATCAGGCTGTATTTGAGCTTGACGAGCTGCGGTACGCGGCCCTTCATCGACCGCTCAAGCAGCACCGGAGCCGGCGTCTTGCGCGCTTTCGGTTTCAGTTCGTTGTGTTCCTGGCGGCCCACCTGCTTGCGCCGCGCCTGACCTAAATTACGCCGTTCTTCAGGACTTGCCCATTGCATGACCCACAACCTACACCCTGCGCCCTCGCGACGCAAGTTGCAGCCAGGGCAATCGCATTTGGATTTGAAATGGTGAGACAGAACTGTTTTGAAAGGGCCCGGCTTCAGCCGTGCCGATTGCACGGGCTCAGGAATGCCGGCTTTAGAGCATTTTCGATTCACATGTTGCCATTGTCAGATCGTGCAAGGTGGCCTTTTCTTGATGAAAATGCCACTTGAGCCTGAGGCTTCTGTAAAGAGCAGAATCGAAAATGCTTTAGCCGCCGAGGGATGGGCCTTAACTCCAAAACCGTCCCTCGGGGGCTGAAGCCCAGGATCCTCCCCCTGCCTTTGCGGCACGGCTGAAGCCGAGCCCTTTCAAAACGAACGCCTCCAATCCAAATGCGATTGCCCTGAAGCCGGCGCAGATCGGTTTCGCGAAGTTGAGCAGACACTTTACACTTCTCCAAGCAAGCGCATCTTCATTGCTTCCGGCTTTTCCTCGGGGAAGCGAGTGCGCGGGCCCCGGAGGTTTTCAGCTTGAAACACACCGCCGCCGTTCTTGCCGTCCTGACCGCATTTTCGCTTTCCACGCTTCAGCTGCACGCGCAGAAGCAGGGCCAGCCGCTCACCGTCGAGAAGCTCTTCGCCAACGGTCCGCTGGCGGGAACGCCGCCGGCAGACCTCTCCTGGTCGCCGGATGGCAAGCACCTGACCTATGCGGACAGCGGCTCGATCATGGACGTGGATCCCGCCACCGGCAAGCTGAGTACGCTGGTGAGCGCGGCCAAGCTGGCCGCCATCGCCGGCGGTGGGGCCGACACGGAAAAGGACAAAGACCACCGCGAGCGTTACAAGATGGCCGGCTATCTGTGGTCGCCCGACTCGAAGAACCTGCTGTTCAACGCCAACGGCCACCTCTGGCTCTACGACCTGAAGAACGGCACTGGCGCAGAGGTGGGTTTCAGCGGTGCGGCCAGTGGAGACGACCCGAAGTTCTCGCCCAGCGGCGACGCCATCTCGTTCTTGCGCGATCGCGGGCTGAGCGTGATCCATCTGCGGGAACCGAAGACGCCGGCCACCGTGGTTGCGCCGTCGCCGAAGGAGCCCATTCTCAACGGGCCGGTGGACTGGATCTACGAGGAAGAGCTGGATGTCCGCAGCAACTACTTCTGGTCGCCCGACTCCAGGAACCTGGCCTATCTGCAGACGGACGAGACCGCGGTGCCGCAGTATCCGCTGACCGACTGGATTCCCACCCATGCCACCGTGGACATGCAGCGCTATCCGCAGCCGGGCGATCCCGCGCCGACGGTGCGCGTGGGCGTGGTGAGCGCAGACCGGGAAGGCACCACATGGATGACGCTGCCCATCCGCGCCGGCGAGGATTACATTCCGCGCTTTGGCTGGGCCGATGCGCGCACGCTGTGGATCGAGGTGCTGACCCGCGACCACAAGCACCGCCAGATCTACTTCGCCAACGCCTCGGACGGGCAATCGCGGCTGGCCCTCGACCTGAGCGACGACAAGTTCTTCGACGAGAAATACGACGTCTCGGTTGGCGATGGCACCATGGTGATCAACAGCTGGGCCGACGGCCACAATCACCTATATCTTTACCGCTTCGACGCGGCCAACCCCGGCGTGGCCACGCTGGCGCGGCAACTCACGAGCGGCAACTTCGAGGTGAGCGATGTGTTCCGCGTGGACCCCAAGGCGCAGGTGGTGGACTACGCATCCAACGAAGGCAATGTGCTGGAGCAGCAAATCTGGGAAGTGAATTTCGCGGGCGCTCGTCATGCCCTGACCACCGCACCCGGCAAGCACGAAGGCACTTTTGCTCCCGATGGCGGCAGCTTTGCAGACAAACACTCTTCCACGTTGCAACCGCCCGAGATCAGCCTGTGCTCGACCTCCATCTGCAGCACTTTCTGGAAGAGCAATTCGCTCGCAGCCTTTCATCTGCGCGCGCCGCAACAACTCACCGCAAAGGCGCACGACGGGACCGTTCTGTACGCTTCGCTGCTGCTGCCGGAGGGCGCAACCGCTTCTGCCAGCGTGCCTTTGATCGTGAATCCCTACGGCGGGCCCGGTCCGCAGGAGGTAAGCAACTCCTGGAGCAGCGGTATGCTCTTCGACGAGTTGCTCACGCAGCATGGCTTTGCGGTTCTGCACGCCGATAACCGCGGAAGCGGCGGCCGCGGACGCGCCTTTGCGCAGGCGTCCTATCGCAACTTCGGCCCGGTGCAGCTGGAAGACCAGCTCACCGTGGTGGACGCCGCGCTGGCGCAGTATCCGCAGCTCGACCCGAAGCGCCTGGGCTGGTGGGGATGGAGCTGGGGCGGCACCTTCACCCTCTACGCCATGTCGCACACCGACCGCTTCCGCGCCGGGGTCGCGGTGGCTCCGGTGACGGACTGGCGCAATTATGACTCGATTTATACCGAGCGCTACATGGGCCTGCCGTCGGAGTCCGCCGCCGGCTACAAGGACTTCGCGGTGGCCAACTCTGCGGCCAACCTGAAAGGACGCCTGCTGCTGGTGCATGGCACCGGCGACGACAACGTGCACATGGAAAACACCGTGCAGTATGTGCAGAAGCTGATTGAGGCGGAGCTGCCCTACGACCTGCAGATCTATCCGCGCAAGACGCACTCGATCGCCGGGCCGGACGTGCGCACCCACCTGTTCAACCGCATCCTGGCGCACTTTGAGCAGTATCTGAAGCCGGCGGCTGGCCAGCAGTAGGCTTATACGCGAAACCGCGCCGGGGTGGAATGCCCCGGCGCGCATCAAATTTTCAGGCGGGAATCCCCATCCCGCATCTTCTCCGGATCAAACCGCTCCCGTGCGAACACGCCGATTCCCTGCGGAACCGTACGCCCAGGAACGAATCACCGAGCCCCATGGGGCAGGTCGTGCTACGTCGAGTGGTGGCGAAAGATATCGTCCTTGTCTTTGCAGGGGCAGCCGGAGCAGCCCAGGCAGCAGACCAAAAGGACTGCCACGCCGGCGGTAACCAGCACAGCCATAAGGCTTCCGTTCACCACGAACCAATGAATCAGTGTATGCATAATGGGGACACCTATCCGTTGACTCCAAAACTTCCCGATCCACGCATCAAGTTAGACGCTGAAAACGCCAACTCGGCGCTTCGGAGCACCGGACTCCCGGCGCGATCAGTCTACCATCGGAAAAACTAGATAGTCACGCTTGAAATTAAGTGAAGAAAAGGCGAAAATAAAAACACCGTGGCAATGCTTCCAAATCCGGAAGATGGGCTCCCGTCCGGGGGCTTCCCGGATGAGCCCGAGCCTGCGGAAGAGCTTTCCGCCGCCCTGCCGGCCCCTGCCAATACCGCCCCCAAAGATCCCCACCTGAACTGGCTTTTCGTGGACATGAATTCCTATTTTGCCTCGGTGGAGCAGCAGGACCGGCCCGAGCTGCGCGGCAAACCGGTGGCCGTGGTTCCCATGTTGGCCGACACAACCGTCGCCATTGCCGCCAGTTACGAAGCCAAGGCGCACGGCGTGAAGACGGGAACGATGGTGGGCGACGCCAAGCGCATGTGTCCCGGGCTGGTGCTTGTGGAAGCCCGCCACCAGCTCTATGTGGAGTATCACCACCGCATTGTCGAAGCCGTGGAAAGCTGCCTGCCGGTGACCGCGGTGCTTTCGGTGGACGAGATGGCCTGCCGCCTGATGGGGCGCGAGCGGCCGCTGCTGGCCGCGCTGGATTTGGGCAGGCAGGTGAAGGCGCGCATCCGCGAGCAGGCGGGAGAGATGATCCGCAGCTCGGTGGGGCTGGCCACCAATCGCTACCTGGCCAAAGTCGCGAGCGACATGGAAAAGCCCGACGGGCTGGTGGCGCTGCCGCCTGACCTGCTGCCCTTCGCGCTGAGCCAGCTCACCCTGCGCGACCTGCCCGGCATCGGCGCGCAGACCGAGAAACGCCTGAACGAAAAGGGCATCCGCACCATGGACGAGTTGCTGGCTCTGGACTGCGAGCAGACCGGCGCGCTGTGGGGATCGGTGTGGGGCCAGCGGCTGTGGCACTGGCTGCACGGCGAAGATTTCGACATGAGCGAGACCGAGCACCTGAGGTCGCTGAGCCATCAGCACGTGCTGGGTCCGGAGATGCGCAACCCGGAGCAGGCCTGGGCGGTGGCCCACAAGCTGCTGCACAAGGCCGCCATGCGCCTGCGCAAGAACAACCTGTGGGCGGGCAGCATCGGATTGGCCATCGGCTTCGCCGGGCCGAACGGCGAGCGGGGCCCGGCCAGCAACTTCGGCGTTCCCAAACGGGGATGGAAGTCCGAAGCGCGCCTCGGCGAAGTGCAAGACAGCCAGACACTGATCGCCGCGCTGTGCCGCCTGTGGGCCTCGCGTCCCACCGGTGCGGAATACGAGCATCCCTACTTCATCGGCGTGCACCTGAACGGCCTGGTGCCCGACCACCTGCACACCCTGGGCCTATTCGAATCGCTGGACGGCGAGCAGAGCCGCACCCGCCTCAGCGGGGTGATGGACCAGCTCAATAACAAGTACGGCATGAGCACGCTGGCCCCGGCGTCGATGCTGACCGCCTTCAAGGCCGCACCCACGCGGATCTCGTTTCACACCATCCCGGAAATGTTTTAAAGACAGGGACTGAGGGAATAGGGACTAAGGGACTGGGGACTGAGGGAATAGGGACTAAGGGACTAGGGACTAGGGACTGAGGGAATAGGGAGTAGCCGACCTTGGCTGGTTGAGGTCTTCGTGTGGCTTACAGGCTTCTTGGCCGAAACTGTCAGCGGACCTCCCCGGAGACAAAACGGGGCGCGCGAGAAGGCATGTAGATGGAAATGCTCTCGCCGCGCCTTTGCGGCAATCTGCAAAACCATCGCTGGCATCTCAGGGCCTTTGCCCCGGCCACCTTCTACCAGCGCCGTAATCGGCTGGCCGACCTCGTTGCTGGGCGGCTTCGCCGAATGCGGAATCACTTTCCGATGCAGAAGGTGGAGAAGATCAGGTTAAGAATGTCGTCGGGCGTGGTTGCTCCGGTCAGGGAGTCGAGCGCCCACAGCGCGCGGTAGAGATCGAGCAGGATCATCTCGTGCGGGATCGCCGAGGCGTTCGCCAAAGCCGCGTCGGCCAGCGCTGCCAGGGCGCTGGTGACGGCCTGATGATGGCGCAGGCTGGTCAGCATGCCGGGCTCGGACGATGCTCCACCAGTGGCCAGAGCCAGAATGCGCTCGCGCAGCTCCGGCAGGCCTTCGCCGCTCAACGCGGAGGTGCGCACCGCAGGCACTCCCGCGCTGGCAGCGGCGCGCGCCGGCATCAATTCGGCGGGATCCAGATCGCTCTTGTTCATGACCAGGATCGCCGGCCTTCCCGTAATGCCATCGATCAGCGCGCGCTCGTCTTCATGGAGCGGCTGGGTGGCGTCGAGCACGATCAACACCAGAGCGGCGTCCGCGAGCGCTTCGCGGCTGCGGGCAATGCCGAGTTGTTCCACCTCTTCAAGGGGCTCGCGAAGGCCGGCGGTATCCACCAGCTCAAGGGGAATGCCGCCCAGCGAGATCCGCTCCGTCACCAGATCGCGCGTGGTTCCGGGAGTGGCTGTGACAATGGCGCGGTCGCGCTCCACCAGACGGTTGAAAAGCGAGCTTTTGCCCACATTCGGCCGGCCTACAATGGCCAGCGTAAGGCCGCCGTGCACGATGCGGCCGCGGGCAAAGGAAGCTTCCAGCGCGGTGAGCGGCGGGGTAAGCGCGTCAATTCTGCGAGCGATCTCCGACGCCGGAGTCACGTCCACATCGTCCTCGCCAAAATCGATGCCCGCTTCCAGCAGGGCCACCAACTCCACCAGCCCTTGCTTGACGGGCTGCACCCTCCGGCTGAGCGCGCCGCCCAGCTGGCTGGCTGCTTGCCGTGCCTGGGTAAGCGTCTGCGCATCGATCAGGTCGCGCACCGCCTCGGCCTGGGTCAGATCCAACCGCCCGGAGACGAAAGCGCGATGCGTGAATTCACCCGGCTCGGCTAGCCGAGCGCCCAGGCTGAGCGCGCGGCGCAGCAGCAGGTCCAGCACCACCGGCGATCCGTGCGCAGCGATTTCAACGAGTTCTTCCGAGGTATAGGAGTTGGGCGCGGCGAAATAGGTGACCAGCGCCTCGTCGATGCGGACCGCCTCGCCATCTTCATCCGAGGCATCGAGCACATCGGCCAGCCGGGCGCGCGCGTGCTCAAGGGGATGGCGGAGCCGCACCAGCTGGACCGCGATCGACGCCGCCTGCGGGCCGCTGAGGCGCACAATGCCGATGCCGCCGCGGCCGGGTGGCGTGGAAATTGCCACAATCGTGTCGTTGCTTGTCTCCGCTGTCGCCATGCTTTCAGGTTACTGGATCGACTATCGCGGAGGCCATTCGTTTGCAGCGGCGCGGGCTGGATTCTGTGGGCCGCAACTATAATCCAGATAGAAAACCGATTGAATACAGCGTCGAACCGAAGCATCATTGCGGGCCGCAAAGGTTCGATGACAAGGGCCAATTCTCATCTCAAAGGTTGGACTCTCTTGATAATTGCCTTGGTAAGCTCTGCAACTGGAAAGCACCGGTTAAATCGCATTTCACGAATCATCTGTTCATCTTTGGCCGTTTGCGCATTGGCGCTGGGGACGGCCGTCACCGGCGCGCAGCAGCCAGCGCCTCCGGCCTGGCAGGGAGCGGTGCGGACGGCGGGCGGAGCACCTATCGTGGCTGCCACGGTGCGGCTGGCGGCAAAGAAGGCTTCTGCCGAGGCTGTTACCGGAGCCGATGGGCGCTTCCATCTGACGGGTCTTCCTGAGGGCCAGTACCGGCTCACGGTCGAGGTCGGCGGAAAGAAGATCGAGCATTCCACGGCGATTGATGTTGCCGCGGGCGCACCGCCGGTGCTGCTGACCCTTTCCGCGCGCGGCGAACTCACGGTTTCGGCGCTGCAGGAGCAGCCGGTGGCCACCGGAGGCGAAGAACTTTCCAGCCAGGCGGTCAGCGAGCTGCCGCTGAACAAGCGCGACTTCAGCACCCTGCTTCTGCTGGCCGCCGGCACCATGACCGACGCCAACGGAGCCACCAACTTCACCGCCCAGTTCGCCATCAACGGCCAGCGCGGCGTGGAAGCCACTTTCGCCATGGACGGCGCGGACATCAGCGATCCGGAGATGGGCGGGGCCACCTTCTCGAACTTTAACGTGGACGCCGTGGAGGGCATCGACTCCAGCTCCGGCTGGATGCCTGCCGAGATCGGCCGTGGCGCGGCCGGATTCACCAACATCCACACCCGGAGCGGCGCGAGCGGCTTCCACGGATCGGTCTTCGAGTTTGTGCGCAACTCGGCTTTTGACGCGCGCAACTACTTCGACCATCCAACCCCCGCGTATCCTGGCCGCATTCCGCCCTTCCGGCGCAACGAGTTCGGTTTCACCAATGGCGGACCCATCTTCGTGCCCCATCTGTACGACGGCCGCAAGAGCAGCTTTTACTTTGTGCAATATCAGGGATTCCGCCAAGTGCTGGGCACAACGCAGGTGATGGCCGTTCCCACCGCAACGGAACGCACCGGGCTGGACACCTTGAAATTCCCCGATGGCTCAACCGACACCCTGGTGGTTCCCGTGCCTGCGGCGATTGCCGCGGTGCTGGCCCGTTATCCCTTGCCGAACGACCTGACCGGACCGTTCCAGGCGCACACTTATGCAACCGCTTCCAAGGTGGCCACCGACGCCAACCAGTTCTCGCTGCGCCTGGACCACAAATTCAGCAGCAAGGACCAGTTTTTCGCCCGCTTCAATATGGACAATCTGACCGGGCCTACCACCAACCCCGACCAGACGGCCATCGATCCCTCCTTTGGCATCACCTATATCGACCGTCAGCGCAACGTGGTGGGGACATACACGCGCACCCCGACCCCGCGGCTGACACTGGAGTCCTCGTTCAGCATCACGCGCTCGACGCCCGGATTTCCCACCCCGAACCACACCGATCCCGCAGTCAAGTTCAACGATGGCTTGTTCGAGGGATTCAATACCGACGGCGGTTCGGTGATGCAGGGATTCGGCAACCTCTTCGAGGGCCGGGAGAATGTCGCTTACACGAAGGGCCATCATGCTTTCAAGGCAGGGTTTGAGGTGCGGGTGAATCGCGACACCACCTACTTCGGCATGAGCCCCAACGGCGAGTACGATTTTGGCGGCGGAACCGCGTATGCCACCGAGGCCATCGCCTCGCAGAGCGGCCTGCACGACATCGCCGCGCGCGATCCGTTGCCCGACACACTTTCGGCGTTCTTGTCCGGCAGCCCATTTGTGTATACCGCGGCAGTAGCTGCTGCCGGGTTCTCCAGCGGCACGCATATTGGACCGGCCGCCATCAGCCGCAACGGCATCAACGCCTATGTGCAGGACACCTGGAAGGTGACGCCGCGCTTCACCCTCGATTACGGCGTGCGCTGGGAGCACTACGGCCCCATTACGGAACGCGCCCACCGGACTTCGAGCTTCCTCACCGTGAACGGTGTGCAGGAGTTCGTGGTGAACCCCCAGCCCGGCTACGACGCGGGATGGAAGGGATGGGGGCCGCGCATCCAGGCAAGCTGGCAGGTCACCAGCAAGTTGTCCGCACATGCCGGCGGCGGCATTACCGTCATTCCCCCCAACATCTGGCAAGACAATTTCCTCACCGGCTCCACTCCGTTTGTGCTGTATCCGCGCCTGGTGGCGGCGCAGAGCGCGGTCAAGCCGCTGCAATACGGGTTTCAGATCACGCCCGCGCAACTGCCCACGGCCTACACACTTTCCGGAACACCGGTCTTCGCCGCCGGGCGCAGCAAAGACGTGCCGGCAAACACCCCCATGGATGTGGACCGCTACGAAAAAGATGTGGCTGCCTTGACGCCGGGATATGGCGTGAGTGATCTGAACCTGAGCGGCATCGACCGGAACTTCGGCGACGGCACGCTCTATACCTGGACAACCGGCGTCGAGCGCAAGTTCGGAAACCTGACCGCGGACGCCAGCTACGTGGGCACGGCCGGAGTCAAGCTGCCGCGCACCAGCTTTCCCAATGCCTATGCCGGTGCGGATGCGGCTTTCGCTCCGCACACCACCTTCGACGCCAGCGGCGCAGTGACGGGCGGATTCGGCGTGGAGAACATCATCGCCGCGAATGCGCACTCCAGCTATCACGCATTGCAGGCCTCGCTCGCCGGCACGGTGGGCCATGGCGGTCCCGGCGTGCAGGCCAGCTACACCTGGAGCAAGTCCCTCGACGACACCAGCCAGGTGATCACCGGCTTTCCGCAGAACCCCTTCGATACCCATGCCGAACGGGGCCCGTCGTCCTTCGATGTTGCGCATGGCTTCGGCTTGAGCCTTGCCCAGGACATGCATCTGGAGAGCATCGCCCTTCTTCGTCCGCTGGGCCGGAAGGTCACCGACGGCTGGGAAATGCTGAGCATTTCCAGCATCAGCTCGGGATCGCCCTTTACCGTTTTCAGCGGCATCCAGCAGACCGGAGCGGGTTCGAACGGGGTGGACCGTCCCGACCAGATTGCCAAGCCGCAGCTCTCCACCGCGCGCAAGGTGCGCGAAGACTACTTCGGCCAAGGCGCGGCGAACGCGGCGGACTTTTTCTCGATTCCCATTCATATAGCAGGTGGGACGGGTCCGAATCAGGGCCGCTTCGGCACGCTGGGCCGCAACAGCTTCCGCGGTCCGGCCTTCTACAACTACGATTTCGCCTTCATCAAGGACACGCCCTTCGGACGCCGCAAAAGCGGGGCCGAGCGGATGAGCCTGCAATTCCGCAGCGAGTTTTTCAACCTCTTCAACATCGTGACCATGGGATTGCCGAACAACATCCTGACCGGCTCCGGATTCGGCGAGATCAGCAAGACCGCCGGCAACTCGCGCCAGATCCAGCTTTCGCTCAAGCTGATTTATTAGAGCGGTTCCACAATTCATGTGCCCTTTTTAGTCCTGCGAAAGGTGGCCTTTTCTTGAGGAAAGTGCCACTTTAGGTCAGTGCTTCCTGGGTATAGCAAATGTGGAACCGCTGTAATGCTCCGCCTATGGCGAGTACTATGCGTACGTCGAAAGGGAGAACCGGATGGGTGCTACGGCGTTTGAATTTCGTCTGCGCTTCCTGATCACTGCTCTACTGGTTGCGCTCGGATTCTGGTCGCCCTGGATTCAATACTGGGGCATAGGCAGCAGAACACCGCTGGAGATGAGCCTGGCGATCGAGCTTTCGCGGGCCGGCCTGATGAGCTTTTCGGCCGCCATTGCGCTGACCATCGTGCTGGCTGCCCTCATCGCTCTCAAGGGCGCGTTTCTGCGCGTGTGGGGAACGGCATACCTGGGCAGCCGGACCGTCGGCCATGGCGAGATGCAAGCCGGCCTGGTGCTGAACGAAGGGCCTTACCGGCTGGTCCGCAATCCGCTCTATTGGGGATTGTGGTGCATGTTTTTAGCGATGTCGTTCCTGATGCCGGTCAGTGGAGCGCTGGTGTCCATGGTGCTGCTCTCGATCTTCCTGTTCCGGTTGACTCTGGGCGAAGAGGCGTTTCTGGCCAGTCAGCTCGGGGATGAATATCGGGAGTACCAGCGCGCGGTCCCGCGTCTGTTTCCGCACTTGAAGAGCATTCCCCAGGCATTCGCGCAGCGCGGAAGCGCCCGGCCGCAGTGGCTCCGGGCCATGGTCTACGAGATCAACCCAATTGGCGTCTTCCTGATCATGGCCGTGCTGTCGTGGAGATATGACCTCTGGCTGATGATCCGGGCCATCCTGGTTTGCCTGGGGATCTCGATTGTGGTGCGCGCCGCGTTACCGGCAGGGTCGAGCCCCTTGCCGAGCAACCAAGGGAAGTAGCGCCGGCCTCCCGGCCGGCTGTGCTGAGGGCCTCCTGGCCCTCGGCCACTTTGTCAGCCCATGAATTCAGGTGCATTGCGTCGTCTGTTGGAACCGCAGGCGCGAAATCAGTTCGGCGTTCCGGTCGTTTCGCCAGTCACAAACCGGCATTCCGCGCAGTTGCACACCCGGCGCAGGAAATCCCATGAGTAGATGCCGCTGGTGTGGCCGTCCTGCCAGTTGAACTGCAGGGCATAGCGGCCCACCGGCTGCGCCGAAGCCGGGCGCGGAGGGGGCGTGAACATGGGCAGCAGTTCGGCGGATTTGCTCTTGGGCTCGCCCATCTTGCGGCCGCTCTTGGCGCGCTCCTCGTTGCAGGTGGCGCAGGGGCAGGCGTCGCGCAGCCAGGCGAAGGTCCAGGCGCTCTTGTGGCCGTCGGACCAGTCGATCTCCAATCCCTTGCCCTCGGTCAACAATACCCGCACCTTGGCCGGGGTGATGGCGGCGCGATTCAACGGGCGGACGTTCTCGCCTTCCTGCTGGTCTTTGGGAACAAATCGAATGCCTTCGTGGCTCATGGCTCTATTTTATCGGAGCTTCCGGTTTGCCGGCGGCGCAACGGCCGTAGTAGATCTTGAGCGCGAGAATCGCCAGCGCCAGCGCAAGGGTGACGGTGTTGGCGGCGACGATGGGGAACGAGCCGATTCCGATGCCGTAGACAAGCCACAGCGCCAGTCCCAGGCTGAAAAGAAGGAACATGGTCAGGGAAATATCGCTGGCGCTCTTGCGCCGCCACACCCGGATCAACTGGGGAACAAAGGAGATCGTGGTGCAGAAGGCAGCCGCCGAGCCGATTCCGTCCAGCGCCGGCCGTAGAGGCAGGTTTGTATTCAACATCAGCGCGTGCTCCAGAAGAACCATGCGGCCATGGAAAACCCGATGAAAACGACCAGCCCGCGCAATACGCGCTGCGGCACCCGCTTGGCAAAACTGGCAGACCAGTAGCCACCCAGGGCGCAGGCGGCCATCGCCAGCAGGCAGTAGTGCCAAACCACCTGGCCGCTGACCACGAAGATGACAAAGGCAATGCCGTTGGCCAGGGTGGTGGTGGTCACCTTGATGGCGTTGATCTCGTGCAGGTCCTGAAATCCGAAGAGCGAGAGCAGGGTGATGATCAAGAAGCCCGCGCCCGCGCCAAAGTACCCGATATAAAAGCAGACCACCACGGTGGAAAAGAAGACCGGCACCAGGCGCGGAGGACTCTGTTCGTCCACGGCGCGCCCCTGGCGGCGGGCCAGCCAGCGCGAAACCGGGCCGCTGGCGGCAAAGATGCTGGCGGCCAGAAACAACAGCCACGGCACCAGGTGGAGAAACGTCGTCTGCGGCGTGTTCAGCAGGACGACCGCGCCCGCGGTGCCGCCCAGCAGTCCAGCCAGACCCATGGGGAAGACCAGGCGCAAGTTCTTGCCGATATCGTCCCGGTAGGCGGCAATCGAGGTCAACTGGCCGGGCCAGAGGGCAACCGTGTTGCTGGCGTTGGCCTGCACGGGCAGGATTCCCATGCCCATCATGGCCGGAAACGACAGAAACGAACCGCCGCCAGCCACCGCGTTCAGCACCCCGGCCAGGAATGCTGCCGCGATCAGCCAAAGCCAGTGCCAGTCGAGGTAACGAGGGAAAGTCGGGTGAAGGATCATCCAGCTTCCATTGTAGGGGGCTTCCGGATGCTGCGCCAAACGCCCGCTCCCGCTCGCCAACACCTTTGCGATGGCGGGACGGCCGGCAAATTTCAACTCATCATGCCTGGCCCGACCGGGTTCGCCAGCCGCCTGAAATGACGCGGAAAGCCGAATCAGGCTTTCGCGCGCCGTATTTTTGGTGCAGCCAGCCCTTTGCGGGTCAGCATAATGCGGTAATAAATCAAACAGATACGTGCGTATCAAAAAATATGAGTGAAATCCACGCACATTACGTGAACCATACGTGCTATATTTTCATCAGATCAGGTGAGTGGCCTGGACTCATATTTCAGGCCGCACCGATCAAATGTCTGTTGGAGGTACATTTACATGGCCATCACTCGCTGGGACCCGTTCCGCGAAGTCGTCGCTCTTCAGAACCGCATGAACTCCCTGTTCCGCGATCTGAACGAAACCGAAAGCCCGGTAACAACCGCCAGCTTTGTGCCGGTGGTCGATATCTATGAGGACGACAAGAAGGTGATGCTCAAGCTCGAAGTCCCCGGCATGGAGCAGAAGGACCTCGATGTGAGCATCGAGAACAACACCCTCACCGTCAAGGGCGAGCGCAAGTTCGAGAAGGAAGAGAAGGAAGAGAACTTCCATCGCATTGAGCGCCGCTATGGCAGCTTCTATCGCGCTTTCACGCTGCCGTCGACGGTGAACACCGAGAACGTGCAGGCCAGCTATACTGCCGGAGTGCTGAAGCTGGAGCTTGCCAAGAAGCCGGAAGCCCAGCCCAAGCAGATCAAGATCAACGTTGAGGACCGCGAACGCGAGCTGGTGGGCGCGCGGTAAAGCAGGGGGCCGAGAGCAGGGATCAGTTCTCAGGTTTCAGTTCTCAGTTCACAGGTTCCAAACCTGAGAACTGGGAACTGAAACCTGATTTCGCCACGGGTGGTCGGTTACCACTTTCTCTTTTCCAAAAATGCGAATACTGTGTATTGGTATGTATTGGTACGTACATTTTGTGGCGGGGTAAAAAGATGCAAATCATCAGCGCATCCGATCTGGCGCGCAACACGAGCGCCATCCTGGAACGAATTCTCATGGGTGAAACGGTCAGCGTGATGCGAAATCGCACCGAGATAGCCCATATCGTGCCCGCCAGGCGAACCATGACCGCTGCGCAAGCCATCGCCCGGATCAAAGGATTGCTGACGCCAGCCCAAGGTGAATCCTGGCTAAGAGACAGCCGTGGAGATTTCGACCAAGAGGTTCACGATCCATGGGAATGATCTTCGACACCTCAAT
>Ga0181517_10001404_pt1 | contig 26824 bp, 22 predicted proteins | sample PEATcosm2014_Bin_31_FD_119748 | JGI IMG/M metagenome (GOLD analysis project Ga0181517, IMG submission 119748) | Peatland microbial communities from MTU Mesocosm Facility, Houghton, MI, USA - PEATcosm2014_Bin01_30_metaG | ecosystem: Environmental > Terrestrial > Soil > Wetlands > Peat | place... | reverse complement strand
TCCGGGGACGAGGCGGAAATAGCTTCGAGCGATCTCGAATCGCTGCGTCAGCAGGTCGCCGCGGAAGTGCGCAAGGCGTGCGCCGATCTGAAGCGCAATGCGGAAGAGATGCAACTGCATGACCGGCAGGCGTCCCTGCTGAAGGAGGCTCTGGCGGCAGCGCTGGTGCAGTACACCACCGGACGCGTTCCGCAGGTAGACGTGTTGCGCGCGCAGATGGCTGTGACCCGGCTGGACGAGCACTTGATTGAGTTGGAGCAGGAGCGCGACGCCACCCAGGCGCAGCTCAGCGCTCTGATGGGCCGGCCTTCTGGCGAGTCTGTTCAGATCGCCGGCGACTATGCCGCGACGGTTGACTTACCGCTGCTGGAGGATTTGGAGCAGCTGGCTTTGGAACATCGGCCGGAGCTTGCCGGGCTGCGCAAGGGAATTGCCAAGTCACAAGACGAGGCTGCGGCAACCCGCCTTGCCAAGAAGCCCGATTTCACCGTCGCCCTTGGTTACATGTTGATGCCGAGCGGTTCCGCTGCGCGCAATGCATATATGGCTGAGCTTTCAATGAATCTGCCCGGGCTCAACAAAGAGCGCCACGAAGGCGAGGCTAAACAAGCCGATGCCGCAACCGCGGTCGCTCAGGCCGATCTCGAGGCGCGGACCGTAGCGGTTTTCCTTGAGGTTCGACAGGCGCAGATCGCGATTCAAGCGGCGGAGAAGCGGACCAAGGTCTATCGCGACACGCTGCTGCCTCAAGCCGAAGCCGCCTTCAAAGCCGCCACTGCCGCTTACCAGAACAATCGCGCCGAATTCTCGACGCTGATCGATAGCCAGAACCTCTTGCTAGATATTCAAACCGCTCTTTATACGGCGGCCGCGGCTCGCGACGCCGCACAAGCAGACCTCGAACGCGCTATCGGAACCCCGGTGCCAAACAGATCCATCTCGAAGGAGAAAAGCAAATGACTGCAAAAGAAACCAGACTGCTGGCTGCAGGAGCTGCCGCCGGAGTTCTCTCCATGGTGCTGATCTCGGCCCTCGTTGCCACGCGCGGAATAAACATCTTCGCAAAGGAAACCGCCGTTTCCACGCCGCATCAGGGCACGCCGTCGCGCGCGGCAACCCCGCCTGACACGGACACCGGCACGCAACCCGGAACCACTGTCGAGTTATCGCCCGCTGAGATTACCGCCGCAGGAGTGCAAGTAGCCGAGGTGCGCACCGCGATGTTGAAAACGGACATCGATGCGTTTGGCCGCGTGGAGCAGCCGGAGGCGCAGCTGGCTGCCGTCAGTTCGCGCATGGGCGGCCGCGTGGACAAGCTCTATGTGCAGTACACAGGTCAGAAGGTGAGCCGCGGCCAGCGCGTTGCCGACATCTACAGCCCTGAAGTGGCCACCGCAATCGAGGAGTATCGGCTCGCCGTCGAAAACCGGAACGGCCTGCGTCAATCGGACGATGCGTATGCGCGCGCCCAGGCCGATGCGCTCGTGAAGGCAAGCCAGCACCGGCTTGAGCTCTGGGGCATATCGAACAAGCAAATGGATGCCCCTGCCACCGATGGCGTGCCGCACGTGACCATTTCGGCGTATGCCTCGGGAACAGTCGTCGATCGCAAGGTCACGCAAGGTCAGTATGTGAACGCGGGCGACACGCTGTTCACAGTGGCGGACCTGAGTCAGGTGTGGATCAAGGCCGATGTCTTCGAGGCGCAGCTTCCGCAGATTCATCCCGGCCAGCAAGTTGAGATCACCGCCGAATCGCTGCCCAATCGGAAGCTGCAAGGTCACGTGGATTTTATCGAGCCCTCGGCAAACACGCAGACGCGGACGGTGCCCGTGCACGTGCATGTGGCAAATCCATCGATGCGCCTGCTCCCGGGCATGTTCGTCAACGCGACGTTTGTGAGCCGCGCGGAGCAGCCTTCCGTCGTGGTTCCGCGCTCTGCCGTGCTCGACACGGGCACGCGCAAGATCGTCTATCTCGCCCGTCCCAACGGCGTCTTCGAAGCGCGCGAAGTGGTTGTTGGCGCTCCCTCCAATGATCTCTTTCCAGTCACGAATGGTTTGCAGCCGGGCGACAAGGTTGTGCTCAACGGCAACTTCCTTATCGATTCGCAGGCGCATCTGAGTTCGGGAATGTCGGGCCTCTACGGCGGATCGAAAGAGTTCAGCGCCGCACCGCACGCAGAGAATACCAGTGCGCCTGCCGGGCCCGGCGGCGAACCTGCCGCTACCGCAAAGATCGAATTCCACGCTGATCCCGATCCCATGAAAGCCGGAGAAGACAATAGCTTCTCTGTAAAAGTCACAGGCGCCGATGGAAAGCCCATTGCCGATGCCAGCGTGACACTCGCGCTCATCATGCCTGCCATGCCCTCGATGGGCATGCCTGAAATGAAGAGCACCACTCCGCTGTCATGGTCCGCGGACCGCGCTCAGTATACGGGCAAGGGCCAACCCGGCATGGCCGGCACATGGACCGTCATGATTGAGGCGCGCAGAAACGGCGCCATCATCGCAGCCATTCACACGCATGTCGTCGCCAGGTAGGAAGACTCATGATCAACCGCATCCTCGAATTCTCGATGAAGAATCGCTGGCTGATTCTGGCCGTCTACGCCGCTCTCGCCGCATGGGGCTACTGGGCTCTGCTTCACACGCCCATCGATGCCATCCCCGACCTGAGCGAAAACCAGGTGATCGTATTCACCGACTGGCAGGGCCGCAGCCCGCAAGAGGTTGAGGACCAGATCACTTATCCTCTTACGGTCAACCTGCAAGGCCTGCCTCACGTTCGCACCGTGCGCTCCGCATCGGCCTTCGGCTTCTCCATGGTCAACGTGATCTTCGAGGACTCGGTCGACATCTACTTCGCGCGCACCCGCGTGCTTGAGCGCCTTAGCCTCGCCGGCAGCTTCCTGCCTGCCGGCGTCACTCCCATGATGGGCCCCGATGCAACCGGCGTCGGCCAGGTTTTCTGGTACACCGTTGAAGGCCCCTACGACAGCGGAACGCTGCATTCGATACAGGATTGGTTCGTCAAGTATCAACTGAACTCAGTACCCGGCGTGGCCGAAGTTGCCAGTGTTGGCGGCTTCGTTCGTCAGTACCAGATCGATCTCGATCCTATCAAGCTCCGTGCCTACAATATCCCCTTGCAAACGGTCGTTTCTGCTGTCGAGCGCAGCAACAACAACGTCGGCGCAAAGGTGATCGAGCAGGGCAACACGGAAGAGATCGTGCGTGGCATCGGCCTCATCCGCGGATTGAAAGACATTGAAGACATCTCGCTCGGCGCATTCAACGGCACGCCCGTCACGGTGGCGAACGTGGCGAGCGTCCAACTCGGACCGGAGTTTCGTCGCGGTGTGCTCGACAAAGCCGGCAAGGAGGCAGTCGGTGGTGTCGTCATCATTCGCTATGGCGCCAACGCCCGCGAAGTCATCTCCGCCATCAAGCAAAAGATCCGGGAGATTCAACCTGGCCTACCCTCCGGCGTCACCATCGTCCCGTTTTACGACCGCGGCATTCTTATCGATCATGCCGTCGACACGCTACGTCGCGCGCTCATCGAAGAACTCATCCTCGTCACCCTCGCGCACGTTTTGTTCCTCTGGCACTTCCGCAGCATCCTGGTCGTCACTATCCCGCTGCCTCTCGCCGTGCTTGGCGCATTTCTCTTCATGAAGGGCGCGGGCATATCGTCCAACATCATGTCTCTCGGCGGCATCGCGATCGCCATTGGCGTGCTTGTTGACGCCGGCATCGTCATGACCGAGAACGTCATTCGTCAGGCCGAGCAGTACGAAGAGCAGCATGGCAACTATCGCGACCACATCGTTGAAATCACGCTCAACGCCGCGCGTCTCGTTGGCCGTCCTATCTCTTTCGCGATGGTCATCATCATCCTGGCCTTTGTGCCGGTCTTCGCTCTCACCGGCATGGAAGGCAAAATGTTTCATCCGCTGGCCTTCACCAAGACCTTCGCCATGGCCGGCTCAACCATCCTTGCCATCACGCTCGTGCCGGTGCTGTGCAGCTTCCTCATCCGCGGCAAGTTGCATCGCGAAGAAGACAACCCCGTCATGCGTTTTTTGCGCGCCATTTATCAGCCTGTGCTTGGCTGGGCGCTGCGCCACCGAGCCATTACTCTCGGAGTCGCGTTCGCCTTCTTCTGCGCGGCCATCTATACGGCTACCACGATCGGTTCGGAGTTCATGCCGCCGCTGAATGAAGAGACAGCGGTCTTCATGCCCATCACCGATCCACGCATCTCGCTCACACGCGCCACTGAGATTCTTCGCCAGCAGGATGCCATCATCGCTGCCGATCCCGCCGTCGCCATGGTCGTCGGCAAGGTGGGGCGCGCAGAGACTTCCACCGATCCCGCGCCCGTTAACATGAGCGAAACCACCATCACCTTCAAGCCCGTTTCGCAGTGGCCTAAAGGTCTTACCAAAGACGCAATCCTTGCGCGCCTCGATGAGAAGCTGCAGATTCCCGGCGTCACCAACATCTGGACTCAGCCCATTCGCAATCGCATCGACATGCTCTCCACCGGCATCCGCACTCAGGTCGGCATCAAGGTCTTCGGTCCCGATCTCACCGTCATCGAACAAAAATCCGAGGAGATCAAGGAAGTCGTTCGCCAGATTCCCGGCGCGGTCGATCTATATGCCGAACGCACCACCGGCTCGCCCTATCTTGAAATGACCGTCGACCGCGCCGCTGCAGATCGCTACGGTCTGAACGTCGCCGATGTCGAAGACGTCATCGAAACCGCCATCGGTGGAAAGAACCTCACCACCACCATTGAAGGCCGTCAGCGCTTTCCGGTGCGAGTCCGTTACGCGCGTGACTTCCGCGAGAATCCACAACAACTCGGTGAGGTCCTGGTCACCGGCAGCAACGGCGCGCAGGTTCCCCTCGACAAAGTTGTCACCCTCAAGACCGTCATGGGCCCTTCCATGATCTCCAGCGAAAACGGCCTCTTGCGCGGCGCGGTTCTGCTCAATGTGCGCGGTCGCGATGTCGGCGGCTTTGTCGAACAGGCGCAACATGCAGTCGCCGCGCAAGTCAAAATGCCGCCGGGTTACTACGTCGAGTGGAGCGGACAATACGAAAATCAGATCAGCGCGCGCAAGCGGCTCGAACTCGTCATCCCCATCGTTCTGCTTGTCATCTTTGTCTTGCTCTATCGCACGTATGGCTCGGCAAAGGAGGCCGCGCACGTCTTGCTCGCTGTTCCCTTTGCGCTTACCGGCGGCATCTTCCTGGTCAAGGCAATGGGGCTCAACTTCTCCGTCGCCGTCTGGGTCGGCTTCATCGCCCTCTTCGGTACCGCAGTCCAGACAGGCGTCGTGATGGTCATCTATCTCGAAGAGGCGGTGGCCCGGCGCAAAGCAAAGGAAGGACGATTAACCAAAGCAGGTCTCCATGCGGCGGTCATTGAAGGCGCACTGCTGCGTTTACGCCCCAAAGTGATGACCGTTGCGACTGTGGTCGCAGGCCTGTTCCCTCTGTTGTGGTCGCAGCGAACCGGAGCGGAGTTCATGAAGCCGCTTGCCGCGCCGGTATTGGGTGGAATGGTCAGTTCGCTCGTTCACGTGCTGATCGTCACTCCGGTGATCTTCACGTGGCTGCGCGAACGGGAGATACGAAATCTTCCGCCAGAGTGAACACCTGATTTGAGCGATCTCCGTTGTGCGGCTGGATTTCCGACCATGCATCGGGAGTCCAGCCGCGATCCAGCAGTTTCAACGCGCATTCCAACCAGGGAGGTACAGAATGCGCGGCCTCTTATCGGATTTACGGAGGAGGTAATTATCGTTCTGATGGCGGTCTTCTGCTAAGTACGCTTTGGATTTGTGAATCCTCGTGCGGACTCACCTGCGCCGTGGAATCGCGATGAGCAGACCCACGGTGACACTCGCCGATTGATCATGCCCGCTGCCGAAGTTGTATCCATAGGTTGGCTCCAGGTACCAGCCAATCCTCCGTTTCGGCCAGGGCCAGAACATGAAATCGAGCGCAGCTTCTGCTCCAGCGGAGTTGCTGCTCCTGCCATTGTTGATCGTGTGTGCCCATTCAGGGCCGGCGCCGAACATGAACTCCGCAGTCTTTGACAAGGTGTAGGGCTTCTTGAAGATGAGGTCGGTATCCCACTCCGTTTGGCCGCGGCTAAACAATGGAGTTACCCCGGCCTCGATCTCCAACCGCTCCTTGATCGGCGTAACTTCGACTGCGAAATTGGGACCGTAACTCGGCGCGCCATGGGTCAGCGCCCATTCCCCTGCAGCGCCGATCTCGATGATCGCGGCAGGTTCCTTCTCCTCGACCTGACCAATGGCCTCCGCTGCAAACAGCAGAATTGCCAGCGTCGCGACCTTTGCACCCTTCATCTACATCGCCTCCCAATCTCAATTTTGGCAGCACGGCCATGTGGGGCGCATAAGCGTCGCGTAGGGCCTGCTTCTCCCGGTCGCTCGCCAGATACTCAGGCATCCAACCTGAAATCGTTCACACTGCAGCAGTATCTGATGCAATCGGCATGGGAGCGTTTTGCAATGCGACGAAGCGTTCGGGCTCGCAGCATGCGCGGCTGAGCCGGCTCAGATCCGACTGCATTTCACGATCTGAGTCGAAGGATTTAAACACAGCGTCAAGGACTGCTGCGGCTGCCACATCTTGAGGGCGCTCAAGGCGATAGTGCATCCATTTGCCCTCTCTGCGTGCCGAAACCACCCCCGCCTTTCGCAGGTATGCCAGATGCCGTGAGATCTTTGGCTGACCTAGCCGCAAAATTTGAACCAGGAAGCAGACGCACACTTCACGGCCTGTAATGAGGTTCAGCAGGCGCAGCCGGGTCCGGTCGGCTAGGGCCGCAAACAAGGGAACCAGATCGGGTGACTTTAACCGGGAACTCATACGTACATAATATACGCATTGACAGATGTGTGTAGTTTTGAGATATTCGCCTTACCGAATGCGAAAGGGGAGCAGGTGAACGCATCGTCGGAGGTTCAGAACCAAGTCAAAGAGAAATACGGCAGCGCCGCGCGCTTCCTCAGCGAATTCAACATCGACGCGGATGCCATTGCCGCTCAGGTACAAGGTAAGTTCCTCAGCTCCTTTATCCGCGCTGACAAGGCGCAAGTGGCTTGCTGCCAACCCGGTTGCTGCTCGCCAGCTGCCGCGCCCCTGAAAGGATGACCGCGATGTCGGACCACTACAATGTTCTCTTTCTTTGCACCGGCAATTCCGCGCGCTCTATCCTGGCCGAAGCCCTCCTGAATAGCAAGGGCAAAGGAAGATTCACGGCATACAGTGCCGGCAGTCATCCTTCCGGCGCCCCGCGGACGGAGGCGCTTGCCCAGCTCAATTCAGCCGGCATCTCCATCGCTGGCCTGCGCAGCAAATCCTGGGATGAATTCTCCGGTCCTGGCGCACCGCGCATGGATTTCGTCTTCACCGTCTGCGACAACGCCGCCAACGAGCAATGTCCATACTGGCCCGGCCAGCCCATGACAGCTCACTGGGGCATTCCTGACCCTGCCGCCGTCAAGGGCACTCCGGAAGAGATTGCCCGCGCATTCCGCGACGCCTTCGTTGTCCTCGACCGCCGCATCGGGCTTTTTCTCTCTCTGCCGTTCGGAACACTTGAGAAACTGGCCATACAGGATGAGATCAAGAGGATCGGCAAAGCATAGAACCAAGCCTCGCGCGTCGCCTCGTTTCCGAATGGCATGGCCCACTGCTGAATAAAGTGGAATGCGTTCTCATTCCCGCCCGCAAGCACAATGTCTGTTTGCAGGCGGTGTGCTCGCCAGCGAGCGGCAAGAGGCCGAATGGTGCGAGTCCGATCTATGATGGGACTGCGCGGATGCCGGTGTTTTCACCTGTTTCGCGCATCCGGTTGGCTTCATTCGAGAATCCGCCAACAATCAGCGCGCCGAAATCAGGATAGACCAATCGGAAGCGTCCCGATTTCCATACTCCCGATCCGCGAACACGCTGGCGCATCGGGAATGAAGTGGACAATTTGCCTGTGGCTCTTATTCGCCAGTCGGCAAGACTTCTTCAATCCCGGCCCAGGGTCCGCCTTGAAGCACCAGGTACTTCAGGTAAAGTTCGGAGCCGGTGCGATCTGCCGATGCGAGCAGGCTGCGGGCAGCCTCCTGAACGCGTTCAGTGGTCAGGGAGGCGTAGTCAAAGCTCTCCTCGATCATCCCCTCGGAATGGGGAATATTTAGCAAGTCAAGAAAGCTGACAATCACGGCACGTTGCTCGCGGAGAAGATACTGCTTCAGCAGGTCATCCACGATCAGGTCGGGCAGGGACAGGGTTGCCGCCGTCCAGTTGACCAGCCGCTCCATCGGGCTTTTGCGAACAAAGGCCTCACGCAGATTTTTTGCTCTTGCGATTGAGGCAATGAGGATCTGTTTCTCCGGGCCCTTTGACTCAGCCCAAAAACCCTGGCAGACGGTGACTCTGATCTCATTGGGCAATTGTCGCCAAACACGATTTGCAGAAACTGGCATCAGCGGTCCTCTCATACGTCGAATCTGAAGCATCTTTGATGATAACGGTTATAGAAAAAGTTGGCGCAAGCAGCTGTGGATCTACGCCAAGACCTGTCGGTCTCCGAAGACCATGCGGAGCTGGACTGAAGGTCCCGGGCCAACGTGCGTTGCCTCAACCCGTACATGCCTTCCTATGTGGGAGGCACCGCTTTACGCGTGGCGATGGCGGCGTGCGCGTGGGCGGCGGTGCGGTGCAAAAGTCCACTTCCTGACGGGGCCCGTGTCCACATGGACGAATTGACCTTTGGGGTAATAACCTACGCCCCCCGCGCCGAGAGAAAGCGCGGCGTTCCGCAGCTTCACCGCGGGAATCCCCGGAACCCTGATATCGAGCGCATTCGCTTCAATATGCTCGGAGTGCTCCGCTGCGTTGGTGGTTCCACTCTGGCGCAGAGCATCGTTGGTTTCCTTTGTTCGGTAGCCGCAAAGGACCTCGATGACGCTGCTCGATCGGTTCAGCTTCCTGAGCATGGTGTGGAGGACGTCGAAGGTGCGGGGATCGTAGCTCTTGACCTCATCGTTGTGTTTGTCGCGCAGGAACTGGCTGAGATTGTCGATAGCCTCGGGAATATACGTATCGCCGACCCTGTAGATGACGTCGATGAGCTCGCCATCCTGCCGCGCCAGCTTGAGCTCATAGTTCTGGCCATCCTCTGGGACGTCGTCGTCTGCAATGGTCCCCATGGGAGGCAGGCTGACGGACGCGAGCATGCGATCAATCGCCTGGAGATGAGCATGAGCGTGGCGCACACTGCCGCGCGCACTGGCGGCAGGACCGCCAGCCACCAGCGCGGCAAGGGCAGCGACTACGCAAACCGGACGGGAAAACGCGAGGCGACGAATCAATAGCGCGAGATGAAACGGCAAACGGCAGGACTCCTGATCTGTATTCGCAGCTGCGGCGCATGGCGCATCCCGCCAGCTGGCGATGGGCGGGCCAATCTGCCCACTTTTCGCGCGGCGGTTCATTGCTACTCTGCAGCCCTCTCCTTCAATTCTACTGGAGCCGCGGCCGTGGGCAGGCGTTCCTGATACAGCGGCTTGACGGAAGACGCCCTTCTCAGCGAACAACACTCCCCCCGCAGCCTCAATTCCGGTCCGCCTCGCGGTCCGGGGGCTCCAGTTGCTGAAGGCGTTTCACGGGACCGATCTTGTGGGCGGTTCCATAAACCACGCTGAATGAGTTGATTGGTCCGCTCTCGCCGGCTGAGGCGACTTTTACGCTCTAGCGATTCCACAATTGCCGTACCCAGGAACCACTGACCTAAAGTGGCACTTTCCTAAAGTAAAAGCCACCTTTCGAAGGACCCAAAAGGGCAAGTGAATTGTGGAACCGCTCTAATTACAAAGCTGAAACGCCTGCTGTCGAAACCAGTGGTCTCCGTATCCCGTTGTTTGCCTGGCGGGCAAGCCCCGCCAGGCAAAACGGCGGATTGGGTGGCTTACTGGCTGATGGCCACGCCGCTGAAAGACGCGACACCGATTGAGCTTGAATTCGCAAGAGGTGTGAGATCGCCGTAGGCGTCAATGGCAAAGACGCCCACATAAGCATTGCCGCCCGCGCTATAAATGACGGCCAGCAATTTATGGTCTGGAGATACCGTTATGTCTGTCGGCGCGCCTGGCAAGGGCACCGACTTGTAGAACACGCCATCCTGGCCGTCGCTGAAGAAGATGGAGATTGCGTGACCGGGGGAGTTGCCCGTATACCAGATGTTTCCCGGTCCCTTGGCCACCCAGCAGGGAGCATTGACGGGGAAGGACGGCGACGGCCCGGCGATTGGCGTGAGGTTCTGTGCATCGTCGACGATGGCAAAGCTATCGGGACTGTGCGCCGGAGTGAAGCCCAGGACGTTTCCCCAGAATGCGGCGCCCAACGGAACCATATCCGCGTCACTGGGCAGCGGGATGGAGTTACTGGCTCCGCTCAACACGCCATCTTCCTGGGTGAGCGGCAACCGGAGCAGGGAGCCCGAGGTCATTGTGACGGCTGCCCAGTTTCTTCCGACTGCGATTTGCGCTGCGGAAGGATCGGCGAGGCTCACGACGGGGCCATCCACATAACCCGAAGGCCACGCATGACTCTCGGCGCAATCGGAGCCGACGACGAAGAGATGGTTACGGGTTAATGCGACGGAATCCGGGCTGACACAGTCGGGCGCAAGATCGATTGTTTTTGCAATAGCAATGGAATTGCCGTAGCGCACCAATTGGTTGACGGTGTTGGATCCGAAGTTTGCCACGGCTCCCAGGTCGCCGTCGAACTGGAGGATACCCGCATTCGCGCTCGCGCCGCCCTTGCCGCCAGTTTGCAGCGTCTGCGTCAATGCCAGCGAGGGCGTATCCGCGGTATCCAGTTTGAAGACTACAACCGCATTGCCGGCTGTTGCATTCGTGCTTGTGACTACCAATGCGCTGTGGTGGTTCTGGCCAGCTGCAGCCAGCACGCTCATGACACATACAGCCGCCAGCGTAACGCCTGAGCGGCACAGACCGAATTTACGGTGCATTTGAAAAATCATCGTGATCTCCTCGGGGTTTGTGTAAAATATGTTTCGCTGCGGCGAACTTGCAGGGAGATTCCGGACGCGAAACATGTTCACTGATGAGTATTCGGTGGGGACCGCCAAAAAGTTACGGTCGGCTCTTCTGAAGACCTGGCAGTGAAAGTTTCCAGAATTCATTTACCCCCGCGTAACTTTCCGACCCCTTCCAGCGAATAACTGAACACGGGATGAAAATGGGTCTGCCTGGGCGCCTGAGGGCGAGGATTGAACTGCGCGAACACTCTGGTACCGCTATTGATTGCAGGAAGGCATTCGAACCCATGCACCCGAACGACAATATCGAGGGGCTGATGGCGCGCTATCAGCAAGGCGATTTTGGAGCGGCCACGGATCTGATCGAGCGCATCAGCCCACGGTTGCATCGCTTCTTCGCTGCGCAGTCACAGAGCCGTACAGATGCCGATGACCTGTTGCAGGATACCTGGCTTCGCATCCACAAGGTGCGGCATACCTATCGCCCTGGCGAACCTGCGCTGCCATGGTTCTACGCGATTGCACGGCACGTTCGCGTTGACCACTACCGAAAATCGATGCGGGCCACGATCGGCGAATTGCAACTCGAGGCAAAGGCCAGAGCAGTGGAGGCTGTACACGAAGAATCCGATTCTGCCGACGGGCTGAACGCGCTGTTGGCGCCGCTACCCGAGAGCCAGCGCGAGGTGATCGAGATGTTGAAGGTTGCGGGGATGTCGCTGGAAGAAGTGGCGCGCGCCACCTCCTCCACGGTGGGATCGGTGAAGCAGAAAGTGCACAGAGCATACAAGAAGTTGAGAGAAACGATGAGCGCCACGGGCTTCAGAAAGGGCCAAAGCGGGGTCTGTCTTGAAAAATGAAGAGGTTGACAAGGTTCTGACAATGGCTGCGCAGGCTCCGTACGATCTGAACCCGGAGACGCTGCGACGCGTCGCCGATGCGATCAAACCGTCACTCAGCCCGGTGCGCCCGCTGCCGCCTACGTGGGCGATGACAGGTGGACTGGTGCTGGTTTGCGCGACGATTTCGCTAGCGGGTGCCGCGCGCGCGGGTTTCTTCGGATTTGCCAAGATGGATCTGCTGGAGCGCCTGATGATCTTTCCCGCGCTCGTTCTGCTTGCCTGGCTGGCGGGCAGCGAATTTGTCCATGCAATGATTCCAGGCAGCCTGCGCCGCATAGCGCCGGGCGCAACATTGGGATTCGGCTGCGCGGCACTGCTTGCCATGTTTGCGTCGCTGTTCCGCGATTATCGGACGGACCACTTCTTCAGTGTTGGCATCGTGTGCCTGGTCACCGGCTTGCTGCACGCCGTCCCTGCGGCGCTGCTGGGGTGGTTGCTGATGCGGCGCGGCTTCGCGGTGAATCCGGTGTCCGCAGGATTGGTGGCGGGCGTGCTCGGCGGACTGGCCGGCGTGGGGGTGCTGGAACTCCATTGCCCGAATTTTCAGGCAGCGCACGTACTTGTGTGGCACACCGCTGTCGTGCCTTTGAGCGGCGCAGCGGGAGCACTGGTGGGATGGACGCTGCGATTCCGTGCTGGCTCGAGCGGCCAGAAGCGCGCCAATTCCGAATGAGCCAGAAAACACCTGACGCCGAAATCCACAACAGGACCTTGGGAGGGTCGCAGAAAAACCAGAAACTGCGATTCTTTGATCAGTATCAATGAATGCGAGCCGACGTATCACTCTCGGCGGCGGATCAGTATCCGAAATGTCGCCATGGCGACGCTGCACGACGCACGACAGGGCGCACCCGTTCTGGTTGCGCTGTAAGTATCCGGCGGCAGAGCTGGTACACCACCGCAGGTAAGGCATTTCGGGCTCGATGTACACGGTGTCGATAATCCTGCCATCCCTTACAGCGGTTCCACAATTGCTATACCCAGGAAGCACTGCCCTAAAGTGGCTTTTCCTCAAGAAGAAGCCCCCCTTCGCAGGACTAAAAAGGGCACATGAATTGTGGAACCGCTCTAGCGTGACACTGCAGGGGAAGTACCACAACTCATCGTCCCCGCTGGGGACAATGCCGCCCAATGCTTCTCGGAGGTGGTTTGGGAGAGAAGGATATCGTGACATCTGGGCCTTGCGACGTGTCGAGGGACTGATCCTCGCTTGGGGCATGTAAGGCATGCGGGACGAGTGAGGTGTTCGCAACAATCGAAATACGGTCTTGCCGTGTCGTCGGGTCCGTGATGGCAGCGAGTTCATTGTCGATGACCTCGTCAGAATAGGAGCTGCACAAATTCAACCAGGTTACGGTCCCAGACTGGCCAGATGTGTGCGCCCGGCGTCTCCACCGCCCTTACTGCATATCCCTTTCCTTTTAGCTGCGCGATGAGCTTTCGGTTGGGCTCCATGAATGGATCTCCAGTCCCGCACGAGATCCACAACAGCCGCAGTTTGGCAGCTTCGCCGTTCACAGCCGGCAAGTCGACTGATTGAGCCGGCGCACTGAATCCGCCAACCCAGGCAAAACTCCCAGTACCGTCCTTGCCCGCCGAATTCAAACCAATATCGAGGCTCTCGAATCCACCCATTGAAAGCCCAGCGATCGCCCTTCCGGTACGCGTTTTCGCGACCCTGTACTCCGCCTCCACGCGGGGCACAATCTCCCTCATCAGGGCGTCATTAAATAGGGATGTGCTGATAGTGACCGCGCGACCGAAGTCTGGATCGGTGGGCCCTTTGCCGAGCAGGGCCATGTCGCCGTATCCGAGTGGCATCACCACAACCATCGGCTTGGCCTTGCCTTGAGCAATGAGGTTGTCGAGGACGAAGTTAGCCCCACCCATCATGGTCCAATCGCCTGCACCCTGACTCAGGCCGTGCAGCAGGTAAAGCGTCGGATAGATCGTGCCGCGATGCAATTCGTACCCAGGCGGCGTGTAAACAAAATACTCGCTTCGCCCGTTGGGAAGCCCTTTCACGATCTTCGATTCATAAAAGTGGCGGCGCATCTCTCCGTGCGGAACCTCTGTGCGTTCCCAGGGCTCAGGCCCCGCACCCGGAACGCGCACTACGCTGTTCAGGTACTGGTAATTTGGAATCACATCTGCGTTCAGCGGATCGAGCTCCGCTATTCCATCCACCACATAGGAGTACCAGTACGTCCCCGACTCAAGCGGAGCGCTTGTGACCGACCAATTGCCTTGGGTCTGCGACATCTTCAGCGGGGTCTCCAACCCCGCCAACGCCACCAACACCTCATGAGCGCCCGGTTGATTGAGGCGGAAGGTCACGCTTCCATCCCTGTGCAATTCGGGCGACACCATCGCGGCTCCCTGTCCAAAAATCGGAGGCACAAAGATTGCCATCAACGCAAGGTTCAACCACAAGGCAAACCGCACTGAAACAAAGTGGGATGTCGAGTTCATAGACCGGAGTATACCCGAACGCAGATTCGGCAAAACATAGATCCGGATTACTGCCCGCAAGCACCTTATGACATGGAGAGCGCCTGGCCTTCGCTCGCCTCAGCAGACAGTGCTGGAGCGAAGCTCTGCGGGCCGTTTCGCAGGGTCCGAGAGCTATTCGCGGCACAAGTGGAGAAAGATGCTGTGGCGAAGTAGAAAAGTCAATCGTCCAGGTCATGAGGTAGCGCGCTTGCGTCCGTCCTTTCTCAAGTCCTCGGGCCAGTAGTGTCCAGGACCAGCTAACACTCCCTGGGTGGCCACTCAGGGAGCGTAAACGGGCCCTGGATATGTACTCGAATTGCATGTGCGAAATAGCGAATGCTGATCAAGCCTAGAAAGGCGCGGACACTTGCACGTTCGAGAACTCCGCAGTCGCTCCCGTGAACAACTGGACGGGAATGGCGAAAGCTCCATGGGTGCCTGCCAAATCCTGAAAACTCCCGACCAGTACGCCTTGGTCGTTATTCCCCATTGCGCCGGCGGTAAAAGACGAATCGGGAGCGTTCGACGCCAGCGGCTGAAAATTTCCGCCTCCTTCAAGGAAGGCTTCCACCTGCAGGTAGTTCGGATGTTGTGAGAGAATTTGCCCGGCGACTTCTCCCCTGTTGTTCAATGAATTTGCCAAAGTCGAAGTCGGATAACTTGTCCCCGGATAGTTCAGCGGCGTCAGCCAGTCAAAGAATCCTGTAAATCCAAATGTTTGAGCTACGCCCAGGGGACCTCCGAGGTCATAGGTTCCGGTGATCTGCCCGGCGTCATTCAATCCGTTCACCGACAGATTTGTTGCGAAATTCGCGTTGACCGGAATAAATGCCCCGCCGGCGAAGACAAAACCGTGCACCGTTCCATTCGTGTCGACATAGTTTCCTGCTATTCCCGGCGAGCCCCAGTTGTTGACGGCCAACGCCTCCGTGGCCACCGCACCGGGAACATCGATGCTCGAATATTGCCCGTTGCTGAGCAGAAAACCATGTTCTGCCCCGTTGCTGTCGACATACAGGCCCACGATCTGGCCGCGGTCATTGATCTTGACGGCAACTGTGTACTCCGACCCCGGAAAATTGACTTGCTGCAAGCCTGCGATATTGAGGCCCGTCGATGTAATGCTGAAATTCATTACGAAGCTTTCCAACTGGCCTGTGCCTAAGGTGAAGTACCCTACGGCCTGTCCAGCGTTGGTCGTTCCAAGATTGCTTACGCCGGTCAAGTTGGTTGTAGTGGCTCCCGTAATGTCGAGTGCGGCCAGCGCGAAGTTCGTATATACGGGGCAGGCCGCGGAGGGGCCCTTGAATGTGTCGCGGAACGAGTACCAGCCATTCACGGATGCCGATCGCTCGTGATCGAACCAGGAGAGAAAGGCCACATCCGGTAACTTGTACTCTCTGCCATTCAGACTTACATCGAATCCAGGGCTAACCTGCTCCAGCGGGTCAGCCACCTCCAGCGAGGAGTTGTCGCATAGGTGCGGGGTTGTCGGATCCTGCCACGGGGGAACCAGATTATCACCTGCCGGGTCGTTCAACCATTCTGCGATCTCGTGGCCTAGCACCCCGGTCCCGGCTACCGCTGGAAAAAAGCTTGCCTCCGCCGAAGTTAAGCCGAAATAGCCGGTCTGAATGAACGGCTGAATGAACGGATTGCTGGCGGGACCCTCGACTTCCCAGTGGTACCCCAGCGAACCGTCGTTGTTCAGATCTACGCCCACGATGGCGGACATCAAATGAATGCCGAGACTCTGCAGCGGAATGCCCAGGCTCACGTTCAAGTTGAAAGTAGTCTCCTCGAGCCAGGCCTCGTCCACCACTCCAATGAGCGTCCCATTCGCGTCAAGCCCGGTCACGCCCAGGTCCGCTGGAACATTGATAACTTGCACGGGCAGAACTACCGGCGGCGCCAGAAGCACGTGGTATCCCGACCTGTCTCCTGGAATCGAAGACCAGAAGTTGGCGCGCAGGGCGGCGTCGCCCCACTGCGTCGTACCCAGTGATGAGGACCCCACGTTCCACTGCGCCTTCTGAAAAATCGGAGAATTGATCACTCCCTGGAGCGGAGTCACTCCGTCCACTACATCCGTGGTCGCGTCCAGGACCACGCCATCGGCAAAGACCAGGCGATACGGGATGATGACCACGGGAATCACGGTCGTCGTCCCACTTGCGGGATTCGAGCCAATCACCGTAAACGGAAAAGTTGTCCCGCCCGACCGGAAAGAGCCATTCCAATGAGGCATCGTCAAGCCCGTGTCGTGTGCTGGCTCCGGACTTGTTTTTCGCCTCATCGGTCTGTCGAGGCGCACCGCGCCGTTTCGGAGGTCATTCAACGCGCTCGTCCAGCGCGAGGATGACTGCTGCGTTGCAGACGCATGCATCCGGTCTAGTAACCGGGTCTGTGATCCGGCACTTTTCGGAGTAAGTCCGGTTAGCACCAGAATGGCTAGGGCTACGAAGTATCTGCCGCAGGTGCGAAGGCGCGCACTACGGAGGGAGCGTTCCGCCAAAGCGGAAGAGTCCAGCAGTCTCATCATTTGCGTGTCGCTTTCTTGGGGCCGACGGGGCATCGACACCAAGTGGAAAGGGTGCGCAAATGTTAGCAAACAGACTTTGCCCAGGCAAGAGATAACTGCTCAGAAATGTGAAAACCGGTAAAGCGGAAGCCGATTCCTGGCTGTGGCCAGACAGCCTGTCAGGGCCTCTGAGTCCTGGACCGCGCGGGTCTTCAGACCGCAGTGCCCATAAAACAGAGTTTTGAGTGAGCTACAAGGTCTCTTGCTTCCCGGTTCTCCGCTCGCCCGTCAATGGATGCGAAACCGCCAGGCTTGCGTTGAGAGAAAGAGCAGTACTGGGAAGTCATGGCGACTGGGATGGCGCGCCCACTTCACCATTCCAACTTCATCCGACCTGCCAGAACGCCGCGCCGCTCTGACGTCAATCCGGCGTCGATATCTGCGGAGCGGCCAAGAATGCGAAGGTCTCCCGCGTTCGCGACGCAAAGCTTACCTTTGTTACCCGCATCTCGCAACCGTTGGGGATGCTTGTCCCACAATTCGAGCTCATGGAAGATCCACGTTGTTTTCTCGAAATCAGGCGCAATTGACTCGAAAAGGTGTGACCGAACGCATCTGTGCCCAACTTCTGCTGTATAAAGGCTGCATTACAAATTGAACTCGGGAAAGTCTCATGAGTGCTTCCGCTTCGGGCGTTGATACCGTGAAAGCTGATCAAAGACCATGGCTGTTGGCTGGTGGACTCTTTGTACTATGCGCAACCGTAGCAAAGCTGCTGATTCACCTTTATGCCAACCGATACTATGGCTACTTCACAGATGAGCTGTATTACCTGGCGTGCGCGCGCCATCTTGCCTGGGGATATGTCGATCAACCACCGCTGATAGCCCTGATTGCAAAGTTGGAGATGGCGCTCTGGGGCGACTCACTCTCAGCCATTCGCTTCTTGCCTGCACTTGCCGGTGCTGCCAAGGTGCTGCTAACCAGCTTGATCGCCCGCGAATTGGGTGGAGCCCGGTTTGCCCAGGGACTTGCAGCGCTGTCTGTACTTTTGGCTCCGGGGTTTCTGGGCATAGATAACCTGCTATCGATGAACGCCTTTGAGCCATTGTTCTGGATGGGGAGCGCCTATCTGGTTATCTTGATCGTCCGCTCCGGGCGACAAAAGTAAGGACCGGAGCGCGGAAGCGTAGTAATTCCTGCGGCAAACGCAGCGGCGGCAAACACTGCGAGCAGGAGCGCGGTCCAACGCCCAAGGATGGCCGCGTTTATCTGCGCGGTCGACTTCCAATTTTCACTTCGATCGACCTTGGTCATAGTCTCACCTGGGAAAAACAATACCGCCCCTGTCGCAGCGACAGAAGAATGAATGCAGCGATTCCGCAGCCCAACGTTGCGCCTATCCACGTCGCGGCGTGGGCGTAGAGCGCGAACAAGAGTAGGAATCCCGAAGCGACAGCTAGAGCCCATGCACGGCGCCAATGCTGCCAAACGAACACAAACACAATCGACGCGCCGAGTTCCATCAAAGCTAGAATCCAAACCGCGATTTCTGTGGCTTCTCCCGCGAGGGACTCTGGAGCGCGGCACTCTACACGGTCTCTGATGCCTTCAAGGATCTTGGGGACAGCGACATGATCGGCAAACTCGGTAAACAGGTCAAGCGCCAGAGCGCCACTCGTCCAGTGGTAGCGAAGCCGAATGCGACACACCAGACGCGTATGGGTCTCGTCCACCGGATAGATCGCCCAGGTAAAGGCTCCGTCGTGCGGCGCCAGTTCACTTTGCCAGATGAGATACCGATTCGGTTGGATTGCTCCGAACCTCAAATGCGCAACCGTGCTAATAGGAAGAGTGTCCCCGGCCTTTGGTTGCTGCAACTCGGAGACAATCGACGCTCTGCTGCGAAGCCCCGTCTTGCTGCCCAGGTTCTCGATCAGGTCGTAGCCATAAAATCCTGCCCGATCAAATCCCATTTGGGCAATCCACGGCCAGATCTCCTCCGGCCGCCCTTGAATGGTGATGGCTCTCGTGGCTAAGAAGTCCGGATGGGCAACCATGCCGTCTCCAGGCATCGGCTGCCTTAATTCTTCCGAGGTAGCGCCCCAACGGAGCTGCGATGGGCGAATCACCGAAAAGTAGGCTGTGATCAGGATCACGAGAACTGCAAGTGCGCTGAACAATCTCAAAGCCTGAGTAGGTGGTTTCATTGGGTGTCTTTCAGCGGTTTGTGTTGAGGAGGACGGTTAGATTTCGCGATCAGTGTATAGTGCACTACGAATTCGGTCAGTGATGTCGCCTATCAATTCGTCCATTTGTTGCTCTTTTGTCACAGCGGAATCCCCATCCGCCGTTGTACCCTTCGGGCGATTCGTTTGTCTCGATCGGCAAGGAAATATCGCTGCCCGAACTCAGCGGAATATGGGAGGCAATCATGGAACCTATGGTGCTCGTAGCGCAGCCATCCCAGGCAAGCATGTCCCATGCCGGTCGAAGACCGTCTGGTGGCGGCGGAGTGGCACATCCGCCAGCAAGGACGCAAAGGATTGCCGCTGCGCGTTGGGCACGGTTCAGGCGTAAAGCGGAAATGTCATCGTAAATTGTGGATTATAAAATAGTTAAATGGCGGAGGGAGAGGGATTCGAACCCCCGGTACCCTTTCAGGCACAACGGTTTTCAAGACCGCCGGTATCAACCGCTCACCCATCCCTCCGCGAGGGAATACTGCTTCCCGTGGAACGCCCCTGAAGGGCCCGGCCCCCGCGTCCCGCACCCGGTTGCTTTCTGGCTGCACTCCGGTTGCATACCTGCGATTCCAAAGCCTGCTTTGCGGGCAGGCTCTGGTGGGCCACGGCTTCTCCCATGATATATGACTCCCGGTTAACGGCAACGGCCATATCGGTCTTCGAGAGAGTTGCCTGAAGGTCAATGCAGGCTACGCCGCTCCGGGGCAGGTTTGTCCGAAACATGGGAGGGCACGAAGCAAAGAGGGGATCTGCTCTTTCGAATGTCAACTATTAAGTTGACGCCGCAAACCAGACAGTCTACGCTTTCGGAATGATCGGCGGCTTCAGGCATAAGGGACTTGAAGAGATCTACCGTACCGGCAAGACGCGGCGAATCGGTGCCGAACATATCCGCAAGTGTATTCGCGTCTTGCAATTGCTGGAAGTCGCAGAGCATCCGGACGAGATGGACATTGCAGGCTTTCATTTCCATGGTTTGCATGGCAGTCCGCAGCGCTGGTCCGTGCGCGTAACGGGAAACTACCGCATCACCTTTGCCTGGTCTGACCAGACGGCCCTGGATATCGACTTTGAAGACTACCATTAGCAACCGGGGGCGCAGACCATTCGTCGAGCGAGGGGGTTCAAGCGGTTGGGGAGGAAGTTATGAAGATTAAAAGTGGACTGCCGCCTGTCCACCCCGGCGAGATCCTCAAAGAAGACATCCTTCCTTCCGCTGGCCTGTCCGTGGCCGCTGCGGCGAAGGCTCTGGGCGTCTCCCGGCAGATGCTTCACGGCATTCTGGCGGATCGCAAGCCTCTTTCCGCCGTCATGTGCTTGAAGGTCGCCCGGATGTTTGGCGGTTCGCCGGAAGTGTGGATGAGATTGCAGGCAGACTACGACCTGAAGATGGCTGAACAAGACAAGACCGTCATGAAGCGCGTCGCACAGATCATGCCATTAAAGCGAGTCGAAGAAGTTCGAATCTGAACTCCTTTGGGCGCGTGGGCCGCTTCCGGCCAGCCGCGGCGCTGAGTCGCCCAGGTCTCGCGTCTGTCACGGAAAGTCATGACCCGCCGCCAAGATAATTGCCCGTCGCTCCTGAAATCACTGCGGGCCTCCGGCGCAGGGTGTTAGAAAAGAATAGAGATGGCGAAGCGTTCAAAATTGGGAGTCCCTCCTGCGCCGGGGCAGCCTATTAGCCTGCGCACGTTGGGCGAGTATCTGAATCTGTCTCCGGCGACGATCTCGCTGGTGCTCAACAATGCTCCCGGCGTTCGGTCGATTCCGCAGGACACCCGCGACCGGGTGACCGCCGCGGCCACCAAGTTCGACTACCGGCCCAGCTTCTATGCGCGCTCGCTCCGCAAGCGCCAAACCTTCTCGGTGGGCGTGCTGGTGCCGGAATTGAGCGACAGCTATTGCGCCCAGGTGCTGGCCGGGGTGGAGGAGTACCTCATCGAAGAGGGCTACTTCTACCTGACCGCCAGCCATCGCCGCAAGCCGGACCTCATTGAGGAGTATCCGCGCCTGCTGATGGACCGCTCGGTAGAAGGGTTCATCCTCATTGACACAGTGCTCGAGCACAGTTTCAATGTCCCCACCGTGGCCGTGGCCGGGCATCGCCATTTTGAGGGTGTCACCAACGTGGTGCTGGACCAGCAGCGCGCCGCGGAACTGGCCCTGGGGCACCTGCACCGCCTGGGCCATCGCAAGATCGCCTTCATGCGCGGCGGCAGCCACAGCTCCGATGCCGACGAGCGCTGGGAATGCCTGATGGCGGTGGCCAGCCAGCTGGGCATCGCGGTTCCACCGGAACTGTCGGTGCAGCTGCAGTTGCGCGCCTCGACGCCTGAACTGGGCTATGAGCCAGCCAGGGAACTGCTGAGCCGCGGCGTCGACTTCACGGCGCTGGTCTGCTACGACGATCTTGCCGCGATCGGCGCGATCCGCTGCCTCATGGATCACGGCAAGCGGGTACCCACGGACATCTCCGTGGTCGGCTTTGACGACATCCAGGGCGCCAGCTTCCACAACCCGAGTCTGACCACCATCCGCCAGCCGCTCGGCCAGATGGGCACCACCGCGGCGCGCATTCTGCTGCAACGGATTCGTGGACAGGCGGACTACCCCGAGCCGGTTCCCATGGCTCCGGAGCTGATGGTCCGCGAGTCGACTGCTCCGCCCAGCGCCTCGCCTGGTAATCGCCGCGGCTCTGAAAAAAAGAGTTGACCTGGCACAGCGGTTCCACAATTGCTGTAATCCGGAGCCACTGACCTAAAGTGGCGTTTTCGTCAAGAAAAGGCCATCCTTCGAAGATCCAAAAAGGGCAAGTGAATTGTGGAACCGCTCCGGTGACGGAACTCGACAAAAAGACGGCATGGCAAGCGCTCACGGTGCTGCACCCGGTCTTTGCGCTGACCGGCGTTCTGCAAGTGGTGCATGGAGCGCTGCTGCCCTCGTTGGCGGCGCGTTTCGGCTTCAACGACAGCCATTCGGGCCTGCTGCTGACCCTTTATTTCATCGGCACCGCGCTGGGAGCGCTGCTGTGCCGGCCGAATTACGGCCGTAGCATCGTCACCGGCCTTGCCGGCGTCACCTGCTGCTGCCTGGGAATCGCGGCGGGCGCGCAGGGGGTGCTTTTTCCCCTGTTCTTTCTGATGGGCTTGGGATGGGGCGTATCCTGCTCGTCGGTAAGCCTGTTCGTCGGCCGCAACATGCCTTCCCGCTGCGCCGCCACGCTCACCTTTCTCAACTTGTCCTGGAGCATCGGAGCGCTGGTCGCGCCGCTGCTGGCTGCCGCGCTGCTGGCCTACCACGACTATCGCGTAGCCTATGCCTCGCTGGCCATTCTGAGCACGCTCGCCGCCGCCATCTGCCTTCGCCTGCCGGCTGACCGGATGGAGCAGGGCCGCTCCGAGGCGCGTCGCCCCCAGAATCCGCAAACCTGGAAGCTGACCGCAAGCCTGCCTGACCTGCGCCTGCTGGCCACCTTCGGGCTGTTGGTATTCCTGGAAACCGGCATTGAAAACATCGCCGTGACCTGGCTGGCGACCTTTTCGCTGCGCTCCTCGAATTTCGGATTTGGGAGCACCGGATTTGGCGCCGCGGCCGCCTTCTCTTCGCTCTTCTGGTGCGGATTTCTGGCTTCGCGCGGCGTCTCCTCGTTTCTGCTTCTGCGTGTGGATCCCGTACAGGTGTTGCGGAGCGCGGTGGCACTGGCCCTTGCGTCGGCTCTGCTCATTGCAGTGTTCCCAGCCGGGCCAACCCGTGGCCCGGCGCTGTTCTTTCTGGGTGCGGCGCTCGGTCCCATCTTCCCGCTGCTGCTTTCGCTCTTTTTTGGCCAGGCCCGCCGCACCAGTGACACGCGCTGGATCCTGGCGTTCTCCGGCGTCGGCGGTTCGGTGCTTCCCTGGGTCACCGGCTGGCTATCCACCCGCTCGGGCAGCCTGCGCATCGGCCTGGTAACGGTGCCCGTCGCTCTGCTGACTATGGCCTTCTTTGTGTATTCGCTTAGCAGAAAACAACCTGCGCCCGCGACCGCCGCCCTGCGATAATCTGAAGAGCGTAACTACTGCCTTTCCCCCTGCGGGTGAACTCTTGATCGTCCAAATCGAAGCATTGACAAAGATCTACGAATCCCGGCTCCGCGTGGTTGCCGTGGACGGCATCGACCTGGAGTTGAAGCAGGGCGAAATCTTCGGCCTGCTCGGGCCCAATGGCGCGGGCAAAACTACCACCATCAGCATCTGCACCACGCGCACGCTGCCCACCTCCGGCTCGGTGCGCATCAACGGCATCGACGTGGTGAAAGACCCGGCCCATGCCCGCCGCCAGATCGGCGTGGTGCCCCAGTTCAACACCCTCGACCGCTCCCTGACGGTTTACGAGAACATCTACTTCCACTGCCGCTACTTCGGCATGAGCCACCGCCAGGCGCGAACCCGCACCCTGGAGCTGCTCGATCAGTTTCTGCTCACCGAGCGCAAGGCCGTTTATCCCGGCCAGCTCTCCGGCGGACTCGCCCAGCGCGTGCAGATTGCCCGTGCCATCGCCCACCGCCCCAAGGTCCTGTTCCTTGACGAGCCCAGCGCCGGCCTCGATCCGCAGAGCCGCATGGCCATGTGGACCGCCGTGGAAGGCCTGCGCAAGGAGGGCATCACCGTCCTCCTGACCACCCACTACATGGAAGAAGCCGACCATTTGAGCGACCGGCTGGCCATCATCGATCATGGGCGCATGTTGGCGATCGGTTCTCCTGAGAAATTGAAGTCCACCTTCGGCAATCACACGCTTTTCGACCTCAAACTGCGCTCCACCGAGGGCCTGGAGCCGCTCGCCGCATCGCTCCGCAGCCGACCGGACGTGGCCGCCGCCGACATCACCGCCGACGGACTCCGGGTGATGGGCAACTCCGCCGACGGGCTGCTGCCGGAACTGGTGCAAGCCGCCGCCGGCAACGGGCTGCGCGATCTGAAGATCACCGAGCCGAGCCTGGAGACACTCTTCATTCAACTTACCGGGAGGGACCTGCGTGAATAGTCCTCATCTGAGCAAGCGGTTCTTCCTCAAGGCGTTTTTCGGTCTCTTCCTGCGCGACCTGCGCGTGCTCACGCGTGAGCTTTTGCCGTTCCTGTTGCGTGTCGGCATGCAGCCGCTGCTTTTCCTGTTTGTCTTCACCTACGTTCTGCCCCACATGGCCGGCGGAGCCAACCCGATGGCGTCGGCGGGCGGATCGAATTTCGGCGTAGTGCTGCTGCCCGGCCTGATGGCGGTGGCCATCATGTTCACCGGCATCGCCGCCGTGGCGCTGCCGCTTTCCACCGAATTCGGCATCACCCGCGAGATCGACGACCGCGTCATGTGCCCGCTGCCGCTGTGGGCCGTGGCGCTGGAAAAGGTCTGTTTCAGCGCCGTGCAGAGCATCATGGGCGCGCTGCTGGTGATCCCCATGGCCTACTACGTGCCCGCCGTGCCGGTGCGCGCCGATGTGCACAGTTGGCCTTTGCTGGCGCTGGTAATGATTCTGGCCAGCCTGCTCTCCGGCTCCATGGGGCTGGCGATCGGATCCATGGTCAGCCCCAAGCAGATCGGGCTGGTCTTCTCCATCATCCTGGTGCCGATTACCTTTTTGGGATGCGTCTACTATTCCTGGGCCGGCCTGCGGGAAATTCGCTGGCTGCAGGTTTGCGTGCTCGTCAATCCCATCGTATACATGAGTGAGGGACTGCGAGCCGCCGTCACCCCGGGCATTCCGCACATGCCCTGGTGGGCGATTCTGCTGGCCCTTGTCTTCTTTACCGCGGCATTGGGACGGCTGGGCCTGCGCGGGTTTCTGCGCCGCGTTCTTTCGTAGCAGAAGACCGTGCCGTCAACTTTTCACGCCGCCGATGGTCAAAGCAACAGGTCCGTTCTTGCCGGGCTCATTCCTGACATTGATCCGGCCGGTAAACACTGGCGCACCGTGCCCCATCTTTACCGCGTTTTTGCGGTAAAGGTGGGAAAGCGATAGACCTTTTCACTGCCGGATCCATCGGGTGGGCCGTTTCACCACGTTCCGGGGCCCCGCACAGGAAAGCGCTCGAGACATTGCCGCAACCAGCTCCATTCGCGAAGCCGTTCCGCCGTCCATCCGCAACCAGCCGGATGTGCCTGCAGGCTCTCTTCGCCGCGCCCGTGCTCCTGCTTATGGCCGGCTGCGGCATCGGCCGGGTGGCGGCCACCTCCTCGAACGCCACCTTCTCCATTGCGCCTGGAACGGCGCAGCTCGACACCAATTGCACCGGCTGCAATTCGACCACCGCCCTGGGCGGCGCGTCGCTGCAATTCAGCGCCACCTTGGCCGCTGGCGGGCCGGCGCAGGTTTCCTGGTCCGTTTATGGCGGAGACGCCGCCAGCGGTCCCGGTAAAATCACCCCATCCGGCCAGTACACGCCTCCCACCTTCCTCACCGCCGACAGCGCGCAAGTCCTGGTAACCGCGACGCTGGTCGGCAATCCCGCCATTGCGGCCACTTCTTTGCTGACCGTCACCCCCGGATTTCTGCAACCGCTTTCACCTGAGAACGCCGCCGTCGCGGCCGGAGGCAGCGTTACCATTACCGCCTATCTGGCCGAAGCGGGGGGAGCCACGGGCATCAATTTCTCGCTCGCCGACAGCCCCAATGCCACCGGCGGCGGCTTGGGAACGCTTGGGCCGGCCACTTGCCAAAGAGACCGCCAGAGCTTCACCAGTTGCACGGTCACCTACACAGCGCCCGCGGTGGTCGCGGCGAACGGTGCAACCTACGTGGTGGCCAACGTAGGCCCGTCCGTCTTGCCCGCGGCCGTCTTGCGTACATCGCCCTCGCGCACCGCGGCTGCCTTGTTGCTGAACACCGCCGGCGTAGCCAGCAACCCCGCCACCCACCAGGGCCTGATGCCGGTGACCCTGCAACTGGGATCGAGCGGGGGCAACCTCAACGATTACGGCGTCAGCGGCAACCAGATTGTGGATTGCTGCAGCGGCACCTTGGGCGCGCTGATCGAAGACTCGACTCACCGCCAGTACCTGCTGAGCAACAACCACGTGCTGGCCCGCAGCGACCAGGCCAGCATCGGCGAAGCCATCGTGCAGCCGGGCCTGATCGACAACAACTGCACCCCGACCGGCGCCGGCATCTCCACCCTGGCCACTTTGTCCGGATGGCTGCCGCTCAGCGCCCGCTCCACCAACGCCGACGCCGCCATTGCCGCGGTCGCCTCGCGTTCCATCGACCCCACGGGAAGCATTCTCGAACTCGGCGCACGCCAGCCGGACGGCCTCCTCGCCGCCGCCCCTCCCGGCGTCAGTTCGACCGGCGGCAAAGGCGAATCCGGCGCACTGGAGATGAAAGTGGCCAAGAGCGGCCGCACCACGGGATTGACCTGCGGCGGCATCACCGCCGTCGATCTCGATGTGACGGTGGATTACTTCCGCGACTGCGCCGAAACCCAGCCCTACCTGACCAAAACCTTTACCGGCCAGCTCGCGGTCAGCGGCAACTCCTTCAGCGATGCGGGCGATTCCGGGGCGTTGCTGGTGGA